>JACZCV010033801.1_pt1 | contig 10489 bp, 11 predicted proteins | sample 8641841 | NCBI WGS metagenome assembly JACZCV01 (sample SAMN15324606, study PRJNA640507) | soil metagenome | isolation source: monocropping sugarcane control | place: China: Luxin town, Laibin City, Guangxi Province | collected 2019-07-25 | depth 10cm m
GCGGGGCGCTGCTGAGGCGTCCTGGGTGGGTTCGATTCCCATCCATCCCCGCCTACCCAGATCAGCACCTGGCCCAGCGTCACCCGGAACCGGGGTGCCCACCGCGTCATAGAGCACCGGCACACCCGCGCTCACGTACTGCAACGCGGCCGACACCAGCGCGTGAGCCCGCGATGCGCGGTCAGCCCGAGCCAAGAGCTTGACCACCCGCGCCACCTTTCGGTCACGCCGGGTAACTTCACCGGTGCCAAGCTCGTCCTCAGTCGGCTCGTCCAGCCGGACTTCGATGCGCTCCCACAGCGCTTTGAGCACCGCGTTCCGCTCAGCCGCGTCACCTTTGCGCCACTGCTGCCCGAGCGTCAGCAACTCGCGCGGATCGACAGCCTTCACCGGCTCCGACTCCAATAGCGCGATCTGCGCCTTGAGGTCTGCGACTTTTGCCATGTAAGGCTCACGCGTCATCGTGCCTTCCGATTCATAGCGGTCCCCCACGCGCTCCAACTGCTTCCGTAGCCGAGACACCTTGATCTCGTTGGTTTCGATGACAGCAACTGGGGTTGCAGCCGGGACACCGTTCAGGAGGTCTGCAAAGACAGCCTCCACCTGCGCGGTAAGCGCCGACTCCCTGGCCGACTCATGGCCCAGCCCGCACGGAGTCAACGTGCCTTTGGAGCCGCACTGGTACAGCACGCCGGTCGTGAAGTAGCTGGGCGACATCCTCCGGCCACACTCTTGGCAGTACAGCAGCCCGCTGAAGATGCAAGACCGCTGACCCTTGCTCTTGCCCTGCGCCAGCGATGCGAGCCGAGCCTGCACCCGGTCAAACACGTCACGCGCGACCAGCGCCTGCCACTTGGCCGGTGGCTCCGCGATGTAACGCCGGTTAGAGAGCATCCCGCTGACGACATCACCTGACCAGGCACGGTCAGCCCGGTTCCGGTTTCGGTTGGAAACAGGCGCAGGCACACCTTCACGGGCCAGCATCGCCGCGATCTGCTTGGCGGTGGCCTCACCTGTCACCAGCCGTGGTGACGGACTGTCGAGCGTAGATCGCTGCGGTTGTCATGGTGATCTCCTGTCAACCGAGAGTGGCGGCACCCCGGTGGTGAGCCGGGGTGCTGTTTGGTGGGTGAGTTGTCCGGCTAGTTCTTGGCCTTGCCCTTGGCCTTCGGATCCGCGGTTCCAGCCTTCGCCCGAGCTGCAGCCTGGGCCTTCTTACGGTCACGGATCTCGCGCTCAGCGGTCTTGCAGATGTAATACAGGCCATCCTTCGCGGCCTTGTTGGATGCGAACACTTCCAAAGTTGCGGGGTGCTCGATGTCGTGGTACCTGCAGAACTTCATTGCCATCGCAGCGGTCTCGTCCGGTGCGGATCGGCCGCCCTTGGTAGTTGATCCTGCCTTCTTAGGTGCGATGGCGCGTGCAACGCTCATGAATGCGCCTCCTTTGCTCACCGGCGTGTCTAACGCCGCGTTGCCCAGGAATCATTTGGAGCGTCGCGCGAAAAGGGAAGGTGGTTAGGGCTGCCTCAGGCCGAGCGGCGCAACAGGAATCGTGTGAGAAGTAAATTTCGGTAAGTTTTCGGCGGCCAGCGCTAACCTGCTACTCGAAGTACTTCGAGATCCGCTTGTAACCAGTCTGTTTGTAGACGCCGGCAACTGTTTCAGCGTCGGCCTTGTATGGGATTCGATCCACATATCCGATTCGGCGCAGCTCCATGCGGACCCGGCGAACGTCATCCTCATCAGTCCAGTCGTGAGTGTGGACCTCAATTACGCGGGTGTCCTTGCGCACGGGGCCCATGTCGGAAAACGAACCTAGACGACCCGCCTTAGTTGCCGAAGCGACGAGGCGCCACATTTCTTCCGCGTCCATCTCGTTCGTGAAGCAAATCCATTTGCCGCTTCGCTCCGACGGGGCCGGGTAGTCCCCGATTTCGCGCTTGGCTTGAATCCAGTCTTCTTTTGAATCCAGAACGAGGAGTCTTGGCTTGCCTCGGCGCATTAGAGGTCGGACAGCCTGATCTCCATGACCTTTGCGAGTTTGGCGAGCATTTCTCCGCCGGTCACGGCCTTGCCTTTGGGTGCCTTCGCGCCGTACTGCTTGTCCAGCTCACGCACAACGCGCTCAACCCGTTCCATCGGGTCTTCCTCTTTGAATACCTGGAAGAATCGCTGCCACGCATCGAGCGGGATGCCCAAGAGGCGCTCCGCGAACAGAAGCTTCATGTATTCGTCCATTAGGCCAGTCCGTGCAAACCGTCCATAGTTACCACCGGCGTCGGCAAGCGCCCGATCATCAATCAGATCGTTCTTCACTGGGTACGGGTTGGTGGCTGTCGACAGTTGCACTCCGCGTTCAGCGCCGCCCTGCACCTCCCGCACGTACTCCCAGTGATAGTTCCTGTACTGCGCTCCATATTTCGCAGACGTGTAATACGGCTCCATCAGCGTTGGAGACCCTGACACGACGTTGTTCAGGACCCAAGGGAACACCACCAGAAGGTCAAAGTCGGTGCACACGGCAGGAGTTGCAGTAAACCGAAATGACGGTTCGCGCTCCTTGGCAAGCGCATACCAGCCCTTGAGCTCAATGCCCATCAGCGGTTTGTCGCCTATGCCTGGTGCGGCGCTCTTGAGCACAACGTCTGGAAAACGCTGGGCCTGCCGCTCGAATCTGTAAAGCGTGTACTGGTCGTCTGGGTCCCACGTCTTGTGAAGCAGATTCAGCGCGTCAACGACCTGCTGCTCAATAGTGGCCCCAAGCGACGAATTGAAAGTGAAGAGGTCCGTTACAAGGACGCTGGAGATGTTCAGTGGGGACTGGAATCGGCTTGGGAGCGCGAACAGCGCATCCCGGACATTCGTCCACAACTTCCGCATCTTCTCGGGTCCCGGCGGAGGTTCGGTCGGTTTGGTCGGCGGCTGTGTGGCTGGCTGTGCTTTAGCCGGTCGAGCTTTCATCGAAGAGGGTCACTTCGCTGTCGAGCCGATCGATGGCCGCAGCGTAGTAGTCCGGCATGACTTCGGCACTGTAGCACTGCCGTCCCGTTCGTACGGCTGCTACTGCTACAGAGCAGAGACCCCCAAACGGCTCCCACACAACGTCTCCTGGATCGCTGGAAGCCAGGATGATGCGTTCGAGAAGGCGAACCGGCTTTTGATTGGCGTGAATGGTCTTGTAAGCACGCCGATCCCGAAGCCTTTCAACTCCTCTCACCGCTGGCTCGGGCCAGACATTGGTTACGCCGTGGCGGTGGTACCACTTCGCGCGCATTCTCGACCACGCTTCCTCAGTTACTGGCGTCTTTCCGTCGAGCGAAAAGTACGGCCGGTCCGTCCTGGCGCCGAGCCGGTTTGCGTACTCAGCTAGCCGGACCATCATCTCGGGTGGTGGGAAGTACCAAACATGATCCTGCGTCAAGTACTTCCGAGTAGCTGCGTTTCGCACGCCGCAGGCTTCATTGGATTTTGCCAGTGGCAGTCCGCTTCTCTGCCACTCCGCCCGTAGCCATTCCCGCATCGGTAGCAGACGACCGTCTGCAGCCCGCAACTCAATGGCTCGGACGTACTGCACACAGAGTTCAGTGACGATCGGGAAGCCTCTTATGGTCTTGCTGTTTACGTTTCCTGCGATGTGTCCAATGCCCTTATCCCAGACGTGTGCCGCCCGATACTCCCAGCCATGTACTGCGAGGATCGGGTGGACCAAGGCCCATCCCACTTCGCTGTTCCAGAACCACAACGTTGTTTCGGCAGTGGCACGTCGGGCCCAGGCCGCGGCATGCGGCGCATACCACTCTGGTAATCGATCCGGGGTCGGGGGATCGCCGGGAAACTGTCCGAGCCCATAGGGACCATCGACCACGATGACCGTCGGCGAAGGCCATGAGTCATATCGGGTTGCTGCGTCGGCTAACTCGATTTGTGCCCCTGCCATGACGTGTCGCTCCAATGGAACAGTCTCCCGAGCACGCTGACTCAGACGGACGGTCCGGTCCGATGCGTGCACAATGCGGTGTCGCCCCACCTGGAGCTTGTGCGATGTCGACAACTTCTCTCACCTTCGAACGAGGCGGAGCGGGCGAGGTAAGGATAGGTGACCCCAGGGCCCAACGTAAAGCAGTCTTAACAGGCCAGTTCCGTACGGCTTGCGGCGCGTACAGTCGTGCTTCAATGGCAGACTTCCAGGTCCAGTCCAACTCTGGCCGCTACTGGGCAACCGGAAACGTCAAGCAGGTTCAGGGCCAACGAGGACTGGGCTTTTACCGGCTGATCTTCCTGACAGTTTTGAACGTCGAGAGCGGCGACTCGGCAGTCGGTGAGCGGCTAAGCACGATGTCGACCGATGTGGCTGCTGCCGGCCGCACCCTCGGACGCGCGAACGCGCAGCCCCATCAACTCCCGATAGCGCCAGCGAACTACGCGCAGGAGCGACAGGTCAATTTCGAGCTGGATCTGGATCGAGCGCGACTTGAAGCCATCGAGAGCGTGCGAAACGGCGGCGATATCACGTTCAACATCACGTTCTTTCCCACGCTGGCTGATCAGAGCGGCCAGTTGCGCCAAACCACAGCGCAGGCGGCTTTCGTGGCCAACCAGAGCACCTGGGCAGGCGTGTTGGAGCAGATGGACTACCAGAAGGTCATGCTCCTGGAACTTCCTGTTCCCGACGGGGTGCAATTTCCCGAGTTGGCGGCTGCCGCGCGGTCGCTCGCCCAGGCCCAGCAAGCGATGGCGAGAGGCGACTATCGGGAAGCTGTTGGCCTGTGCCGCGACGTGCTTGAGGAGGTGATGCTGGCCCTGAAGGACGATGACATCATCGACTTCACGGGCACCCGCGAAATGGATAAGGCAAAACGGCTGCGACTACTGCGAAGAGCGGCGCGAGTGTTTACACACCCGGCGCGCCACAAGGATGAGGTTGCTGTCGCGTTGGAGTGGAATCGCGTCGACGCCGCGTCAACCATCTCATTGGTTGCCGCACTCCTCAATGAGCTTGCTGCGCCCGCTGCCCGCTAGAGTCCGACCCAGGCATGAGCTGGCTCGAAGACCTGACCAAGCCAATCATCGGAAGGCTCTGGCAGGCGTTTTTTGGGATCGGCCACACAATGGATGTCCACATCTGCACGAGTCCGCATGTATTTGTCGGCTGGGTAGGCCAGGGCGGATCGGTCCAGATTCCTCAGGTCCCCCCTCACCTGGATTTGAAGCTCCGCGTCTGGAACAAAGGTGGCCCAGACGTGAACATCATCGCGTGGCAGATGCCCGACCTCACCGAAACGTATTCGATTTCCGGCGCTCCAAAGGGAGATCAGGTGCTGGAGAAGTCCGGGAAGGTCATCACGATCGAGATGCAGATGCATCCCAAGAAGCAGCCGTTGACTGTTAAAGCGGGTGACACGGTGCGAATGACGCTGCACTTAAGCAACGACATCAAGAAGCACTTCAAAACTACCGTCGCCGCCCAATAGGAAACGGGCCAGCCGGTGGGGAATGAGGCCACCGGACTGGCCACGGAAGGAGTTGATGTCTCGTGATCTCCTTTGTTTCGCGATTACGCAACCACGCGCTTAAGCGGTGCGGGCTGCAGCTGTAGCGGTGTCGGGATCACCACGTACTGCGGGATGGTGACGACGGCGCCAGCCTTCCCAAGCGCGCTGTCGGTGTCGAGTGTGGCCTTGATGTCACCGGCCTTGTAGAACCACTGGCCGAGTCCGTCTTGCGTGAATCCGGCCTTGGTAACCATGGCCTCATCGGCACCACGGTCGATGAGTTCCTGCAACTCCAAGCCTTTGACGCGCTGCGTGGCCGTGTACTCACGGTTCACGCCTTCTCTGAACTGCATCATTCGGAACGTCATGTGTTACCTCCTGGGGATCAGGGTGTCGGCTTGATAGCCGGAGACGGGACGGGGTTTGCCAGCTGCCGCCACTCGCGCGCGGGCTGAGTGCAGCAAGCCTCCAATGTGGCCTTCCACCTTGGTCGCGTTGAGCGCGTCTAGCGCCACGCGGGCTGCCTTAGCCTTCTGTGAAGTGCCGGGGATGCTGGCGATGATGCCATGCACCAGCCGGTTGGCAAACTCGCCCTCCTTGTTCGCCATGAGCTTGAGACGGCCATAGCCGCTGGCGATCTCGGCCGTGTAGCGCGGATTCCTTGCCAGCTCAAACAGCCGGTTAAGGATGGAGCCGCTCACGCCGGCAAGCTCCAAGTCAAGCTCCTGCCGGATCAGCGCGCGCTCACCGGGTTCAGCCGGTGTGAGGTCAGCCTGCGCTGCCTGCGTCAGAAATTCGCGCAGGGCCTTGAAGCCGTCCTGCATGCCCTTGGTGGCAGCAAGCTCCACGCTGTCAAACACGTCCTGCGCCAGACGGATGCGGTACTGCTTCTGATCGGCCGGCATGAACTCGTCATCCATCGTGGATGTGATTGCGTCCGCTGCCGTGCTGGCCGCCTGGGTCAGCGATGCCTTGTGGACGAGTAGCTGTTGGTACGCAGCGCCTACGTCCACGCCTGCACCCTGCAGTCGGGTGCCGAACGCGTTGAATGCGGCATCGGCTGCCTCACCAAGTGTCGCCATCGGGTCGATTGCCATTCGTCGGGTGTCCTCCTGTGGATTGGGTGGGTTTATCCCGTGTCCGGGATGGTTTTCTGGTGTGGTTTCGGGTGGCTCAGCGGGTTATTCAAGTGGGTGCCTCTCAGTCGCCCGGATCGCCTGGGGGGGCCACACGCCTTCGTGAGGTCACAAGGTCATATGGACTCCGCAACTCACACGACAGCCACACGACTTCGTTGCCTCTGCGCCTGTCTCCGCTGGCCTAGCTGCGTGATTGGTGGTGCTTCGGAACGGCTGCAACCTTCTGGTGATGTGTGAGCTTCAAAACCCGACGGCGCGGGTTTCGGGAAGGCAGCGTGTTGTTTGAGATGGTGCTGGAACGTCGCTCATGTCCTAAGACACACACACCCTTGATGGAGTCTCTGGCGCGAGTGCGACATCACTCTCAGCTGGGCGCGTGACTTCTCACTGGTATGAGTACCTCCACCACGCCAGACGAGACGCTGGGAACCGGCTCAATTGCTCTTCAGCGTTGCTCGTTTTCACCTGCCAGAGACTTCCACGCCGGGAGGCTGGAGCTTGGCACCGGGGCGTAACTTCCGGTGGACCTCCAAGACTCACCTACGGGCATCACGGCTTTCGCCCAATCAAAACGCTTGCCGCTTGGAACCAGTAGCCGCTGCAGCCTACGGACGGGAGCAGCTTGCTCGTTCACAACAAGCCACTCGCGGTGGGAGTTGAGCACCTACCCGTCCGCAGGCCGGGGTTGCGGCAGAACAACCCTCAGCCTGTAGTGACCGCTAGCACGCCATGAGCTACCGGCTGACGGCCACTACCTTGTCGCTAGGCATGCTCAGGCCAAGCAATTTGGCCCGGAACGCACCTGCCTTGTCAGATCGGTCAGCGGAGCAGTCGCTGGACTTTCTTGCTCACCGTAGCAATCGCCTGCCGATGGGCCTCATCAAGCTCACCGTGCTGGACGTGACTCAGCAAGTTCCGCAGGATTCGGATGGAGTCACGGAGTTCAGCGATGGTCTGCTGCTCAGCCGTCCGGTGACGCTCACGCACCTATCGGGCCAAGGACAAGGGCAGGCGCATCGCCCACTGGGAGATCGCTAAGGGTTGCAGCATCCATCCCCGCCACCTGCGAATCAGCGTTTGCATGCAAACGCGGGACTGCGCGGGCTTAGCTCGGCGACCAATCACAGCCGTGCCGGCGTTATAACCTACGAGCCGGACGCAAAGTCACCGGAGGTAGGGGACTCGTGAGCTCGAGACTGATGGCCGGCGCCGTCGCAGGACTCCTGGCGCTGGGCGGCGCGGCCGGCACCTTGATCTCCGTGGAGCGAGCCGTGGTGCGGGTTTCGGTCGCGCCAAGGCCAGTTGCTGTCAAAGATGTCGTTCTCGCCGGTGCCCACTCCAGCGGTGGCCTGACGACGACTCCCCTCACGGCGACGGTTTCAGAAAGCATGAAAGTTGCCAGCAGCACCCGCCAGCTGCCGGCGACGTTTGCCTTCGGCTACGTCTCGTTCTGGTGCTCGCCGATGACCTCCTGCCCGAACGGTTACACGGTGCCGGCGGGCACCGCACTCGGGTCGGTCAGCGGGGCGGAGTACTACACGCTGGGGTCGGCGAGCTTCCCGTCGTGTCAGCCGTCGTCGCCAGTCGCGATTCGAGCGGCTGCCGCGGGGTCAGGCGGCAATTCCGGCGCCGGCGCGATCACTTATGGCGCGCTGCCCTCATACATCCACGTCAGAAACTACAGCGCGATCGGCGGCGGCCTCGACCCGCGGGCGCTGGCGGTGGTTCAGCAGTCGGACATCGACGCGGCGGCCGCGACGCTCTCGGCCAAGCTCGCGACCGAGCTGCAGGCCAAGCTCCACAGCGAGGCAGGTTTGCTCAGCTACCTGCCGGTCGGAGCGCCGGTCTTCCAGACCACGAGCGACGCGCACGCCGGCGATAACGCCCCGAGCGTCACCGTCACCGTGACCGGCACCTCGCATGCGGTCGCATTCTCGGCGGCGGGCGCCCAGGCCCTGCTCCGCGGCCTTCTCACCTCTCGTGCACCTGGTGGCTACGAGCTGGCGACGCTAGGCGCCACAACTTATTCATTGGATCCGGCTTCGGGCGCCCTGACCGCATCGTCCGCCGGTTACGCGGTGCCGGCGGTGAACGCCAATGCTCTGACTCTCGCCATTCGCGGGCAGAGCCTCACCGAGGCGACCGCGCTTTTGCATCGCGTGGTGCCCGGCAGCGCCGTCAACATTCGGACCCAGCCGCTGACGATGCCGTGGCTGCCGATGCTCGCTGACCACATCTCGTTCGTGGTGGCCACGACTCCGTCGTAGCGCTGCGCGTCTGACCCCGTCGACACCGGCGGAGCAGACTTAATCACGTGAGTGATTTCGCTGCGGTTGACGAGTACATCCATGACCACGTCGCCGAGTGGATGCAGGAGCTTCGCGACCTGTGCGCCATTCCGAGTGTGTCCGCGCGTCACGAGTCGATCGATCCGTGCGCGGAGAAAGTCGCGGAGCTGCTGAAGAAGCGCGGCTTCAGCACCGAGGTTTCGAGTGCGGACGGCGGGCATCCGGTCGTGCTCGCGCATGCTGAGGGCAAGGTCCGCGACAAGACGATGCTCTTCTACAACCATTACGACGTCCAGCCGCCTGAACCGCTGGACCTGTGGGAGTCCCCGCCCTTCGAGCTGAGCGAGCGCGACGGCTCCGTTTACGCGCGCGGCTCGAAAGACGACAAGGGCGAGCTCGTCGCGCGACTGGCGGCAGTCGATGCGTTGCGCGCGGTCAACGGCGCCTATCCGTGCGACATAACGTGGCTGGCCGAAGGCGAAGAAGAAATCGGGTCCGTGCATCTGCCGGCGTGGGTCGCCGCGCATGAGTCGAAGCTCAAGACTGACGCCGCGATCTGGGAAGAAGGCCAGATCGACGAGCAGGGCCGGCCGATCGTGCGCCTCGGCGCTCGCGGGCTGCTCTACGTCGACATCTCGGTGAAGACAATCGCTCGCGACGCGCACTCAGGCAGCGCCAACCTGCTGCCCAACGCCGCCTGGCGGCTGGTGTGGGCGCTCAACTCCATCAAGGGGCCCGACGGCAAGATCCTCATCCCCGGTTATTACGACGACGTGCGCGAGCCGACGGCGGCGGAGGAAGAGCTCCTCAAGCACGTGCCCGACACGTCCAAGGAAATCGCGCGCGAGTTCGGCATCGATCAGCTGCTCGACGGCGTCACGCAGGTCGAGCGGGCGTACTTCACGCCGACGGCCAACATCGCCGGGCTCGGCTCGGGTTATCAGGGCGAGGGCTCGAAAACGGTTCTCCCCGCCGACGCCCACGCCAAGATGGATTTCCGGCTGGTGCCGAACCAGGACCCGCAGGACATCCTGCGCAAGCTTCGCGCGCACCTAGACGCGAAAGGCTTCAGCGATGTTCAGCTCGAATCGCTCGGCGCGGAACCACCCGGCGTCACCGACCCGAACGCGCCGATAGTCCGCCTCACCGCCGAGGTCGCCGAAGAGGTCTACGGCAAGAAGGCGGTCGTCTATCCGCTCACCGGCGGCACCACGCCGATGTTCGTCTTCACGACCAAGGGCGTGCCGGTCATCAATCCCGGCGTCGGCTGGGGCTCAAAGAACCGCGCTCACTCGCCGAACGAGTTCATGCGCCTCGTCGACTTCGAGAACGCGGCGCGCCACATCGCCCGCGTGCTCGCGCGATTCGCCACCGCCTGACGCCGGCGAACGTTAGCTGCTTGGCGGACTCGGCTGCGCCGCGCCGTACGCGGCGGTGAAGCCGTCGCTGTCGTTGTCCGGGTTGGACGGCGTTGGGACCGTGGCGCCGTGCTGGACCATGGTGCCGCCGTCGGCCGCCACGTGGGCGGGGGTGCCGCCGTTGGCGGTGCCAGGGTCGGACACGCTCGA
>JACZCV010116100.1_pt1 | contig 10453 bp, 10 predicted proteins | sample 8641841 | NCBI WGS metagenome assembly JACZCV01 (sample SAMN15324606, study PRJNA640507) | soil metagenome | isolation source: monocropping sugarcane control | place: China: Luxin town, Laibin City, Guangxi Province | collected 2019-07-25 | depth 10cm m
CGAGCGCGGCGCGCGCGCGGCGCACGAGGCCGTGGAGCTCGTCGCGCGTGAGACCGCCGCCCACGCGCGCGATCGTGGCGCCGGCATCCGCCGCCACGTGCAGGATGTTGTGCCCCTCGAAGTTCCCGGAGCGCGTCACGCCCCAGTGCGCCGTCGCCGCGCGGGCGTCTTCGCCTAACAGTGACTCGAGCTCGCCCGCGTCCCACACGTAGTAGCGGCCTTCCTCGCCCTCGCTGTCGGCATCCAGCGACGCGTAGAACCCGCCGCTCGGCGCCGTCATCTCGGCGCCCACCCAGGCGATGAGGTCCGTCACGACCTCCCGGATTTCGGGGTCCCGCGTCACCTGAAACAGGTGCACGCCTAACCGGCACAGCAGGGCGTTGTCGTACAACATCTTCTCGAAGTGCGGAACCAGCCACCGCCCGTCCACGCTGTAGCGATGAAAGCCGCCGCCGATCTGATCGTGGATGCCGCCGCGGCCCATCGCGAGAAACGAATCGCGCGCCACGATCATCCCGTTAGGCAAGAGCCCGCGCCGCCACGCCACCAGCGCGAACTCGAGTGCCATCGCGTGCGGAAACTTGGGCGCGCCCTCGAACCCGCCGGATCGCTCATCGAACCGCCGCGCCACGCCGCGCGCCGCGCTCGCCAGCAGCGCGATCGTCGGCGTGCCGCTCGCTCCCTGCGCCGCCGCCATCCGCGTGTACATCGTCCGCACTTGCCCCGCCGCCGCCTCGACATCGCCGCGCCGTTCCCGAAACGCCGTCGCCACCGATGTCAGCACCCGGCGAAACGACGGCATGCCCTGTCTGTCGTTGGGCGGGTAATACGTCCCGCCATAGAAGGGCACACCGTCCGGCGTCAGAAACACCGTCATCGGCCAGCCGCCGTGACCGGTCATCGCCTGTACGGCGCTCATGTAGATCGCGTCCAGGTCGGGGCGCTCCTCGCGATCCACTTTGATGTTCACGAACAACTCGTTCATGAGCGCCGCCGTCTCCGAATCCTCGAACGACTCGTGCGCCATCACGTGACACCAGTGGCACGCGGCGTATCCGATGCTCAAGAGGATCGGCCGGCCTTCACTGCGTGCGCGACCGAGCGCTTCCGCGCCCCACGGATACCAGTCCACCGGATTCTCGGCGTGCTGCCGGAGATACGGGCTCGTCTCGCGCGCCAGTCGGTTCATACCAACAACCCTGTGCTGCACTGCTGCACCATCGGGGCACTCACTGCCATTCGGCCTGGTGCGCCATATAATCCCACCATGCCTTCCAATGTAGTCGTCTCGAAGCGGCGCGATCCGGGCCGCCTCGTCGCGATCATCGTCACACTCGTAGTCCTCGCTGCTTGGCCGCTCGCTCTCTCGCCGCTCATCGACCTCGAGACTCTCGCGCCGGTTCCCGGCGCGCATCTCGCGCTCGGACCAGAGTATGTCATCCTCGCGCCGATCTGCGATGTGATGGATGCACTAACGCTGCTGAGCGTGAGTCAGACGGTCGCGCTGCTCGTGTCGCTCGCCGCACTGTACATCGTCTGGCGCGAGCTCTGGTGGCGCCGGTTCGGGACCACGCTCCTGCGCGAGCTGCGGTTCGCCCTCGTCGCGCTCGCCGGATTGGTGCTGTTCTACGTCCTGGCTATCGTCGCGCCGCGTCCGATGGCGCGGTTGACGCTCGACGATGCCGATGCAGTGAGCATCGACGTGCACAGCCACACGCGCTTCTCGCACGACGGCCGGTCGTCGTTCACGCCCGAGGCGAATCGCGCCTGGCATCGCGCTGCCGGCTTCGACGTCGCGTACATAACCGATCACAGTCGTTTCGCCGGCGCGCGCGAGGCGGCGCGCGACAATCCTGCGCGCGCCGGCGATGGTCTCACGACCCTGCCCGGAATCGAATACGTCGCGTACCACAACCATCTCCTCGCGCTCGGCGCGGGCGACAGCGTTGCCGCGTTGCTCCTTGCCGATTCGCAGCGCACACCCGCCACGCGGACTGGGCTATCCGCGCGCCAGCCCGTGATCGTGCAGACGATTCCGGACAATCTTGCCAGGCTGCCGGCAGCCGACCTGGCTGGTCAGCGCGGTGCCATCGCCATCGAATTGTCCGACGGCTCGCCGCGCGGCATCGAACAAAGCCAGCGCGACCGCACTCGCATCATCCACTTGGCCGATAGTCTCGACCTCGCGCTGGTCGCCGGCTCCGACAATCATGGGTGGGGCAGGACGGCGGTAGCCTGGAGCGTCATGCGTATTCCCGGATGGCGCGCCATGCCGGCCGATTCGTTAGGCGAAGCCATCGCCGACCGTCTGCATGCGGCGCGCCGTCACGCAGTCGAGGTCGTCGCGCGACGCACACCGGACGCGGGCCAATACGGTGCGCTCGTCGTTGCGACGCTCCCGGCCGTCGCCTGGAACATTCTCCGCACCATGTCACCGCTCGAGCGCCTGTCGTGGATTGCATGGGCGTGGATCGTGACGGGCATCGTGACGTTCAGCGTGTCTCGACTCCGCGCCGTCGAGTGACGGATCGCGCCACGCGGACGCCCAGCGGCACATCGCTGGCCATGTTCATCGTGACGGCGGCGGCCGTGATTCGCGGCATATTCGCTGTGATCATCACGCTGCCGCCGGACGAGACGTACTACTGGGAGTGGTCGCGCCACCTGGCCGGCGGCTACTTCGACCACCCGCCGGCCGTCGCGGCGCTGATCCGGTTAGGCACCGCGCTCTTCGGCGTCACGCCGCTCGGCGTCAGAATCGGCAGCGTGTGCGCGGGCTGGGCGGCGTCGGTCATGCTCGTGCTGCTCGCGCGGCGACTTGCCGGCCACCGCGCCGCGCTCATCGCGGCGATTGCGCTCTGCTGCATGCCGCTCGCCGCCGCCGGACTCGTCCTGGCTACCCCGGACGCACCGTTGCTGTTCGCGTTCGCGCTCACGCTCCTTGCGCTCGACCACGCGATCGAGGCCGAGCCGGGCAGCCGTGTCGCCACCCAGTGGTGGCTCGCCGCCGGCGTTGCGTTAGGCATCGCATTCGTATCGAAGTACAACGCGGTGCTGCTGCCCGTCGGCGTGTTGATCGCGTGCCTCGCGTTCGCCCCGCTGCGGCGACAATTGCGCACGGTCGGACCATACGTCGCCACCATCGTCGCGCTGCTCATCTTCCTGCCGGTCATCGTGTGGAATGCCCGACACCAGTGGGCGTCGTTCGCATTTCAGCTCGGCCACGGCTTCACATCGGGACACGGCACGCCGTTCTCGCGCGAGAGCTCGCTTTTCGGCGGACAGCTCGCGCTCGTCTCGCCAGTCCTGTTCGTGCTGTTCGCGATCGTGGTCGTGCAGAGCGCGCGCAGTCGTGAACCGCGCCGCGTGATGTTGGCAACCATCTCGGCCACCGTGTTCCTGTTCTTCTGCATTGGCGCGTGGCGACACCCCGCTGAAGCGAACTGGCAGGCTCCCGCATACATCCCGGCAATCGCGCTCCTCGCCGCTCACGCGGCGACGACCGACAGCCGCGCCTGGTCGCGCTGGATCGCCGCCGGTTGCGCGTTAGGCGCGATCATGGCGCTGGCCATCTATCTGCAGTCGATCGTACCCGTCTTGCCGATCACCGCGCGCGATGATCCCACCGCGCGCGGCACCGGCTGGGATTCACTCGCCGTCCGCATGCAGACGCTGGCCGATCGCGAAACGGCGCGCACGGGCGTGCACGTATGGCTCGGTGGCGACCGCTATCAGGAGGCATCGGAGATCGCGTTTCACCTGCAGTCGCACCCCGAAACGTTTTCGCTCAACCTCGAGGGCCGGCCTAACCAGTACGACTTGTGGCCCGGCTTCCCGGATCGCGCGCACCGTGGCGACGACCTGTTGCTCGCGTTCGAAATCCAGTCCGCCGATTCCGTGGGTAACGTCGTCAGACGCTTGCGCCCCTTTTTCGACGACGCCCGCATGGTGGATGTGGTGGACCTGCGGCGCGGCCCCGAGCTGCGCACGCGCCGGCGCATCTGGTTGCTCGAGCGGTGGCACGGCTCGTGGCCACCGAGAGGATTCACCCCGTGATCGTGCATGTGCTGCCGCACTTGCCTCCAGCCGCGGCGCGCAGGAATTTTTGCTCATGACCGGCGACGCACCCTGTTGGCTCAACGAGTTCAACGACTTTTCCATGACCACCGCACTGGCCTCCGAGCTCTCCGACTATCTCGCCACGAACGACCGGCGCATCCACGACGAGTTGTTTGCGTTCCTTCGCATTCCGAGCGTGAGCGCGCGCTCCGAGCATCGCGCCGACATGACAAACGCCGCTGAATGGCTGGCGACGTCGATGCGCACCGCAGGACTGAAAGCCGAGATCCTGCCAACGGGTGGTCATCCTGTTGTGCTGGGCGAGTGGCGCGGCGCACCGCCCGGAGCCAAGACCGTGCTCATCTACGGCCACTACGACGTGCAGCCCGTCGAGCCGCTCGACTTGTGGACCACGCCGCCCTTCGAGCCCGCCATTCGGGACGGACGCATCTACGCGCGTGGCTCGGTCGACGACAAAGGCCAGCTCTTTCTGCACATCAAAGCACTCGAAGCGCACCTGGCCACGCGCGGTTCGTTGCCGGTCAACGTCATCGTGCTCGCCGAGGGCGAAGAGGAAGTCGGAAGCGGCAACCTTGCGCCGTTCATCGAGCGTCACCGCGATCGCTTGCGCTGCGACTACTGCGTCATCTCCGACTCATCGATGTTCGCGCCGGGGCTGCCGTCCATTTTGTCGTCGCTGCGCGGACTCGCGTACTTCGAGATCCAGGTGCAGGGGCCAGCTTCGGACCTGCACTCGGGCATCTACGGCGGCGCCGTCGTCAATCCGGCAACCGCACTCGCGCGCATCATCGCAACGTTCCACGACGAACACTGGCACGTGGCGATTCCTGGCTTCTACGACGACGTGCGCGACTGGGAGCCGCGCGTGTTGAAGGAGATGCGCGCGCTCCCGTTCGACGACGAGCGATTCCGGAAGGAAGTCGGGGCGCCGGCGCTCGATGGCGAAGCCGGCCGGACCACGCTCGAGCGCATCTGGACGCGCCCGACATGCGAAGTGAACGGTCTCTTGAGCGGCTACACCGGCGAGGGCGCGAAGACGGTCTTACCCGGTAAGGCGATGGCGAAAGTGAGTTGTCGCCTCGTGCCCGATCAAACGCCGGACGCCATCAAGCGTGTGCTAACGGCGCACATCGAGCGGGTGGCGCCACGCGGCGTCACCGTCACCGTGAACGCGCTGCACGGCGGCACGCCGTGGCGCGCCGAGATGCGCGGCCCACTCGTCGACGCGGCGCGCCGCGCGCTCGCCGGTGCGTTCGGTCGCGAGCCCGTGATCACCGGCGAAGGCGGCTCGATTCCCGTCGTCGGCGACTTCGAGCGCATCCTCGGCGTGCCGGTGCTGCTCATTGGCTTCGGGCTCCCGGGCGAGAACGCCCACGCGCCTAACGAATGGATGAGCGACGAGAACTTCGTGAAAGGAACGCGCGCGATCGCGATGCTGTGGGACGAGCTCGCGAAGGCTCCCGCCTAACTGTGGCCGCACGCGGGGCCCGCGTTCCGCGGGCCCGCGTGCTCAGAGGCCCGCCAACAACGCGTCGTTGTTCGGCGTCGCGGCAATACGCTTGATCAACCACTCCATGCCCGACTGCGGCGGCATCTGCTGCAGACCGCGGCGCAGCGTGTAGACCGCATCCAGCTGATCGGGACGGAACAGCTTGTCCTCGCGACGCGTGCCGCTGGTCGCGATGTCGATCGCCGGGTAGATGCGCTTCTCGGCCAAGGACCGGTCGAGCTTGATCTCGCAGTTGCCCGTGCCTTTGAACTCCTCGAAGATCACGTCGTCCATTCGCGAGCCCGTCTCGACGAGCGCCGTCGCGATAATGGTGAGTGAGCCGCCGCCGTGCTGCGGCGCCACCGAACGCGCGGATCCAAAGAATGCCTTCGGTTTCGCCATCGCCGTCGCGTCGAGACCGCCGCTCAGCGTCCGTCCCGTGCCGCGCTCGACCGTGTTATGTGCGCGCGCAAGTCGCGTGAGCGAGTCGAGCACGATCACGACATCCTTGCCGCTCTCGACGAGCCGTCGCGAACGCTCGAGGACCATGTCGGCCACATCCACGTGGCGTTCTGCCGGTTGGTCGAAGCTCGACGCCACGACCTCGCCGCGTCCCCACGAAATCATCTCGCTCACTTCTTCCGGCCGCTCGTCCACCAACAACACGAGCAACACTGCTTCCGGATGGTTGATGGCGATGCCTTCCGTAATCGCCTGCAGCAGCATCGTCTTGCCGGCGCGCGCCGGTGCGACGATCAGGGCGCGCTGCCCGTAGCCGATCGGCGCGATGAGATCGATTGCGCGACGCGTGAGCTCCGGCCCACCCTTGGCCGCGCGTCCCGTCTCCAGGACTAACTTGCGCTCCGGGTACGAGGCGACGAGCGAGCTGAAATCGGGACGACGCTGCGCGCTCGTCGGATCTTCGCCGTTCACGCGCTGGAGCTCGACTAATGTAGTGCGTCCGCGATGATCGCGGCCGGTGGTGGCCTCGATCAGGTCGCCGCGACGAAGCGCGAACTGCCGGACCATGAACGGAGCGACGAACGGATCGCCGGGCATTGGCAGGTAGCTGTCGTCCGCGCGGCGGACAAAGCCGCCCTCGCGCGACGAGTCGAACCAGCCGGTCACCGTCCCATCCGCAACGACCGGCTGCGGTGGCCCGCCGTTGTGATGATCTGGGCGCGGACCGCCGCGTCCGCGACCTCGCCTGCCTCGCCTACCGTTGTTGGGGAATCGTCCGTCGCGCGGACCTTGATGAGGCTGACCACCGCCGCCGCCACCCTGGTTCATCGCAGGCGCTGATCCGCCCGCGGCGTCGCCTTCCGTATTGGGCGATGACCCGCCAGGCGGATTCGCAGGCGGCACCTTGGGCGTCGAGTCGGCGGCCGGTTCGGATGGAGGTCCGCCCGATTCACCGCTCGAGCCCTCTCCGTTAGTCGCGGGATAGGACCCCGACTCGCCATTCATGGGCAGCCCAACGTCATCACGATATGGACTGGGTTCGGATTGCGTATCGCGTGGTCCACCGCCGCGGTTTTGCGGGCGCGGACCGCGACCGCGCCGTGTGGGGCGTCGACGATCGTTCATGCACCAATGCGTGTCATGGAGTGATTGGAATCGCGCTTGTGGCGCCCACCGATGTGGTGCCCACTACGCTGCTGCTACGTCTCTCGCGAGATGCACCTGTCCGGTATTCGCCGCCGGCGCCGTGCGATCTCGACGTTTGTATGGAGCTCGGTCTATTGGCGAGTCCGAATGAGGTATCACAGTCGGCGCGCTCGAGCGCGACTCACGACGTCGTGATTCTACCTTTCCCGCGATTCCCGCTACGCGCCCTTCGCTGCGTCCGGTAATCGCGGATGCGGCTGCGTCTAACGGCAAAGGCCGGATAGAACGCGGTGCCGCACGGACCCTGCCATGCGTTGTGGCCGCCAGGGCTCTGCCCTCGGCCACCTCGATTATCACCTACTAGCGGCTCTCGCGCAACCTTTGCGCCGCTCCGCAGTCCGGCCCCAAACTAGCGCCGGATTCGTACCGATACCACCCGCCGGATCAACGAACCAGCCGCTCTTCTACGACTTCGTCGAGAGAGCGCACAGTTCCGATGATGCGTCGAACGAGCTCGATGATCCGCTCTACCGCGACGCGATGCTGCGCGTCCAGCGTTGACTCCATCGCCAACAGCTGCGTTTCCGCGAGCAGCGCGGCGAGTGGGTTGTTGAGCTGATGCTGAACGAGTGCGGTTAGCTTCTGGAGGTCGGTCTGCGGTGGGGTCTCTGGCACTTCTGACGCCGTAGACGACTTCGGAGCAGGTTCAGTCACGGGCTGACACAGCCTCTCGCCAATCGGTATCTTAATCTAATCATGATCGCCCATTCAATCGACCCCGCCGCCGCCCTCGCCTCCGCTGTGAAAGACTATCAAGAAACCAGCGACGTGGCGAGTCTCCTGCGACAACTCGAGTCGGTCTGCGCAGCGTGCTCCGACGCGGACGAGCTGATGAAGGCGGTTGAGCCCTACCAGGATATCCCTGAAGTGGCAGGACCCGTGTACGAGCACGTCGTCGCCTCGAGGCCCGACGACGCACGAGCTCTGGTGCGACTGGCCAATGCCTATTGGCTGTCCGGACGGGGCCCGGACGCAGTAAAAGCTCTCGCGGATCGCGCGATTGCGGCCGACCCGAGCAATCGCGGTGCATGGCATCTGTGGGCGTTGAGCGAGGCGACTCTGCGCGACCGCGTTGAGCGTTGGAGGCACGTCGTCGAGCGCTTCCCCACGGACGAGCTCGCGCAAGCGAATCTCGCCGACAACGCCGCGAGTCTTGCGTCCACAGAGGGTGATCGCGGGGCGCTTCAGATCGCGATCCGCACCTACAAAGGTTTGCTCCGGACAGCGTCGAGAACGGAGCAACGTGTGGCGCTCGAGCAGGCTGTGGCCACGCTTGAGCAATGGCGCCTCTAGCAAAAACGACGTGGGGCTGCTGCGAAGGCAGCAGCCCCACGACGTGTTGGCGATTACTCGCCGCCCGCTATTAGGAGCCGAGCTTGGTGACGTTCTGAGCAGCCGGTCCCTTGGCGCCCTGAACGATGTCGAACTCCACGCGCTCTCCCTCGCTCAGCGTCTTGAAGCCTGTGCCCTGGATGGCCGAGTGGTGAACGAAGCAATCCTTCTGTCCGTTCTCCGGGGTGATGAAACCAAAGCCCTTGCTGTCGTTGAACCACTTGACCGTGCCGGTGGTACGCATACGAATCTCCTGACGTGTCGGTGGAGTCCGGATGCGTCCGTACTTACCGACGATGTGACCCGCGAACTTTCGCCGTCGCGGTAGGCGCGCCCGAGCACTCGCCCGAGCACAAACACTTTCGAGATGTGAAAAAGGACCTCGGCTCTAAGCCAGGTCCCTGGTGTTCGCTGGTGTTTAGGCGGGTGTAATTTAGTTGCTACCGGCCTGTCAAGTCAATGCTGCAAGCGGGCGGGGCCTTACGCGCTTGCCTCGCTCATCCGGCGTGTGTACCGCCGGACCACGGCCAGCAGGTCTTCCAGGTCAAAAGGCTTTTGCAGGACGGTGGAATTGCAGGCCTGGAGCAGGTCCTGCGCGCGCTCGCTCGCATCGCCCGTGGTGAAGATCGTGCGATTGCGGAGGTGCGGCTGCAGGGACGACGCGAGCTCGAAGAGCACGTCACCGCGCATGTCGGGAATGCGCAAATCGGTGATGAGGCAATCGAAGTGTTCGGATCTCACGAGTGTCGCGCCGACCTCGCCCGACTCGACGGCCCGGACTTCATATCCGGCCCTCGCGAGAGCGATGGACAGGGCGCGACAGATGGACGGTTCATCGTCCACCACCAGTACGCGCGCGCGTTCGTCGTAGATCTTCATGCTTCGTGAGCTCCGGGTCGGCTCAACTGCGCCGTTAGTTCTCGAATCAACTTTTCCGGCTCGCCGCGTTGTCGCAGCATCGACGGAGTTAGTCCAGTTGCTGCGCGAACCTGTCGCGCGAACAGTCGGCCGCTTCCATAGCCGAGCTTCTTCGTGATGTCATCCAGCAAGTAGCCTGGGTCCCGCATGTAGTGCACGGCGCGTGTGAGACGTGCCGCCAGAATCAGCATCCGAGCCGACGCGAGGCCGAGTCGGTCGAGCCACCGGTCCAAGTTGCGGCGCGTCATGCCTGCCGCTGAAGCCAGATCTTCCACGCCGCGAAACGCGTGCGGCATGTCGAACAACTTCGTGATTGCTCGTCGCAGCATGGGCGGCGCTGCTTGCAACCGCGGCGCGAGTCCTTGCAGGACGATGTCGCTCAACTGCTGCGCCGGCACTCGCTCCAGCAACTCGCGCAACCGTCGCGGCTCATCATCGAAGCCACGGAGGATCAGGTGACGAACGCCGAGGTTTGCTAACTCGACTGTCGCGCGCAACAGCTCCGGTGAGAGCAGCGTGTAGACGACCACCGGAAGTGTCGGATGCCGGCCGATCAATTGTTTCAGCGCTTCGATCTCGATCGCACCATCGATGCGAGGATCGATGACGACGACGTCGATCGGTCGCGATCGCACGATTTTCGAGAGTGTGTCCCAATCGTCGACGACGGTTAGGACATGCTCATTCTCGAGTGCGACGCGGAGGTGAGACGAGAGCTTGGAGGAGAGGCGGGCGAGTACTTCCACGGTTGGCGCCACATTGTCCTAAAAGTGCACATCGCTGTCCTAAAATGTGCATTTACCTCAGGACGCGCCAACGTACCTTGCCGGAACGTTTGTGACACCACATCACACCCCGTCCGCGAGGTTACCATGGTCCGCCGTCGCCTTACCTTTCTTGCTCTTGTCATCGCTTCCGCAGCACTTGCCGCCTGCGCCTCCCCCACGGCGCCGAGCCAGGATTGCG
>JACZCV010106463.1_pt1 | contig 10444 bp, 9 predicted proteins | sample 8641841 | NCBI WGS metagenome assembly JACZCV01 (sample SAMN15324606, study PRJNA640507) | soil metagenome | isolation source: monocropping sugarcane control | place: China: Luxin town, Laibin City, Guangxi Province | collected 2019-07-25 | depth 10cm m
ACGACGGACCACGGGTAGGAAAACACGAAACGAACAACGAATGACGGACCACGTATCCCACGCGACCTTGGGCCTCGTCGTCGGGTCAGTCGCTGGCAACCGGTGCACAGAGCGATTGAATTCGCCAGTAGTAACCCTGAATCCTATGCTCGTTGTCTTCGTCTGCGAGGACGAACGTGATCATCGACAGCCCGACGACTTGTAGGCGGATCTGCCTAACTACGCGTTCGTCTCGCCGCCGCTCCCGGAAGGACGTGTCGGAAGCCGCACGAAGAGTGACGTTCCGGCACCGGGACTGGACTCCACCGTCACCGTACCGCCAACGAGCGCTGCGCGCTCGCGCATGCCGGACAGCCCCAGCCGGCGCTCGAGCCTGGGCCCCGTGTTCGTCTCCGCCGGATCGAACCCGCGCCCATCGTCTTCCACGATCAACCGTACCTGGTGCTCCGGCTGCTCGAGGATCACGCTCACCTGGGTGGCGCCGGCATGCTTGGCCACATTGGTCAATGCCTCCTGCGCGATGCGGTACACCGCCGAGCCGACCTCCGCGGGGATGGCGCGATCGCGCACGCCGATCACGGCGACGTCGGCGGCGACGCCGTAGCGCGCCGTCCAGTCGGCGACGTATGTCTCGAGCGCCGCGGCCAGCCCGACGTCGTCCAACTCGGGCGGCCGCAACTCGAGCGCGATCGTGCGGACGCCTAACGACATGCGCTCCGCGAGCACCTGGAGCTGGGCGAGCCGCTCCAGGAGCGCTGCGTCAGGCGGTACCCGCTCGCCGGCCAGCCGCGTCGCATCGTCGAGTCCAAGGCGAAACGCCGTCACATCCTGCCCGAGCTCGTCGTGCAGCTCGCGCGCCAGCCGCCGCCGCTCCGCTTCCTCTACGTCGGCAAGCCGGCGGCGCATCGTCTCGAGCGCCGTGCAAAACACGCCATGCACGGCGCCCGATTCGTCGCGCACCGGACTGTAGGAGAACGTGAACCACGCAGTCTCCGCCGGCCCGCCGCCCTTGGGCACGATCGGCATGTCATCCTCGCGGACCGAATCGCCGTGCGTTAGGACACCCTCGATCATTCCGCCAACCACCGGCCACACGTCCGCCCAGGCGACACGCGCAGCCGCACCGAGAGATGATGGGTGTCTGGAGCGCACGATGCCGATCGCCGCATCGTTGTAGATCTGGACCAGCTCGCGTCCCCACCACACGTAGCTCGCAACAGCCGAGCTCAGACAGATGTCGACGGCGGTTCGCAGACTTTGAGGCCAGCCGGCGACGGGACCGAGTGGCGTCGCGCCCCAGTCGAACGCGCGACAGAGAGCGCGCATTTCACCAGGCCCGCTGAACAGTTTGGCGCAAGCATCCTCATGAACAGGTGAATGATCCGTGCGCGATGCCATATCGAAGGCGCTCCTGTTGCTGCCGAAGGCTGGCGCCGCCGGATGGTTGGGCGGTGCCCTCAAGGTGTCGCGGACGTGCCTCCAGCACAACGTGCCGCTCGGCCTGACACCTCGTCAGAGGTGAACTCGTCGCAGAAGTTGCGCATTGGCTGCGACGATGATCGTGCTCAGCGACATGAGCACCGCGCCGACCGCCGGTTGCATCACGATGCCCCAACGAGCCGCCACACCGGCTGCCAGCGGAAGCGCGACGATATTGTATCCCGCTGCCCACCACAGGTTCTGCACCATCTTGCGATACGTCGCGCGACTCAGCTCGATGATGCGCGGAATGTCCCGCGGGTCACTGCGGACGAGCACCACGTCGCCGGCTTCGACCGCCACGTTGGTCCCGGCCCCGATCGCGACGCCGACGTCCGCCGTTAGCAACGCCGGCGCGTCGTTCACGCCGTCGCCCACCATTCCGACGCGGACGCCCGAGCGCTTCGCGTCCTGGATCTTCGCTGCCTTCTGCTCGGGCAGCACCTGCGCGAACACCTCGGTGATCCCGACATCGGATGCCACCGCGCGCGCCACCGGTTCCGCGTCACCGGTGATCATGATGACGCGCACGCCTTGCGCCTCGAGCCGCTTGACCGCTTCGCGCGACTCCGGCCTAACGGCGTCGGCGATCGCGAGCACCGCGCGCGCCTTACCGTCTTCGACTAGCGTGATCGTTGCCTGGCCACGCTCGGACGAGCGCCGCACCGCATCAGCAAGCTCGGATGGGAGTCGCACATCGAGCTGCCGCAACATTGCCGGACCGCCCACGCTCACCTTGCGGCCGTCCACCATGGCGCTCACGCCCTGCCCTGCTGTCGCGACAAAGCCGGATACCGACGGCACCTCGAGATTGCGATCCGTCGCCGTCGCCACAATACCTCGTGCAATCGGATGCTCGGAATCGCGCTCGACAGCCGCCGCCAGGCGCACCGCATCATCCGGCGGCATGTCCGACGTGGTGACGACATCGACGACGCGGAATTCGCCGCGAGTGAGCGTGCCGGTTTTGTCGACGAAGATCGCATTGAGATTGCGCGCGTCCTCGAGGCCGCGCCGGTCGCGCACGAGCAGTCCGTTGCGCGCTCCAATGGTGGTGGAGATCGCGACGACGAGTGGAATCGCCAGGCCTAACGCATGCGGGCACGCGATCACGAGCACCGTCACGACGCGCTCGATCGCGAACGCCGGCGACGCGCCCACGATGGTCCAGCCGGCGAATGTCACAATCGCCGCGACGATCGCAATGATCGTGAGCGCGAACGCGGCGCGGTCCGCCAACGCCTGCGCGCGGGAGCGCGACGTCTGCGCCTGCTCGACGAGCCGCATCATGCCCGCGAGCGCCGTGTCATCACCAACGTGCGTGATGCGGATGCGGAGCGATCCAGATCCGTTGAGCGTACCGCCGACGACCTCGCTTCCGGCTTTCTTCGTCACCGGCACCGACTCACCCGTAATCATCGATTCATCGACGTCGCTCTCGCCTTCGATGACATCACCGTCGTTCGGGACGCTGCTGCCCGGGCGAATCAGGACCACGTCGCCGACGCGCAGGTCGGCGAGCGGAACGTCCTCGAGTGCGTCGCCGTTCACGCGCGTGGCCGTGGACGGCAGGAGCTTGGTCAGCTCTTTGAGCGCGCCGCTCGCCTGCGCAATCGATCGCATCTCGATCCAGTGGCCCAGAACCATGACGGTCACGAGCGTCGCCAGCTCCCACCAGAGATCCATTCCGGGATAGCCGAACGTGACCGCCAAACTGAAGAGGAACGCGACGCTGATCGCGAGTGCGATGAGTGTCATCATTCCGGGGCGACGATCGGCGAGCTCGCTCCTCGCGCCGCGAATGAACACCCAGCCGCCGTAGAAGAACACGCCGGCACCGAAGATCGCTGGTATGAAGCGAGCACCCTGGAACGTCGGCGCGGTGTAGTGGAACCACCGCTGGAGCATCGGCGCCCAGACAAGCGTCGGAATGCTCAGGGCGAGCGTGCCCCAGAACTTTTGCCTGAACATCTCGACGCTATGCTCCGCGTGCTTGTCGTGCGCGGCATGCGCTTCACGCGCGTGATGCGGGTGTGTCATGTAGGTCCCGGAACATAAACTTCACCGCATGAAGAAAATCGGCTTCTTATCCTTTGGTCATTGGAGCGCATCGCGCCCATCAGTCACTCGGTCCGCGCGCGATGCTCTACAGCAGTCGATTGAACTGGCTGTCGCGGCAGAGGAGCTCGGTGCGGACGGCGCCTACTTTCGCGTACATCACTTCGCGCAGCAACTCGCGTCCCCCTTCCCGCTTCTCGCCGCCATCGGCGCCAAGACGAGCCGCATCGAAATCGGAACGGCCGTTATTGACATGCGGTACGAGAATCCGTTCTACATGGTCGAGGACGCGGGCGCGGCCGACCTGATCAGCAACGGCCGACTTCAACTCGGGATCAGCCGCGGGTCCCCGGAGCAGGTCATCGAAGGTTGGCGTCACTTCGGCTACACGCCGTCGGAGGGCGGAACCGACGTGGACATGGGCCGTCGTCATGCCGAGGTTTTTCTCGGACTTCTGAAAGGCGATGGATTCGCTCGGCCCAATCCGCGGCCAATGTTTCCGAACCCACCCGGGCTGCTTCGCCTCGAGCCGCATGCACCGGGGCTGCGCGATCGTATCTGGTGGGGCTCGGCGTCCAACTCAACCGCGATCTGGGCAGCAAAGCACGGGATGAACATGCAAAGCTCCACGCTCAAGCAGGATGAGTCGGGCGAGCCCTTTCACGTCCAGCAGACTCGCCAGATCCGCATCTTCCGGCAAGCGTGGACCGATGCCGGGCATACCCGGGAGCCGCGCGTCTCGGTGTCTCGCTCCATCTTCCCGCTGATGAACGACCGCGACCACGCGTACTTCGGTCGCGATGAACGCCGTGATCAGATCGGCGTCATCGATAACATGCGGGCCGTGTTCGGTCGCTCCTACGCTGCCGAGCCGGATGTGTTAGTCGAAGAACTGCGAGAGGATGAGGCCATCGCCGAAGCCGATACGCTATTGTTGACAGTGCCTAACACGCTCGGCGTCGAATACAACGCGCACGTGATTGAATCCATCCTCACGCACGTCGCGCCGACCCTGGGCTGGCGATAGACCGTTGTCGCTCGGGGGGGTTCCGATCGGCGGTGAAGTGGCGCCGTGAGGCCGAGCTCGCACCTGACGCCCAAGTGAGCCACTCCTCAAGGATTGGGCTTGGTCAGGGCTGGGCATCACCATGCGGGGCGGGGGTACCATCTGAGCGACATGGGTTCACACTCCTGGGATTGCGAGATCAGCGCGCGGACTCGGACGCTGATTGCGCGCGCCGCGCGCGCGTGAGGGGTATCGTCTGCCGGCGCTGGAGGCTTTTCCGTACACTCCGCCCCGCAGCGGTCATGGCCGCATCAATGGCCGCTTGCATCGATGCGTCCTGGGCCTCGGCCACCACGCTTGGCAGCCCGCTCAGAACGACCTTCACTTGGCACTGGTGGTCGACGCCGCCGCGCGGACCGTTCACATCGCGGACCCGGACGGTCACGCGTTCGATGGACAGGGCGAACTTCCCGAACTTCATCCCGAGTTTGCGGCGGATGTAGGCCCGCGTGTCCTCGTCGAGCTCGACATCCTTCGTGCGGATGTTCGCGGGGACAAGCGGAGTTGCCGTGCGACCCGCCGTGCGCTTCGTGGCACGCGGCACCCACGCGGGCATCGTCTCGCGCTTCGTCGAATTGGCGGGCGAGCGTTGCCGCCGGCGCGCCGGCGCTTCTCCTTGTTGCCGCAGGACGGGACTGCCACCCAAACGCTTGCTGCTCGTGGGTGCGGACAGTAGTTGCTCCTCTGCCTGACTCAGACGCGGCGCATGCTCCGCTTGCAGCGCATCGAACACGTCGGTGGCCGTGACGATGCCGACCAGCCGATCGCCCTCGATTACAGGGAGCGACCCGATCAGCCGCTCGCGCATAAGGTTGGCCGCCTCGCGCACTGATGTCTTGGGCTCGGCGCTCACGAGGTTCCGCGTCATGAATTTGCGCACCGTCCGTCCGCGACGCATGGCCGCGCCGCCTCGCCCGCCCAGGTCGCGCTCGGAGACAACGCCCATGAGGTGGCCGTCGTCGAGCACCACGAGATGCCGAATGCCACGCCGCCGCATACGCGTCCACGCCGCGCTGGCGGAGTCATCCGGCGCAATGGTAACGACTCGATGGGTCATGATCTGATTGAGCTGCATGACGGTGACGAGCGGCTCGTCATGGGTGAAATGCGCGCGCCTACGGCCTGGAGCTCGCAGCAGCGCCGGCGATCACGAACTCGGCCCGCCGACGCGGCAACGACGGTACCGGACGCGATGCGCCGCGCAGGTGACGTGCCAACATCTGCACGCTGCGTCGATCGGGCGTACGCATCGCCACCGCTGCGGTGTGTGACACGGAAGAATCGGTGTGTGCTCGCGGCCGTCGGACGCCTGGGCCAGTCTGGCGTGATTCGGCACACCTTTCGCGGGCTCGCCGTTGCACTCCCGAGACCGCCTTACCACGAGCATGTACCGCCACACTCGTTCGGCAGCAGGGATGGCGGTCAAGAGCGGGGCTGGATATGGACGTAGTTCGCACGGACGTGGCGATTATTGGTGGCGGATTCGGGTCGGAGGGCAGCTCACCGATCCGCGCGACGATGGGCGCGCATCGGCCGGTCCTGCAGGAGCGACGCCCCGAGCGCAGGCCGCACTTCTGCCGCGCACCAAACGGCCGAGCACCGATCAGGAGATGCGCCCGTCACCGTGATGCGACTGCCAAGCGGTGATTGTCGTGCTCAATCTGATTGACCGGGAGTGATGATGCGAGTAGCCGACCTCATGCAGACCGATGTACGGACCACCGCCCCGGATGCTCCGGTGGCCAGCGTGGTGCAGGCAATGGCCGATTCCCATATCTCCGGGCTTCCCGTCGTGGATCCGACCGGGCGTGTCCTCGGCGTGGTCTCCGCCACTGACGTGCTGCAGGCCACCGCTGAGCAGGATGACGCCACCGCACGCTCACGCTTCTTCGAGCACACCACTGCGCGCGATATCATGACGCCCACCGCGCACACCATCGAGCCCGATGCCGACGTTCGCCAGGCCGCGCAGCAGATGCTCTACGGCGACGTGCGGCGGTTGTTCGTGGAGGAGCAGGGACGGCTGGTGGGCGTCATCTCGCAGACCGACATCGCGCAGGCGATGGGCTCGGGACGGATCTGAGACAATGAAGAATTGAGGCAACACGTAGTAAAGCGATCACACACTCTGTGCTACCCGCCAGCGCGGCGCTCGGCGAGCAGTTGTCGACAGTCCTCGGCAAGCACACCGGGCGTCACCGCGGGCGGTGCAGCGCCCGCCACCGCTGTGACGTCCGTGAGCAGCGGGTAGGGCCCGCTCATTCCACCCAGCGTGCCCGCGTTCACACCGAACACCACGCGATGGATGCGCGTTTGGCGCACGGCGTACGCGCACAGCACACAAGGTTCGACCGTGGCGTACAGCGTGGCGCCTGAGAGATCGAGCGTGCCGAGCATACGGCATGCGGCGCGAAGCGCTTCGATCTCCGCGTGCGCTGCGGGGTCGAGTCGCTCACGCGTGCATTCGTAGCCCTCGCCGATCACGCGGCCCTCGCGCATGACAAGCGCTCCGACCGGGACCTCGCCCGCAGCGAGTGCGCGCCGGGCGAGGTCGAGGCAGCGTCGCATGTACGGCTCATCGTCCTGCACCGGTGTAGGGATCCCTTGATTTCCAGACGCCGGTGCGTCATGCACTGACTCGCGACCGCCGCCGCGGGAGTTGTTGGTCACGCGATCATCTCGATCCATGGTCACAGCACCATCTCCATCCTACCGTCATACTGGGAGCTTCCGCTGCGGACGTTCAGTCCGAAACATCGGAACGGCCACGGCAGCCGCGACCAGGGCAGCGCAGCCGAAGACAATGAGTGCCGCGGAGAAACCCAATGTCAGCGCTCCCTGGAACAGCAAGCTCCCGAGTCCAAACCCGGTGAACAGCGCGAAGGCCATGAGTCCCGTGGCCTGACCCCGATTCCCCGGGAGATCAGTGACGATGCCGGCGAGAAGCGGCTGGGTCAAATCATAGCCCAGCGAGAGGGTCACGATGGCGGCTTGCACGGCGAGCAGCGTGAGCGGCGCGGACAGGATCAGTGCGCACACGCCGGTGAGCGCCACTCCGGCAGGAATGATCCCGAAACGACCATGACGATCCGCGAGGCGCCCGATGGTCGGTCCGAACAGCAGGCCCGGGATGCCGTACCCGAGCATCGCGAGGCCGATGCCCGTCTCGCTCAGGCCGAAGCGCTGATGCAGGTACACGCCCAGCCACGTGTAGACTCCCGATTGCACGACGGCGTTGATCAACACGTAGGCGTAGGTATGGCGCCCACGATGGAGCGACAACAGCGCGCCATAACCGCGAACGATGGCGGCCCACTGTGGCGCGGCTCGCCCGGGCAAGCGCGGGATGGCCCCGATGACAACCGCCACGATGCCCAGTGCCGCGGCGAGCGCAGCGACGGCGAGGAACAAGCCCTGCCATCCGACCACCGGTTCCATGAGCGCACCTACGGAGGCGCCGACGGCGGTGCCGCCGGCGATCGACCCGAAGAGCCAGCCCAGTGCCCGGCCACGCTTCCGATACGGGACGACATCCCCAATGAGCGTGAGGCTGATGGGCACCACACCGCTCGCCCCGATCCCCGTGGCGATCCGCCATGCCACGAATCCCACGACACCAGTCGCCAATGCGGTGGTCGCTGTGAAGACGACGAACAATGTCAGCGACCCGAGGATGACTGTACGTCTTCCAAAGCGGTCCGACAGCGGACCCCAGACCAGTGTCGCCACCCCGTAGGGCACGAGATAGGCAGGCACGGCAAGGCCGACCCACCCGATGTCCGCGTGGAAGACCTCGACAAGACGCGGAATGAGCGGCGCGACCATGAACGCTTGGACCAACACCAGGAAGGCAACCGCGCAGAGGATTGGCAGCATCCACCGATCGGACGCCGGCCGTGCTGGTCGGCACCGCGCGGGTGACTGTGCCATCACGTGTGCGTGCGGTGTCGCGCGTAGTGCCGCGCCACGCGCGCCCGATTGCCACAGACCGACGGCGAGCACCACCGCCGACGCGGGTTGCGGGCGAGAAACTGCAGGACGCAGTCCGGATGCTCGCACGTGCGCACGCGCTTCGCATCCGGGCCCGTCAGGATGCCGACGGCGTCCATGGCCAGCGTGTGGAGCAGTGCGTTGCGCCTCGATCCGGCGGTCCGCCGCGCTGCCCGTGGACCCTTAGTGGTCCACGTCAGCCGGACCACCGGCTCCGAGATCGAGAGGGCCGCGTTGACGACCTTCATGGCCTGTCGCTGCGGCCGTGCACCGGTGCGCCGAGCGGCCAGCAGAGCGGCAATTGCATCGCGCAACGCTCGCACCGCGCGCAGATCCGCTGCGGTCACCGCTCCTGACCGCGGCAGCCGGCGCGACTCGGCGGCCAACCACGCGGTCAGCGCGGCGGGCGTCTCGAGCAGGTCCACATCGGCACCGCCGCGGCGAACACGCGTGTTGACCAGATCGAGTGAGACGGGCTCGTCGAGGAGCGGGAAATGCACCGTTGATGTCATACTCGAATACTAATGTATCGTTACATTAGCTAGAGGGCGCATGCTTCGGCGTGCGCCTAGGAGTCTTCTCAGGAGGAGGTTGCCGTCATGGCCAGAGATCAGACCGACCGTGTACGGAGCACGGACGCGCGCGGCGCCGCGCATGGCGTATGCCATCGGACGGTGACGATCGATGGGCTCGAGATCTTCTACCGCGAAGCGGGGCCCGCGGATGCCCCGACGCTGGTGCTGTTGCCCGGCTTCCCGTCAGCCTCGCATCAGTACACCCGGCTCATCGATCGGCTGTCCGACGAGTTCCACCTACTGTCGCTGGATTATCCGGGCTTCGGTCACAGTAGCGCGCCCGTTTCCAGCACGGTCGGCGGGCCGTTCGACTATACGTTCGACCACTTAGCGGACGTCACGGAGCACGTTCTCACCGCGCTCGGAGTCACCCGGTTCTTCGTCTACGTGTTCGACTTTGGAGCGCCGGTCGGCTATCGCATCGCCACCCGGCATCCCGATTGGATCCAAGGCGTGATCGCGCAGAACGGCAACGCGTACGAAGCCGGCTTGGGTCCCGCCATGCAGCCGGCAGTGAAGTATTGGGCAGACCGCGTCGGGATGGAGGACACGATCCGCGGCGCACTCACACTCGACGCCACGCGCGCGCAGCATCTCGACGGCGCGCATGATCCCAAGCGCGTGGACCCCGACAGTTGGCTCCTTGATCAATACTGGCTGGATGTCCCGGGCCGCGATCAGGTGATGCTCGATCTGTTGTACGACTATCAATCCAATGTCGCGCTCTACCCCGAGTGGCAGCGCTGGCTGCGTAAGTATCAACCGCCGCTGCTTCTGCCCTGGGGGCGCAACGATGCGTTCTTTCCCGAAGCAGGCGCCCGGTCGTACCTGCAGGACGTTCCCGACGCGGAGCTGCAGCGTCTCGACGGCGGGCACTTCGTGCTGGATGAATACGTCGATACCGTGTCGCAACTGATCCGTGACTTCATCACTCGCCACTCGGTACGATGACGGAGTGCGTCCGCCCGCGAAAGTCTGCCACCGCGTCGTGGTGGCAGCATCGCGGCGGATGACCGGCAGTGCGCGTGCTCGCCGATCGATATGCTGAGCTTACGGCCTGCCGCGACGCCTGCGCTGATGCTTTGCGCCTCGGTTCGATTGGCGTCCCGCGGCGCCGCAGCGTCCGCGCCCCCGAAGCGAACGCGCCGGGACCCACACGGATCCCAGCGCGCCGAAGTCTTGCTATTCCAACGGTGTTACGAGAGCGGGCGACCGGACTCGAACCGGCGACGTCCAGCTTGGGAAGCTGGCATTCTACCAACTGAATTACGCCCGC
>JACZCV010109565.1_pt1 | contig 10435 bp, 10 predicted proteins | sample 8641841 | NCBI WGS metagenome assembly JACZCV01 (sample SAMN15324606, study PRJNA640507) | soil metagenome | isolation source: monocropping sugarcane control | place: China: Luxin town, Laibin City, Guangxi Province | collected 2019-07-25 | depth 10cm m
CAGCAGGCAGAGCACCAGATTGTGGATCTGGGTGTCGCGGGTTCAAATCCCGCTAGCCACCCCTTATTCAAGAGAATTGGGCGCCGTGTTCAACCTAATCGCCCATCGCCTCCGGGCTCAGCGGTTGGTTGGTGAGCCCTTCGCCACCGCCGCGGAAGCGGTCGGCTGGTTTGGCGCGGTGCAGTCGCAGGACTACACCGGCGCCAGGTGGGCGCTCGGTCAGCGCATCAAGGGTGCGGTCGAGGCCGACATCGACTCCGCTTTCGACCGAGGCGACATCCTGCGCACGCATGTCATGCGACCTACCTGGCATTTCGTGCTGCCCGCCGACATCGTCTGGATCCAGCAGCTCACCTCCGCGAGAGTGCTGTCAGGGCTCGCGGCCCGCCACCGCACCCTCGAGCTCGATGCCAAGACGGTTGCCCGCGCCACCGATGTCATCGGCGAGGCTTTGACGGAAGGCAACTACAAAACCCGCACTGAGCTCGCCGAAACTCTCACAGCAGCGGGGATCTCGGTCGAGGGCCAGCGACTGCCGCATATCATCGCTTCCGCGGAGCACGCCAACGTGATCACCAGTGGTCCGCGCAGGCGCAAGCAGTTCACATACGCCCTCCTCTCTGAGAGGGCGCCAACAGCTCGCGAACGTGATCGCGACGAAGCCCTCACCGAGCTCACCGTCCGCTACTTCAGCAGCCACGGCCCGGCGCAGATCACCGACTTCGCATGGTGGTCGGGCCTGGCCGTCCGGGATATCAAGATGGGGATCCATCTCGCCGCTCGCAAGCTCGAACGTCAGCAGCTAGATGGCATCGATTACTACTGGTCGGGCAGCGACGCAGCTGCAGCCACCCCCACGGCGACAGTGGCGCACCTTCTGCCCAACTTCGACGAGTTCACGGTCGCGTACCGGGACCGATCCGCGCTGCTCGATCCGAAAATCACGTTCAACCCGAAGCTCTTCGCCTACTACCGCGACTCCACTCCGATGGGCGGCGTCCTCTCGAACGTGGTGACCATCGGAGGCCAGGTTCGCGGCGCCTGGAGCCGGCTCGTCAAGCCGACGGCCGTGAGAGTCGATCTGAGGCTGCTTTCAGCGCCGACGCCGCGCGAAAGGGCCGCGATCGGGGCCGCGGTTGACGCTTTCGGTCGGTTTCTGGGGCTACCGGCCGACGCCAAACTCAACCGACCAACTCGCCGGAGCGAGGCGTAAGGTACGAACCAGAGCACCGGTATGCGTGGGGGCAGAGAGGCTAAAGGCAGTGGGCCTCACCTGCCGGCTGTTAATGGCAGCCTCCAGTCGACAGGCGAGCTCGTCGTGATGCCGCACCTATTAGTGCTGCAGTCGCAGCGCATCCTGATCGCATCCACCGCCAACAAGCTGCGCTCCACTGGCAACGATCGCCTACGCCGCCGCCGGGGCGACCTGCAGCTGAGCGCCGATCGAGCCCTCACCGATTACCGGAAGGCAGTTCTCGCCTGGGCGTCGCCGGCCACGCCGGAGAACTGCTGGCCCACCTCAGAGCCGGCCCGGCCGAACTGCCGCAGCCGCAAATGCAAGGTCACGGCATCGGCCCTGATTGTTCCGCGGTCGCGCGGGCGCGCAATTCTTCCTTCAACAAAAGGAAACGCGCCGGCCGACGGTGGCGACCGGCCGCGTACTCAGGCCTGGATGAGGTCCCTCGTCTTGCCGAAGATCAGCTCGACCACGTCCTCCTCGGCCAGGAAGCCGCGCGGGAATCCGACCTGGAAGCCGCTGGCGCTGTCGAGCTTCTGCAGCATCTCCGCGCTGAGCTTCACGTTCAGGGCGCCAAGGTTCTCATCGAGCTGCTTGGCGGTCCGCGCGCCGAGGATCGGAATGATGTTCACGTCGGGGCGGCGCGCCAGTGTCCAGGCGATGCTGACCTGCGCGGGCGTCGCCTCGCACGCATCGGCGATCTCCTTGATGGCGGTTGCCGCTCGCATTGTCCGCTCGCTCGGCGTCTCGTCGCCGTATCGGCGCTGATCGCCGTCCGACCGGCTGTACTTACCGGTGAGCGTGCCGCCGTTGAGCACGCCCCACACCGTCACCGCCAGGCCGAGCTTCGCCGCCATGGGCAGCAGCTCGCGCTCGGCGTCGCGACCGGCGACGCTGTAAGGCAGCTGGATCGCGGACGGCACCGTCCAACCCCGCAGCTCGGCGATCGCGATTCCGCGAGATATCACCCACGCCGGGGTGTCGGAGATGCCGATGGCCAGGACCTTGCCCGACGCCACGAGGTCGTCGAGGGCGCGCATCACCTCTTCGATCGGTGTGATGCCGTCCCACATGTGCATCCACAGGAGGTCGATGCGGTCGGTGCGCATGCGGCGGAGACTGCGTTCGACGGTCTGGACCATGTTCTTGCGATGGTTGCCGCCGGCGTTCGGATCGTCTCGGCGGCTGGTCAGCGAGTACTTGGTGGCGAGGACGATGCGGTCGCGGCGGTCGCCGAGCAGCTCGCCAAGCAACTCCTCGGATTGGCCGTCGGTGTAGTTGCTCGCGGTGTCGACGAAGTTGCCAGTGCGGTCGAGGTAGAGGTCAAGCATGCGCCGCGACTCTTCCGGCGAGGCGCCCCAGCCCCACTTCTCGCCGAAGGTCATTGTGCCGAGGGCAAGCTCGCTGACCCGCATTGCTGAGCGTCCGAGCAACCGGTAGTTCATGGGTCTGAGCCTAGTTCAGTCAAATTAGCAATCGCACTTCAATAATTGTTGAACTAGAATCCTGGCGATGCAGCGGCTCCGCCTCGAGATCGACGCATCGCCGGCTTACGAGTTCGTCCTCTCGCTGGCATCCGCGACGGCGGGCAGTCTGAAGTGGGCGGCGCCGCGCGGTCTGGTGCGTGAGGTCAAGGCGTGGCCGGCCGGCTGCGACATGGTGTGGACTCACCTGCTGACGGTCGCGTACGACGCACCTCCGCCGCGCGAGCCGGCGACGTTCTTGAAGACCCTCCAAGCGATGCACCCTCGCGAGCTCAAGCTGCGACTTTGCGGTTACTACGTCCGCTATTTCCGGCGCGCGACACCGCTCGAGGTGATTGCGGCGGCTGTCAACGGCGATAAGGCGGCCATAAGCGAGTTCATCGCCACGTCATATCCCGACGACGGGCTCTGGCAGGCCGCGCTCGAGAAGCTGCTGAAAGGAAGCGCGTGGGACATGCGCCGGAATCTGACGAGGCTGCTGCGGGACTGGCTCGACGTGTTCACGGAGTTCTACGAACCGGAGCCTCTGGTGCGCGAAGTGGCCCACCGGCGAGCCGCTGCTCGCGGCCACAAGCCAGAGGACGTGGTGGCGGAGGCGATGGAGTGCTATGACTTCGTCTACGAGCCAGGCATCGACTCGGTGTTGCTGATCCCATCGCGAGTGATCTGGCCGTACCTGCACGTCTTCGATCACCTGTCGACCAACATCGTTTGCTACCCGATTCGCGGAACGCGCGCGGTCGACCCGACCAGGCCGCCGAAGGAGTTGCTTGCGTTCGGGCAGGCACTGGCCGACGACCGCCGGCTTCGCATCCTCCGCGTCCTGGCCGATGGCGAGCTGCCCGCGCAAGAGCTGGCGCTGCGGTTGGCCATGGGCCTTACGACGCTGCTGCATCACCTGGCGGTCCTTCGTGAGTCCGGCCTCGTGAGCGTCAGAGGCCAGCGCCGGAAGCTCTACCGCCTGCGCTCAGAACGAGTGAGCGCCATGAACACCCGCCTGGAACGCTTCCTGCGGAGTTGATGCTGCTTTTGTGCACAAACGCATGAATTTCGGGCCGCTCGAAACGCTTTTGTGCACAATCCCGTTACCGCGCTGATGCCACGCATAAAGATGGTCGCCGACGGCGAAGCCACGGGACCTCTCGCCGAGATCTACGCGCGGACCAAGCGCCAGAGCCGGGCTGGAGTCGTGCCGGAGATCCTGCGCACGATGAGCCTGCGGCCGGACTTCCTCGCCGCCATCGACCAAGCGTCGATCATGCACTTCACCGACGGCGCTCTCACCCGCGCCCAGCACGAGATGATCGCTTCGTACGTCTCGGCGCTGAACCGCTGCCGTTATTGACTCAGCTCCCATGCGTGGTTCCTGCAGTTGCAGGGAGAGCAGTTCGGGCCGGTGGCGGACGCCCTTCGCGATGGTGACCTCGACGCGGCCGGCCTCACGCCGCCTGAGAGACTGCTGCTCGAGTTCGCCGGCACTATCACGACCGGCGCCTATCGAGTGACCGATGAGCAGGTGCAGGGCCTGCGTGACGCCGGCTGGTCGGACGAGCAGATCGCGGAGGCCGCCTACGACGCTGCCCTCTTCAACCTGTTCGTGAGGCTCGCGGACACTTTCGACATTGAGCCGCCGGCGATGTACGAGCCGGACGGAATCCCGAAGGCGGCTAAGCGGGAGTAAGACCCGTGTAGTCGTTGCCGATGACGCGGTGCGTCCCGTCGGCAGAATTGGATCCAAGGCCCCAGCTCTTCGCATAGGACTGCGTCACCGACGAGATCACGTGGCCAGCAGAGTCTCGCGTCGTGAGCGTGGTAGTGCCGTTCAGCGTCACGCCCACCAGCCGCGATGCCTGGGTGCTGAACTTCGGCAGATAAAGGTTGAGCGTCACCGACGTGAAGTTGTAGGTCTTCTGCACGATCTTCCCGCCGTCCGACTTGATGACGTCGGTGAACTCCGTCAGCGCATCGCCCTCGGCCCCAGTCGCCGCGAGGGTGTAGTCGTGGGTGCGGCGCGCTTCTGACTCGATCATCAGGTCGAGCACGACGTCGTGGACCATCGTCTGCGCCACCTGCTGGTTGATGGTGGGGTCGAAGCCGGCGACGTTGTCCGGCACCGTCACTCCTGGCAGCGCGGGCAGAATCCAAACGCGCGCCTTGCCCGCCGCCGGCCCACTGGCGGACGTTGGCAGTGCATTCGACGCGGTCGAAAAGATCCATACGCCGGGATCGGTGCCGGCGCTGACCGTGAGCGTGACTCGCGGGAGCGATCCGTCCGACAGTTCGGCTGCGGGCACCGGCGTGTGCGTGGCCACGTCCGATGCCACCGGCACGCAGCCGACGCAGATGACAGCCAGCGCAAACGCCGCCGGGGCGCGCCAGCTCATCTGCCGCAGCGCCGCCCCAAGTCGGAATCCATCGTCAAACGGCGCCAGAAGCCGGACCAGTGCGAAGCGCCCTGCGCAGGCGATGACGAGGCTCGCGAGGATGGCCGTCTTGGTCCAGAACTCGAGGGTCGTGGGGCCGAGCAGCAGCACGGACAGCAAAGCCACGATCACGCCGAAAGCGAACCGCGACACCTGGCCGTCGGGCACGGTGCGCGGGTCGGGAATCATGAACAGCGCGAAGATCAGCACCTCCGGCGAGGTGACGAGGATCGTCCAGAGGTCGGAGCCGCACATCGGCGTCGCGTGCCAGCTGGCGATCATGCAGTGGTCGGGCACCGGCGCCAGGGCGAGGGCGACGAACAGCGCGAAGGCTGCCATGAACCCGGCTTCGAGGCCGAGCAGCTTCAGCTCCCAGCCGATGTACAGCCCGCCGCCGATCAGGATCGCGTAGGTCACGATCATCCACGGCCCCATCGGGATCCACCAGAGATCCTGGGGCTCGGTGAACTGCGGGCCGAGCGCCACGAACGCCAGCACCAGGCCGAGGTTCGACGGGTTGAAGATGTGGCGGCCGCGCCAGCGGATCAGGTACTTCGAGGCCATCGAGATCGCGACCACACCGATGAAGATCCAGATGCCGTGCAGGCTCCACCAGTCGCCGTGGAGCGTGCCCGGCGTCCGCAGGATGAACGCGGTGCTGTTGCCGGTCAGGAGCCCGCTCGCCGGCCAGAGGATCTGCTTGTCCTTGAAGAATGCGACCCCGAACTCGATCAGCGCGCCGGTGGCCAGGCAGATCAGGATCTGGGCGACCGACAGGCGGAAGTCGAGCACCGTCTGACCGAGGACCTGCAAGGTGAGGAGGACCGCCGCGACGTGGAGCCGCGGGTCGCGGAGGCTGGGCAGGAGAACGGCGTAGTCACGGCCGAACAGGTGAGCCTGGCGCTTGGGTCGTGACGCGCCGCCGGGCGGTCTCGGCCAGGTCGGGGCCGGGACGTTCTCGGTGGGGGAAGGAGGCGCCTCGCCGGTTGTCGACACGATTCGGTAACGGCCATGTTATGCATGCCGTTACAAAAGGCGAACTGAAATGACGAAGGCCGTCTACGTCCTCGTCGCGGTCGCGGCCCTGGCCTTGTCGGCATGCGACCTGCCGTTCGGAATCGGCACCCCGACGACCCGGTCGCTCGAGAGCGGGGTCGAGGACTCGCTCAACAGCTCTAGCAGCTTCGAGATCAACGGCCGCTACCGCCAGGTCGAGGTCGCACCAGCGGCGCCGCTGGTCAGCGGAGCGCGCGTCGCGCCGCCGGAGGCCGGCGCGGCGTGGTCGATCGACCTCCAGATGAGCGCCCAGCCGGCAGCCGAGCACTTGGTGCTCAGCACCGCCGGCGTGAAGCTCGAGGCCATCGTGCTGCCGGCGAACGCCTACTTTCGCGGCCAGGACTTCCTGGCCGAGTTCCTGGGCGGCGACCCGCAGTCCAGTCAGCTGGCCAAGGCTGCGGGCAATGCCTGGTGGAAAGGTCCGAACGGACTGGTCCCGCGCTTGCCAGATCTGACCAACGGCACCGCCTTCCGGGCGGCTTTCCTGGGCTCCGCGGCGACCACCCGCACCGAGCACGTCTCGGTCGATGGGGTCGATACCGTGGAGCTTTCCGGCAAGCGCGCCGACGTCTACATCGCTTCGGCCCCGCCTTTCGAGCTCGTGAGACTGGTCATGCAACGGCACGTCACCGTCGACGGCATCGGCGAGGCCGACCTGCACTACTCCAACTTCGGCAAAGACTTCGGCATCGCGGTGCCGTCAGACGTGATCAACTTCTCCAACCTCTCGACGCTGCCGCCGATCTACACGGTGGTCTCGGTCGACACGTCGCACTGCACATCGCCGTGTGTCGTGTCGGCGCTGTTGAAGAACCTCGGTGGCCCGACCGGCGCCTCGGCGCCGTCGGCGGTGACGGTTACCCTCACCGATTCCGCCACCGGCGCAGTGGCCGGCAGCTGCCAGGCGACCGTGACGCCGGACGTCGGCTACGGCGCGACGACGAATGTTTCGTGCACTATCGCCCTCAGCGGCTCACCGCCGAACGCCGCGATCGTGACCGCCACGCCTAACAATCCCGGGCGCGGTTAGTACTGGTCGAACGGTGCCGCTGCCGGCACTCGCACGCGTGATCGACCGCGCCTCATGCCTCTAAAGCCGCGGGGCTATTCGGCAGGCGTCAGCCTGAGGACAGGGATCTCTCGGTCGGTCTTCTTCAGATAGTCGCCGTAGTTCTTGGCCACGGCCACGACCCGCGCGTAAGCCGCCTCGCGCTCGGCACCCTGCAGCGACTCCACGTTCACCCGCATCTTCCGGTTGCCAACCTGCGCCCACACCTTTTCCGGGTTCTTGGCGATGTTGTGGAACCAATGCGGATGCGTCGCGGAGCCGCCTTTCGACGCGATGATCAGCCACGCGTCCTTGCCGTCGGGGAACCCGCCCAGCACATGGGAGTGCTCCGCGCCGGTCTTGGCGCCGACCGTCGTCAGGACCAGGACTGGAAAGCCCATGAATTTGCCCGGCTCGGGGCCCTCGATTTTGCGCAGCCGCGCGATCTCGCGCTTCATGTAGGGCTTCGCGATCACGTTGAACAAGCCCGCGGCGCGTGTTGACGTGCCCTTGGTGCCCTTCGGAGGGATCCTGATGTCGCCTGCTTTGGTGATCATGTAATCGTGTAACTGCTGCACCCGGCAGAACCTTCCGGGGATCAGATCCAGCCGCGCCGCCTGAACAGGTACAGCTGGATCACTGTCGCCCCGAGCATGGTGCCGACACCCACCCAGAACGTCCAGTAGGGGATCTCGAGCACCTGGGTCAGAAACGTGAAGTTCATGCCATAGAAGCCGGTCAGGAAGCTCAGCGGCAGGAAAAGGCTGGCGATGACCGCCAGGGTCGTGGTCGTCTGGTTGAGGCGGTTGGAGACGGTCGACAGGTAGACGTCCATGGCGCTCGTGAGCAGGTCGCGCAATGCGTCGACTGTCTCGTACTGGCGGACGATGTGGTCGTAGACATCGCGGTAGTACAGCGTCATGTCCTGCTGCTGCACGTGGATGCCGTGCGTGATCAGCCGCTGAAAAACCTCCCGCTGCGCTCCGAGGAACTTGCGCAGGTCGGTGACCGAATGCTTGAGGTGGTAGATGCGCGCCAGCTGCTCCGAGCGTGCCTTGGCGGTGATCTCGTCCTCCAGCGCATCGACGGTGTCGTCGAGCCGCTCGAGCGCGGGGAAGGTCGCGTCGACGAGCGCATCGATGACGAGGTACGTGAGGAAGGCGGGTTGCCCTTTGGTCAGCTCCGGGCTGCCCTTGATCCTGCGCTGCAGCTCTTCGATCGCGGGCGCGGGGTCGAGGTGAACGCTGACGAGGTAGTTCGGGCCGACAAACAGGTGGTGTTCGTGGAGGCCGACGTCGTCAGCGTCCTGGTGCCAGTCGGCCTGGAAGATGACGGCGAAGTTGTAGTCGGCGTACTCCTCCACTTTGGGCCGCTGATCCTGGTGCTTGATGTCCTCGATGGCCAGTGGATGGAATTTGAAAGTGCTCTCGAGCAGGTGATAGTCCTCGTCGGTGGGCGCTTCGATGTCGAGCCAGAAGCCCTTCGCGTGCGCGTCCTTGAAACAGCGCTGGATCTCGACGTGGCTGGCGTCCTCGACGTGCCCATCGGTGGTGAAGAGGTTCCTCATCGGTGGGCATCCTACAGATCGGGACTAACCGATTTGCCGCTTTACCTCCATCAGGTCCTCGATGAACGCCGCCATCGCGGCTTTTCTCGCGGCGTCGTCGGGCGCGTGCAGGACAGACGACGGGTGAACTGTCGCCACGGCCTGGACACCGATCGGCGTCGGCATGACCTGGCCGCGGTGTTGAGTGACACGAAACGTCGGGCCCATCAACGCCTGCGCCGCGGTCGCGCCGAGCAGCACCAGCAAATGCGGCTTCACGGTTTCGATCTCGGCCTCGAGCCACGGTCGGCACGCTCGCACCTGCTGAGCATTCGGCTTCTCGTGCAAGCGCCGCTTGCCGCGGCGCGTGAAGCGAAAGTGCTTGACCGCGTTGGTGATGTAGACGCGCTTGCGGTCGATGCCCGCGGCCTCGAGCCCTTCGTCCAGGATCCTGCCGGCCGGACCGACGAAGGGATGACCCTCGACGTCCTCGCGGTCGCCGGGCTGCTCGCCGATCAGCATCACCGTCGCTTTGGCGGCGCCCTCTCCGAAGACAGTCCGCGTCGCCGGCTCCCACAGCTCGCAGCCGTGGCAGCTCGAAGCAGCCTCGCGCAGCGAGTCGAGGTCCTTGCGGTCGGGTAGGAAGTCCTCGGCGCCCATCTCTCTACCTTTATCTATATGAACGCGGTGGCGGTCTGTGATGTCGGTCCACGCGACGGACTGCAGAACGAGGCGCGAACGCTCCAGCCCTCCGTCCGCGCCGCCCTGTGCGATCGCCTCGCCGCGGCCGGACTGAAAAAGATGGAGGCCGCCAGCTTCGTCAACCCGAAGCTCGTGCCCCAGATGGCCGGCGCCGAGGAGACGATGGCCGCGCTGAACCGCGTTCCCGGCGTGGTCTACGCCGGGCTCGTGTTGAACGAGAAGGGCTACGACCGCGCCCGGGCCGCGGGCGTCGACGAGGTCCACTACGCGTTTTCAGCGACCGATACGTTCGGCAAGCGCAACCAGAACGCGACCACCGCCGAGGGACTTGCGACCGCACTGGCTCTTGTGCGGCGGGCGCGTGCCGACGGCATGCCGATCACGGTCACGATCAGCGTCGCGTTCGGCTGTCCGTTCGAAGGACCGGTGCCGGCGAAGAAGGTGCTCGACATCGTGGAGAAGCTGATGGACGCGCCCGCCGACGAGATCTGCCTGGCAGACACCATCGGCGTGGGCGTGCCCGCGCAGGTGACCGAGCTGGTGTCGGGCGCGCGCTCTCTCGGCGCCACGGCCGCGGCGCATTTTCACAACACGCGCAACACCGGCTACGCCAACGCGCTGGCCGCGATTGAAGCCGGCGCGGTGTCGCTCGACGCGTCGGTGGGCGGCGCTGGCGGCTGCCCGTTCGCTCCGAACGCGACGGGCAACATCGCGACCGAGGACCTCGATTACCTGCTGCGGGGCATGGGGGTCGACACGGGCATCGACCTGGACGCTTTGATCGACACCTCGCACTGGCTCGGGCGGCAGCTGGGCAAGGATTTGCCGAGCATGCTGGCGAGAGCGGGGGATTATCCAGGCCGATCTAACGGGTAATGTCTGGACAGCCCCGCTAGCTCAGTGGATAGAGCATCTGCCTTCTAAGCAGAGGGTCGGGGG
>JACZCV010183273.1_pt1 | contig 10394 bp, 10 predicted proteins | sample 8641841 | NCBI WGS metagenome assembly JACZCV01 (sample SAMN15324606, study PRJNA640507) | soil metagenome | isolation source: monocropping sugarcane control | place: China: Luxin town, Laibin City, Guangxi Province | collected 2019-07-25 | depth 10cm m
CCTTGATGCCAATCGCGGCGTCGGCCTACGACCATCCGGGCGAGCACAACAGCGGACAGCACCTTCGCCGCTATGTTCGCGAGAGTGAGCACGACCGTCATCTGCGCGAGGAGCGTGAGCGACACGCTCGTCTCGAGCGCGAGGCCCGTTTTCGACGCGAGCGCGAAGAACATATGCGTCGCGAGCACCACGAAGCACGCCACGACTTCCGCGACCATGACCGTGACCACGACCGGCGCGAGTGGGAAAAGGGACAGAAGCACGGGTGGAAAGGCGGCTCCCTGCCTCCAGGACAGGAAAAGAAAGCCGAGCGCGGACGCTAGCCGTTTCCGATTAGGTTATACGTGTCTTGAACTCCCCAGAGGTTGGATCAGGCGGCGTTGCGGTCTTTGCCGGACTTTGCGACGCCGCCGTCGCCCTCCTTCTCATTCTCGGATCGTATCCCCTCCGGAATGTCTATCGCATACTCCCTATTCACCTTCCAGCATCTTCCTCAGGAACACCAACTGTCCGAGGTGATAGGCGTTATGGTCGCCAACGAGCAGCGCCTCTCGGAGCAGAGTCTGGCCATCGCCGTGGGCAATACGTGCGTAGAGCTGCTGCTCGTCGGCTTCGGCGACAAGCTGCTTCATGGCTTCGAGATCGCGTCGAAACGCAGCGACGCTCTTCTTCCACGCTGTGTCACTGGGAGGAGCAGCAGAATCCGGCCAGTAGCCTTCGGGCCACTTCGGTGAGATATGCTTGGCATTCCGACTGAACTCAAGAATGTCCCATTGCGCGATGCGCATATGCTCCAGAAGCTGCCATATCGTGTGCGGCGCTCCTTTGATCTTCTTGCCGCGCAGCTCTGGCGCAACCCCTCGAATGGCTTCTTCGAAGTCCAGGTGCGCGCCTTTGCCGCTGAGCAGGTTCAGTAGGTGTTGTTGCAGGGGCGAGTTCTTCACGGCATCTCCTCGAATGTGTGCTCATTCCGAAGCCAGCGGTTTATGTCAACGAAGAATCCCACCGACTTCGAGAATACGGACTCCACGACATGCAATCTCATGGTCGCTGGGTTGAGGATTTCGCACGGGAAGAGATCATGCAAGTCGATAGCGATTCCTCACGGCAAAAGCGGCGGTTCGGAATGACATTAAGACCGGAACGCGGTCGTTGCTTTGCCTGGGAGCGAGGCAGATAATCGAGGCGTCGGGACTGCAGTGAATCTGCCTAACTACATCACGATCAGCCGCATCTTCAGCGTACCCATATTCTTGTGGCTGCTGACGAGCCGCGTCCTTTCCGGCACTCACGGGGAGAAGGAACTTGCCGCCTCGGCGCTGTTTATTTTGGCCTCGATCACCGATGGGCTCGATGGCTACCTGGCGCGCAAGCGTGGCCAGGTTACCACCATGGGCATGCTGCTCGATCCGCTTGCCGACAAGCTGCTCATTGCCGCCGCGTTTATCTCGCTCGTTCAGTTCAATCCCAGAATCGTTCCGGCGTGGATCGCCGTTCTGATCATCGGACGCGAGTTCCTGGTGAGCGGCTTGCGCAGCATTGCCGCGTCGGAAGGCTTCACCATTCAGGCGAGCAATCTAGGCAAACTGAAAATGTTCGCCCAAATCGTGAGTGTCGTCGCCGCCATCCTCGATCACAAGTGGATGGCGTGGTACATCGGCCAGTTCATATTCCCTGTCGATCTCATCGCGCGCATGGCGATTTGGTTCATGGTTGCGGTGTCAATCGTATCGGCCGTGGACTACTTCGTTGCGTTCTGGTCAAAAATCGACCGGGAAGTCTCAGCTAGCAGACGTAAACGTAAGCCCTTTGTGCTCACACGCCGCAAACATGGCGATCTTCCTTCGCACGAAGCCCAGCCCAATAGCTGAGTTTCTTACTGCAGAGCCACGAAGACTGGGAAAAGCGTTTTCGAGTTTCGAGTTTCAAGTTCGGCCTTGAGCATTGCGCCAAGAGCTGACTTTCCGTACAGCATTCTTATGGCCCGAATTGTCACCCCAGATGCCGACGTCCCGAACGGCGGTTCTAGCTCCGATCTGCGCGTCCTAGTGACTGTCCCCGAGGAATACATGGGCTTCGCCATCGGCCAGATCAATCAGCACTATGGAGTAGTCAAATCAATGAACTGGCAGAACGGCTTCCAAGCGATTCAAGCTGCCCTGCTAGCCGCCGCGTTCGATTCTTTGTCCAACGCAATTCTGTCTTTTGTCAGCCGGGGAAAAGTTGAGTACGACCCATAGCTCCGCTGTAGCAGCCACACTGACATCGAAACCTGAAACCCGAAACCGCTTTGCGTTAGTAGAATGTCTTCATGCCGTCCATTGAGATGAAGGAGATCCGCATTCCTTCGACGCTGATGCGGGAGAGCAAGCCCTCTGTCTTTTACACGCTCGCAAAGGCGATGGGCACGGCGCTGCTCGTATCTGTGATTTCGTTCTTTTTTCTGAACGCCTGCGCGATTGCTGTGATCGCGATCATCAGCGCGATCCGCAGCCGGCACCTCGACTTCGCCATGGCTTACCGCGATTTTGCTGCTCCCGCGGCGCGTGGAATCTTTGTTCTCTCGTTTGTGGGCTCGATGATTTTCTTCTTTCGGGAACGAAGCAGATAACATGCAGCTCGTCACCATTTCCCGAAACGAGCTCTCTGAATCGCTCAGGCAGCCAGGGCGTCTGCGCGATTATTGCGCGAAGCTCGAGGCGGGCGATATCATTTTTTTCCCAGAGACTCCGATCGCGATTCTAGCTACCGATCTAGAGTTCCTGATTGGGCACCAGCAGGTCGGCGGTGCTTATCACAAGAACATCGCCTATCGCCCGCTGGAAGATCGCATTACTGGCTTCGACGCGCAGGATGCAAAAATGGCCGATCGTCTGCGCGGAATCATGCGCCGCTACTCGGATGATGTGGTTGAGTTCTTGCGCGGCTTCCTTGCTCCGTACCAGGCGCGTTGGCGGGTCGACTATGCCAGTTATCGTCCCGAGGAAGAGCAAGGGCGCGATCTTTCCCTGCGCAAACGCAACGATCTGCTGCATACGGATGCTTTCCCAACGCGCCCGACGAACGGAGATCGCATTCTGCGCTTCTTCAACAACATTAATCCGCAGCGCACGCGCAATTGGATTACTACCGACACTTTCGACGTGCTGGTTGAAAAAATGCGCACGGGCAAGCTGAATGAAGGCAGCAGTGTGCCGCTGCCTTCGTCGATGCAGATGTCGGGAGCGAAACGAGCGCTGGCTGGCATTGGTCTCGGCGCGCTCGCGCCGTCACTGAAGCGCTCGCCATACGACGAATTCATGATGCGCTTCCATAATTACCTGAAAGAGAATTCGTCGTTTCAGCAGAATTGCCCCAAGCAGCACTGGGAATTCCCGCCGGGCTCAAGCTGGATGGTCTATACCGACATGGTCAGCCACGCTGTGCTTTCAGGGCAGTTCGCGCTCGAGCAGACGCTGATCATCTCGCGCCAGGTAATGGTCACGCCGGAGAAGTCGCCGTACGGAGTTCTGTCGAAGTTTGCAGCAGCGCGATAAAGGAAAGGGCCGACGCGCGCCCTCGCGCGGCTTTTTTCGGTACCACGTGAGGTAAGTTGGCCTACTAGAACAGGGTAGGTGGTTTCTGGCGAACACCCGGCCGAGGGCGGCCGTCGGTCCTGAGTTTCTACTCGTCCCCTCTCACCTGCCACTCCGGCATAGCTTCGAACTGTGCCATCTTTTCTGTGCCATGCTCGTTATACCAGCGGCGCCAAACTTTCGCATCGTTTGCGAGACGAACATCGGTGATCTCCTGCATCGCGAGGAACGACCAGTTACGCGTTTGTGCGTTGGTTTCCGGAGCTTCGGCCAGATCGAGCAATTTTGGGAATATTCTCATGCGCTGTTTGCGCATGAAGTCGCCGCAATCGGAGATGTTGCAGCCGGCGCGATCGCGAACGCTGAACGATGCGTCGGTGGTGAAGATCTGAAAGAGATCATCCAGTGCCTCGTCAGTTCCCAAAAAGCGCAGTCCCTCGGCTGCTGCCTGGCGGACGTTCGCATTGGTGTCATTGCGGGCGTAATCGTAGAGCGCAGTTTGGACCTGCTCAGTCTCAACACCTCGTCCGCCAAGCATGCCTAAGAACCACATGTCGTACGCGCGAGAGCTTGGATCGTTCTTAGCGCGATCCACAAGAATGTTGACCGCTTCTGCGTCTTCGTTCCAGCCATCCATGGCGAGCATCATGTCCGAGTAAGCTTGGCGCACGCGCAGATCAGTTGAGTATTGCGCCCTATTCAGCAACTGTTTCATGCGTGGCGTGTCCTTCAACTGACTCTTGTAGTCCGCATAGTGTGAATTGAGAATCTCTAGCGCACGCTGATCGTGACCGATGCTACGCTCCAGTAATTCCTCGCCTTGATCCTGCAAGGGCAGCGCCGAGATGCGGATGATGTCAGCTTCCGTGATCGGTGTGAACTTGCGCGGGAGTACTTGAATGGAAGGACGGGATGCCGATCTGCTGCGAATCGCGTTCGATTTCGCAGAGTGCGAGAGCACGGGAATGAGCACTCGACCGAAAATGAATCCGATCCATACAAGCATGAAGATCACTCCGACCCAGCCGGGAGCCTTGCGCAGCGCAGTCGGGGGCGGCGTCACGCCTCGTTGTGGCGGCGGTCCATAGAAATTGCTCATCTCGACGCGCGTGTCCTGCTTTAATGCTGCAGCCGATTCGATCTGCGACACCAACCAGCGCGCCTCTTGGCGATCAGCGATTCCGTTCGCGAGGTTGAGCTTGAGCCCACTCTTCGTTGTCAGCCGTAGGCCGTAAAAAGTATTCGTGCCTTGCTGCAATCCAGAGTAGGGATGGATTTCTGCGATTTCCGAGAAGGGAAAAGCCTTCGTTCTTGGCACTCCGAGGAATGATTTGCACACAGTAAGGGTGTTACCTGCAAGCGTGATCCGCGTACTCGAAAGCACCGCGGAAAAGAGGATTCCGACGAGCAGAATATCTACGCCGCCAAAGACAATGGCAAAAAGGATCGGGGCTTTCGAGTGCAGTAGGAAATACACGACCGCAGTCCAGGCCGTGGTGATAGCAAAAAGAGCCAGCGTCGAAGCCGGATTTCGCAAGGGCGGAAAATATATCTGCGTTCCGTTCCAGTCAGTCGAGATCACCGCCGAGGTCTTCGCCGGTCGCTGCACCGGCTCGTTCTCAGCCTGCATGGAAAAGACCGGCGCCGCAGTGGCTCCGAACGCGGTCGTAAATACCGAAATGGAATTCGTTGAGGGGCTGGGCGCTGGCGAGGCCGCAGTTCGAAACACCGGCAGTTCATACTCCTCTTTGAAATCAACGCCTGGCACGTCTGCTTTCGCGCGCAACAACCAGAGAACTTTGTCTCGTGGGTTGTCGCTGTTGCTCTCGTAGGCGTCTGCGGGAAGGTCGAAGCTCACGGGCACCGATGTGCCGAGCGTTCCGAACCCAAGCAGGTTCGACGGGACATTCTGCTCTTGCTCCCACAATATCTCGTCATGCGTGCTTTGCTCTTTGCCAGATCCGGTCGTAATGCGACGCACGCAACAGAGACGTACCTCGATGCCGTGCTGTGCGCCACTGGCGAGATGCAACTCGATTCTTCCCGTCAGCTTCTTGCCCGGCGAGATCGGAAGAGAGTCGAACTCGAAGTAAGTCTTGCCATAGCGTTCGCGGCGAATCGTGGCCATGATCGCGCTGATGGCAGTTAACGGCGCGAAGGAGCCGAGCACGAGGAAGAAGATCAGCGGCGGCGCCGCTTTGTGCGCATCCGGATGCAAAGCAATCGAAATCCACGGAAGCGTAACGCAGGCCACGACGATGGTAGCAACCCACAGTGCCGCAGCACGGTTATTCTGTTGGCCATAGACACGACTTTGTGCCCAGTCCTGCCGCCATAGCCAGGGCGAATCCGGGTGCGCCGCTTTGTCCTCATCATCATGCTTCAGCTTCGTCGCCGCATACACGGCTCCCCCCATAATGAGTAGGCCGATCAGCGTAAAGCCTCCCGCGAAGACGGCTCCAGCAGTCGAGTTCGGCGTCGTCTGCGGCGCCGACAAGAACTTCAGCATAAGAGCGCCGCCCATTCCGGCAAAAGGCAGTCCAATAAGGAACAGGAAGGCTACTCCGAGTTTCGAACTGGTACTCATGCGGGCGATTATGTGGCTGGTTTTGGTGAATGCAGAGTCGTGTTGGTCCCACGGAGAGTACCGGAGTAACCGTGCCAGACTTGATTCAGGTGGACGACAGAAACAGCCGACCGTAACGGTTGGAGCGACCGCGTGTGGCGGGGCCGCTTGTTGGCTCGGAGCAAGCCTAACTCGTAGGCTTGTGGTCGCTCCTGGAGATGGGCTAGGCGCCATCTCCAGCCCACCGGGTACCGCCCCCGGTTCTGCTAATAGCGCACCTTATCCGGCTTTTTGTCCCATTCGCGGAATGCAACGAGGGCTTCGTCTCGCAGAATCTGTTCCATTTTGAGCGAACGGTTACGGGGATCGCGTGCTAATTCGTGATAAATGAAGTCATCGTCGAAGCCAATGTTAGCCGCATCGGCGGCTGTGTTCGCGTAGTACACGCGTTCCGGACGCGACCAGTAGATCAGCCCCATGCACATCGGACACGGCTCGCAGCTTGAATAGATTTCGCAGCCAGTGAGCTGAAATGTGTTCAGCTTGCGGCACGCCTCGCGAATGGCAACGACTTCTGCGTGAGCGCTGGGATCATTCGTGGCGAGCACCTGGTTTGCGCCTTCACCAACAATCTCCCCATCCTTCACCACTACCGCACCGAACGGCCCGCCGTTATTCGAGCGCACATTTTCGAGCGAGAGCGCAATCGCTCTGCTCATGAACTTGGGATCCAATGCCGACCTGACAAGTGTGAAATTGAACTGGTTTGGATTGTAAACGCAAAGCACTCTTCAGGAAGTTCATGCGATTCAAATCCCCTGTGCAGCTGCACGCGCGCTACGTCGAGAGTTCCTCGATTCGGCGGCATTGATCTTCAATGGAACATCGATTTTTATGCCCGTGCCAGGATGGCGCTCGATGATGTCGAAGGTCCCTTTGAGCTGCAGCGTGCGCTCGCGAATGCCGCTCAAACCGCCGCTGCTGCTCGAGGCACCCCCATTGCCCAGGCACGCGAGGACATTCTTGGCCATTCCTTTTCCGGAATCGTTAACCTCAAGTGTGAGCCGATCACCCGCTTTGTGAATTACGAGCTCTGCTTTCCTGCTTGCTGAGTGACGATGCACATTCGTGAGTGCCTCCTGGACGATGCGAAATATCGCCATCTCCGCATATGGCTTAAGTCGGTCAACATCGGTTTTGGGGCCGCGAAAGCGTACGGGAATTCCGCTGCGCTGGGCAAAACCTCGCGCGTATTCTCGCAGCGCCGACACTAGACCGAACTCCGTGAGAGTTGGCGGGTGCAGAAGAGAGGAAGCCGTGCGAATTTCATTGGCGGTCTGACGCGCCAATTCGAGCGACTCCGATATCTGCGTTCGTAATTCGGGTGGGACCTCGTCGGAAGCTTTTGCGGCACCAAGATTCAGCATCAACGCGGTTAAGCACTGCGAGGTCGAATCGTGCAGCTCTCTGGCGATTCTCCGCTCTTCTTCCTGCTGCAATCGCAACACTCTCTCGGAAAGCGACTCGATCATCTGGTGCGATTGTTTCTGCTCGGTTATATCGCGAAACTTTGCGACTACAGCGCGTATATCCGGATCTTCAAGGAAGTTGGTGGCCGTGTATTCTATCCATCGAATTGAGCCATTGGCGTGCCGCACACGACACGCGAGTCTGTAGGTGCGACCTGGGTGGCGCCGTACCTTCTCCATGAACGCTAAGGATCGCCGAAGATCTTCAGCGACGACGAAGTCGCGAGCGCCTTTGCCAAGCATGAGTCGCGCAGGCCTTCCTACTACGCGTCCTCCTGAGGTGTTGCAGTAAACGATCCTGCCCTCGCGATTATTTAGCAACAGTCCTTCCCATCCCTTCTTCGCGATTGCCTCAAACATCTTCTGATGTCGGGAGGCGAGCAATTCCGCCTGATGACGCTCGGTAACGTCCATTGCGGCGCCGATTACGCCGATTATTTTGCGCTTAGCTCCGTGCAATGGTTCTACTGATGCTTCATAGACTCTGCCGCGAAACTCGCGGCGATATTGTCTTGGAACGCCGGCGAGAGCATCGCGGTGAGCGGCCCACGCCGGTTCGAGGTTGGGATAAAGCAACTGGCGAATAGTCTTTCCGATTAATCGTTCTGCACTCACGCCTTTGGGCAACCCGGCACCACCCAACGCAGAGGTGCAGCGCAAATGCCGGTCGGTCGTCCACACCAGGACGGGCATTTGATCGATGATTTCACGTAGTTTGGGATGCAGGGATTCGTCTGTCGCACGAGTCGAAGCTCGCGTAGCGCGCTTTGGCGAGTTCCGCCGGTTGGACATCTTTGACGCCCCGCTGCGCTGCTGATTCTATGCCGGTTTGAACGCTTTCTTCGTGTAAAAAACTGTGCGCCCTTGCTAGACTCCGCATAACAAAGCGAGACGTTATGCAATCGCTTCGAATTGTCGTCTGTGACGATCATGCCGTGGTACGCCGCGGAATTCGCGCGCTGCTCGAATCGCAGCCAGGATGGAGCGTAGTTGGCGAAGCCTCGACAGGAACCGAAGCCGTAAGACTCACGCGGAAGCTGAAACCTGAGATCTGCATCTTCGACTACTCCATGCCGGATATGACCGGACTCGAAGCCAGTGAGGTGGTGCTCGATGAATCGCCGAATGTAAGAATCCTCATGCTCTCCATGCACGACAGCGAGAACATCATCGAGCGAGCACTCGCGGCGGGCATTTACGGATATGTGTTGAAATCCGACGCCGAGCGCGATGTGATTGAAGCAGTACGTGCGCTCTCGGAGAAGAAACCGTTCTTTACATCAGCAGCCGGCGCCTATGTGCTGCGCAAAATGAGAGGTCATCCCAAAAAAGGAACTGCGAATGCAGAACTCAGCTTGCGTGAGCGCCAAATCATCAAGCAAGTCGCAGATGGACGCAGCAACAAACAAATTGCAGCTTCACTCCATTTGAGCGTGCGCACTGTCGAAACTCATCGCGCCAATCTCTCCAGGAAATTAGGCCTGAACTCTCTTCCAGCGCTGATCAAATTCGCGATTCGCAACAACCTCACCGAACTCTAATCGGCCGCTCGTACGTAGTCACCACATCTGTGTTTCGGTAGCCGCACGGATTGTTTGCCGCCACTCCTGGCTTCATTCTGAATGACCGGGGCCCACAAATTGTTAAAGGAGTGTGACATTGAATCTGTTTGGGTTCCTGGGGAAGTCTGGACGGCATCGCCGTGCTCTTGGCCTGGGAGAAAAATTACGCAAACTTAACCGCATGGAGCTTATGTCGCAACTGGCCAGCGGCACGGCACATGATCTCTATAACTTGATCGTGATCATTAAAGGCAACTGCGATCTGTTGCTGGAACACGATCTTCCACCTCATGTTTGTCGAAGCGTTCAACGCATTCGCACCGCCGCAACGCATGGATCTGGGTTCCTGGGCACATTGCTCTGCTTCGCCCGGGGAGATTCACCGACTGCATCTACAACCGAAGTCGATGCCGCCATACGCAACATCGAGTCGCTCCTGCTCAGTATCCTGCAGCGAGACACGCAACTAAGGATTGATCTGCAGGCGCAAGGTTCGCACATAAATATCAGTTCCGTCTTTCTTTATCAGATCGTAATCAACCTGGTTTTGAATGCGCGCGATGCCTTGCAGGGCGCAGGCGAGATTTGCGTCAGCACATCGAAGATCAGCCTTGTGCCTAATCAGTTGAACGGTTCGAATCTGCCCGGTGGCGAGTACGTGCTGTTGGAAGTTTCAGATAACGGTCGCGGCATCGACATTGAAAAGGGATTACAGATCTTCGAACCATTTTTTTCTACGAAAGAAAAGGGCCAGGGTTCCGGGTTGGGACTCACCATTGTGAACAGTGTTGTATCCAACGGCGGCGGAGAAGTTCAGGTGACCAGCGCACCCGGGCAGGGGACGACAGTGCGCATTTTTTTGCCGAAAGCTTATCCGCAAGTGTGCGGCGAAAACGACACGGACTCTCAGTCGAATGCAACAACGCATGGCGATGGAAGCTCGAAGAAGCGCTCCCATGACTTCCCGGCAGTGTGGCTGCCAGACGAGTTCGCCTTTTGCAGGACGGAGGGCTAGATATGCATACCCTTCCTCCTCCTCGAAGAATCACGCTCGCAACACTTATGGCCGACCCCACGTGGCTGCGTTGCGTTCAAGACGCCTTAAATCCAGATCACGTCGAGATCCACTCTTTTCGCGAACGCAAGCAAGCGTTGCAGTTCG
>JACZCV010088340.1_pt1 | contig 10361 bp, 9 predicted proteins | sample 8641841 | NCBI WGS metagenome assembly JACZCV01 (sample SAMN15324606, study PRJNA640507) | soil metagenome | isolation source: monocropping sugarcane control | place: China: Luxin town, Laibin City, Guangxi Province | collected 2019-07-25 | depth 10cm m
CCATCGCCGTCGCGCATTGGCGCCACCGGCTTGCCGTGCTTGGCGATCACCACTGGTTTGACGAACTCGTCGCTTTCGCCGCGGTCGTACGCTGCGCGAATGGCGGCCACGGGATCTTCGGCCTGCGGCCCCACGCCGAGGGCCATGGCGTCGTACCAGAGCTTGGTGCGGTCCCAGCGCTTGTCGCGATCCATGCCGTAGTACCGGCCGCCCAACGACGCGATCACCGCTTTACGCGACGCGTGCGTGAGCGTCTCCTCCATGTAGCGCAGCGCGGAGCGGGGCATGGTATCGCGGCCATCGAGCAGCGCGTGGACTCCTAAGCGCGGCACCTCGAGCTTGGACGCGAGGTCGATGAGCGCGAACAGGTGTCGGTCGACCGCGTGCACGCCGCCCGAGCCGATCAGGCCAACGAGGTGTAGTGTAGCGGATCGTTTCTTGGTTTCGCGACAGAGATCGACGAAGACCTCGTTGCGAAAAAAGTCGCCGCTTTGGATAGCGGCGTCGATGCGGACAATGTCTTGCGGGACAACACGTCCCGCACCCAAGTTGAGATGCCCAACTTCGCTGTTGCCCATCTGACCGCGCGGCAGTCCCACGGCCAAACCCGAGGCTTCGAGCAGGGTCCGCGGATGCCCTTTCCAGAGGGCGTCCCAGGTGGGAGTTCGGGCCATCGCGATGGCGTTTCCTTCGCGTTCGGCGCGATAGCCCCATCCGTCGAGGACTAACAGCACTACCGGCCGCTTTTTCGCCCCCTGTGTCGCCATCTTTGCCCGTGTTTAACCCTAAGAGTATACTGCGGCGCGCCGTGCGCCGACCAAAATGTATGCGCCCTCACACTCCCCATCCAGCGATTCGCGCGAGTTGGATCGCTGGGGCGCTGTTCACGCCGGTGTGTCTCGCGGCGCAATCAACGGTGACATCGCAAACCGCATTGCGCACCGCACCAAATTCCGGCGCCGTCGCCCAAGTGCGCTCCGGCGCGCCCGTGTCGACTAGTACAACTCAACACGGATGGTCGAAGGTGACGCTCGAGGGATATGTACACCGCAGCGTGGTCGGCGGGCGTCGCGGGACCTACTCGATCTCGGTGAATGCCGATGGCGGTGCGTTTCTGCGGAGCACACCATCGCGGTCGGGCCGAGTGCTCGCGCTGGTGGCAGACGGCAGCGGCCTCACCAAGGTGAGCGCGCGCGGCGAATGGATTCGCGTGCGACGTACCGGATGGCTGGTCGCGAGCGCGCTGCACGCGAGCGAGCCGACCGTGGCGGCGAAGAAGCGCGAGACCGCCAAGAAGCCAGCAGCGCGCCGCGCGCCGGCAGCCCCGACCACCGTGGCCCGTCACGTGTTGCCTGCGACAAAGTCGTCGGGCGACACGACGGCCGTCGCGGAAGGTGACGTGACGCCGGATAGCGCGACGCAGGCAGTCACCGCGCTGGCACTCGCGCGGCGCACCACGCTCTACACGGCACCCGATGCGGGAACCCTCGGCACCATCGATTCGAGCGCGCGGGTGACCGCCGTGGCGCGTGATCGTGGGTGGGTTCGCGTGCAGGTGGAGGGATGGGTACGCGCACAGGATCTGGGTCCGTCGGACAGCACGGTGCTCACCACGATCAGCGCGGCGGATCTCCGGTCGCAGCCGGACCGATATCGCGGGCAGGTCGTTCGGTGGGTCGTCCAGAAGATTGCCGTGGAGACGGCCGACCCGCTTCGAAAAGGGATGGCGCCCGACGAGCCATACATTTTGGCGCGCGGCCCGGGCCAGGAGAACTCCTTGCTGTATCTGGCTCTGCCGTCGTCGCTGGTGGATCAAGCGAAGCGTATCGACCCGCTCACAGCGATCACGGTGACCGCTCGCGTGCGCGCGGGACGCAGTGAACCGTCAGGAGTACCATTGCTCGACGTGCTCAGCATCGTAGCCCGGTGACAACGCCCCACATTCCGAACGATCCGTCCATCCGGCGGCTCGTCCCGCGCGAGCCACCTGTCCCGCCCAAGCCGACCTTCTCCGATTTTCGTCGCAAGCATCCCGGTGTGCTGTCGGCGATCGTGCTGATCATCATCGCCTGCTGCGCGCTGGACGGATGGCTCGTGTACAAGCGGGGACGATACGAGGCCGAGACGGTGCGGTTGCGCGCGGGCATGGACGAGTTCGAGCGGCAGCGCGCGGACGCGATCCTGAGCTCGCGCTCGAAGCGGCTGCAGATGGTGATGGAGCTGATCCGGCGTCAGGCTCGCTGGGGGAAGGAGATTCACCTCGCGATCTCGGTGGACAGCGGGCGCATGTACCTCGAGCGCGAGGGCGCGCTGCTGCGGGCGATTCCCATTCGGATGGGACCCGAGCGCCGCATCGGCACGCCGCCGGACACGGTGCACCTCGCCATCCCGCGCGGGACGCGCGCCGTGCAAGCGGTGTTGAGCGACAGCGATGCGTGGCAAGTCCCCGAATGGGTGTACACGGACCGCGGGCCCAAGCCGCCGCCGGCCGCCCAACGGACGCTCACCAAGGCGCTGGGTCCGGTGGCGATCGTGTTGGATGGCGGGACCGTGATCTATTCGCTGCCGACGAACGGACCGCTCGACGACTCGTCGTACACGATGCCGGGCAGCGTGCGCGCGCGGGCGGAAGACCTGGATGCGATCGTGCCTAACGTAACCAAGGGGATGGTGGTCTATTTCTACTGAGGGCGCCCGTTCCCGCGAGGCCGCCGCGCGATGAATGTTCTGCGTTCGATTCCGCGCGGCGCGTACATCCTGGCCGGCACCGCACTCGTCGTTGCCGCCGCGACGGGTGCGTTCCTCTATTCGACGCTGCAGGTGCGCTACAAGCGGGACATCAGCCGGATCGTGTTCAACCGGAACTGGGATCTGCTGGACCAAGTTAGGCGGGATGCCGGCGTGACGGCCGATTCGCTCCGCCGGGCGATGGCGGAAGCGAGCCCGGGTCCCGACGCGGACAAGCCGTACATCGTGGTGAGCATCGCCGACCGGCGGCTCTGGTACAAGTTGGGCGACAGCGTCTTCTACACGACGCGGGTCGCGGTGGGCAGCGGCAAGACGCTGGTGAAGCAGGACGGCCGCGACGAGTACAAGTTCGACACGCCGCGCGGCCGCCTAACGGTGCAGAGCAAGGACGCCGGCCCGGTGTGGGTGCCGCCCGACTGGCACTTCCTCGAGATCGCCAACAAGAAGAGCCTGGGCGTGGTGATGCTCAAGCGCGGCCAGAAAGTCGCGTTAGGCGACAGCGCGATCATCACCGTCGACGGAAACGACGTCGTGAAGAAATACCGCGATGGCCGCGAGGTGCCGTACGCGTCGGGCGAAGGCCGCGAGATCATCGAAGGCGGCAACATCATCGTCCCGCCTTACGGAACCAATCAGCGCAAATATCGCGGCACGCTCGGCGGCCACCGGCTCAATCTCGGCGACGGCTACGCGCTGCACGGCACGGACGAGCCGAGGTCGGTTGGCGAGGCCACGAGCCACGGGTGCGTGCGTCTCCGCAACGAGGATATCGACTACCTGTACGGCATCGTTCCGGTCGGAACTCCCGTGTTCATTTATTGACCGTTTGGTCAGTCAAGTTGGCCTGTAGTCACGGGTTGCGCCTTCCTGCCAAGTGCGTCCCCCCTAAGGTTATGGGAGTTCCTCCCCCGTTTTGACGGGGGCTCCTTGCCAAAGGCAAGTCGGCTACGACTGCCGACGCGCAAAGCCAAGAGACGGCCGTGTTGTTGCCGTCAGTCTGGTTGCCAGGGAGGCGCCGATGAGCCGTGTACATGCGGGCGCGTTTCGCTACGGACGCGCCATGAGAGTTGTCGGCGCCGTGGTCGCGTTGGTCGCGGCCGCAGGCGCCGCACCGCGCGCCAATGCCGCGCGCGTTCCCGTCACATCGCACGACTTGAGCGCCACGTTGATTCCAGCGCGCGCGCCCCTCCCAGCAAAAGCCGGACTCTGGTTTCTCGACTCGCTCGTTGGACGCAGCGGAAAGCTCCGCGCGCTCTTCGTGAGCCCGTCGCATCCCTCGTACGGGATCGACGCATTGCAGGAACTGTTCGGCGACAGCGCGCTCGATCGGCCCGGCATCTACACCGTTCACGACAGCGCCGTCGCGCAGCCCCTCTCGTTCATCTCACTCGTTCCGTTCGCCGCCAAACAAAAAGGAAAAATTGGCGCCTATTGGCTTGGCACGTGGCCGCACGAACGGCACGCCTCTAGCGACTCGATGTACGCCAATCCGGACGGCTTCATCGAAGTAACGCCCGAGAACGAAGACACGTGGGTGTCGGAACACTTTCAGCTGCGCGACTTCCTCACCCACGATCAAGAAGATGTGTGGCCGAAGTATCTCGCGCTCAGTCCGAAACTGGTCGACAAGCTCGAGCTTGTCATCGATGACTTGAACGCGCACGGCGTTCGCGTAAGGCACCTCACGATCATGTCGGGGTTCCGGACGCCGGAATACAATCGACTCGGCGTGGGCAAGCGCGGTGGTCGCGCGCGTGACAGCCGGCACCAATACGGGGACGCCGCGGATGTGTTCGTGGACAACAACGAGTCTGGCCGAATGGACGATCTGAATCACGACGGACGCGTGAACATGCGCGACGCCCGCATCATCCGGGCTGCGGTGGATCGCGTCGAGGCGGCGCACCCGGACCTGGTTGGTGGCGTGGGCCTGTATCACGCGACGCGCGCGCACGGACCCTTCGTTCACATCGACACGCGCGGCGAGCGCGTGCGCTGGGGCTCGCGGTGAAGGGCGGCCGGCCGTCAGACTCCGGTCGGCGTGCTATCGTGCTAGCGGCCTCGGCAACAGGCCGCCGTCTCAAACAAGTGCTCACCCTGGCGTTCTGGTTCGGCGCCGCCGGCGCGATCGTCGGCTGGTACCACCCACCGCGCGCCATGGCAACGCCGGACATCGTCGTCGACAGCGCATTCGGCGCCCTCGCCCTTCGGGCCGAGCCGGCTCCGGCGGCGCTCGGCAAGAGCGGCGAGTTGAAGCTGGCCGTCGCCCTGCCCGGCGAGCACGTCGACTACCCGATCACGCTGCCTAACGACACCCTCACGCTGCGCTACGCGTGGGAGCGCGTCGGCGACTCGCACCTGCAGGACACCGCGCTCACATACTCCGGCGACACCTTGATCGCGCCCAGCGAGCCTGGCTTCTATCACCTGGCACTGCTGCACGGCGCGCAACAGGACGTGATCGAGGGGACGTCGCTCGCCGTGCTCGTCCCGTTCGACAAGAAGCACGGAGCGGTGCTCGACGGCTATCGCATTGGACTCTACCGCGGTGAGCGGCACCGCGCCGACTCGACGGACCGTCCAGAGGGATTCGTCAAGGTGACGTCCAACGAGGTCGACCTGCCGGTGTCGGCGCATTTGCGCCTGGGCGATTTCCTGTCGCGCGACGGCCAGGACACGTGGCCGAGGTACGCGGCGATGGACCCGAGGGTGTTCGACAAGTTGGAATTGGTCCTCGAGCGGGTCTCGCGCTCACTCGGCCGGCAGACCGGCGACGTCCCGGTGGAGTTCGATCTGCACTCGGGATTCCGAACGCCGGCCTACAATCGCCACGTGCCACGCGCGGCGCGCGATAGCCGTCACCAGTTCGGCGACGCGCTCGACGTCGCCATCGACGCCGACGGCAACGGCAAGATCGACCGGAAGGACGCACGGATCGTGGCCAAGGCCGTTGACTCCGTGGAAGCCGAATACCCCGAGCTGGTTGGCGGCATGGGAGTGTACACCAGCCGCCGATATAGTCATCCTTACGTGCATATCGACGTGCGAGGCCGCCGCGTTCGCTGGCACGGCTGACGCCGTCATTGCCGTAGATGACATGAACGAGACATTGCGGGACCGCATCCTGCGCAAGCTCGACACGCTGCCGGATGAGCGCGGTTATCAGTTTCTCGACTACGTCGAGTTTCTCGAGTCGCGCTACGCGCAGAAAACGGCGCAAACGCCCAACGTCCTTCAGCGATTTGCCGAGGGCGTGGAAGACAGCCTGCGAGCGGGCCGAGTGTCCGCGACCGGTATCGCGGAGACGATGGGCCTCCTGAACAAAGCGATGGGCGTGTTGCAGGGCGTGGCAGCGGCAGGGAAGTCCGTTGCGTCGGATGTGATGGAAGTCGCCGCACGCACGGCGAGCCGGGCTGCTCCGACCGAACGGGCCGACGGCACGACCTCGGCCGACACGCCGCCCGCGCCTTCGAGTGCGCCGCCTAACGGAGCGCAATCGCAGTCGCAGGAGCCCACGGGAGGTGCGTCATGAGTCTGCGAACGAAGCGTTCCGAGGAACGCGAAGGCCGGCGTACGAGGATATTCGGCGGCGCGACGCGCGAACGCGAAGAACGCGAAGAACGCGAAGAACGCGAAGAAGGTGTGCGCTCGCGTCGTGGTCCGCGTCGTGGCGCGAAGCGAACGATTCTCGGAGCCATCAGGCACATCCCCGCGTACCTGCGCCTGCTGTGGGGCCTGCTGACCGACGAGCGCGTGTCGACCATGGACAAGGTGCTCGTGGGCGCCGCGATCGGATACGTGATCATGCCGTTCGACCTCATTCCCGATTTCATTCCTGTGATCGGCCAAGTGGACGACATCTACGTCATCATGCTCGCGTTGGACCGGCTCATCTCGCACGCCGGCGCCGACGTGCTCGCGGACCATTGGGATGGAGATCCTCGCGATCTCACGCCCAAGAGTCTCGAGGCGGTGCTGTTGGCGGCGGCGTTCTTCCTGCCGTTCGGTACGCGCGCACGCGTGCGCCGGCGGCTGCGCAAGCGACTGCTCTAGCATGGGGATAGCACGCTGTGCGCTTGCAGCGTCCCCGCGCACTCCTTAGCTTTGGCTATGGCTACCACAACTCGCGCGTCAGCCCTCCGGCCCGCCCGTTCCACCTCAGTGGAAGGCGGGCCGTCGCGCATTGAAGAGGGGTCTCGCGTGCGCGACGGCTACGCGCTCACCTTCGACGATGTGTTGCTCGTCCCGCGACACTCGCACTCGCATCCCAAGGATGTGAGCACCACGTCGCGCTTCACGACTGGCATTCCGCTCAACCTGCCGCTCGTCTCCGCGGCGATGGATACTGTCACCGAATCCGACATGGCGATCGCGATGGCGCGCGCCGGCGGCATCGGTGTCATTCACAAGAACATGTCGATTGATCGGCAGTCCGCTGAAGTGGATCGCGTGAAGCGGTCCGAGAGCGGGATGATCCTGAATCCGATCACGCTGGCACCCGACGCGACGCTCCGCGAAGCGAACGCGCTCATGATGCGCTTCAAGATTTCGGGCGTGCCGATCGTGGATCGCGAAGGCCGGCTCGTTGGCATCATCACCAATCGCGACCTGCAATTCGAGCGCAACCTCGACCGTCCGCTGCACGATGCGATGACCAAAGACGGTCTGGTGACCGCTCCCGTCGGCACGACACTCGAGGAAGCAGAGCGCATCTTAGGCCAACATCGCATCGAGAAGCTGCCCGTCGTCGACGAAAGCGGGAAGCTGCGCGGGCTCATCACGGTGAAGGACATCCACAAGCGCAGGCAATTTCCTTCCGCGAACAAGGATCAGCACGGGCGACTGCGCGTGGCGGCGGCGATCGGCGCCGGTGGCGACATGATCGAGCGCGCCAATGCACTCATCGGCGCAGGGGTCGACGCGCTCGTGGTCGACACCGCACATGGACACGCCGATTCGGTGCTGCGGGCGACGGCTTCCGTTCGCGAGTTGTTCCCCGATGTGCAGTTGATCGCTGGAAACGTCGCCACACGGGAAGGCGCGGCAGCGTTGGTGGAACGCGGCGTGAACGCCGTGAAAGTGGGCGTTGGTCCGGGCTCTATCTGCACGACGCGTGTGGTGACGGGCGTCGGCGTGCCGCAACACACCGCGGTGCTCGAGGCAATCGAAGGCGCGGGTGACGTGCCGGTAATCGCCGACGGCGGCATCAAGTACTCGGGCGACATCGTGAAGGCGCTCGCAGCCGGCGCGTCGTCGGTGATGATGGGATCGATGCTCGCGGGAACAGAAGAAAGTCCTGGCGAGTCGTTCCTCCTCGAGGGTCGACGCTTCAAGATGATCCGCGGCATGGGCAGCCTGTCGGCCATGCAAGACGGCAGCGCCGATCGGTACTTCCAGGAAGGCGAGATGTCGCCGAAGAAGCTCGTGCCGGAAGGCATCGAGGGACGCGTGCCCTACAAAGGACCCGTAGGCGACGTGATCTATCAGATGGTTGGCGGTCTGCGCAGCGGTATGGGATACGTTGGCTGCGAAACGATCGAGGCGCTGCGCACGCAGACCGAGTTCGTCCGCATCACGACTGCCGGTTTGCGCGAGTCGCATCCGCACGACGTCGCGATCACCCGCGAAGCGCCCAACTACTCCGTGTGAACTGTGGTAGAGCGTGGGCGCGCATCCCTTGACAAAGGGGTGCGCGCCCCGTGAACGTAGCACCGGCGCCGCCCCCTGCCTTCCTGTCCCGCGGCGCGCGCGTAATCCAGCGACACCATAGTCTCCGACGGAGATCCCGAATGAGCTTGTTTTCGACGAAGAGCATGGCCGTGCTCATGGAAGAGGCTGGCGCCGAAGGGGAGGGCTCGCTCAAACGAGCGCTCGGGGCGACCAACCTCACCTTGTTGGGCATCGGCGCGATCATCGGCGCGGGCATCTTCGTGCTGACGGGGACAGCGGCGGCGCAGTACGCGGGACCGGCTGTGGTGTTCTCGTTCATTCTATCAGGTATCGCCTGCCTCTTCGCCGGGCTGTGCTACGCGGAGTTCGCGTCGATGATCCCGATCGCGGGGAGCGCGTACACGTACGCGTATTCCACGTTGGGCGAGCTGCTCGCATGGATCATCGGGTGGGACCTGATTCTGGAGTACCTGTTCGGGGCTGCGACGGTCGCTGTCGGCTGGTCGGGCTATTTCACCGCGCTCATGAACGACATCGGCCTTCACATTCCTGCCGCACTGTCGAACGCACCGTTGAGCGTCACCGGCGGCTGGCACCTGCATCCCACCGGCGCTCTGATCAACCTGCCGGCGCTGATCCTTGCCGGGCTCATGACCGCCCTGCTGGTCGTCGGCATCAAAGAGTCGGCGAACTTCAACAACATCATCGTGTTCGTGAAGGTCGCGATCGTCCTGCTCGTGATCGGCTTCGGGTTCGCCTACGTGAACGCGCAGAACTGGCATCCGTTCGTTCCGCCTAACACAGGCGAGTGGGGCGTGTTCGGATGGAGCGGTGTGATCCGCGGCGCCGGCGTGATCTTCTTTGCCTACATCGGCTTCGACGCGGTATCGACCACTGCCCAGGAAGCCAGAAACCCTCAGCGCGACATGCCGATCGGCATCCTCGGCTCGTTAGGCATCTGTACGCTGCTGTACATTCTCATGGCGTTGGTCATGACCGGCCTCGCCCATTACACCGATCTCAACGTCGCCTTCCCGGTGTACGCGGCGATCGAAAAGGCCGGCCCCGGGCTCGCATGGCTCAAGGAAATCGTCAACATCGGCGCGATCCTCGGCTTGGCCTCGGTGGTGCTCGTGATGTTGATGGGTCAGCCGCGCATCTTCTTCTCGATGGCGCGCGATGGCCTGCTGCCGCCGGTATTCGGGAAGGTGCACCCGCGGTTCAAGACACCGTACGTCACGACGATCCTCACCGGTTCGGTTGCCGCCATCGTCGCCGGTCTGTTCCCGATCCAGCTCCTCGGAGAGCTGGTCAACATTGGAACGCTGCTCGCGTTCGCGATCGTGTGCGCCGGCGTGATCGTGCTGCGCCGTACGCGGCCGGACCTGCATCGCCCATTCCGCACGCCGCTCGTACCGCTGGTGCCGCTTCTGGGCATTCTCTGCTGCGTCGGACTGATGGCCGGACTGCCGATCGATACGTGGATCCGGCTTTTTGTCTGGCTGCTCATCGGACTCGTGATCTACTTCTCCTACGGCCGCTTCCACTCGCGGCTCCAGCAAAAGATCGACACGCCGTCCGCCGCCGCCGCGGATTGACCGCGCGATTCTTGCAGCGCGAGCGGCGCCTCTCACCGGGGGCGCCGCTTGCTATTCATACGTCATGACATTGGCACTCCCTGATCTCCTAACCGTAGCGCCCGGTCGTCGCGCGGCCGCCGAGCGCATCGGCGCGGAGTTGCGGCCGGGGCGCACGGTCGCGCTGTCGACGCACATCAACGCCGACGGCGACGGGTGCGGCTCCGAAGCGGCCATGGCGCTCCTGCTCGCCCAACGCGGGCTCGTGGTGCGCATCGTCAATCCGACGCCGTGGCCGTCGATGTTCTCCTTCCTGCTCGAGGGCGTGGATGAGCGGAGCGCGGCGGGCGCGCGCGCCATCGAGGA
>JACZCV010002062.1_pt1 | contig 10319 bp, 11 predicted proteins | sample 8641841 | NCBI WGS metagenome assembly JACZCV01 (sample SAMN15324606, study PRJNA640507) | soil metagenome | isolation source: monocropping sugarcane control | place: China: Luxin town, Laibin City, Guangxi Province | collected 2019-07-25 | depth 10cm m
GCGTCGCTCGCGTTCGGTTGGAGCGGGAGACAGTCGCCTTGACTGAAAGTCCGTGCGCGGCTGAGCGCGCGCGATTGCGCTCCAACTCGTCAGCCTCGCTTCGCTCCAACTCGTCGTCGAAAAGTGCGGGTGCCGGCACTCGCACGTCAAATCGCAAGAAAACGAGTGCCAGTGCCGGCAGCGGCCCGATCGACCTAACAATCGGGGACGCGAGGCGAATCGCCATCCGCGCGCAGCGGTTGCAGGGGCCGCGGCCGCCGGCGACAGCAGAGGGAGTCATGGACATCGCGCGGTCGATCCGCGTGATCCAAATCGATTCAGTCGCGGTGGCCGGCGCGCCGACGCAGTACCTCGTGCCGTTCTCGCGCATCGGTCCGTACGACCGCACGATTCTCGACCGCCTCGTTTACCAAGACCGCCAGTTCTTCCATTACTTCGCGCACGCCGCGTCGCTCGTGCTGATGGAGGACTATCCGATCTTCGCCTGGAACATGCGGCCGTACGCGAAGCGCACGGACAAATGGGGCATCCGCATCGCAGTGTGGCTGAAGGCCAACGACCAACTGCGACGCCGCGTGATGAGTCAGATTCGGCGCAGCGGTCCTCTGAAATCGCGCGACCTGGAGGACAACGCCAAAGAGCACTGGGAGTCGGCCGGCTGGAACGACGGTCGCAACGTCAACGCCATGCTCGAGCGGCTGTGGGTCGAGGGCGAGATCACCGTAGTCGGCCGAGATGGCAACGAAAGGCTGTGGGACCTCGCGAGCCGATGGTTTCCAAATGGCAAGACCCAGCGCCGACTCACTGACCAGGTGCGCTCCGATCGATCGGTCGAGCTTGCGATGCGCGCCCTCGGCATAGCGACCAAGAGCCACGTCTACTTTCATTTCACACGCGGTCGTTATCCCGATCTGCTCGGCTCGCTGAAGCGACTGGTCGACAGCGGCCAGATTATCCCGGCGACGCTAGAGGGAAAGCGCGGCTTCTTCCTTCACAGCAACTACGCGGACTACGCCACCGCGCCGTGGCGCGGCCGGACGGTGCTGCTCTCGCCGTTCGACAATCTCATTGCTGACCGCGTGCGGGATCGCACGCTTTTCAACTTCGACTACGGGATCGAGATCTACCAACCGCTGGCCAAGCGCAAGCGTGGCTACTACGCGTTTCCAATCCTGGCCGGAGACAATCTCATCGGTTCGGTCGACCTCAAGTACGACAGACCGTCGAAGCGCCTGATAGTGCAGCAGCTCACTTTCGAAAAAGGCTTTGGCATGACGCCCGACGTGCAAGGCGCCATTGACGAGCTCGAGATATTCGTCAGCGGCCAGGCCAGACGTGCGAGTGCCGGCACTCATAGCAAGAACAGCCACTAGGACTGTGCCAGTGCCGGCACTCAGCGAAAGGGTCGTTTAGCGGCTTCGACGGGCGGTCCGGGTTTGACCGGGCGCGAATCTTGCGCGTCAGGTCGCGGTCGCCGCCGGCAGCTTGATGGTCACGGTCGTACCCGCGCCGACCTCGCTGGAGACATCGATCGTGCCCCCGTGGGCGACTGTGATGTCATGCGCGATCGCGAGGCCCAGACCGCTGCCTTTCGAGCCCGCTCCGCGCACGAATCTTTCGAAAACGTGTGGCAGGAGGTCGGGCGCGATGCCTTCGCCAGTGTCCGCGACCGAGATGGTGACAGTGCCGTCGCTGGAGGCGGCGCTCACCTTAACTGAGCCGCCGGCCGGCGTATGCCGAATGGCGTTGGCGATCACGTTGCCGATCGCGCTCCGCATCCGCGTCGGGTCGACATCAATCGGAGGCAGGCCGTTGGCTGCATCGCCGATGAGCTTCACGCCGGTCTCGTCGGCCTGGGCGTTGAAAGCAGCCACCGATTCATTGACCAGCTCGGCCGGGTCTACCGGCTCGCGCACCAGCGCGAGGCTGCCAGTCTCGCTCAGCGCTAGCGCGCGCAGATCCTCGACCAGTACTTCGAGCGATCGCGTCGCGTCGACGATCGGGCTCAGGTGCTCCTGATCGGCGGGGTAGAGACCGTCGGCGATGCCTTCAGCCTGGCCGCGGATCACCGACAGCGGCGTGCGCAGCTCGTGCACGACGTCGGCGAGGAAGGTGCGGCGCTGCTCGTCGCTCGTTTTGAGGCGTGCCGACATGGCGTTGAACGCGTGCGCGACAGATCGCATCTCGCGCGGACCCGACTCCGGCACCGTGGCCGAATAGTCGCCACGTTCGATGCGACCTGCGGCGTCGATCAGGCTGTCCATCGGTCGGGTGAAGCGGCGCAAGCCTCGGCCGGCGACCAGGGACAACAAAAGGAAAAGAACCACGACGAACACGCCCACCCTCAGGCCGCCGTAGCGCGTGGACAGCCAGCCCACCGCGGCGGCCGACAGCCATGCCGCGGCGAACATCGCCATCAGAAAGAGGCATCCCATCCGGAAGAGGAATGCCGGCGGTCCGCCTCGGCCGGCCCAGCGGCGATCCCATCGACGCGCCGGCGGCCAGGGCCGGTCTTCGGGCCACCAGGGTGGGCGCCGATCCGGCGGCGGTCCCCACTGCCGGTTCATTTCGCCGGCGCCGGCTCGGAGAAGCGGTACCCGACCCCGAATACCGTCAGCAGGTAGCGCGGCGATCGCGGGTCGGGCTCGATCTTGCGCCGGATGTTTTTAACGTGCGCGTCGATGGCGCGCTCATAGGACTCGAACGCCACGCCCTTCACCGCGTCGAGCAGCTGGGCGCGCGTGAACACGCGGCCTGGCTGGCGGGCGAGCGTGGCCAGCAGCTGAAACTCGGTCTTGGTGAGATCCACGCGCTTGCCGTCGAAGCGCGCCTCCATGCGAGGCACGTCCATCGTCACCTCGCTGCCCACGCGAATCATGTCCGACTGCCGCTTCGTGCCCTCCACGCGGCGCAGCACCGTCCGAATTCGCGCGACCAGCTCCTTCGGGCTGAAGGGCTTGGTCATGTAGTCGTCGGCGCCGAGCTCCAGGCCGACGAGCTTGTCCGATTCCTCGCTGCGAGCGGTCAGCATGATGATCGGCACGTCGCCGTCCCGCCGAAGTGCGCGAGCAACGTCGAGCCCATCCTGACCCGGGAGGCCGAGGTCGAGCACGACCAGATCGGGCCGGCCGGTGCGGGCCGTGCGCAGTGCGGTTGGACCATCGGCTGCGACCAGCACCGCGAAGCCGCCGTGCTGGAGGTAGTCGCGCACGATCTGGACGATGCGCGGCTCGTCGTCAACGACAAGGATGGTCGCCAATCTGGCGACCATCCTAGATTCGACGCTCATCGACTACGCCGTCGCGGACGGCGGCGGGGGAGGAGGTGGCGGGGTCTGCGAACCAGACTGGCCGCTGTGGACCTGGTCATGCCACTCGCGCATCCGCTGTTCCCGGTACTGGTGCCAGCCACCCGGCCCCATGCCGCCGCCGTAGCCCCAACCTCGGCCCCATCTGCCAAACCCGAAGGCCACGCGGAAGATCAGCCAGAGGAAGAACAGGAAGAACAGCAGGCCGAAGATCCAGCCGAAGCCGAAGAAGTGCGGGCCGTAGTAGCCGTAGTACGGGTAGTAAGCGCCGGGCGCCGGTGCGGTCGCGCCGGCCGGCAAGTGCTGGGCAACGCCGTCCGACCAGCCGACGTTGTAGGCGATCACGCCGACCACGGCGATGATGATCAGCGTCAGCACCAGCCCGAAAATTCCGAAACCGCGTCTCATGTCGATTCACTCCTTGAATGCCGAGGATTTGATGCCTTCAGCATTCGTCGGAGTTGTGAACGCGGCGTGAACGACTTCCGCATGAAATGTGGATGATCCAACCGCCCGTCTCCTTCGTATCTGCTGACGACCCGGCCTTCCGGGTCGCTTCAGCAACAAGGAGAAGGCCATGAGTGAACTCGATCTCTTCAAGCCGGTGGCCACCCGCCGTGGGTTCATGCAGAAGCTGCTGCTCGCGGGAGGCGCCGCGGCAGCCGGAGCGGCCGGCCTTACGAAGGTGATGCCGGCGCTGGCGGACGCGACCACCGATTTCGCGGCCGCCGCGGTCGGCGCCGAGCGGATTGGAATCGCTTTCTACGGCAACGCCATCGGCGCGGGCTCGCCGTGGTCAGCTCCGGGTGACGCCGCCTCCACGACCTTGCTCAACAGCTCTCACCGCGGCTACTTCGAAGCCGCGTTCAACCAGGAGACTTCCCACCTCGCGACTCTGCGCAGCCTCGGCGTCGACTTCCCGGCGCACACGTTCAAGTTTCCGGACGGCACGTTCGTCTCGAAAGGTTCGATGCTCGCGATGGGCGCCGCGCTCGAGTCGATATTCATCGGTGCCTACCTCGGCGCCGTCAAACAGGCGGCGTCGACAGGCAATGCATTCGTGGCCGAGGCCGCGGCGCAGATCTGCGGCATCGAGTGTGAGCACCGCGTGCTCATCAACGACATCATGGGCATCAGCCCGCCGAACGATCGCTTCTACGAAGGCGACCTCGTTCCGGCTGGAGGCGGGCTCGGCGACACAGGGATTCGATCTACTGTGTTCGCCACCGCCGGGGACGCGGTCAACGCCCTGCTGGCCCTCGGAATCACCGCTTCCTAACCAGGATCTTCGACGCCCGGTCGCAGGTAGCGTCCGGGCGTCGCCTTACAATCTCCCGCCATGAGTGGGTCCGGTGGCCAGCCTGCTGGTCAGAGGCTTTGTCCTCGGCTTGGCGATTGCGGCTTCGCCGGGCCCGATCTTCTTCCTCGTCCTTAGAAGGGGTCTCCTCCGCGGCTGGCTGACTGGATTCGTTTCCGGCCTCGGCGTCGCGACCGCCGACGCCTCCTACGCCGCCATCGCCATCTTCGGCATGGCCGCGGTGACCGCGGTGCTCGCGGGCTTCACGAAATGGCTGGCGATCGCGGGCGGCCTGGCGCTCGTCGTCATAGGCATCCGTTCCGTTATCGCCACACCACCGACCAGAGAGGCTGCGACTCCGACGACCGGCGCCGGTCTGGCCTGGGCTTACGCCTCGATCCTCGGTCTGACCATCACGAACCCGGCGACGATCATCTCGTTCGCGGCTCTCGCGGCCGCGCTCGGTGCAGGACTCAGCGGGTTCTGGACGCGGCCGGCACTGGTGGTGGCCGGAGTCGGTATGGGATCGACCACCTGGTGGGCGGTGATGGCGGCTGTCACGGCTGCGCTGCGAGCGCGGGTCACGCCAGGTGTGGCGCGCATCGTCGGCGTCGTCAGCGGCCTCGCGATCGCGGCCCTCGGCGCTTTCGCAGTTCTGTCGGGCCTACTATCAAATTCGTGACGCATCCACTCCGTTTCGGACTGAAGCTTTCGGGCCAGGACACCACCATCGCCGAGCTGCGCGCGATCTGGCGCATCGCCGACGAATCGGGCTTCGATCACGTGTGGGACTTCGACCACCTTGCGTCGATTGGCGAGGGCGGCCCCGACCGGCCCATCTACGAAGGCTGGACGCTGCAGGCCGCGATGGCGGAGGCGACCAAGCGCGCCCGAATCGGGTGCCTGGTCACCGGCAATACCTACCGCAACCCGGCGCTGCTGGCGAAGGAAGCCGTGACTGTCGATCATCTGTCCGGCGGCCGCCTCGAGTTCGGCATCGGCGCCGCGTGGGCCGAGATCGAGCACCAGATGTACGGCTTCGAAGGGCTCGACCATCGCGTCGGCCGGCTCAGCGAATCACTGCGCATCATCAAGTCGCTTTGGACCGAGGAGCGCACGAACTTCGACGGCCGCTACTACCACATGAAGGACGCGATCGGGAATCCGAAGCCACTGCAGAAGCCGCATCCGCCGATCTGGATCGGCGCGTCCGGCGAGACCACGATGCGCCTGGTCGCGCGTTACGCCGACGTCTGGAACATCGCGGGCGGCGACGATCCGGCTCGCGCTGGTGAGCTGTCCAAGAAGCTTGAGCAGGCCTGCGCCGAGGTGGGTCGGAATCCGCAGCAGATCCGCCGTTCGATCCAGTTCGGGTGGGATGGCGTGAGCCGCTCGCAGATCACCGAACGATGCGCAGGCTATCTCGAGCAGGGGATCACCGAGCAGGTCTTCTACCTGCGCGGCAAGGACTCGGTGGGCCTGGCCGAAAAGATCGCCGATGCTCTGCCTGAGCTGCGCAAGCTCGACACAGCGGCCGCTTCGCGCTGACAATTTCTCCATAGAGATCCAAAACCCGCATAGGAGGGAGTCATGGCTGACAGCGTCTATCGGGTGACCGAGCTGGTGGGGACCAGCACCACTTCCTGGGAGGCCGCCGCCAAGTCGGCCATCGAGACCGCAGCCAAGTCGCTGCGCGACCTCCGCGTCGCGGAGGTGGTCCGGCAGGACGTGACGATCGAGAACGGCAAGGTGAGCACCTACCGCGTGCGGCTGAACGTGTCGTTCAAGTACGAAGGCGTTGCGGCTCCCGCCCGCAAGCGAAAGTAACCCGCCCTCGGGCTGCTGGGGCTAGGGGGCGGTTGCCGCCTGGACCTGGCAGCCCGCCGCTTTCATCTCCTCCAATGCCTGCTGGCCGGTGTCTTCTGAGACCGCGGCACACAGGTTGACCAGGATGCGCACCTGGAAGTCGTGCTTGCGCGCGTCCAGCGCGGTGGCCCGGACGCAGTAGTCGGTCGCGATCCCGCACAGGTCGATGTGGTCGACCCGGGCCTCTTTCAGGACGTCGAAAAGCGGATGGCCCCGCGGATCCAGGCCTTCGAAACCTGAGTAAGCCGCGGCGTGCTGGCCCTTGGTGACCACCGTCTGAATCAGCTTCTCGCGGACCAGGTTCTGGATCGGCTGACAGAACGCTGCTCCCGGCGTGCCGGCGACGCAGTGCGGCGGCCACGAGTTGTGAAAGTCGGGGTTGTCGGAGAAGTGGTCGCCAGGGTCCTCGTGATAGTCACGCGTGGCGGCCACGAACTGGTACTCGGTCTTGAAGTGGCGGAGGTGGCGAGACACCATCGCCGCCACGTCGCGTCCGCCCTTGACAGCGAGGCTGCCGCCCTCGACGAAGTCGTTCTGGATGTCGATTACGAGGAGCGCGTTTCTCATTCCTGGCGCATACCTCCGGTCTACTTACACTTGGCCCTATGGCCAGCGTGATCGTAGCGGGTGCGCGCACGCCTATCGCCAAGTTTGGCGGTGGCTTCAAGGACGTGCCCGCGGTGACCCTCGGCGGCCACGCCATCCGCGCCGCCCTCGATCGTTCGGGCGTGGCGGGCAAGGACGTGGACTACGTGATCATGGGCCAGGTCCTGCAGGCGGGCGCCGGCCAGATCACGGCCCGGCAGGCGGCAATCGAGGCCGGCATCCCGCAGGAAGTCCCGGCGATCACCATCAACAAGGTCTGCCTCTCCGGCTTGAACGCGATCGCTCTCGCCGACCAGCTGATCCGCGCGGGTGAGGTCGAAGTGGTCGTCGCCGGCGGCATGGAGTCGATGTCGGAGGCGCCGTACCTAGTTCCCAAGGCTCGATTCGGAGCTCGCATGGGCAACACCGAGATGGTCGACTCGATGGTGCATGACGGACTCTGGTCGACCTTCCTCAAAGAGCACATGGGGGAGAGCTCGGACGACGTCAACCGCGAGCTCGAGATCGGTCGTGCGGAGCAGGACGAGTGGGCGGCCCGCTCGCACCAGCGCGCTCAGCGCGGTTGGGAGAGCGGTGCTCTGGCCGCGGAAGTGGTGCCGGTCACGTTGAAGGGCCGGCGCGGCGAGTCGGTGCAGGTCAGTCGCGATGAGGGCATCCGCCCGGACGCCACAGCGGAGTCACTGGCCAAGCTGCCGCCCGCCTTCAGGCGCGACGGAACGATCACCGCGGGCAACGCGTCGCAGATTTCCGATGGCGCGGCGGCGGTGGTGGTGATGTCCAAGGAAAAGGCGAAGTCGATGGGCGTCGAGCCGCTTGCTGAAGTGGTCGCGCACGGCATGAGCGCCGAGCGCTACGCGTGGCTGCACACGGTGCCTGCGATGGCACTGGCCAACGCCCTCAAGAAGGCCGGCCTCGAGGCATCGGACCTGGAGCTGGTCGAGATCAACGAGGCGTTCGCGTCGGTGGCGCTCAACTCGACGCGGATGCTGAAGCTCGACGAGGACCGCGTGAACATCAACGGCGGCGCGGTCGCGCTGGGGCATCCGATCGGCGCCAGCGGCGCGCGCCTGGTGCTGACCCTCGCCCTCGAGCTGAAGCGACGCGGCGCGAAGCTTGGCGCGGCCGCGTTGTGCGGCGGCGGCGGCCAGGGCGACGCCCTGATCATCAGACGGCCTGAGTGCACACAGTAGGTCCCAACCTGCCCGCGTCCTCGCGCAAAAAGGCGGCGCCTTTCGGTTCGTGGCCGTCTCCGATCTCCATCGACCTGTTGCTCCAGGGCGAGCTGCGCCTGAGCCAGCCGCGATGGGATGGGGATGATCTCTACTGGGTCGAGGGGCGGCCAGACGAAGACGGGCGGCAGGTCATCGTCAAGCGGCCCGCTGGCGGAGTAATCGCCGATGTCACACCGAGAGGCTTCAACGCGCGCACGCGCGTCCATGAATATGGTGGCGGCGATTACGCGGTCAGCGGCGGGACCGTTTGGTTCACGAACTTCGAGGACCAGCGCGTCTACCGCCAGGATGCGGGCGGCGATCCGCGCGCGATCTCACCTGAAGGCGACATCCGCCACGCCGACCTGACGGTCGACGCCGCGCGCGAACGTGTGATCGCGGTGCGCGAGGACCACACCCACTCCGACATCGATGCCGTCAACACGCTGGTCGCCCTGGATTGGGACGCCCGCCGCGACGCGAAAGTGCTCGCGAGCGGCAACGATTTCTACTCGACGCCCAAGCTGAGCGCCGACGGCAGACGCCTCGCGTGGCTCACGTGGAATCACCCCAACATGCCGTGGGACGGCACCGAGCTGTGGGTTGGCGAGTTGAACGACGCCGGCGACGTGACGTCGTCGCGCAGGGTCGCCGGCGGTGAACGCGAATCGATTTACCAACCGGAGTGGGGTCCAGCCGGCGAGCTGTACTTCGTATCGGACCGAACCGGTTGGTGGAACCTTTATCGCTCGACGGCCAAAATCGACGAGCCGCTTTGCCGCCGCGATGAGGAATTCGGCGGGCCGCAGTGGGTCTTCGGCAGGTCGCACTACCGCGTGCTCGATTCGGGCGACATCGTTTGCATTCACGCGCGCGCGAACATCTTCCGGCTGTCTCGGCTGAACATCGCGTCCGGCGAGCTTGCGCACCTGCAGCTGCTCTACTCGTACCTCGACGGCATTTCGGTCAGCGGCGACAAGGTGGCGCTGCTCGCGGCGTCGCCGACGCACTCGTTGAGAGTGCTGACCATCGACCTCAAGACCGGCGCGGAAGAAGTCGTGAAGGCCGCGGTCAAAACGCACATCGATCCGGCCAACCTCAGCATCCCGAAGTCGATCGAGTTCCCGACCGAGGGTGGCGTGATTGCGCACGCGCTTCATTACCCTCCGCGCAACGCGTCGTATGAAGGTGAACCCGGATCGCTCCCGCCTCTCGTGGTGCACTGTCACGGCGGACCGACCAGCGCCGTTTATCCGGTCTACAACCTCGAGTACCAGTACTGGACGAGCCGCGGCTTCGCGCTGGTCGACGTGAACTACGGCGGCTCGACCGGCTATGGCCGCGAATACCGCGACCGGCTGCGCGGCATGTGGGGCGTCATCGACGTCGACGACTGCGTCAACGCGGCGAAGTATCTCGTCGAGCAGGGACTCGCCGATCCCAACCAGGTCGCGATCACCGGCGGCTCGGCCGGGGGTTTCACGACGTTGCTGGCGCTGACGAAGAGGGACTTCTTCCGCGCCGGCGCCTCACATTTCGGGGTCGGCGACCTGGTGTCGTTCTCCAAGGAGACGCACAAGTTCGAATCGCGATATCTGGATACGCTGGTCGGGCCGTTACCGGAGAGCACGGACCTCTATCTCGACCGGTCGGCTGTCAACTTTGCCAACCACCTGAGCTGCCCGATCATCCTGTTCCAGGGCCTCGAGGACCGCGTGGTCCCACCGAGCCAGGCGGAGGAGTTCGTGGCGGCATGCAAGGCCAAGAAGCTGCCTTACGCGTATCTGGCTTTCGAGGGCGAGCAGCACGGTTTCCGGCGCGCGTCCAACATCCGCCGGTCGATCGACGCGGAGCTGTACTTCTACTCTCAGATCTTCGACTTCGCCCCGGCCGACCCGATCGAGCCGGTGACGATCGAGAACTTTTGACAAACTAGGCCAGGCGTCGGCGTGGCGGAACGGCAGACGCGCCAGATTTAGGATCTGGTGCCCGAAAGGGCTTGGAGGTTCGATTCCTCTCGCCGACACCAGCC
>JACZCV010031426.1_pt1 | contig 10307 bp, 9 predicted proteins | sample 8641841 | NCBI WGS metagenome assembly JACZCV01 (sample SAMN15324606, study PRJNA640507) | soil metagenome | isolation source: monocropping sugarcane control | place: China: Luxin town, Laibin City, Guangxi Province | collected 2019-07-25 | depth 10cm m
CGGGGCGCGGAAGACCGAGCCGTCCTGGCGCTCGGCCGCCACGCGCCCGTTGGCCGCCACCCAGGCCACCAGCTCGCGCGCCGCGCCACCGGTGTCGGGCGGGATCGCGTGGCCCATGCCCGTCACCCGGACCTCGATGTCGCGCGCGGTGCCGCGCACGAAGATCTCGCACACCGCGACGCCGATCGTATCCCGAATCACGTGCGCAATCGCGCCTAACGCCTCCTCGGCTCGCCCAACGCTGAGGGTTTCGGCGCCTAACAGGGAGAGCCGGTCGATTTCTTCGGCGCGGCGCCGTGCGCCTTCCGCTTCGGCCCGGGCGCGCGCGAGGAGGTGCGTCGCGACCGCCGCGGTGGCGAGAAACGCGATCAGTACCAGCCAGTCCGGCCGCTTGTCGATCGTGAGCGTGTCGAACGGCGGCTGGAAGAAGAAGTCGATGAGCGCGAAGCCCGCGCACGCGAGGCCAATGCCCACCGCGCGCCCCGCGCTCGCGCTCGCGCCTAACACGACCATCAGGTAGATCAGGGCGACGTGCGCCTGATCGAGCTCGTCGCGCAGCAACAGCATGCCACCGGTGACTGCTGCCAGCACCAGCGTCCAGAACAGCCAGGGCGGGACCCAGCGGCTGGAGGGTCGCTGCATTCAGCGGGGCATCTCGAATCGATAACCGACGCCCGGCTCGGTCACGATCAACTGCGGCCGCACGGCATCCTGCTCGATCTTGCGCCGCAGATTCGCCACGTGCACGCGCAGGTACTGCTGCGGGTCACCGAACGCACGTCCCCACACCGCGTTGAAGAGCTGCTGGTGCGTGAGTGTGCGACCCGCTTGCGTCACGAACGTGCGCAGGAGCTCCCATTCAATGGGCGTGAGATGGATCGACGTGCCACCGCGCCGCAGCGTGCGCGCGTTCAGGTCCACCGTGAGATCACCGATCGACATCGGCTGGACCTGCGCCGCCACTTGGGCCGCCTGCGCGCGCCGCAGGTTCGCGCGGATGCGCGCGGTGAACTCGATGGTGCTGAACGGTTTCGTGATGTAATCGTCGGCGCCCGTGTCTAACAGAAGCGCTTTTTCCTGATCCGAATGGCGCGCCGAGAGCACGACGATGGGCGCGGTGGACCACTTGCGCAGCTCCTTGCACACGTCGACGCCCGCGCGATCCGGCAGGCCCAAGTCGAGGACGATGAGTGCCGGGCGCTCCGTGTTGGCGAGGTCGATCCCCTGGTTGCCGGTGGCCGCTTCCAGGACGCGAGTCACCTCGGATTGCAGGGCATTGCTCACGACGCGCCGAATTTGCGGCTCGTCGTCGATGACCAGAACGGTGTCGTCGCGCATGTGTCTCCGGCGGGTGTCGGTCCCATTTCAATTACGTGGCGTGGCCGTGCGCTGTAAAGCTACGTGTGGCGCGGTGCGCGCCGCGCAACGAGAACTTTGTGACGGGTGCGCCGCGCCGTCAGAAACGCGTGTGGACTTGCGCCTTCGCCGCGACGAACCCAAGTCGAGGCGAGCACGTGTCTTGCACCCCATTCCGGCCAGCTTCGCCTAGCCGTCTGGACAGGGCCGACGGGGCGCGCAGCCAATACACTGAGTCGTGGCGCCAGGGGCGCTCGGCGAGGGGCCGCAAGTAGAGGAATCCTTGCGGCTTTCACGTCACGAGGACGGATGCGGGGTATGGCACTGAGCACATTCGAAGGGATCGAGCTTACTGAAGAGGTACCGCCCGAGGCGGCCGGTGCGCTCACGGCGGACGCGCTGCAGTTCGTGGCACGTCTGCATCGGCGGTTCAATGCAGTCCGCGAGACGCTGCTCGCCCGGCGGGCGGAACGCCAGGCGGATTTGGACGCCGGCGAGGCACCCGGATTTCTGCCGGAGACGGCTGGGGTACGTGCGGGCGCCTGGCGCGTGGCCGACGCGCCGGCACCGCTGCTCGATCGGCGCGTGGAGATCACGGGGCCGGTCGATCGGAAGATGATGATCAACGCGCTCAACTCGGGCGCCAACGTATTCATGGCGGACTTCGAGGATTCGCTCTCGCCCACGTGGCCTAACGTTGCGATCGGGCAGGCGAACCTGATGGAAGCGGTGCGCGGGACGCTCACGTTCGATAGTCCCGACGGCCGCTCGTACCGGCTCAACGATCGGATCGCGACGTTGGTCGTGCGGCCGCGCGGATGGCACCTGGTGGAACCGCGGGTGCTCGTGGACGGCAATCCGGTGTCGGCGAGTGTGTTCGATTTCGGCGTGTACTTCTTTCAGAACGTGCACGAGCTCATGAAGCGCGGCAGCGGATGGGCGCCGTACTTCTATTTGCCGAAAATGGAAAGTCATCTCGAGGCGCGGTTGTGGAACGACGTGTTCATCGCGGCGCAGGAAATGGCCGGCGTGCCGCGCGGAACGATCCGCGCGACCGTGCTGATCGAGACGATTCTCGCGGCATTCGAGATGGACGAGATCCTGTACGAGCTGCGCGAGCATTCGTCGGGGCTGAACGCCGGTCGGTGGGACTACATCTTCAGCATGATCAAGAAATTCCGGAACCGGCCGAACATGGTGCTGCCGGACCGCGGACAGGTGACGATGACCGTGCCGTTCATGCGCGCGTACACACAACTTCTCGTGAAGACGTGTCACAAGCGCGGCGCGCATGCGATCGGCGGCATGTCGGCGTTCATTCCGAGTCGTCGCGACGAAGCGGTGAACGCGCGCGCACTGACGCAGGTTCGCGAGGACAAGCAGCGCGAGGCGGGCGACGGCTTCGACGGCTCGTGGGTGGCGCACCCGGACCTGGTGCCGGTGGTGCGCGAGGTGTTCGACGGTGTGTTAGGCAGCAAGCCCAACCAGCGCGAGCGGCTGCGCGCCGATGTGGCCGAGGATGCCGCGGCGCTGCTGGACGCACGCGTGCCGGGCGGCAGCGTCACGGCGGGCGGCGTGCGGCTCAACGTGAGTGTCGCGCTGCAGTATCTCGAATCGTGGCTCCGCGGATCGGGCGCGGTCGGGATCAACAACCTGATGGAAGACACGGCGACGGCGGAGATCTCGCGCGCGCAGCTCTGGCAGTGGATCCGCAACCGCGTGCCGGTGGATGGCGGCGCGGCGTTCACCGCGGACGGCTACCGCGCGACGCGCGAGGCCGAGGTGGCGGCGCTCACGCGCGACCGGCCCGACATGACTCGGTTAGGCGACGCCGCCCGCCTCCTGGATGACCTCGTCCTCGGCGACGCGTTCGCCGAATTTCTCACGGTGCCGGGCGCGCGTCTGCTCGACCGCGACGGCGTAGATCATGGAGCGACCGGATGAGCACGATCGACGATACCGCGCAGGCCGCCGACCTCGACCGCCAGTGGAAGACCAACCCGCGATGGCGCGACATCACGCGCGTGTACACGGCGGCGGACGTCGTGCGCCTGCGCGGTTCGGTGCGTATCGAGTACTCCATCGCCCGGTTAGGCGCACAGCGGCTGTGGTCGCTGCTGCATGAGCGGAACTACGTGCACACGTTCGGCGCCCTCACCGGCGCGCAGGCGGTGCAGATGGTGAAGGCTGGACTCGAGGCCATCTACCTCAGCGGCTGGCAGGTGGCGGCCGACGCGAACCTCGCCGGCCAGACGTATCCCGACCAGAGCATCTATCCGGCCAACAGCGTTCCGGCGCTCGTTAGGCGGCTCAACAACGCACTCCTCCGCGCCGACCAGATCGAGTGGAGCGAGGGCGGCGCCGGCCGGTACTGGATGGCGCCCATCGTCGCCGACGCCGAGGCGGGATTCGGCGGGCCGATCCACGCGTTCGAGCTCATGAAAGCGATGATCGAGGCCGGCGCGAGCGGCGTCCACTTCGAGGACCAGCTGGCGGCGGAGAAGAAGTGCGGACACATGGGCGGCAAGGTGCTGGTGCCCACGGCGCAGTTCATCCGGACGCTCAGCGGGGCGCGCCTCGCCTCGGACGTGTGCGACGTGCCGACGCTGCTCGTCGCGCGCACCGATTCGTTAGGCGCCACGCTGCTCACGAGCGACATCGACGAGCGCGATCGCGAGTTCACGACGGGCGAGCGAACGTCCGAGGGATACTACGCCGTGCGCAGCGGCATGGAGCCGACCATCGCCCGCGCGCTGGCGTACGCGCCGTACGCCGACCTGCTGTGGTTCGAGACGTCCAAGCCCGATCTGGACGAGGCGCGCGCATTCGCCGAGGCGGTCCACGCCGAGTTCCCCGGGAAGATGCTCGCGTACAACTGCTCGCCGTCGTTCAACTGGCACCGCAACCTGGACGCGACGTCGATCGCGACCTTCCAGCGCGAGCTCGGTGCGTTGGGCTACACGTTCCAGTTCATCACGCTCGCCGGCTGGCACCTCATCAACTACCACACGTTCGACCTGGCGCAGGCGTACCATGAAGAAGGGATGCCGGCGTACGTCCGGATTCAGGGCGAGGAGTTCGCGCGCGAAGCCGACGGCTACACGGCCACCAAGCACCAGCGCGAAGCGGGTACGGGCTACTTCGACCGTGTGCTGCTCGCGGTGACCAGCGGCCAGGCATCGACGGCGGCGTTGTCCGGGTCCACAGAAGAAGAGCAGTTCACGCCCGCGGCGCGGGCCGGTGCGTAAGGCGAACATGAATCGTTAGGCATGCGCCGTTCACCATCTCGTAATGTGACGCTCGGCGATCATTAATGCCGGCGCCGAGGCTGGCCTAATCCAATCGCCCTATCCTCGAAGCGACTCGTTCTTGGGAGGGTAGGGCGATGCGCTTAGGGCTCATGGAATCCGAGCGGAAGCGGGAACGGCACGGGAGCGGGATGGCGTCGAGTGTAGTCGTGCACGCGGCGGTGATCGGGTTGGCGGTGTACGGAACGGCGAGTGCGAACGCGGTTGTACACCGGGATACGCCACCGATCATCCCGACGTTTCCGGTGCCGACGAAGCCTTCGACGCGACCGACGACGCGCCACGCGGGTAGAGCGCGATGCGACCTGTGCGCGCCGGTGCCGATCCTGAAGGAGGTCCAACCAGCGCCGAACCTGAACACGTCCGTCGACGTGCCGCCCGTGTCGTTCGACAGCGTGGTCACGGCGCCTAACGATTGGGGGACCGGGCACGACGCGGGTCCTGGACCGGCCTCGCCGCAGCCTGGAGAGGACGGTGTGTTTCGCACGGTAGATGTGATAGCGGTACCCGATGCGCGAAACCCCGCGCCGGTCTACCCATCCATGCTGCGCGACGCCGGCGTCGAAGGCAGCATCTCGGCGCAGTTCGTGGTCGACTCGACGGGTCGCGTTGCCGGGTCGAGCATCACCTTCTTGGGCGGCGGCAACGTGTTGTTCCAGCAGTCCGTTAGGCGGGCGCTCGAGGCCGCCCGGTTCTCGCCGGCGCTCGTGGACGGCCGCGCCGTTTGGGTCCTCATGGCGCAGACGTTCGAGTTCCGCTTGCGCCGCTGACCGCCGGCGCGATCACGCGATTGGAGTCGGCGCGCGGCCGTACCGTCCTGCCTAACGCGAGCCCGGAATCGCCGCCGGCTCCGTCTGGTAGCCCATCGCCTTGAGCCGCGCGATGCGCAGCGCCATCGGCGGGTGCGTGCCCAACAACTCGGCCACCTTGCCTTCCTTCGAGTTGAGGTGCCGGCCGGTCGGATCGGCAATGCACATCTGCGCCGCGCCGCCCTTGATCGCCTTGGTCGGTGCGTCCGCGTCCTCGATCTTCCCCAGCGCGGTGGCCAGCGACAACGGATTGCGCGTGAACTGCGCGCTCATCGCGTCGGCCAGATACTCGCGGTCGCGGCTCACGCCGAGCGCCATGAGGCGCATGATGATCGGCGCGAGAATCCAACTGATGATCCAGAGCACCAGCAGGATCACGAGCAGGATGCCGTTCCCGCCGCCCTTGGAGTCGCGATCGCTGCTGCTGCGTCGCCCACCGCCGCCTAACGGATTCCCGCCGTAGAACATCATCCGTCCCACGCCGTCGCCGATGAGCGTCACCGCGCCCACCAGCGCCGCGAGCTGGGTCATGAGGCGCACGTCGAGATTCTTGATGTGGCCCATCTCGTGCGCGACCACCGCCTGCAGCTCATCGCGCGAACACAAATCCAGGAGGCCCTGCGTAACCGCCAGGCTGGACGTGTTTTCGTCATGACCGGTGGCAAGCGCGTTCGGATCGGCATCGGGAATGATCCAGATCCGAGGCTTGGGCAGCCCCGATGCCACCGCCATCTCTTCCACGACGTTGGCCAACTGCTTTTCCTGGGGCGTCTCGGGGTCCGTTAGCTCGCGCGCACCCGTGGACCAGAGCACGCGTGTGGGTCCGGTCTTCCACGCCCACATCGCCATGCCGGCGGCGATGATGGACAGAATGATGCCGAAGAACGGGAAGACGTGATGGTACGCACCCGGCGCGGCGCCCTTCGTGTACTCGTAGAAAATGAAGTCGCCGCCAAAGCCTAACCACGCGAAAAACAGGATGAAGCCAATCACCAGCCGTCGCGAACGCCGGCGATTGGCCTCTTGTTGGGCGAAAAGATTCCCGCTCTCGCTCACTTCTTCGGGTTCATGGAGAGATCGACCTTCACATTCTCACGCTCGGCGGCGTCGGTGATCTCCCACAATTCCGCCGGTGCCGCTTTCGCGAACCCGGCGACGAGGTTGGACGGGAACTGCTGCTGCTTGGTGTTGTACTGCGTGGCCGTATCGTTGTAGAGCTGGCGCGCGAACGCGATCTTGTTTTCCGTCGACGTCAGCTCTTCCTGCAGTTGCGCCACGTTGCCAGTCGCCTTCAAGTCCGGATACGCCTCGACCACCGCGAACAACCGGCCGAGCGCGCCCGAGAGCTGCGACTCCGCAGCCGCGGTCTGTTGGACTTGCTGCGCCGATGGCGCGGCGCCGGCAGCGGGCGCCTGCACAGCGATGGCTTTGTTGCGCGCCGCGACGACCGCCTCGAGCGTGTCCCGCTCGAAGTTCATCGCGCCCTTGACGGTTTCGACCAGGTTAGGAATGAGATCGTGGCGGCGCTTGAGCTGCACGTCGATCTGCTTCCAGGCATTGAAGACCTGGTTCTTGAGCGAGACGAGATTGTTGTACACGCCCACGAACCAGAAGCCGAGCAGGACGACGATGATCAGCAGGACAATCAGACCCATGGAAGCTCCTGGAAGGAGGTCGCATGCCGTCCGCCGGGGCGGACGTTACTCCCTACGTCATCATCGACCCTGCTGTGTCAGCGCGCCGGCTCGCTCTCGGCGCCGGCGTCGGGCTGTTCGGGCTTGAGGAATCGCGACGCCGTGAGCAGGAACATCGGCGTGAGAAAATGTCCGAGCAGGCCGTTGATCCAGGTGAGCGCGATATAGAAGCAGCCTAATCCGAGGGCGGTCCAGAGGACCCCGAGTACTCCGTTCGTGATCACGACGTGTCCTTGTTGGATGACGGTTCAGCGCTTACTCCGAGAATGTACGGCAGCATCGCGGATCGGGCCAGTACGCTAGCGTGGCGCGGGAAACGCGAGGCGCTGTCCAAGCCGTCGAGCGGCCCTACCTTTGTGACAATGAAGATTACCACCCGCATTCGTGACGAAGTGGCGCGCGCGTTGGCTCCGTTCCCGCGCGTCGTCGTCGCCGTGTCTGGCGGTCTCGACTCGATGACCTTGCTCGACGCAGCCGCGCACGCCGCGCCTGATCGCGTGCGCGCCGTTGCGGTGTTCGACCATCGCACTGGACTCGCCGCGCGCCGCGCCGTGCGACACGTGCGTGCGGCGGCCAAGTCCCGCGGTCTGCCGCTTCGTGTGGGTGTCGCGTCTCGACAATTGCCGCCGCGTGAAGCGGCGTGGCGCGACGCGCGCTGGAGTTTTCTGCGCGACGTGGCGCGCGAGCACGACGCACGAGTGGTCACCGGTCACACGCGCGACGATCATGTCGAAACCATCTTCCTGCGAGTACTGCGTGATTCCGGCGCGCGCGGGCTCGCGGCGCTGCACGCCAGTGCCGGCATCGTAAGGCCGCTGCTTGCGTTCACGCGCGCGGATCTCGAGTCGTACGCCGCGGAGTGCCGTTTAGCGTGGGTCGACGATCCATCCAACGCATCGCTCTCGCACGCGAGAAACCGTGTGCGCCTCGAGCTCTTGCCCGCGCTCGAGCGCGCGCGACCCGGGTTGACGGAAGCCTTGTTGTCGGTGTCGAACCGTGCATGGACGCTGAGACAGGATGTCGACCGTTGGATCGACGCGAATGTGGTGTCGCGCGTTGGGACGGAGAATGACGCGTCGCATGTCGCGCGCGCGCTCGAGGTTGCTCGGTCTTCGCTCGCGTCCTATGATGCGGAACACCTTCGCCTACTCTGGCCCGCGCTCGCCTCGCGCGTTGGGCTCGCGCTCGATCGGCGTGGAACGGAGCGATTGGCCGCGTTTACTATTACGGGTCGACCGGGAGCGCGCATGCAGCTCTCGGGTCGGTTCGAGGCGGTGCGCGTCGGTGAAACTCTGGTGGTGCGCCGCGCGAATGGTGACGCGATTCGCGGATCGCGCGCGATGACCGCAACGCTGTCGATCGGGGGGTGGCGGTTTCGTCGTGTATCAGAGGATGCGAGTGCGGCGGTCGAGGATCTCTGGTCTGCACTGCTACCCAAGGGTCCGCGTGTGACGGTGCGGGCATGGCAAGCCGGCGATCGGATGGTGCCACACGGGGCAAGCGCCGAGCGTCGATTGAAGGGACTGTTTCGCGACGCGGGAGTGGATGCCGTGCGTCGTCGTGCATGGCCGGTCGTCCTGGTGGATGAGCGGATCGAATGGGTCCCCGGAGTGCGCCGCAGCTCAGCGGCCACCGTACGGTCCGGCCGACCGATGGTGACGTATCGCTGTGAACGTGACGAGTCTTGATCCGAGACTGGACGGGCGCGCCGTAAAGCGCGTGGCGTTCGACGCCGAGCGGATTGCGGCCCGGGTGCGAGAGTTGGGCGAGGAAGTGACCGCTCGCTATCCCGAGGGCGATCTGCTGGTGTTGGGGCTGCTGAAGGGGAGCTTTATCTTTCTCGGGGACCTCGTGCGGCAGATCCGGCGTCCCCTTCAGGTCGATTTCCTGATTGCAGCGAGCTACGGCGAGGCCATGGAATCAAGCGGCCACGTCAAGCTCGTCTATGATCCGGAAACCATACTCGAGGGAAAACACATACTATTAGTAGAGGACATCATCGATTCGGGCCGGACGTTGAACCGGCTCATCGGTCTCCTCATGCAGCGACGGCCGCGCTCGCTTGATATTTGCGCGTTGCTCCACAAGCACGTGGCCGACCACCTGCAGTACGAGGTAGCACTCGTGGGGTTCGACGCGCCAAACGAGTTTCTGGTTGGGTATGGGCTGGATCACGCTGAGAATTTTCGTCATTTGCCCTATATCGCGAGCTTGCAGTAATGGCTGACAAAATGCCGCCAAAACGAGACCTCAACTGGGGGCGCATCTCCAAGACGCTCTCGTTCTGGTTGCTGCTCATCCTGATTCCAATCGCGTTCTTCCGCCTGTCCGGAAGCACCGGGGATTCGCCGGCTGAGATCGACTACACGCAGTACAATCAGCAGCTGGACGCGGGGAACATCCAGCGCGTGACCATCGAGGACGGCAAGACCATCGACGGGGACTTCAAGGCGCGCATCCGGGTCAACAACCGCGACGTGAGCAAGTTCACGGTGCGGCTGCCGGTGGCCAACGACTCACACGAAGTCGACCGGCTGCGCCAGAAGAACGTCATCATCTCGGCGCAGGACGCCAAGCCGTCGTTAGGCGGATACGTGATGACGTTCCTGCCGTGGATCCTGATCATCGGCATCTGGATTTTCCTGTTCCGTCAGATGCAGGCCGGAGGCGCGAAGGCGTTCAGCTTCGGGAAGAGCAAAGCCAAACTGCTCACCGGAGACACGCCCAAGGTGACGTTCAGCGACGTCGCCGGGGCCGACGAGGCCAAGGAAGAGCTCCAGGAGATCATCGAGTTCCTGAAGGATCCGCAGAAGTTCACGCGGTTAGGCGGACGCCTGCCCAAGGGCGTGCTGCTGGTGGGTCCGCCGGGAACCGGCAAAACGCTGCTCGCTCGCGCGGTAGCCGGCGAGGCTGGCCGTCCGTTCTTCTCGATGTCCGGCTCGGACTTCGTCGAGATGTTCGTGGGCGTGGGCGCGAGCCGCGTGCGGGATCTGTTCGAGCAAGGCAAGGCGCACGCGCCGTGCATCATTTTCATCGACGAGATCGACGCCGTCGGCCGGCACCGCGGTGCCGGGTTAGGAGGCGGGCACGACGAGCGCGAGCAGACGCTCAATCAGTTGCTCGTCGAGATGGACGGCTTC
>JACZCV010036357.1_pt1 | contig 10277 bp, 8 predicted proteins | sample 8641841 | NCBI WGS metagenome assembly JACZCV01 (sample SAMN15324606, study PRJNA640507) | soil metagenome | isolation source: monocropping sugarcane control | place: China: Luxin town, Laibin City, Guangxi Province | collected 2019-07-25 | depth 10cm m
CTGAACCACCAGAACCAGTCGCTGCCCTCGGTGATGAGGATCTCGCGCCATGCGTTTATCGCCTGGGTCGACTCGTTCGGTCGCAACCGCGACTGCTCCTCGAGCCAAGTGCGCGTCTCGGCGAGCAGGTCCCAGGCGGTGTTGTGGTCCGGGTCGCCGATCCAGGTGTCGAGGCTCGCGCCAATCCAGCTGCCGGTGTGGAGGCGGTGGAGCTGCTGCTGCGGCGGATGCTCGCGCAGGAAATCGCCGACCGTCGTGGTGACGATGTCCTCCGACGCCTCGAGCTCGCCATACAGCGCGTTCAGGAAATCGTGTCCGTCTCGCGGATAGAACTCCCAGGCATTCTCCCCGTCGAGAGCGATCACGGCGAGGTAGTCGTCGTTGTTCTGCTGCTCGCGGATTCGGTGCAGCCGCATCATCAGGTCGCGCGCCGCGTCGCCGGCCGACATGCGCTGGTAGTCGAAGCCGATCAGGTTCGAAAGCGTCGAGTCCCTGAAGACCATCGACACCGCGCCGCCCTCGCGGTCGATGCGGAATGGCCGGTAGAGCTGGGCCGGGATGTTGACCCTGCCCTCCGGGTCGCGCCACACATGCGCATCAATAGATCGCGCGAGGACCTCTTCGTCGCTGATCATCCAGTCCACGCCGGCGTGCACCGCCAGGCTGGCCACGCTCTCGCCGACGGCCATCTCCGAAGGCCACATCCCGATCGGGTGCCGGCCGATCAGGCGTTCGAACAGGTTTTGACCCAGCTCGATCTGACGCTCGGCGTCCTCGCGGTGCGAGAAGTGCCGGTCCGGCAGCTTCATCTGCGGCGACGCGGTGCGAGCCGAGTCGACGTGGGCGAGCAGCGGCAGGATCGGGTGGTAGTACGGCGAGAAGGTCAGCTCGGCCTGGCCGCGATCTGCGAGCTCGCGGTACTTCGGGATGACCCTGGTCATGATCTCGGCCTGCGCCTCGAACAGCGGCTTCTTGTCCTTTTCCGAGTAGTCGCGGTCTTTCCGCTTCAAGGCCGACAGGCGCGGATCGGAGTCGACCCAGACCGGGTCGCACCAAGCGAGGTTGAACCAGACCTGCAGGTCGCGAATCTCCTGGGTCGTGAACGGCGCGTCGAGCTGGCGTGAAGCGAGCTCGAGGTATCGCGGCGACTGCTGGACGCGCAGCGCGCGCGGCGACTCCCGCATCCAGCGCAGGACGAACGTGCGCTCTTCGGGTGAGAGCTCGCCCGCCTCGCGGCTGCTCAGGTTGAGAAACAGGTCGACTGACTCGGCTTTGCCGTAGTCCTCGATCTGCGCCAGCAGTGAAGGCACGAGATTGAACGTGGCCCTGACCTTCGGGTATGCATCCAGCAGGGCCGACATCTTCAGGTAGTCCTTGGAGCAGCGCAGCCGCACCCACGGCAGGAGGTAGGTGTTGGTGAGGTCGTCCTTGTAATACGGCTGGTGCATGTGCCAGACGAAAGCAACGTGGAGAGGCTTCATCGAACTTCTAGGTTATTGATTTCCGTGCGCGGGCAGTTTGGCGGCGCCGGCGAACGCGCGGAGGGCCATCGCGTGCGCCTTGGCGTCCGCGGCGCAGAGCAGCGTCGTGCGAGTCGTCAAAGTGCATTCGAGCGATCCGAGCGGCCGGCCCTGCACGTCGGTGGCCACGCCGCCCGCCTCGGCGATGATCAACAACCCGGCCGTCATGTCGAACACGCGCATCGGCACCGGCGCGCAAAAGACGTCGAGCGCTCCGGACGCTGTGTGCGCCATCGAGAGCGCCATCGATCCCAGAATCCGGATCTTCCCCGCGTGCTCCACCAGGTCGCGCGCAACGCCAAGAGAGCGCGTCGAGCTTTCGAGACCAAGGAGCTGAACGCGGTCTGGGCGCTCGCGAGGAATCACCACCAGCGGTTCGCCGTTGTGGTGCGCACCGCGGCCCTTGATCGCGGTCCAGGTGTCGCCGTTGATGAGGTTGACGACGCAGCCCACGGCGGCATCGGCCACGGTCGGCCCCTCGAGCATCGCGAGCATCACGTTGTAGAAAGGAATGCCCTGCTTGGCGTTGAGGCTGCCGTCGACGGGATCGACGACCACCAGCGGATACGGCGCACCAAAGCTTCGCAGTCCGACCTCCTCGGACAGCACTGAGAACCGAGCGCGCGTGTTCGCGATCCGCTCGAGCTCCTCGAAGACCACCGCCTCGGCCGCGCGGTCGAGCTCCATCGTGCGGTCGCCACCGGCGCCCATCTCGAGCTGACGGCGTCCGGCCTCCGTACCCGCGAGCGGCGCGACGGTTTCGCGCACACGCGCTCCGATGCGGAGAAAAGTTTCGAGCCAGCCGGCCGGGGTCAGACTCTGTGCAGCCTCAGGCTTCAGGGGTCGCCGCCGCGCTGGGGTCGACCCGGCGGCGCCGCCGGCGCCGGCGCTCGGCGACGATCGTGATCAGGTAAGGCTGCTGCATCGCCCAGACGCGCTCGATCAGCTGCGGGATGGGAATGCTGTGCGGCCGCTCGATGCCGAGCAGGATGAGGCGCTCGGCGAGGGTGTCGTTGATCTCGGTCCGATCGTGCAGGTTCATCTGCTCCAGGGTTTCGAGGATGTCGTCAAGGCGCCGGAGACTGGACCTGCGCTCCTGATCCTCAGGGCGGATCATCGCGACTAAGAGCTTATATCGCTGTGACTTGGGACAGGGCGAGGGCCACCTCGTCGGGCCGCTCGAACTGCAGCCAGTGGCCCGCGCCTTCGAGCACCTGGAGGTGGAAGCGACCCTTGACGTGATCGCGCGTCGTCTCCGCCTGCAGGCGGCCCAGCGCAGGGTCCTGGTCGCCCCAAAGAAGCTGCGTCGGGGACGTGATGTCGCCCAGCGGCCGCATGCCCCAGCCGGTCTCCGTCTTCAGGTTCGCGCGGTAGTAGTTCAGACCCGCTGTCAGCCGCCCTGGCCGGCTCAGCGACCTCACGAACCCGTCGACCACCCGTTCAGGAACGGCCTCCGGGTTGGGCCCGAGCGCGTACATCGCGCGCAGTCGGCGATGATCGTCGGCCTCGAGCACCGCCTCCGCCTTGCCTGGCTGCACGAAGAGCTCGATGTAACGGGAGCGCTCACGCTGGTCGGCATCGCGCCTCGCCTCAGCGAGGGCTGCGGGATGGCCGACCGACAGCACGGTCAGCGTCGTCGTCATCTGCGGATGCGTGCCGGCGAAATACCACGCGACGATCGCGCCCCAGTCATGGCCGGCGATATGCGCGGAGGTCCGGCCGAAAGCCTCGACGAGGCCCTTCGCGTCCGCGACCAGGTGATCCATGTGGTAGTCGCTCACGTTTTCAGGTGCGTCAGTCATGCCATAGCCCCTGAGGTCGGGCGCCACCGCCATGAAACCGGCGTGCGCGAGTGCGTGCATCTGTCGCGCCCAGGACTCGCTGCCCTCGGGAAATCCGTGCATCAGCAGGACCATGTCGCCGTCGGCGGGTCCTTCGACGAGCGCGCGAAAGCGCAGGCCGTTGGCTTCCACCATGTGCGCGCTGGCCGTCACTTGAGTGACTTGATGAAGGCCGACGCGACGTCGAGAGCCTGGTCGAGAACCGCCAGCAGGCCGTGCCCCTCCCCCGCAAACACCTCGAGTCGCGCGTTCGGCACGACCTTCACCCATTTCTTCAGCAGGTCGAGCCGGGCGAATGGATCGCGGTCGCCACTCATGAACAGGACGGGGCAGCGGATCTCGCTGAAGTGCTTGGTTCGCAGCTGGTCGGGGTAGCCGGGGCGATGGAGCGGATAGGAAAAGAGGACGAGGCCGGCGAAATCCGCCTCGACTGCGGCCATGCTCGCCATCCGGCCGCCATAGGACTGCCCGCCCGCGACGATGTCACGCCCGGACTTCTCGATGAAGACCTGCGTCGCGCGCTCCGGATTGCTTTTGGGGAGGTCGACAGCTGTCGCGTCGATGCCTCGGTGCTTGAAACCGACGACGTAGGGCTTCATCGACGCCGCGGTGCCGGACGCTCCGTGACCGAGAACTACCTTCACGGCCGCGTGCTTGTGGAAAAGAGTGATGTGTTAGCCACAGAGAGCGCACAACGACCGCACAGAGAGGCGCATGGACTGTGAAGAACCGCAAACAAACGCGTCACCGGTTGCCGCGCATCACATGCATGCGGCGGTGGTCGCGCACGACGCGAGGACGCGCTGAATGATGTCGTTGGACCGTCGCGATGGTTATGCATTGGGACTTTTGGACCGACGGTCGCACGAAAAAAATCTTAGCTACCCATTGACGAATGCAATGCACACGATGTATCAAGACAACTTGTATGGCGATGCTGCTCGTGGTTGCCACCACAGAGGCGACGGACCCGACACGAGTCAGTGCCCCATTTCGCACAACCGCCAACGTCGCGAGGACCTTGTCATAGAGGACTTGTGGCGAAACCCGTGGGGTTGCAGAGGAGGTAGGTGCAGAACAAGTCGTAGATCGCGTCTCAGCAGAGAACAGTGATCACCTTTCCAATGGAACCTCGGGTCCATATCCCGCAGAGAAGGAGGTAAAACATGGCAGCCAAGAAGAAGGCCGCGAAGAAGCCCGCAGCCAAGAAGAAGGCCGCGAAGAAGAAGTAACAACTTCTTCACCAATCGTTTCTTAGTTTCGTAAGCAACGCGCCGGGGTTCTGTGGAGCCCCGGCGTTTGTGTTTCTTGTTTCCACTCTCCCGCGTGCGGGAGAGGGTTAGGGTGAGGACTGTATCGCAAACGCGCGATGTCATCGCGTGATGACGCAACAGCCTCATCTTCACTGTTAATGCTTGACTCTCGAACATCTGTTCGGTAGTCTTTGGTCAGGCCTCCCCACCAGCCCTGCGTCGAACCCGGAGGCAATGCAAGGGAGAGATGCAGGTACAAACACGCCCAAAAGATCTCGGCCGCAAGACCGAGACCCTCGATCACGCGATCGAAGCGATTCGGGTTCGCTTCGGGAGCCAGGCGCTCACGCGGGTGGCGGAGCTTCCGCCCCCGCTGCCCTGGCCGAGCGGCACCCCTCTCGATCGCCTGACCGGGATCGGCGGCCTGCCTCGCGGGCGTTTGACGCTGCTGACCGGAGCTGGAACTTGCGGCAAGCTCACGCTCGCCCTGGCGCTGCTCGCGCAGGCAACGCATGAGTTCGCCCACGCGGTGGTGATCGACTCCTCTCGCCAATTCGACCCCTGGCCGATGCTGCCGTTCCATCCAGAGCTCAACACGCTCACTGTGGTGAGGGCGCCGGACCTGGACACAGCCGGCGAGGCTGCTGCGGCGCTGGCGCGGGCTGGTGCCGGCTTCATCCTTTTAATGGGAGAGGTTCCAGAGCCCTGGCTCGGGCCGATGGAAGCCGGGGCGGGACGCTCCGGCGCCGTGATGGTCGGCGTGGTCGATTCACCAGGTCGCGCGTTTGCCCACGCCTCCAGCCTCAGCTTTGGTTTCGCGCGCACGGGCTGGATCCACGACCGCGGTCAGCTCATCGGCCTGACTGCCGCGGCGCTTGTTGCCAAGAACAAGCTTGCACCACCGGTCGGCGAATCAGAGCTCGAGATTCGATACGCGATCGGCGCCGCAGGCTCGACGGTTGACGCACCCGTCCTCGAATCGCAAGCCGGCGTTGAGGAGTCCGAATGCGCGTCTGCTGCGGTCTGACCGGACACCTCGAGCTGGCGCGCCGGCGTGACCTCTACGGAAGTCCGGTCGTCATCGGCGAATGGGAAGAGCACGTCGTGGCGGTGTCGGAGGAGGCCCTTCCATTCGGCGTCGCGATCGGGATGCCTCTGCGTCAGGCCGAGCACCTGTGCCCGCAGGCGACATTTCTCCCTCCTGACCCCAATGCCTCGGCGCATTTGCGCGAGCTGATCTCGGCGGCACTGTACGACCTGGCCCCGAGCATCGAGGTCCGCGACGATGGGGTCGCGTGGCTCGACCTCGAGGGAGTTGCTTCGAGGTCTGAATCGATACGCGAAGCGCGGCGCCGGTTGAGGTCAGCGATCGGACGCGAGCCGCGGCTTGGCCTGGCGCCTGGCCCATTCTCGGCGCGACTGGCGGCGGCGCGGGCCAGGCCTGGGCGCTTGCTGAAGGTGGAGGACGCGCGCGAGTTCCTCGCCCCGCTGCCCGCGCGCGAGCTCGCACTCGACGAAGAGCAGATGGAACGCCTCGACATGTTGGGACTGCGGACACTCGGTGCGGTCGCCGGCATCGGACCACGCGAGCTCGAGAGCCAGCTCGGTCGCGAAGGCCGGCATGCGGTGCTGCTGGCGCGCGGAATGGAGCCGGATTCGCTCGCGTCGTGGCAGCCGCCGATGTTTACCAGCGCCCACCGGCAGTTCCAGCCGCCGGTGCAGGATCGCGCGGCGCTGCTTTTCCTCGCGCGCGCACTCTGTGGTGATCTGGGCGATGAGCTCGGTCTGCGCGGCGCGGGCGCCAAGCAGCTGCGCATGCGGTTGGTCTTCGAAGCCGGCGACCCCGACGTCCGCGAGTCGATCGTCCGGCACTCGCTCAGCAGCGCGGCCGAGCTGTTCGGGCTCATCGGCTCATGGATCAAGACCTGGTCGCCACGAGCGCCGATCACCGAGCTGTGGATCGAGCTGCCGGTGCTCGAAGCTTCGGGCCGGCGGCAACTTCGGTTGTGGACGGGCGGCGATGGCACCAGTGACGAGGTGACCGCGGCATTCGAGCGCCTGCAGGAACGCCATGGCGACGAGGTGGTGGTCAAGCCGCGGCCGTTACTTCCCTCCTCCCCACTGCCCGACCAGCGATTCGACTGGCTCGCGTCGTGACCCGCCTCATGCGTCCGCCGACGCCGGTAGCGGTGACGCTCAACGCCGACGGCACCCCGGCATACGTCTCCGGCTCATGGTCCGGCGCCGTCGACCCCATCGCCCGCTGGAAGGTCGAGACCGAATGGTGGAACCAGGCAGTGGTGCGCGACTACTGGAAGGTCGTGCTGAACAGTAACTACCTCTGCGAGCTGTTCCACGACCTCGCGCGCGACGAATGGTTCATCGAGCGGGTCTATGACTGAGCGCTCCAGCCGACGTGCCATGCCGAGCCGTCTTAACACCCAACGTTGAACACATGAACATCTGTTCATACGATGCTTTCATGGCCCCGGATTGCCCACGATCACCCGCGATTGCCGCGCTTGCCGCCGCGATCGATGCCTTCTGCGCGAGGGAGCGGCCGGGCTCGCCCGAGGAGGTCGGCTGGGAGCTCATTCATCTCCGTCATCAATCTGACCGGCTGGAGCTCGACTTCTCGATGTCAGCCGCAGCATTTGCGACCACAGACGAGTACGACCAGCAAGGGTCGGTCTCACCAATCGACTGGATTCGCCATCAGTGCCACATTGGTGGCGGCGCCGCTGCCGATCGTGTGGCTGTCGGCCAGCTAGCCTCTGCGTTGCCTGAGAGCGTCCATGCCACTGTCGACGGGGAGATCGGCTTCGCTCATCTGGCCCTAATCGCTCGAACCGCCGCCGCGGTCGCCGGTTCGGCTGGGACAACTCTCGACGAAGCGCTGCTGCTCGACAAGGCGCGAGAGTTCAGCGTGGGCCGGTTCCGGAACTTCTGCGAACAGGCACGACACGCCGCGGATGCCAACCGGTATGTCCAGGGTGAGATAGACGCGGTGGAGGCGAGGTCGCTCACCATCAGGCAAGGCCAGAACGGCCTGGTCTCATTGCGTGGAACTCTGGACCCTCAGGGCGGGGCCGCCGTGCTGACCGCGCTACAGCCGCTCGCACGACGCAATGGCAAGGGTGACCTTCGGCGCAAGGAGCGTCGCCTCGCCGACGCACTGATCGAGCACGCCATGCACGCACACGATGCGTCTCCACGAGGCTCGACCATGCGCCCGCACTTGCAGGTGACGACTACGCTCGAAACCCTGCTGGGACGCGTCGGCGCCCCCGCCGCCGACCTCGAATTCTCTCTCCCGATCTCCGCCAAGGCTGTGGAACGCATCGCGTGCGACTGCAACGTGACGCGCATCCTGCTCGGCTCGGACTCAGCGGTAATCGATGTCGGCCGCTCACGCCGCGTCATCAGCCCCTCGACTCGCCGCGCGCTCAAAGCGCGAGACAGAGGCTGTGTCTGGCCGGGATGCGATCGGCCGGCCGCCTGGACCTCGGGTCATCATCTCGTGCACTGGGCTCACGGCGGCCCGACCGACCTCCCCAACCTTGTCCTTCTATGTCACCGGCACCACTGGATGGTGCACGAGGGAGGCTGGCAAGTCGCTCGGGTGGACGGCCAGGTGCGTACCATCCCACCAACCCTCGACTACTACCAGCGTTTCGCCCGGCCGCCTTCCGCTCGGGCCGCGTGACGCGTCCCCCATACGTCGAGCTGCACTGCCATTCCAACTTCTCGTTCCTGAACGGCGGTTCGCATCCATACGAGCTCGCCGTTCGGGCCGCCGAGCTGGAGATGCCCGCCCTCGCGATCACCGACACGGGTGGTGTTTATGGCGCGGTCAGATTTCTCCAGGCCTGTCGCAAGGTCGGCGTCAAGCCGCTGATCGGTGCAACGCTCGAGGTCGAGGGCGACGAGCTAGTGCTGATCGCCCGCAACCTCGCCGGCTACTCGAACCTCTGCCGGCTGTTGACTCTCGCCCACCAGGCCCAGCCGAAAGGTGAGGCACGTGCCTCGCTATCCACAGTCGCGGAACATCGCGGCGATCTCTTCTATCTGAGCGCGACCGACGACGAGCAGCGACTTCGCTCGATCCAGGAAGCGCTCGGCAGAGACGTCGTGTTCAGCGAGCTCCACCATCACCTCTTGCCCGAGGACTCATGGATCCTAAAAGGGCGCGCGGCCTTGGCCAGCCGGTGCGGCGCTGCGACCGTGGTCACCAATCAGGTCCACTACCACGCTCGGGAGAGGCGCCGGCTGCACGACGCCCTGGTCGCGATCGATCACCGCATGACGCTGGACGAGGCCCGGCCGCATCTCTTCGCCAATGCCGAGCACTGCTTGAAAGGCGGAGACGAGATGCGACCGCTGTTCCAGGCGCACGCGGCAGCACTGGCGACGCCGTGGGAGATCGCCCAGGAATGCGACGTCGACCTGGACTTCCGCAAGGTGCGTTTCCCTGGCTATCCGGTGCCAGCCGGCGAAACGCCTTTTTCCTACCTGTACAAGCTGTGCTTCGAAGGCGTCCGCGCCCGTTACCGGCCGATCACGCTCGAGGTCACTCGACGCCTGCAGCGCGAGCTCGAAGTCATCGAGAAGACCGGGCTGGCCGAGTTCTTCCTCATCAACTGGGACCTTATGAGCTTTGCGCGCGAGCATGGCGTGCCCGGCCAGGGACGAGGATCGGCGGCCGACTCGATAGTCGCGTACGTCCTCGGCATCACCCGCGTCGACCCCATCGAGCACAACCTGTTGTTCGAGCGCTTTTTGCACGAGGAGATGACCAGCACGCCGGACATCGACATCGACTTCTCAACGGAGCACCGCGAGCAGGTGATCCAGTACATCTACGAAAAGTACGGCTGGGAGCGCACCGGGATGGTGTGCAACGTCGTCACCTTTCAGCCGCGCATGGCCATCCGCCAGATCGGCAAGGCGCTCGGCTTCTCGAACGAGCTCCTGGATCGCCTGGCCAAGGGCGTCGACCGCTGGTTCACGGAAGACGTCTCGGAGTCGATGCTGGGGGCCGCCGTGCCGCCGCCGGACATGCGGCCGCAGAGCTGGCAGCAGTTCCTCGAGCTGTGCCGCGAGGTGATCGACTTCCCGCGCCACCTCTCCATCCACAACGGCGGGATGCTCGTCACCGGCGAGCCGCTCGTCGACATCGCGCCGGTCGAGCCCGCGGCGATGGAAGGCCGCCGCGTCGTCCAGTTCAACAAGGACGACGTCGAGGACCTGGGCCTCATCAAGATGGACATGCTCGGGCTGCGCACGCTGTCGGTAGTTGCCGAGTGCCTCGAGCTGATCAAGGACCGGACCGGCGTCCGCCCTGACCTCGACGCCCTGGCGCTGGACGATCCCTTGGTCTACGAAACGTGCGGCGAGGCCGACACCATCGGCGTCTTCCAGATCGAGTCCCGCGCGCAGATGCAAACGCTGCCGCGAACTCGGCCGAAGACCTTCAACGACCTGGTGGTGGAGGTGGCGATCATCCGGCCGGGGCCGATCCAGGGCAACGCCGTCCATCCATACATCAGGCGCAAGCAAGGTCGCGAGCAGGTGACCTACGCGCATCCGCTGCTGGAGCCGATCCTTAAGGACACGCTCGGCGTGATCCTCTACCAGGAACAGATCATCGAGATCGCGATGCA
>JACZCV010099519.1_pt1 | contig 10239 bp, 11 predicted proteins | sample 8641841 | NCBI WGS metagenome assembly JACZCV01 (sample SAMN15324606, study PRJNA640507) | soil metagenome | isolation source: monocropping sugarcane control | place: China: Luxin town, Laibin City, Guangxi Province | collected 2019-07-25 | depth 10cm m
ATCGAGCCCGAAGTGGCGCGCGATCGCCTCGCGTGCGGGTCGCGCGGTCGCGCTCGGGTAGAGGCGGAGGGATTCGTCGGCGGCCGCCTTGATCGCCGCGAGCACCTTTGGCGAGGGCGGAAGGGGCGACTCGTTGGTGTTGAGCTTGATCCAGTCTTCGCCGTCGGGCGGCTGCTCGCCGGGGACGTACGGCTGGAAGCCCTCGAGGGCCTTCCTTACGACGCCTTTCGGCATTCGAGGAGGAAGGTTTCGAGGGCCACGCGGGGAGACACGTTCTGCTCGAGGTACCCCAGCGTGTCATACGAGAGCTCGAGTAACCGCGCCCAACGGCCCTGCTCGCGCCCGCTGGTGGCAAGCATCCGCCGGCGCAGCTCGATCTGCCAGCTCGCCATCGCAAACAGTGCGGGATCCTCCTCGCCGCCCTCGCTGCGCCGCCATCCCATCTGCTCCGCGTCAAGCTGCGCAGCCACGACCAGCGGAACGTCCGCGGGCGCGCCGAATATCTCCTCGAGGCGTCGGGTCCACGAATGGTGGAGCTCGATGACACGGTCATCGCCCGCGCGCCGCATCGCCCAGCCCGGCCGGCCGCTCGACAGCTCGGCCAGCAGCTTCGCGCGCTTCGGCTCGGTCTCGTGCGCCGTCAACAGCGCCTCGATCTCCGGCGCCGGCACGGGATGGAAAAACACGCGCTGGCAGCGCGACACCACAGTTGGAAGGACGACGAACGGGTTGAGGCTCGGCGTTGTCAGGACGATGACGCGGTGCGGGTGCGGCTCCTCGAGCGTCTTGAGGAGGACACCCTGCGACTCGTCGCGCAGCCTTCCGACGTTGGTCACCAGGACGACCCTATGGCCGCCGACCGCGGGCTTCAGGTTGATGAACTGCTGCAGCGTGAGCTCGTGGAACTCGGCGGGCTTGTCGGGTATCAGCCGGATCTCGTTGACGTGGATGAGCTTGTTGCGGTCGTCCTCCCAGTAGTCGGGGTGGCGGGTCAGCGGAGCTTCTGGCAGAAGCGCCGAGGCAAGCGCGCGTGCGACCGTCGCCTTGCCCAGTCCCGCCTCGCCGACGAACAGGTAGGCGTGAGCCAGCCGGCCGGTGGTCAGCTGCGCACTCAGCTGACGGAGCGCCTGGGCGTGCCCGACGACGCCCGCGAACGGATCGCTCACGGCGTCTGCGGCGGCGCCGCGCGCGGCGCCTTCGCTTTCGCCGCCACCTCGCGCTCCCGCTCCAGGCGCTGGGCGCGGCCCTGCAGCCAAACCTCGCGAATTCTCTGTAGAGCGGTGATGTTGGTCACGACCGCGAGCAGGAAGACGATCGCGTAGAGCCACCACCCGCCGAGCAGGAGCCCGAAGACCGTCGCGACCACTCGCTCCGGCCTCTGGAACAGCCCCGACTTGCAGACGAATCCCAGGCTCTGCGCTCGGGCGCGCACGTAGCTGACCAGGAACGATCCCGCCAGCGCCGCCACGGTGGCCAGCACCAGCCACTCATGGAGCGGCGGGTGGAAGCTGACGAAGTACGCGGCCAGGCCGAGGTACACCGCGCCTTCCGCGTAGCGGTCGAGCGTGGAGTCGAGAAACGCCCCGTAGGGGTACGCGGCGTTGGTCGACCGTGCCAGCGCGCCATCGAGGATGTCGCACGTCGCGGCAAGGATCAGGACGACGCCCGCCCACCGCAGGTGACCGAACGCGATCAGACCAGCCGCAACGAAGGTGAGGAGGACACCCACGACCGTGACCTGGTTGGGCGTGAGCGGCGTCCGTCCCAGCGCCGTGATCAGCGCTTCGGCGTGGCGGCGAACCCAGGCCTCAAACCGCGTGGTGAACACCGCTCACCTCCAGCTCTCGCGCAGGTTGCGCGGCGTGGGCCTTGCGCGCCTGCTGATATACCTCGATGACGGCGGCGGCCACTCGCTCCCATGAGTAACGGCGGACCTTGTTCAAGCCATAGTCGGCGAGCCGGTGACGAAGCTCGGCGTCGCGGGCAAGGATCACCAGCGAAGCGGCGAGCTCACGCCAGTTCTTTGGAGGCACCGTGACGCTGTCCTTGCCTGGCTCGAGCACCGACATGTAGCCCGGCACCTCCGTCGCGACAACCGGCAAACGGGACGCCATCGCTTCGAGCAGCACGATGCCGAAGCTTTCGGCGCCGGTGGCCGGCGCGCAGAAGATGTCCGCGCTGCTGTAGTAGCGCGGCTTCACGGTGTCTGGGACGAAGCCGGCAAGGATCACGTTGTTGAGGCGGTGCCGCTGAACGTATGACTCGACGCGTCCGCGCTGCGGGCCGTCGCCGACGATGATCAGCCGCGTTTCCGGCACGCGCTCGTTGAGGACGCGATAGGCGCGAAGCAGGTCGCCCAGGCCCTTGCGCTTCTCGAGGCGGCCGACGAAGAGGATGTTGACGTTCTCGTCGCGCAGGTGCCGGATCGGTGCAAGGCCGGGCTTGTACACGTTGAGGTCGATGCCGTTCGGGATCACACGCATGGCGAAGTTCGGGAAGTAGCGATTGACGAAGTCCCGGGCCGGCTCGCTGACCGCAATGCCGCGGTGCAGATGCCCGAGGTACGGCTTGAGCAGCGGCCGGCCGTAGTAGTAGCCGATGTTCGAGCGCGCGAACGCGTGGAACGTGCCTACGTTGGCGGTGTTCGACATCCGCAGCATGGTCATCGGCAGCGCGGGCATGAGCGGCTCGTGGAAGTGAAGTACGTCGAACTTCTCATCGGCCACGATCCCGGCGACCTGGTTGGCCAGATGGAAGCTCAGCGTGATCCGCGCGACCGAGTCGTTCGCGGGGACTGCGATCGGCGTGCCGATGCGATAGAAGCGCGCGGCCTCAAAGCCGACGTCCGAACGGCTCGAAGGGGCGAAGATGCGCGTCTCGTGGCCGGCCTTCTGGAGCTGGACCGCGAGGTGGCGGACGTGGTCGTTCACACCGCCGGCGGTGGCGAAGTCGTACGGGGAGACGAGCCCGACCTTCATCCGTTTACGGCCCGCCTTCCCATATCCAATGCGGCACGTGCCACTGCTCGGGATGAGCCTGGATGAACTCCTCCAGGCGGCGCAGCAGCAATCCGGTCGTGCGCTCCTGGTCTGCCCGCCCGTCGCAGGTCGACTCGGCCATCACCAGCGGCGTGCCTTCCGCCATGTACGTATCGTCCGGCAAGCGGTAGCCGCACACCGGCAAAAGAGGCGTGCCGGTCCGTAGAGCGATCGCGGCCGGGCCGAGTGGGATGGGTGCCGGCTTGCCAAAGAACGGCATCATGTGCCCGGTCCCCGTGATGTCGCGGTCGATCGCCGTGATCACCATCTCCTGCTCGCGCAGGGCCTCGAGCACTTTGCGAATGCCCCCGTGGTCGAGCGTCAACACGCTGATCCCAAGCCGCGCCCGCGTGTCGCGATACCACTCGAACAGCGCTCGCGGCTCGAGCTCCTCGGCGAAGAAGCTGACCGGCGCCAGCGTCGCCGACCAGATGGCCGCCACCTCTTCGTACGAGCCCATGTGGCACGAGACCACCAATACGCCCTTGCCGATCGTTCTTGCCTGCTCGAGATGCTCCAAGCCCTGGACCTTGAGCCGCGGCCGCATGGCCTCGACTCGCGCGCGAGGCAGCTGCATCAGGTCGGCGTACGCCTTGGCGTGGTTGCGAAAGTTGAGTCGCGATATCCGCCGGAGCTCTTTCGGATCGTTGGCGAGCTCTGGGCACGCGATCGTCAGGTTGTATTCGAGGCGCGGCCGGGCCAGCGGGGAGAACCACCAGGCGAAGCGCGACGCCGCCACCGCCAGCGCGTAAGCCCACGGGCGCGGCAGGCGCGCGACGAAAGATTGGACCACCTTGAAGGCGCGCCACGTCCATTCGCCCATCCCTCAGCGTTGGAACATGGGCCGAAATGCGTACCACTGGTCTGGCCGCTCCTTGATGTATTCCTCGAACCTTCCGATCACTCGCTGCATCAGCGACTCCTTCGTCTCGTCCTGGCCGACGTTCAATGCCGCATCTATGTGGACCCGGTAGCGACCCGGTCCGACGGCGTACTGGGTCGCCGGCAGCAGCGTCGCGCCGGTCTTGATCGCGAACGCCGCCGGCCCGCCGGGCACGACCGAGGGGCGGCCGAAGAAGCTCACGTCGACGCCCGGCCCCTGCTCGAGGTCGCACAGCAGCGCGACGACTCGGTTGTCTCGCAGGGCTTCGGTGATCGCCCTCACCGCGGAGCGCCCCATCCTGATCACCTGCATGCCCAGGCGCTGGCGCGTCTCGACGACGGCGTCGTTAAGCGAGCCCGGAAACTTCTCCGCGACCGCCGACATGCGGTAGCCCAGCGCCCCGCCATATGCACCGGCCATGTCCCACGAGCCCATGTGTGGGACGGCCAGGATCACACCCTTGCCGCGCGCCACAGCAGCGTCCAGGCTCTCGCGACCGTCATCCGACACGCGGTTCAACAGCTCGGCCGGCGAGAGGCTGCCGAGAAGCAGGAAGTCCATCAGCATCCGGCCATAGTTCTGGAAGGCGCGGCGCGCCACCCGCGCGACCTCGGGGTCGCCGGGCTCGAGCCCGAGGGCGGCGGTGTAGTTGTTCAAGGCGGCGCGACGCTGCCCGACGCTCAGCCAGAACCACGCCGAGCCGCCCGGCGCGGCCGCCGCGTGGCGAAATCCTGCCGGCACGGCCCGTACCGCCCGCGCTCCGAGCCGGTAGCTAGCGCCGAGCAGCTGCGGTCGCTTTCGCTCGGGCGACGCCTCGGAGGCACCCGTCGCGGACATCGATCCCCGCCTGATCACTCGCGTCGAACTCCTCCACTTGCTTCGACCTCCTCACGCACCCTCGGCTTGCCGGCCGATGGCTGTGAGATGCCGAGCATCTGGTCGAGTCGCTGACGGTAACGCCTGATGCTTTCCACGTCCAGCGAGCACCAGACCTGGCGCCCGTCGCGGCGGACTCTGATCACGCCGCCGTGCCGCAGCATCCGCACGTGCCACGAGATGCGCGGCTGGCTCATGTGGAGGTGTTCCGCAAGCTCGGTGACGTTGACCTCGCCCATCTCACCGAGGCGCTGCAGGATGCGCAGCCTGGTGGGATTGGCGAAGGCCAGGAAGTGATCCGGGATCTCCTTACGCGGATCGCGGAGAAACATAAAGCAGGCTTTATCCAATATCCCATAAAGGTTGCCTTATGTGTCGGCGCGGAGGAGCACTACCTGGTGGGGCGCACCAGGTTCAGGAACTCCGCGCGCGTGCGCGGGTCCCGCCGGAAGGTGCCGAGCATGCAGGACGTCATCATGCGTCCGCCCGGGGTCTCGACCCCGCGCATCTCCATGCACAGATGCCGTGCCTCGGCAACCACGCCCACTCCCTTCGGACCGAGCGTCGAGTTGAGCGCCTCCGCCACCTCGCGGGTCAGCTGCTCCTGGATCTGCAAACGGTGCGAGAAGACCTCGACAAGACGGGGGATCTTGCTCAGGCCGACCACCTTGCCCTTGGGCAGGTAGCCGACGTGCATGTGGCCGAAGAACGGCAGCATGTGGTGCTCGCAGAGGCTGTAGAACGCGATGTCCTTCACCACGACCATCTCGTCGTAGTCCTGATCGAAGACGGCGTCGGCGATGACATCCTCGGGCTTGATCCCGTACCCGTCGGTGAGCTCGCGCAGCGCCCTCGAGACCCGATCGGGCGTCGCCTTGAGGCCCTGGCGCGAAGGATCCTCGCCCAGCTCGATCAGAAGAGATTCGACGAGCTCTGGGATCGGGTCGCCCGGCTTCGGTATCGGTGCGGCCATTGCCCAGACAATTTACGTGGTGGACTGGCTTGACGCCTCGCAAAGGCTCTCCGAGATCGGCTACTTGCTTCGACAGCAGGAAAGGGAGAGATACCGCGCTCGTGCCTTCTCCACGGCCTCGTGGAAGCTTGCGCTCGAGCGTCCCGACCTGGACGAGCTGGCGCGAACCGACTCGCTGACCTCCATCGAAGGCGTCGGCGAAGGCATCGCCCGCGTGCTGTCCGAGCTGGTTAAGACGGGCGAAAGCCGCTACCTGAACAGGCTGCGCGAGCAGATGAACCAGCCCTCCCGCGACGACGAGACGGATCTCGACTACGACGACTACCAGGGCGATCTCCACTCCCATACCGAGTGGAGCGACGGCAGGGCGACGATGCTCGAGATGGCGCAGGGCGCGCAGGCGCTGGGCTACGGCTACCTCGGCATCACCGACCACTCACCCCGGATCACGGTCGTGCACGGCCTCGACGCAGAACGCCTTGTCGCGCAATCGCTTCAGATGGCCGAGGTACAGAAGCAGGTGGACGGCCTGACGCTCCTGCAGGGCATCGAGGTCGACATCCTCGAGGACGGCTCGCTCGACCTGCCCGAGGCGGTGCTCGAGATACTCGACGTCGTCATCGCCTCACCGCACGTGAAGCTGAGGCAGGAGCCCGCATTGATGACCGAGCGGATGATGAAGGCGGTCTCGAATCCACACGTCGACGTGATCGGCCATCCGACCGGAAGGCGACCCGGCTCGCGCGAGGGCGCGACCTACGACTTCGAGGCCGTGTTCAAAGAGGCCGCGAAAAACGGGATCGCGCTCGAGATCGACTGTGACCCGGCTCGGCTCGATCTATCCCCCGAGATGGCCAGGATGGCGTACGAGCTGGGGTGCGACTTCGTGCTCGACGCCGACGCCCACGCGCCGGCCGAGTTCGCGTACGTGCCGATGGCGATGTGGATGGCCCGCCGCGCGGGGATCCCAAAGGAGCGGATTCGCAACTTTCGGCCGGATTGGAGTTGACAGTGATGGCAATTTGCAATCAAATTGCCTCGTGGCCCGCGCGACTACGATTCGCTTCTCTGACGAGGTCTACGCCCGGCTGGACCAGGCTTCAGCTCAGAGCGGCATGCCCGTCAACTCGATCGTGATCGCCGCCTGCCTCGAATGGATGCAGCGCCACGCGCTTGCCCCGACCGAGCCGGGTGAATCCGCCGGTCAGCTTCCGATCCTCGTCCCGCGCCCCCGGTGGGCGACCCTCCGCCGCGCGGTGAAACTGGCGGTAGGGGAGCGCACCGCGCTGCAGAGTTATCCATTCGGGCGCTTCACGTCGACTGCGCAGAACATGCTCACCGCTGCGCAGGCAGAGGCGGAACGCGGCGGCCACACCTACATCGGCACCGAGCATCTCCTGTTCGCGGCGTTTGCCGACCCAACATCCCATGCGGCACAGATCCTGGCCAGGTTGAATGTGAAAGAGATCGCGGTGCGTTCATCTATCAAGCAGCTGCAGGTCGGCGCCCCGCCAGGTGGCCAGCGCATCATGCCCACAGCGCGCGTCAAGAAGGTGATCGAGATCGCTTTCCAGCTCTCCGGCACGGCCGCAGACACGTCGGTAAACACCGGCCACATCCTGGCCGCACTTGCCGCGGAAGGAGATGGAATCGCGGCGCATGTGCTCAAGGACATGGGGGTGAAGTCGAGGCAAATCGAACGCGCGATCGAGGCCCTGACCGAGCCCGAACCCTGAGACCGCCTACGATCCACCGGTGACGCAGGTCGGGATCATGATCGAGGGCCAGGAGGGTCTCAGCTGGGACCGCTGGCGGCGCATCTGCGCCGATACCGAACGTCTGGGTTTCGCGTCGCTGCGCAGAAGCGATCACCTCATCTCGCTGATGGGCCCGCAAACCAGCGAGCGCGACTGCATCGAGTGCTGGGAGTCGCTGGCGCTGGCCGCCGAGTGGACCAAGAGGATCGAATTCGGCCCGATGGTGAGCCCGATGACCTTCCGGGTGCCCGGCGTGCTGGCGAAGATGGCCGCGAGCGTCGACTCACTGTCCGGCGGTCGCCTGCTACTCGGCGTGGGCGCCGGCTGGAACGAGAACGAACACGCGGTCTTCGGAATCCCGTTTTTGACGCAGCGCGAGAGGTTCGACCTGCTCGAGGCGGGGATCCCGGCGATGCGCGAGGTGTGGAGAAAAACGAACCCAAAGCCGGCGCGCGACACGATCCCGCTCCTCATCGGGGGCAAGGGTGCAAAGCGCACGCTTCCGCTTGTCGCACGCGAGGCGGCGGAATGGAACCTTTCGCGCCTGGATGCCGATCAGTTCCGCGAGCTCAGCGCTGAGCTCGACCGCAGCTGCCGCGACGCCGGTCGCGACCCGTCCACGGTCAAGCGGTCAGTGATGACGAGCTTCATCATCGGCCGGACTCGCGACGATCAACTCGCGCGGGCGGCGCGAGCGAGAGAGGTCATCCCTTCGCTCAGCTCGATGTCGCCGGAGGAAGTGCTCGAGAGCCGGAAGGACGCGTGGTTCGTGGGCACGCCGGAAGAGATCGCGCGGCGGATGCGCGAGATGGGCAAGCTCGGTATCGACCTCTTCATGCTCCAGCACTTCCTGCTCGACGACGCGGACGCGCTCGAGCTTCTGGCCGAAGAGGTCCTCCCGGCGGTGGCCTAAGCTGAGCGGCTGATGGACTTCGAGCTGAGCGCTTCGGAGAAGGAGTTCCGGGACCAGGTTCGCGCGTGGCTCAAGGCGAACGCTCCCCGCGACGCTGACGGCGAAGCCGATGGCGCCGGCGACATGCGGGCGTTCATCGAGCGGCGTCGCGCGTGGCAGCACAAGCTCTACGACGCGGGTTACATAGGTCTCACCTGGCCCAAGGAGTTCGGCGGTCAGGGCCGCAGCTTCATGGACCAGCTGATCTTCAACGACGAGATGATCCTGGCGCACGCTCCGGAGCCGATCAACGTCATCGGCCTCGGCATGGGCGGGCCGGTCGTCATCGCGCATGGCACCGAGGAGCAGAAGAAGCGATACCTCGCGCCGCTCCTCTCAGGCGAAGAGATCTGGTGCCAGGGTTTCAGCGAACCCGACGCCGGCAGCGACCTGTCCGGCCTGCAGACCCGCGCGGAGGACAAGGGCGACCACTACCTCGTCAACGGGCAGAAGGTCTGGACGACGCTGGCCCACGTTGCGAAGTGGTGCATGCTCGTCGCCCGCGAGCGCAAGGAAACCAATCCCCGCGACGGCCTGACCTACCTCCTGGTCGACATGGAGAGCCCCGGCGTCGAGGTCAGGCCGCTGGTCCAGATCACGGGCGACGCCGAGTTCAACGAGATCTTCTTCAAGGACGTGAAGGTGCCGAAGTCGCAGATCCTGGGCGAGCCGGGACAGGGGTGGGCGGTCGCTATGACGACTCTTCTCCACGAGCGCGGCACGCTCGGCCTCGCGCTCGCGACGCGCGCGCAAATCACTGCGGCCCAGCTGGCGGAGCGAGCACGGAAGCTTGGGCGCGGCTCCGACCCGCTGGTGCGCCAGAAGATCGCCCAGCACACGATCGAGGCGCGCGCGCTGCAGCTGAACGGATACCGCGCCGTGACCGCGGTCAAGCGCACCGGCATCCCCGGCCCGGAAGGGTCGATCCTCAAGCTCATGTGGTCGGAGCTCAACCAGCGCATGACCGAGACTGCGATGGACGTGGCCGGCCCCGCCTCGCAGGTCGGCGACGGCGACGGCTGGAAGTACCAGTTCCTGCGCTCGCGCGCCAACACGATCGAGGCCGGAACCTCGGAGGTGCTGCGCAACATCCTCGCCGAGAGGGTGTTGGGCCTTCCCCGCTCTCGCTGATTCCATCGGCTTTTCTATTGTCTTGGCCGTGTCCCGCAGGACAGAATTCACGCTCGTGAATCAGCTGGCCGAGGACCGGGTGGCTTGGGCTTTCTGGGCGGCGGCCGCGGTGGCGCTCGTCGGCGGCCTCCTGCCGCTTGCCATCGGGGGAACCTCGAGCCGTATCGCCTCGGTCGCGATCCCGTTCACGATCGCTGCGCTGGCGTTCGTCGCGTGTGGCTTCGTCAACAAGCAGGGGCGCGGCGCGAGCGCGATCCTCTACTTCATCGCGGGCCTCGCGCTCGTCTATGGGCTGCTGGCGATGTTCTCGGTGCCGCTGCAGCTTGCGGCGCTCGGTAGCTGCGCCGCGCCGCCGGCGCCCTGCAACGGGGGGTTGCAGCGACCGCTGACTCTGAGCGAGAACACTGGGATGGGCTTCGCCACCGGCTTTGCCGTCGCGGCATTGTTCATCGGGTTCTTCGGCTTGATGGTCGTGTTCCGGCGGACGGCGCCGGTGCCTTCAATTCCACCCGTACGCCGGATCCCGCCGGTCGCGCCGCACGCAGATCCGGAGCCGGCACCCGTCGCTGCGGCGGACGCCCAGCCCCAAGTGGAACCCCGGCTGCCCGGGCACGTCGGGGAGGAGGTGC
>JACZCV010020766.1_pt1 | contig 10227 bp, 11 predicted proteins | sample 8641841 | NCBI WGS metagenome assembly JACZCV01 (sample SAMN15324606, study PRJNA640507) | soil metagenome | isolation source: monocropping sugarcane control | place: China: Luxin town, Laibin City, Guangxi Province | collected 2019-07-25 | depth 10cm m
AACCGCATCACCAGGATGTCGATGCTCGGATTGCGCGTCGCGAAGTCGTGGACATACGACTCGACCTCGACGATGTCACGCACGAACTGGTGATGGCTGTTGGCGTCGAGGCGGTGATCCTCGCGCATGTTCTCGGGCAGATCCATCCGCGATCCGTAGACATGCCCCGACGACTTGAGCACGAAGCGGCGCACCGGACTGTCGGGGCCCGCGCAGCCGGCTAGCAGGTTGAGGGTGCCGATCACATTCATCTCGTGGGCACGGCTCGGGTCCATGTCGAATGAATCGATGCGCGTGAGCGTGTGCACGACCGTGTCGATGCCGACCGACCGCACCAGCTTGCCGATCAGCGAGTGGCGGATGTCGAGCTTGAGGTAGTCGGCGCGACCGAGGTCATAGCGAGGTTCGCGGATGTCGATGCCTATGACCTCGGCGACGTCGGGGTCTTCGACCAGCCGTTGCACGAGGAGGGCGCCCCACCACCTGGCCACGCCGGTGACGAGGATTCGTCGCTTCTTCGCGGGCACGAGGTCTCAGTCTAGGATCGTGCGAGTGAGGTTCGCAGTGCTCGGGGCGGGCGGAGTCGGTGGGCTCCTCGCGGCGCTCCTGGCTCGCGCCGGCGATTCAGTCGTGATCCTGCACGAGCACGCGCCGAACGAGATCCGCGTGGAGAGCGAGCGGTTCGGGACTTTCAGCGCGACGGTGGGGAGCGCGGCGCAGCTGACGGCACCGGTTGACGCCGTCCTGATCGCCGTCAAGGCCACTCATCTCGACGAGGCCTTACGGCGAGTGCCGGCGTCAGCCCTCGGCGAGGCGGTTGTGATCCCGTTCCTCAACGGTCTCGAGCACATCGAGCGCCTGCGTCTTGTTTATGGCGCCAGCGTGAAGCCGGCGACGATTGCCGTGGAAAGCACCAGGGTCCGTCCCGGTGTCATTCATCAAACCAGCCCGTTCACCCTGGTCCAGATGACCGGACCGCAAGCCGTGGCCGACCATTTCCAGGCCACCGGTATAGACGTACGCGTCAGGGACGACGAGCTCCAGATGCTGTGGGACAAGTTCTCGGTCCTGGCCCCGATGGCGCTGCTCACGACTCAGGCGAGGGCGAACGTCGGCGTGATTCGCGTGCGCCGGCGCGAGGATATCGTCGCGTTGATCGATGAGTTCGCCACCGTGGCGGCGGCGGAGGGCGCAGTCGTCGATCGCGTGAAGGTTCTCGGCTTTGTCGACGCGGTGCCGGAATCATTCGAAACGTCGATGCAGCGGGATCAGGCAGCGGGCCGGCCGACGGAGGTCGATGCTCTGGGCGGCGCCCTCTTGCGGCGCGCCGGCAGAGCCGGCATCGCGGTGCCGGTTACGCGCCGGCTGGTCGAGGAGATTCAGGCTCGCGAGGCGGCTAGTAAGTCCGTTTGATCACGTCGCGCTCCATCTGCGCGACGGCCTGGCTCACCGGATCCAGCAGCGGCAGCTTCGCCTGCCGCAGCGCCCACTCGAGCTGGCGCAGCAGCGAGTAGAGGCTCTTCATAGCCTTGATCGCGTCGCCGATGTCGACGTTCTGCGGCAGCGGGATCTGATCGAGCGGCTCGCCGTTCGCCCACTTGTAGGCGAAGTCGATGAAGTCGTGCGAGGGCGTGCGCAGGTTGGGCTCGTCGAGGTCCTTCTCCATGTCGGCGAACCGGAAATAGAGCGTGCGCACCAGCCGCGCGCACTGCGCGATCGCATGTGTCGGATAGCGCCGTGGACCATGCCTCGGACCACCGCCCTGGTCGCGCCGGCGCGGCACGTTGCGGTCCTCGGCGGCGAGCATCACGAGCACGGCGCACAGCTCCTCCGGCGCGAGCCCCTCCAGCCAGCCCGCCCAGATGGCCTCGGCGACAAGGATGGTGTTCTCGCCATAGACGCGTGAGGCGAACAGCCCCTTGTCGGTCGGCTTGTTGTTCTGCAGGAACCCCGCCTCGGTGAGGATCCGGCACAGCCGGCGCAGCTTGCGCGCGTACTCGTCCATCTGGCCGCCCAGCTCGCGCTCGCCCTGCTGGACCTCGCTCTGGAGCGAGCGGATCTCGCCGAACCGCTGCAGGTATTCGCCGAAATGCGGCGAGCGGACGACCTTGAGCTTGCGCTGGCGCTCGAGCAGGCCCTTCGCCTCGACCTCGAGTCTCTGCACGAGTCGCTCCGATCCGCTCATCGCTCGTCCATGACTCCGGCCGCGGCGCCCGCCGCGCCGCGCGCGGCGCTCACTTCCCGCGTCACGGCGCAGACGCTTCAGCTCGATACGGATCGATCGGCGGCGATCCTCGAGCTTGAAGTACTGCTCGACGTCGTCGAGCGAGACGTCCGCGCCGTCCCACATCTGGCGGATGTCGGCCAGGCGCGCGCGCACGTTCACGAGGCGTTCCTGCGTCTGGTCCGCGGCCAGCCTTTTCTGGAACTGCCCGAACGAGCGCTGCATCAACGCTTCGGCTTCCGCCGGCGTGTAGACGCGCAGCAGGTTCAGCGCCATGTTGTAGCTGGGAAGGAACTTGGACTCGACCACCAGGGTCGGGCCCATCGCCACCTCGTAGATGGTTCCGACCTCGACGTCGGACTCCTTGAGGATCACGCCATGACCGATGACGTCGATGCCGCGCCGGCCCGCCCGTCCCATCAGCTGCGTCAGCTCGCCCGTCGTGAGGTTGGAGAAGTTCACGCCGTCGAACTTCGTGAACGATGAGACCGCGACGGCGCGCGCCGGCATGTTGATGCCGAGCGAGAGCGTCTCGGTCGCGAACACGACCTTGATGAGGCCGCGCTGGAAAAGTTGCTCGACCATTTCCTTGTGGTAGGGCAGCAGGCCGGCGTGATGCTCGGCCAGTCCACGCCGCAACAGGCGCGCGTCGACCATGCGCCGGAACAGCGCTTCCTCGTCGCGGTCCTTCAGCTCCGCGAGGCTCGCTGCCGCCACCTTGTCGATGGCCTCTTTCTCCTGCGGCGTGGTCAGGTCGAGGTCGTGATATGAGCAGCGCTGCAGCGCCTCGCGGCAGCCGCGTCGCGAAAAGATGAAGTAGATCGCCGGCAGCATCTCCATGCGCTTGAGCTCTTCGATCACGAGCAGCAGGTCGTTGGACGGCAGGTTGCGATAGCGGCCGACGCGATACGAGGCCTCCTCCTCCTGCGCGGCTTTCGACCACGTTCGCTGGTCGATGCCGCCGTCGTCCTTGAACAGCGGCAGGAAGTGGTTGTGGATCGCCAGCCACATCTTCAGCTCGACCGGCCGCTTCTCGTAGAAGACCGTCTCCATCCCGCCGCGGTTTTCGGCCATCCACTCCGCGATCTCGCGGTAGTTGCCGATCGTCGCCGACAGGCCGACGAGCTTGATCCCCAGCGGCGCCTGGATCACGATCTCCTCCCACACTGAGCCGCGCGGGAAGTCGTCGATGTAGTGGACCTCGTCGAGGACCACGTAACGCACCGGGTCGAGCCGCTTCAGGTCTTCATAGATCAGGTTGCGCAGGATCTCGGTAGTCATCACCACGACCGGCGCGTCGTCGTTGATGGTGTTCTCGCCGGTGACCAGGCCGACCGTGGCCTCGCCGTACTCGCGCACGAAGTCGTGGAACTTCTGGTTGCTCAGCGCCTTGAGCGGCGTCGTATAGACGACCTTGCCGCCGTCGCGCAGCGCGCGAAAGATGGCGTACTCGGCGACCACCGTCTTGCCGCTCGATGTCGGCGCGCTGACCAGGACCCCGCCGCGCCCTGAATCCAGCTTCTCGATCGCCTCCCGCTGGAAGGGATCGAGCTTGAAGGGCAGGGTGGCCTCGAACTCGTCGACGAGACTGCCAGCGACTTTCACAGGCGGACCAGCTCCGTGCTCACGTCCGCGACCTGGGCGCCGTCGGAGTGACGCTCGACGAAGGTCAGCGCCTTGGCCAGGATCTCGTCCGCGTGGCGCGCCTCACCGCTGACGCAGGTGATCGCGAGCTCGGCCAGCTGCCAGCGGTCCTGCTCACCCACCTCCGCGGCTGCCACGTGCAGCTCCTGGCGGACGCGGCGCAGCAGCCCGCTGATCACCTGCCGCTTCGATTTCAGCGAGCCGCTGGCGGGCAGGTGCAGGACCACGCGGAGAACGCCGATCGTCAGATGCGAAGCCATGCTTCAGTTAGATTAGGTCCGGTGGGGGCGGGGACTCTGGACGTCGAGGAGCTCGGCCGCGAGATCGTCAAGGCTTCGTATCTCAAGGGCGAGTTCATCCTGCGTTCGGGCAGGAAGAGCAACCGGTACTTCGACAAGTTCCTGTTCGAGACCGACCCGGCTCTGCTGCATCACCTCGGCAAGCACCTGGCGCAGCTCGTGCCCGCCGACACGCAGCTGCTGGCGGCGCCTGAGCTCGGCGCGGTTCTCCTTGGCGGCGCGGTGTCGATGCAGATGGGACTGCCGCTCGTGCTCGTGCGCAAGGAACCGAAGGGCTATGGCACCGCCAAGCAGATCGAGGGCCGATTCGAGGTCGGCCAGCGCGTGACGGTCATCGAGGACGTGGTCACGACCGGTGGCGACTCGCTGCGCACGGTCGAGGTTCTGCGCGCGGCTCGCCTCGAGGTCATCCACCTCGTCGTGGTGCTCGACCGCGGTGAGGGCGGCGCCGAGAACATCTCGCAGGCGGGCATTCCGTACTCGCCGCTTTTCCGCACTTCCGACCTCACGCTTGACTGACCTCCTTTTCAAAGGGGGCACGGTCTATACCCCGGATGGGCCGGCCGAAGTCGACGTCACCGTCAGCGACGGCGTGATCATCGAAATCGACGGCAACTCTCGGGGCAAGGTCGTCGACATCAAGGGCAAGTGGCTCCTGCCCGGCGCGATCGACGTCCACGTGCACAGCCGCGACCCCGGCTTTCCCGAAAAGGAGGACTTCGGAACGCTGACCGCCGCGGCTGCCGCGGGCGGAGTCACCACGGTCGTCGACATGCCGAACTCGGTGCCGGCGGTGGATGCGGTCGGCGTGCTGGAGGCAAAAGCCGCGCTCGCGCGTGCGCGGTCTCGCGTCGACTTTGGCCTGTGGGGATTGGTCCGCTCCACGTCGTCGGCCGAGCAGCTGCACGACCTGGCAGCGGCGGGCGTGGTTGGTTTCAAGGCGTACCTGGGCTACGCATTCAGCGTCAGCCGCAAGCAGGTTCTGCACGCCCTCGAATCGGGCGACCCGGACCTCGAGGCGCCACCCGACTACGGCACGCTTGCTCGACTCGCATCCACGTTCACCGAGCTGCGTCTGCCGCTGACGATCCATGCAGAGGACCCTGGCGTTCTCAGCACCTTCAAGCGGCCGCTCGAGAGTTACACGGACGTGCTGACTTCGCGGCCTCCGGAAGCCGAGTCCATCGCGATCTCCGCGTCGGCCGCGGTCGCGCGTGAGTCCGGATTCCATCTGCACGTCGCGCACCTGTCGAGCGCGCTCGGCCTGCGTGCGGCGGAGGAAGCGATCGCCGCGGGCACGCACCTGACTATGGAGACCTGCCCGCAGTACCTCTGGCTGACCGAGGCTGACTATGCGCGCCTGGGCACTGCGATGAAGATGAACCCGCCGGTGAAGACGCCGGCCGACCAGCACGCTTTGCGGGATGCGCTGCGGCGTGGCGTCATCGGCATCGTCGCCACGGACCACGCGCCGCACTCCGACGCCGAGAAGGCTCGCGATCTCGACCACGCGCCGCCCGGCACGCCGGGAGTGCAGACGCTTTACCTGAGCTGCCTGGAGCTGGCTCGCGCGATGGGTGATCCGTGGCTCGCGCCGAAGTGGGTTTGCGAAGGACCGGCAGCGCTGCTCGGCCTGGGCGAAAGCAAAGGCCGCATCGCGCCTGGCTACGACGCGGACCTGGTGGTGGTCGATCCGAAGCAGTCGACGACCTTTGCGGCGCGCAACATGCGCTCGCGTCAGAAGCACGGCGCGCTCGAGGGCTTGAAGGTTTCGTTCGCGATCAGCTCGGTCTATGTGCGCGGCACGCCGGTCTTGTCAAACGGACGGCTGGCGGCGAAGCCGGGCGGCAGGATGATTCGCCCGGCCGCGGTCCCTATCGGGTAGCGGCGCCCGCCCCGCGGAAGATCGGGTTCGTTTGCAGCTCGCGCTCGAGGCTGGTCGCCGGGCCGTGGCCGGGATAGAGGGCCGTCGTGAGCGGCAGCTTCAGCAATCGAGTGCCGATCGACATCATCTGCCGGCGCAGGTCGGTCTCGGGCATCTGCCGCCCGATCCCGCCGGCCAGGATGGTGTCGCCCACGAACGCGTGGTTGGCGACGACCAGGCAGATGCTGCCCGGCGTGTGCCCTGGCGTGTGGATCACCGTCATCTTCAGGTCGCCGAACTCGAGCTCGTCGCCGTCGAACAGGTAGCGGTCGGCCGAGCGCAGGAACTGCTTGGCGTCGAGCGAGTGCATGGCGGTCTCGCCGCCGCCGGCCAGGGCTTTGACGTCGTCTTTGCCGCCGACATGACCAGGATGGCAATGCGTGGAGACGATCCAACGGACCTTCAGGTCCTTCAGCTGCTCGGCGATCTTCTCGGCCGGCTGGCCTGGATCGACGACCATCGCTTCTTTGGTCGCCGAGTCGGAAACGATGTAGCAGTTGACGTCCCGGTCGAGCTTGACCTTGACGATGCCAAGTTTCGCCATCGGCCACAGTATTTACCGGAAATGGAGCTCTGGGCGGTGGTGGGCTTCGGCGCGGTGCTGGTGCTGATCTGCCTCTACTGGATGTTCGGCTATTTCCGGCGCCGGTCTAAGAAGCGCTACTGAGCTAGCCGGCCTCGCCCTGGATCTTCAGGCGCAGGGCATCCAGTGCATCGAACTTGTCCAGCGCCGGCTTGGAGCGCGCCCGCTCCGGATACTTCGCCGTCTGCACCGCGTCGACGAGCAGGTCGATCTCTTCCTCGGTGAAGTTCAGAGTCCGGTAGACGACGGCCTGCTGCTTCTGCGCCGGCCGGTCCACCGTGTCCTTGATCACGTCGTCGGTGTCGCTGACGACAGTGGGCCGCGTCGGCCGGAACAGCTCTTCGGAGCCGCCGAGTGAAGCGCGCTTGAAGGTTGGCATTTACCTGTGATTCTCCATGACCCGGGCCGCTAGCGCACGGTACGTCCTCGCCCCGTCCGACTCCTTCGCGTAGGTCAGGATCGACTGCCCTGCCAGCGGAGTTTCCGCGAATCGGATCGAGTCCGTCACGCCGAATTCGTAGACCTTGTCGCCGTATTTCTCGCGCACCGCTGCGAGCACCTCCTGCGAATGCAGCGCGCGCGACTTGTAGAGCGTGGGCAGGATGCCGATCAGCTCGAGTCGCGGATTGAGCCTGCGCTTCACGCGCTCCATCGTCACGAAGAGCTCCTGCATGCCCTTGAGCGCCAGGAACTCGGCCTGCATCGGCACGAGCACCTCATTCGCCGCGACCAGCGCGTTGATGACGATCAGGTCAAGTGACGGAGGGCAATCGATGATGATGAAGTCGTAGCGGCGCTGGACGGCCTCGAGCTTGTCGCGCAGGATGCTCTCGCGGCCGATCTCGTTGATCAGCTGGTTCTCTGCCCCGGCGAGCTCGATGTCGGCGGGGATGTAGTGCACGCCCATCTGCGGCGCTTCCAGGACGACGTCGGTGACTGTCGTGTCCGGTTCGAGCAGCAGGTGATAGATCGTCTTGCCCAGTTCGCCGGTCGGCTTCATGTAAAGCGTGAGGTGACCCTGTGCGTCGAGATCGATCAGGAGCACCCGCTGGCCAAGCTCTGCCAACGCCGCCCCGAGGTTGACGGCGGTGGTGGTCTTGCCGACCCCCCCTTTCTGCATCGCGACAGCGATCGTTCGGGCCAAGATCGATGCGAGTCTAACTTACGCGGCCCGAACCCACCATCCGGGGTGAACTCCGCGAGCCCATCTATAGAATGCACCCGGGTTGTTCATCGACATCGCGATCGCCGTCCTGGTCCTGATCGCCCTCTTTCTCGGCTACCAGCGCGGAGTGATCCAGCCCCTGATGGCCGAGATCTTCTTCTTCGGCACCCTGCTGCTCGTTTTCCGCTTCCACGACCAGTACACGACCGAGATGCAGAAGCTCCTTCACCTCAACGCGGTGCTCAGCGTGTTCGCGGCGCTCATCGCGGCGGTCGTCCTCGGCGCGGTCGGCGGGGCCATCGGGGGTGCGTTCCACCGGATGGAGGCGATCCGGGGCATCGACGGCCTGCTCGGCGTATTCGTCCACGTCGTGGTGATGCTGGTCGTCATCTACCTGGCCATCTCGGCCCTGGTCACGCTCGATAACGCTTTCGTGCCCACCGTCGACAAGGCGACGCTCACACTGAACCAGGTCAACCAGCTCGAGAACGAGATCCTGTCCAACCCCATCACCGCGGCGCTCGTATCCAAGGACGATCTCGCCGCGCTGAAGAAATCGGCCGCCACCACGAGCGGCGCCAACATCGACTCGATCAACGGCATCAAGCAGCTCCGGCAGATCTACACGGGCTTCCTCGAGCCGCAGCTGCACAGCTCGAGAGTCGTGCCGATCATCCTCAGCATCGGCGAGCATCTGCCGCTGATCGGCCATGTCGGCCCAGGAGACCTGCACCCGGCGCCCACGCCGACCCCGACGCCACCATGTCCGACGCCGAGTCCCTCGCGGACGCCGACGCCGAAGGTCACGCCGAAGCCCACTCCCTCGGCGAAGCCCTGCGTGTCGCCCAGCCCAGCGAAGTAATACCTTTAGGCCCGTGCTGGACCTGTCGCTGACACCTGACCAGCAGGCGCTGGTCGACGCGACTCGCGACTTCTGCGAGCGAGAGTTCGCGCCGCGCATCACGGCCGACGACCGCGCGTCGAAGCACGACCCTGAGATCTTCGCCAAGCTTGCCTCGATCGGTCTGCCCGGTGTCTGTTTCCCGCAGCGCTATGGCGGCCACGGCCTCGACTACCTCTCGCTCGGCCTCGTTTGCGAAGAACTCGAGTACGTGGACACCGTCTACCGGACGGTGCTGTCGGTGCACGTCGGGCTCGTCGGCTGCGGCATCTACACGTGGGCGAACGAAGAGCAGAAGCAGAAGTGGCTCGCCCCGATGGCCCGCGGCGAAAAGCTCGCCTGCTTCGGGCTCACGGAGCCCAACGCCGGCTCGGACGTGGCCTCGATGCAGGCCACCGCGAAGCGAAACGGAAATGGCTATTTGCTCAACGGCCAGAAGATCTGGGTCTCCGACGCCGATACCGCTGACTTCTTTCTGATCTTCGCCAAGACCGACCCCAAGGGCGGTTCCGACGGAGTATCGGCGTTCATGCTCGACCGCAAGACCGCTGGCAAAGGACTGCGCACCGAGGCCATCGAAGATCGCCTTGGCATCCACGCCGGCGACGTCGGATCGATCTTCATGACCGATGTCGAGGTCGACGAGGCCGACCGCATCGGTGATGAAGGCGACGGTTTCAAGATCGCGATGAGCTGCCTCGACAACGGGCGCTACACCATCGGCGCCGGCGCGTCAGGCACTGTGCGCGCCTGCCTCGATGCGTCGGTCAAGTACGCCAAAGAGCGCAAAACGTTCGGCCAGGAGATCGGCCGCTACCAGCTGGTGCAGCAGATGATCGCCCGCATGGCGCGCGACTACGAGATCTGCCGGCTGCTGTATTTCAAGGTCGCGTGGATGAAGAACACCGGCCAGCGCCACACGCGTGAAGTTTCGATCTGCAAGCAATACGCGGCCGACGCCGCGTTCAACGCCGCGCACGATGCGGTCGAAGTCCACGGCGCGTATGGCTACTCGGCCGAATATCCGGTCGAGCGCTTCCTGCGCAACTCGCGAGCGCCGATCATCTACGAGGGCACGCGCGAGGTGCACACGCTGATCCAGGGCGAATACGCGCTCGGCTACCGCCAGGACCGCCCGCTCAAGAAAACGCTCCCGAAATACGAACCTGATTGATAGCTATCCATTTGACGCGTCGCAGGGTTGGCTCGGCTTCGCCGAGCCATGACTCAGCTTCGCAATTAGTGATCCACGCGTCGCGGGGCGAGGGGGGTTCACCGCTAGGGGGGCCTGCCCCCCTTGTGAATCTTTGATTGACATAACGGGGCTGAAGCCCTGGGGTGGATTGGCGGGCGCGCCCGAAGGCGCGCCGGTGACCCTGGCGGGCATCCCGTACGGCGGCTCGGCCGTCTACCGGGAGGGCGCCTCCCCCGCGCCGCCGCGCATCCCCCCGCTGTCCCCGGTCATGGCGCCGGGGGCCGGGGGGGGG
>JACZCV010055987.1_pt1 | contig 10143 bp, 8 predicted proteins | sample 8641841 | NCBI WGS metagenome assembly JACZCV01 (sample SAMN15324606, study PRJNA640507) | soil metagenome | isolation source: monocropping sugarcane control | place: China: Luxin town, Laibin City, Guangxi Province | collected 2019-07-25 | depth 10cm m
CTGCTGCGGGGCGACGCCGACGATCCCTTCGTCGTCGTGGGACAACAGGAACGGCCCCCCCCTCCGCGACCCCTGCGCGTCCACGCGTTCGCCGATGAGGAGCGGCGGCGGACCCTGGTGCAGCGTCAGGGCGCGCATGCCCGACGACACCCGCGGCACGTGCGGTGTTGCCCGGCGGGCGCCCGCGCCGTCGAGTGCGCGCACCGCGCGCACCACGGCGTCGAGGTGCGCGGGCGTCGTGCCGCAGCACCCGCCCACCACCCGAACGCCGAAGTCGCGTACGAACTCGCCTAACGCAGCCGCCATGGCGTCGGGCTCCAGCGGGTACACCGCGTCGCCTGTGCCCGTGTTGACCGGCAGCCCCGCGTTCGGAATGCAGGACACCGGCCGCGTCGCGTGCTCCGCCAGCCAGCGGATCGGCTCGCGCATGTGCTCCGGCCCCGTCGAGCAGTTGAGGCCCAACACGTCCACGCCTAACGATTCGAGCGTCGTCATCGCGCTCGCGATGTCGGTGCCCAGCAGCATGCGGCCGCTCGTGTCCAGCGTCACCTGCGCTTGCACCGGCACGCGCCGTCCGAGCTCCGCGAACAGCCGCTCGAAACCGGCCAGCGCCGCTTTCACCTCCAGGATGTCCTGCGCCGTCTCCACGAGCAGCAGGTCGACGCCGCCTTCGACCAACGCCTTCGCCTGCTGGTAGTAGTCGTCCACCAGCTCGGTGAACGTCACCGCGGATAACGTGGGGTCGTCGCTCGACGGCAGCATCCCCGTTGGGCCGATCGATCCCGCGACGAATCGCCGGCGACCGTTGCCCGCCGACTCGCACGCCTCACGCGCCAGTTGGGCAGCGCGCACGTTGAGCTCGTGCACCTTGTCGCCCAACCCCCATTCGCGGAGACGCCGCGGCGTACTCTGGAACGTGCACGTTTCCACGACATCGCAACCGACCGCCAGAAACGACTCGTGGATGCCGCGCACGACGTCCGGGCGCGTGAGCACCAGATAGTCGTTGCACCCCTCGTACACCGCGCCGCCAAAGTCCGCAGCGGTGAGCGCGTGTCGCTGGATGTTGGTCCCCATCGCGCCGTCGAACACGAGCACACGCTGCGTGAGCTCGCGAAGGTATGGTGAATCGCTGCGTTGGGCAGAACCCCGCGGAACTGAATAAGCACTCATGTAGTTGTCCGATGACAAAAATGCCCAGGTGCGCACAGGCACCGGGCCGGCGCTTTAGCAGAATGTTTAACGTGGCCGCAAGTTGCCTTAAATCGCCACGAACCAGTTTGACGTCTTACACGCACCATAACCGCAACGCGCAGAGGAGGCAAGCACCTGCCGCCTTGTCCGGCCTTGTCAGGCTGCGTCCCGCCTCGTCCGCCTTCACACGTGCGTCACGCCTGCCTGCACCGGCTCGCCGGTCATCCGCGGTTCGTATCCATATCGTACGAGATGACCGTGCAGCACGCTCTCGAGGATCGCCTGTTGGTCCAGAGTGAAGTCGCGCCGCCACTTGTCGTTCTCGCTGCGCAACGATGCACCACGAATCGGGCGCTCGAATTCCGGAACCCACTCGAGCTCCGCGAATTCGGCGACGCGACGGAAATGCGAGATGGGATCGCGACACAACTCTTCATACTTGATCTCCACCATGCACGACGCCGGTACCGACTGCCGCGCGCTGTCCATCGCATCCATGAGAATCTTCCATTGGATGCCCGCAAGCGCGACGAACGACCGATCGTGTCGCTGCCATTCCGCCGTCTGCTCGACTGTGAGATCGCCGAACAACCAGCCCGAGGGCCCGCGCCACCCGCGCCACCAATCGACCTTGAGAAAGGATGCAGCGACGGGACGCCCGTCGCGCAGCACGTGAATGAACTTGGCGTTCGGAAAGATCTCGCGAAGAAATCCGACCCGTGGCCAGCCGGTGACCTTCGCCACCAGCTGCGGCCGGTGCTTCGTCGGTATCGCGCTCAACGCCTGTCGCACCGCAGCGCGCACATCATTCTGCACGTCGGCCGCGGTGAGATCGCGGCACGGCGACGTGAAGCCGGGCACCAGCTGCTCCCAGAAGTCGTAGCATTCGCCAGGGTCGACCAAGCTCGACACACTGCGCCCAACGATCGGTACCGCAAGCGCGTGCATGAGCGCGCGGTTCGTCCCCGTCGCGTTGGGCCACTGCTCGAGCACGCGCGACAGCCACGCCGCGCGCGGATGCTGGCACAACAAGCGATGAAAAACGCTCGAGCCGCTGCGCCCAACGCCAACGATGAAGAGCGGAGATGGGTTCATCGCGACCCGCTCATGATTCCGCCCGCGCGTCCCGCGCCGGCGTCAAACAGCACGCACACGTTCACGCTCCTGGTGCTCGAGGCGCATGACGCCGATCGAACGCCGCTCAGCTTGGTCGGCCCGAACGATGACCGATAGGTTGTGCGCACGCAATGCGTGGCACGGAGTTGCGCTGATCAGCCTCATCAAGCCCGTGGAGTTGCGACGCGGCGTGTTGGCCGCGATTCTGCACAATATGTGCGGAATGGTTCGCCGCGCGAACCACTCCCGTTGGGTCGGGTAGGACTCTCACACGTCCAACTGGTGATTCGCCTTGACGGCCCGGACCATCGGGCAACGAGGAATCTCAAGCATGCGCTTCCCTCCATTTACTGTCGCGATGCTCGTGGTCGCGGGCGGTATCGCGGTCTTAGCCGGACTGGACCGCGCTCCGACTCCGAGTGCAGATCGTGTTCCAGTCCCTCACCCGGCGCTCAATCAGCCGCCTGCGCCGTCTCACGTCGCTCGCCCCCGGATCGAGAATCCGACGAGCACGCCGGCGCACACTGCACGCCCCACACTCAAACGTCCGTCGACCGCTCCGTCGCGTGCCGATCGCGCGTACAGCGTCACGTCGCCGCACTGGCCGTGGATCCGCACGATGGTGACAGACTTCCGAACGGGGTACGTGTCGAACGGGTCGCAACGCAACAATGAACGCGCGTGGGCCGCCGCGCACTTCGACTTCATCATGGGTGGCGACGCGCAGCAGTACAAATCACTGAACCCGGCCATCCGCGTCATCCCGTACGCCCTCGACTGGAATGTGATGCAACCGGGCGCACAGAAGTCGAACACCCTCGCCACGTCGTACTATGATGACATGCAGCAGTGGTTCGCTGCGCATCCACAGTATCAACTCGAGAAGGCGTTCTTGCACCTTGCCGGTTCGGATCCGTCACCGGAGACCCGCCTGCAGTTCACCGCGTGGGGTTCCAAGCGATGGGCAATCAACCCGGGCGATTCGGGAGCGCGCGCGTACGCCGAGGATCGCATCCGGCGATTCGTCGGCAACAGCGATGGCGTGTTCTTCGACTCGCACTCCTCCGGCGACATCGGCAAAGCGTTGGGCAAGACGCCTCTCGCCGAGTATCCCGATCGGCAGAAGTATCAAAGCGACATGATCGAGTACGTGCACGACATCGCGCAGGCCATCGCGCCGAAGATCGTCATGATCAACACGTCCGAATACGCGAAGCCGTTCGATTGGGGCATGGCGACGGCTGCCGGCGCGGTACACCTCGAGCGCATGAACAATCCGCTCACATCGATGATGCCCGACCGCTGGAAATGGGTCGACACGCTGCTCACGCACAATGTGTTAGTCGAGCTGGTATCGCTGGACAGCTGGAACGACGCCAATACCGCCCACGGCGTGCTCGGGACGTATTCGCCCGGCAACTATACGTCGAAGGCCGAACGCCTCAAGATGTTCGAGCTCGCCAGCTACTACCTCGTGGTGCCGTCGACGCCCGACCACCTCTATCTCGATCTCGAGAACGCGTGGAAGGTGCCGTACGACCAGGTGTGGCTCAAAGCGCAGGAGTACGACGTTGGGCATCCGACCGGCCCGCGGCGCGTCATCCAAACCGGCAAGGATAGTACGAACACCGGGTTTTCGATCTGGGCACGCGACTTCGATCACGCGCTCATCCTCGTGCGTCCGACTGCCACGTGGAAGAATCGCATTTTCGGTGACAGCACGGCGGTGACCGTGCCCCTCCCGAATGGGGAGTCGCTCCGTCCCCTCCACGGCGATGGCACCCTCGGCGCGCCCGTCACGTCGGTGACGCTGCGCCAGAGCGAGGCGATGATCCTCGTCCGTTAGGCGAGTGCGCCGGCGCCAACCGGCGTCAGCGCACCGGCGATGCCCGCGCCCGCGTGCTTCCGCAAGACCGCGATGATGTTGGGACGCACCGCCGCGCCCCAGGGCGACGAGGTGAACCGGATCCAGATCAGCTCGAGAGCCGCGAGCGGTGGAACCAGCGCGAACACCGCGCCGGTCGCGATCAACTGCATCGACATGACGTCGAAGCCGGACCGTTCCGCGAAATGCCGGATCGTCGTCGGCGTGTTGATGCGATAATACGTCCGGAACACATCCTTCTTCGAACGACCCTCGAGCGTCAACGCAGCCAGATCTTTGAGCGCCTGTGGAATCGGTTGCAAAAAGATCGTGGGGAATGACCAGCGATTCGGCGTGTGGAGCAACACCACGCCGCCGTCGGTCAACAACCGCCAGATCTCCGCGATCTCGTGCTCCGGCTCGCGCAAGTGCTCGAACACCATGTTGGCCGTCACGAGATCGAACGACTCGTTTCGGAACGGCAGCGTGCCGGCCTCCGCCAGACAGCGGAGCGGAATCGTGTCGTTGTCGCGCAGCGACGCGAGGTCGCGATCGACGCCGAACACTCTGTCGCTTCGCGACACCAGTGCATGCTCCGCGTCCGCGCGCCACGGGCCCAACAAGCGGCGCCCGCACCCCAGGTCGAGCCACCGGATCGATGGCCTAACGAAGTGGTCGAGCACCCCCTCGTACTGGCGCTGCGCGTGACACAGGCCCGGAGCGATGCGATGCTCCATGTGCCAATACACGCGTCGCATCCGTTGGGCGAAGCCAGTCATGTGGGATGCCGCGCCGCGGTCATGGACCTGCACCGCACAATTACCGCGCGCGATGATCCGGCGATTCGTCCGCTCTGCGCCCCGTTGCGCGTGTCCGCTCATCGACGCGCTGCACCAGCGCCAGCAATCTCTTGCGTTCGAGCGGAAGATCGAGATCCGCCAACACCAGCCGCTGCAGTCCTGCTGCCAGCGCCGGCCGTGTGGCGTCTCCACTGTGGTACGTCACGAACGCGCCGCCGCTCTCGAGCGGCAACCGCGCGACCTCTGGGTTAGCCAGCGCCAGGTTCCGCTCGATGATGGCGACCAGTGGCCGCGTTGTCGCGGCGACCTCGATCGCGTCGTGCACCGAGTGCGCGGTGTGAGGCAGGTGTCCGGCGTGCGCGAGCATTTGCGCCAGACCCTCGAGCAGTGCCTCGTCTCCACCAATCAGGAGGATGCTCGCCATGTGCGTTCCGGTGAGAGATGTAATGCGCAACACACCGACCGGCGCACCGAAACATTACGCGACGCCAATCGAATGCATGAAACTCTCCAGGAGCACGAGCACGAAATACGCCACCAGTGGCGATACATCGAACATTCCAAAAGGCGGAATGATCGATCGTAGCGGACGCAACAACCACTCCGTCAGCGAGACGGACCAGCGAATCCACGCCTTGTACGGGCTGATCTGGAGCCACGATGCGATGATACGGACGATCAATGCCAACTTGAGCAGGCCGAACGTCCAGCTCACGACGAGATCGTAGATGCCGCGCGATCCATTGTTCGCGGACACCGCCGCCATCACGATCATCTCGCGCACGAACTGCAGCGTGAGGATGAGCAGGATGCCCGCAATGACCACGACGACGAGCGCCCACCACGGTGCACTGGCGGGCGCTCCGCCCGCGCGGATGACGCGCCGCTCGATCGGTACCAGCGCTGGATCCACCACGCGCCGGAAGAATCGTGCGACCGGTCCAAATGGATTGATGCGCCGCGTGCGCACCATCCAGTCGAACGCGAAAACCACGAACAGCAGTGCCGCAAGCGCAAAGAGCGCGGGACGCAGCGCCCTGAGGAGGAGATCGAACGCGTCGAGGATGCCGGTCACGAAGCGAACAATGAGTGACGCGACAGCATCGATCAAGTGCGCGCGGCCGGTGTCTGACGAACCCGTGACGCTTGTAGCGGCGCGTGCGCGCCCGACGCCGATACGCGGCCGCCGCCGAGGGCGCCGCCCAGCGTTAGGCCAACCGCGACGCCGACCCACTCGACCCATCCCGCGAATGCGCCGTGAAGGACCAACGGTGCGATGACGAGACCGCCGATCACGGCCGCGCCCAACGCAGCACCCGCCTCCAGCGGTCGCCGTGTCCACCTCGCCCAGTACGCGAGCGGCAGAAACAGTCCGCCGATCCACAGCGCCGACAGCGCAACCGTCTCGCTGCCGAACGCGTACGGCCAGGGCAAGAAGAATGTCCATCCCAGTGCGGGGCCGAGCGTAATGCGCCGCTCGCGCAACGCGTGATGCGCACCGTCCGTCGCGCGAATCACGAGCGCATTGCCGATGATGCCGCCCGCCACGTGCAGCGTGTCGCTCACGGATCGGGCATCAGCTGCCGCCGGAAATACGTTCTCGAGACCGATGATCGGATCGCGAACCATCGCGCGCGCTGCGTTCATGCGAATCGAGAACACGAGCGCGCGCTGACGCTGCGCGAGCAAGAAGACTTGCGTTCGCTCCGGGTCGTACACCGAAAGAATTGGCGCCGTGCGCTCCGTCGGAGCACCAGGAACCACCTCAGCACTCACGAGCACGCTGTCCGATACCAACCGCCGGCGAAACACCGGGTCGCTGCCGTGCGCGCCAGGAGGAAACGCAAAGCCCGCCGCATCCGACTTAACGATCGTTCCGGAAAAGCGGTCGAAATGGAGAATGGCGGGATCCCATTGCCCCCACACTGTCGACGCGGGCAGCGAGCGATGCAACGCCCACACTGTCACCGCAAGTATGGTGACCCATACGACGACACCGCCCCACAGTTCGCGCCGCGCCTGCTGCGCCGTCGGCAGCAGCCAGGCTGGCCACGAATCCGCCAGTGCAACGCCGATCGCGCCGCCCAGCGTGTTCGTGATCACATCGCCCAAACTCGAGTCGCGACCGGGAATGATGTGCATCTGCAGGAGCTCGATCGCCGCCGTAAGGCAGAACGCGATCGCGATCACGCGCGTGCGTCGCACACCAGCCAACCGCATCCCGGTGCCAAAGGGCACGAACAGGATGACGTTGAGGATTATATCTTGCACTGCCATCTCGCCGCAGAGAATGCAGAAACTCGGCGCGAACGCGGGCGGCCCAGCCTGCGGCGTAAGCGTCATGATCGCGATGAATGCGAATCCGAGTGCTGCGAGGAGGCGGCCGAGTGTTCGATGTGGTGTCAACGCAACATCCCAAATTCGATGTGTGAGTTTCCGTCAGCGCATAACGGTTGGTCGACGTCACGCGCGCACGTCTCGGTGATGTACCGCTCAGTCGATCAACTATTCTCGGGGCTGACGTGGCACCCTACCTGCAGACTTCCACCGCTGCGATGGAGCACGAAATCCCGCCTCACCGTCCGGTTCGTTGAGCCATGAGCACTGTATCAGCTTCCGTGGAACATATCTTTACAGTGGACGTTGAGGAGTATTTTCACGTCGGTGCTTTTGAGACCATCGTCTCACGCAAAGACTGGAGTAGCTATCCGAGTCGCATCGACTCGAGTATCGACCTCCTGTTGGATCTACTCGCTCGGCATGGTGCGACTGGGACGTTCTTCACTCTAGGATGGGTTGCCGATCACAATCCACGGCTCGTGCGACGCATCGCACAGGCAGGACATGAGATCGCTTCGCACGGATACTGGCACCGTCGCGTCGACTCGCTGGCGCCGGAAGAATTTCGACAGGATGTGCGCGCATCGAAAGCGGTGCTCGAAGATGTGTGCGGTACCGCAGTGTGGGGATTCCGTGCGCCCAACTTTTCGATTCGGCCCGGATGCGAGTGGGCGTTCGATGTGCTGCTCGAAGAAGGATTCCGATACGATTCCAGTCTGTTCCCCATTCGTCGTCCAGGATACGGATATCGCGCGGCGCCCGTGGTGCCGCACAAAGTACATCGCGCGTCGGGAACGTTGTGCGAGTTGCCACTGGCTACGACCACGTGGCGCGGCGCGCGCATCCCGGCTGCCGGCGGTGCGTACCTCCGTCACCTGCCGTTCAGTGTCATTCGTCATTGTTTCCGTGAGCACACCTATACCGGCGTTCCGGCCACGTTCTATTTGCATCCGTGGGAGCTGGATCCCGACCAACCGCGTCTCCCCGTCGGATGGATCACGAGGGCGCGCCACTACGGCGGCCTCGCGCGCACACGTCCGCGCATGGAGCAGCTCCTCGCGGAGTTTCGCTTCACCACGGCGGCGCGATGTCTGAAGCTGTCGGCTCCCGCCATTCGGCCGTTGAACGCCAGGGTCTCGAATCTGGCGGACTAGGTCTCACCGTCGGCGCGTTCACGGGACCGGCGAGCGAGTGGGACGCGTTCGTCCGCGCCGCAGACGGTTGGACCCATTTTCATCTCCATGGATGGAAGACGGTCATCGAGCGTGTCTTCGGCCACGAGTGCATCTACCTGGCCGCGCGCGACGGCGCGTCGCGCATTGTCGGCGTGCTGCCGCTCGTGCGCGTGCGGAGCCGGTTGTTCGGGCACTATCTGGTCTCGATGCCGTTCGTCAACTACGGCGGTCCGTTAGGCAGCGACGACGCGGTCCGCGCCCTCGCCGCCCGCGCCGACGAGATCGCGCGCGCTGACGGCGTGTCCTTGCTCGAGCTGCGCAGCCGCCGGGCGCTGCCGCTCGAGATGCCGGTGTCGCACCGCAAGATCACGGTGCTGCTCGACCTCCCGCCGAAGGCCGCGGACTTGTGGACGCGGCTGCCGGCCAAGGTGCGGAGCCAGGTACGGCGTCCGCAGAAAGAAGGCGTCACGGTGTCGTTCGGGCCGGAGCAGTGCGCGCCGTTCTTCTCGGTATTCGCCCAGCACATGCGTGAGTTAGGCACGCCCACCCAGTCGCGACGGCTGTTCGACACCATCGCCGAGCAGTTCGGCAGCGAGGTGTGGTTCGCGTGCGCGTATCACGCGAACCGGCCGGTGGCGGCCGGGTGCGCTTTCCGCTGGGGCAGGGAGCTCGAGATGACGTGGGCGTCGTCGCTCAGCGCGTACAACAGGATTTCGCCCAACATGCTGCTCTACTGGAGCTTCATGGAGCGGGCGGCCGGCGACGGGGCCGACGTGTTCAACTTCGGGCGCTGCTCGCCCGATTCGGGCACGCATCGATTCAAGCGCCAGTGGGGGACGCGCGACGAGACGCTATGGTGGTACACGCGCACCGGCGGCGCGGTCGCCAAGACGCCGTCGCCCGACGACGCCGCGTATTCCTGGGGGCCGCGCGTGTGGAAGCATCTGCCCACACCACTCGCTACGGCGATCGGCCCACGCATCGCGCGGCTCATCCCGTGATCCGGCGTCGCCAGCTGCCGGTCTCGTCGCCGATCGCGGCGTCGTCGCTCGCGGCCGCGGTCTGGCCCGCTGTCGTTAGGCGCTCGCGGCGCGTGCTCGACGCGGCCGCGCTCGTGCGCGAGACGTTCGACACGCCGCAGGTCGCGCTCACCGACAGCGGCACGTCGGCGCTCGTGCTCGCGCTGCGCATCGCCGTGGGTGCGCGCGGCGCCGTGGCCATGCCCGCCTATGCGTGCGTCGACCTGGCCGCCGCGGCGCGGTTTGCCCGCGTGCGCGTGCACCTCTACGACATCGATCCACACACGCTGAGTCCCGATCTCGACTCGGTGTCGGCCGCGCTCGACAAGGGCTCGCGCGCCGTGGTCGTGGCGCATCTCTACGGATTCCCGGCGGACGTGCCCGCCGTGCGCGCGCTCGCGGCCCGGCACGGCGCGACGGTCATCGAAGACGCCGCGCAAGCGGCCGGCGGCATCCTGGGCGGCCGCCCGTTAGGCACCCTCGGCGCCCTGTCCGTCCTCAGCTTCGGGCGCGGCAAGGGCACCACGGGTGGACACGGCGGCGCGCTGCTCGTCCACGACGCCGTCCACGACGCGGCCTTCACCAACGAGCTCGCCGCGTTGGGCACGCCGCGCCGCGGATGGAACGATCTCATC
>JACZCV010022118.1_pt1 | contig 10079 bp, 9 predicted proteins | sample 8641841 | NCBI WGS metagenome assembly JACZCV01 (sample SAMN15324606, study PRJNA640507) | soil metagenome | isolation source: monocropping sugarcane control | place: China: Luxin town, Laibin City, Guangxi Province | collected 2019-07-25 | depth 10cm m
AATCGGAGAAGGCTTGGATACAGAAGCTCCATTCGATCCAGCTCGAGCACTGTCATATTCAAGAGCGAATGCATGCCATCAGGTAAAGGCGCGATTCTAACAAAGTGGAGAGAGAACTCAGCGGCTTGCGGACCGATACACGATAGTTCTGGGCTGTCCGGGAACATCGATTTCAGCGACGGGCCTGAGCGAGTCGGGATGAGTCGCGACAGCGACGGCTACCGGATCATCGGCGGACGCTATGACGTAGTCCGCCGCGGCCGGGCGCTGCAGCGAGGAATCCCAAACCAGGTAGACCCCTTCGTTGATGGTTCTCCGAAATGAAACGCCAGCCATCTCGAATGCTCCGGAATGCGATCCGACATATGCCAGAATTGTGGATCGCGGTGGCAGCGAAGCCAGAACCGTCGCCAATTGGGAATCGACTTGCAGCCGCGCTTGACCATTGGCGCGTACTTCGCGAAGGCAGATCGGCGTCGCGCGCCAGGCTTCCAAATAGGAGAAAGACACGAGCACTCCGAGACAACACGCTCCGAGCAGAGGCGCATGTCTCCATTTCCATTTTTGCTTCAAGAGAACGGGTGCGAATCCGAATCCCGCCGCGATTGCCGGAATGAGTTCGAGTCCGTAGCGCAGGTTGTAGTAAGAGAACGGCCACCATACCGGTAGGAAGATCGGCACGGAGCCATATGCGATCGAAAGCGCGTAGAACACGAGCGGCGACCACAGCAGCGTGGGCAATTGCCAGTCGAATCTCATTGCAAAGAAAATGCTCAGGAGGCCCGCGACCATCACGGCGTATCTGGCCAGCTCACTTTCTCCCATGTTCAATTGCGCCGCTTTCTCGAAGTAAACGCCGGCCGTCCATGAATCTCCCTCGCCTGGATAGGGCGCCGCTCCTTTCGCTGTAGTTCTCTCTGCAATAGCCTTCGCTGAGTATGGGCCGTTTGCAAAATCGAGGGCATTGCCCTTCGTGCCGAAGTTGAACGCAAGCCAGAGCGTGGGAGGGAGAGCGGTGAGGAGCAGGGCTTGGAAAGCTGATTTGCGGATTGTTTGTCGTTGCTCGTCGGCACGGTAGCGAATTCGGTTGAAAGCAATGGGAAGAACTGTCAGCCAGCAGGCAAAGGCGAGAAACCATCCGTCGTAGCGCGTAAGAATCGCTGCCGCGAGCACAATCGCGCCTCTCTCCAGCCACTTGCCTGCGTTTGCATCATCGCGCATCAATGCGCGATTTGCTTCCACGAAAAAGACGACCGACCAGAGAAAGCAGGCGAGATACATTGGCTCGTTGAGGGCCGTAGTCTGCACATACAGGACATTAGGATTTGCCGCGAATGTCAGCGTAGCCAGCCAGGCGGCGAGACGCGACCATGTAGAGAGCAAGCGAAAGATTCCCAATCCGGCAATCACGTACGAGACCACCGAAGGAATCGAACCACCCAAGCCAGACTTCCACAGTCGGGCACTCACGATGAATGGAATCGTCAGCACGTGAGGGAGTGGAAGCCAGACAGTACCCAACTGCATTGGCCCCGGAGTCCGCGAGTCGAAGACGCGGCGCGCGATGTTGACGTGCGCGACCGCATCTCCGGATAGAAGAATCTCATTTCGGGAATAGAAGAACCAGAGGGAGAGCGCCCCGAGAACCGCGAGAAGAACGCCAGCAATCCAATAATCGTGTCGAGGAGTGCGACTCACCGTCTCAGAAGGTGAGTTCGCGTACCCGCGAACTCGCATTTCTGGCAGTACTTGTGAGTTGGGGCTTCTCTCGCTAATGCGCGCTGAACTCTCCAAAACAGATCGCTCCAAACTTCCTGCTGCGGAATTGATTCTCAAGCACCGGCTTCTCTCAGCCAATGTGCGTGAGTTCGCGAAAGACCTGGTAACGCGCGTCGATCTCTTCCCTGCTAAGCGTTTGCAGCCGCTCAGTTCCAAAGCGTTCGACAGCGAAAGATCCCATCACTCCGCCGTAGAACATAGCGCGTTTGAAGACCTCGCGATCCACTTTCTTTTGTGAGGCGATGTAGCCCATGAAGCCTCCGGCGAAGGAATCGCCTGCGCCGGTGGGATCGCATACTTCTTCCATCGGCAATGCAGGAGCACGGAAGGGATGATTGCCTCCCCCGAACTCGCGATCTTTGAAGAAGACGGTTGCGCCGTACTCTCCATGCTTGATCACAAGAGCACGCGGACCGAGCTGCAGGATTTTGCGCGCAGCGCGCGGAACGCTCGTCTCGGCTGCAATGAGCTTGGCTTCGTTGTCGTTGATCAGCAGAACATCCACACCCCTGAGAGTCTCGAACAGATTCTTGCGATGGTGCGGATCGGTGATCCAGTAGTTCATGGTGTCGCCACCGACCAGCTTCACCCGGCCATCCATCTGCCGGCGAACGTTACTCTGCAGAACGGGGTCGATGTTGGCCAGGAATAGGAACTCAGAATCCAGATACTCCGGAGGAACTTGCGGGTTGAAGTTCTGGAACACGTTGAGCTGGGTTTCGAGAGTCTTGGCTTCGTTCAGGTTGTCGCCGTACTCGCCGCGCCAAAAGAAGCTTTTGCCTTTCGCATGCTCGATGCCTCGCGTATCGACCTTGTGTGCTCGAAATACGTCTTCGTCCTGTTTGCTGAAGTCATCGCCGACAACCGCCACTATCCGTATCTGAGTAAAGTAGCTCGCCGCGAGCGCAAAGTAAGTTGCCGCACCACCCAGGCAGCGATCGATATGGCCGGAAGGACTCTTGATGCCGTCATATGCGACCGAACCGACAACGACGATCGCCATCAGGCTTTAGCCTCCTGCGTCTTGAGGTATTTATCAAGCAGGAGGCTGAGCTTGCGGCGTGTGTCAGCGGGAATCTTCGAGCGGTCGGTCAAAATTGCGTACGCCAGCGCCGAGCCGCACTTGCAAGAGCGGGCTTTCGGCATGTTGGCTACTGTCTGCCGTACGACTTTGCAGGCGTTCTCCGCGTTCTTGTTGAGATACGAGATTACAGTTTCAACGGTGACCGCATCGTGCTCGGGATGCCAGCAGTCATAGTCTGTGACCATCGCGATTGTGGCGTAACAGATCTCTGCCTCACGCGCGAGCTTGGCTTCCTGAAGATTGGTCATGCCGATTACATCCATGCCCCAGCTCCGGTACAGGTTCGACTCTGCGCGAGTGGAAAATTGCGGACCTTCGATGCAGATGTAGGTTCCACGGCTCTTGCCGGTGACTCCAGATTTCTTGCACGCACTCGCCGCTGCTTTCGCGACTTCCGCACAAACTGGGTCGGCAAATGCAACGTGCGCGACCAGGCCTTCGCCGAAGAATGTCGAGACCCTTTGCCGCGTGCGATCAACGAACTGATCGGGAATTACGAAGTCCATCGGCTTGTGCTCTTCTTTCAAAGAGCCGACGGCGGAAACCGAGATGATGCGTTCTACGCCGAGCTGCTTCATGCCGTAGATGTTGGCGCGAAAGTTGAGCTCAGTAGGCATGATGCGGTGGCCGCGTCCGTGGCGCGCCAGAAAAGCGACTTTGCGACCTTCAAGTGTGCCCAGGATGTATGCGTCGGAGGGTGATCCGAAGGGAGTTTCCAGCTTCTCTTCGTGTACATCGGAGAGGCCGGGCATGGAATACAGTCCACTCCCTCCGATGATTCCAATTTCAGCTTTTTGCAATTGAACGGCTCCGGTGAGCTAGGGATGAGGTACTTGAAATTATATCGAAGCGGCTTTCCCGCAACTCAATCGAAGTCACCCCGAAGTTGCCTCTTGCGCACTGCTTCCCGCATTCGCTCTATGGCATATCGCAAGCTCGTGCGCGGCATCGCCGAATAGTGCGCCTTCAGAAAGCAAACGAGCTGAGGCTCAGATTGCTTACCCGCCTCGCGCAGCATCCACCCAACTGCCTTGTGGATTAGATCGTGCTTATCGGCGAGCAGCAACTCGGAGATGCTGAACGTATCTGTGAGATCTCCGCGACGAATGAACGCGTGCGTGGCAATAATCGCGATCCGGCGCTCCCACAAGTCCGGCGATTTCGCGAGCTTGTATAGGATCGCTCGCGGGCGCGCAACCAGATGCTCGCCCACAATATCGCGCGCAGAGGCATCGACCAGATCCCAGTTGTTGATGCGGCGCGTATTCGCAAGATAGAAGTCGAAGATGTTTGCTCGCGCCAAGGCGTCTGCGCACTTGTATTGATCGACCAGGATCAGCAGAGCTGCTAGGCGATGTTCGTGTATCGAAGAACCCAGAAGCTTCTTCAGGTCAGAAAGCTTGAGATCTCGGTAGCGACTCGCGATCTTGCGAAGTGCCGGCACTGTGATTCCGCAGAACCGATCACCTTCGCCGTACTCACCTTTGCCGGTTTTGAAAAACCAGGCAAGGTTCTTCGCGCGTTTGGCGTCAGAGGCTTTTCCGAGTTCATCGTTGAGATCGGAGAGGCTAAGACCAGATCTCGATGGGATTCGCTTCGGCAGTGCCATTGTGGGATTCAGTCAGACGGAATTTTACAGCGATGTCGGAAATCTAGGCCCGAAGGGCCGACAGAAGCGCAGCCCAGCGGCGTAAGCCCTGGGTCAGAATGCCTACGGAAAACAGAGCCCTGAAAGGGCGGCATTCGTTTGCACCGGGATGGAACCAGATGAATCGCGCCTGTGTGCCGATGTGAGTGAGGCTCGCAATTTCTGCGCGATTGCAGAGTGGTGCGTTCTTTAGGGCTTGATCGCTACCCGGACTCTAACCCAGGACTTACGCCGCTGGGCTGCTTTTATCTCGGCCCTTCGGGCCTTTGCCCTTCTGAGGGGCACGCTCCACTCATACGCTCCGCCGATAGCTGTCCGCTATAATCACGAGTTCTCTAATGGCTTCCGAAGCTCAAAAGAAGATTCGCGTCCTCGTCGCCAAGCCTGGCCTCGACGGTCACGACCGAGGCGCCAAGGTTATCGCGCGCGCGCTGCGCGATGCGGGCATGGAGGTCATCTACACAGGCCTGCGGCAGACGCCAGAGATGATCGTGAATGCGGCTCTCCAGGAAGACGTGGACGTGATCGGCCTTTCTATCCTTTCCGGCGCTCACAATGCCATCGTTCCCAGAGTGGTCTCACTCATGAAAGAGAAGCAGATGGACGATGTTCTGGTCGTCCTCGGAGGAACGATTCCAGAACAGGATGTTCCCCATTTGAACCAGTACGGCGTCACCGGCATCTTCGGCCCGGGGACGCCGATGGATCAGATCGTGAAATTCATCCGCGCCAATGTAAAGCCGCGCGGAATTCCTGCCTAGAACGAGTGCAGTCCGCGACTGAGCACTTCATCCTCGAATCGCGCGAAGAATGCAGCATCATTCATCTGATTTCAGCTGATCGCATGAACCGGCTGACGCTTGCGCGCGTGCAGGCCCTGACCATTCTGATGGAACGATTGACAGAAGCTGCGCCGACAAAACCGGAATGTAAGCCTCTTATCATCACGGGAAATGACGAATACTTCTCGGTTGGCGCTGATCTGAACGAAATTGCTGCGCTGGCGAGCTCCGATGCTCGTGAGTTCGCGCGACACGGCCAAAGCTGTATGAACGTAGTGGATCACTTCCCCGCACCGGTCTATGCCGCAATCTCGGGCTATTGCATGGGAGGCGGACTCGACCTTGCACTCGCATGCGATTTTCGTGTGTGCTCCGAGAATGCGATATTTGGACATCGCGGCGGAGCCCTTGGGCTGATCACCGGCTGGGGCGGTACGCAGCGTCTTTCAGATTTAGTCGGGCAAGCAAGAGCTTTGCAAATGTTCGTCGGGGCTGAAAGGCTCCAAGCGCGGGATGCACAGAGTCTCAGCCTCGTCTGCGAGATTGCCTCGAATCCTCTAATGCGCTGTTTAGATTTAATCGCGCGGCGAACAGCAGAGCTGGATTGACTTCGAGCTTCAGCTCTCAGTAACATCGCGCTCCTAGCTCTCGCAAAACTAATTTCCAAATTGTGAAAAGGCGGTAGGTTTTCCATGCAGTGGGCCAAGACTTTTTCCTCTCTCCTGCTCTTCTTGCTTGTTCTTACAATCTCAGCTTCCGCACAAAACGCGAATACGGGAACGGTGTTCGGTGTAATCACCGATCCCTCGGGCGCAGTGATTCCAAGCGCGACTGTCACGTTGCACGACGTTGCTACAGGCCAGGAGCGCACTGCGACTACGAACGAGGTCGGACGCTATAACTTCGCCAGCGTCAATCCCGGTAACTATTCGATCAAAGCTACAGCCGCGGGATTTCGATCTACAGCTTCGAGCGTCACAGTGGAAGTCGGTAAGTCGTTCACGGTGGATCTTGCCTTGACGGTTGGACAAGCTTCACAAACAGTGGAAGTGACAGGCACGGGCGGAGCGGATTTACAGACGCTCGACGCGACAGTGGGCGAAACTCTGGGCGGCAACACGCTCTTGCTTCTGCCGTCCCAGCAGCGCAGCGTCTCCAGTCTGTTATTGCTGCAGCCAGCTTCCGCGCCGTTGCAACAGGGCAATCAGGGCAGTTCGGTTGGTGGACAGGTCGCAGGAGCGCAGAGCGACCAGAACACGATTCTGCTCGATGGCAGCAACATCACGAATGGCGTCTCTGGCAACTCCGATTACTACACGAATTTCCGCGGAGGTCCTGAAGGACCGATTCCGACTCCCGCCGAGAGCATTCAGGAGTTCAGAGTTTCTACTAACAATCCAAATGCCAGCTTCAGCGGATCGGCTGGAAGCCAGGTTCTGCTCGTTACGAAACGCGGGACGAACACTTTCCACGGTTCGGCTTACGAGTACTTCCAGAATTCTGCTTTGAATGCCAATAGCTGGGATCGCAATTTCCACAATCAGGGCCGTCCTGAAAGCCACGACAATCGCTACGGCGGCAGTTTCGGTGGTTTCATTCCGGGAATTCCTGGCGAGAACAAAACGTACTTCTACGCCAACTATGAAGGACGCAAGCTTTCCCAAATTACGCAAATTCAGAAACTGGTTCCATCGGCAACGATGCGCCAAGGGATTCTTCGCTTCCCTGACGCCAGCGGAAATATCGTTTCTTACAATCTGGCGACATCCACGCAGTGCGGAAACGGCACGTCAGCCTGTGATCCGCGGGGAATTGGGATTAGTCCAGTGGTTTCGCAGATCTGGAACAAGCTCCCCCAGGGAAACGACGTTTCCATGGGTGATGGCCTGAACACGATCGGCTTCACCTGAGCCGTGAACCTGCCGATCAAAGAAAATTTCGGCGTTCTGCGAGTAGATCACGATCTGGCGAAGAATTGGCAATTGATGGGCAGTTATCGCTACTTCGAGCAGGATGCTGCGGTAGATAAGCAGATCGACATAGGTGGATTGCTTCCTGGCGATGTCAGCGGAAATCCCACATCAGCGGCTTCGATTCCGCGACAGCCGCGTTATTTTGTGGCTGGTCTAACCGGTCAGCTCAAACCGAACATCACGAATCAATTTAATTTCTCGTACCTGCGCGATTTCTGGCAGTGGAACACGGCCGGTGCTACTCCGCAAAATGCCGGAGCCGCGGCTGCCTTGCAGATTGGAGGCGAGTCTCAGAACAGTGCCCTGGTCCCGATGAACGTGGATACAAATAGCGTGCGTACACGCAGGTGGGATGGCCATAACTATGAGTATCGCGACGATGTCTCATGGCTTAGCGGCAATCACCTGTTCCAATTCGGAGGTTCGGCCGCGCGTTCTGCGGTGTTGTTCAACCGCAACGACGGCCAGGTCTCCTCGCTGACGCAGGTGGTTTATCAGTTGACTGCCGCCAATGGCGTAAACATCCCCGGGAATAATATTCCTGCAGGTTTATCGGCGGCTCAAACCGCGAATTGGAACAATCTGTATGCTGCTACGCTCGGCCTGGTGGATGCTGCGAACATTCTGGGAACACGCAACGCACAACTGCAGCCCAACCCGCTGGGCACGCCAACAGACAACGACGTCCGCTATGACGATTACAGCCTCTATTTAAACGATGCCTGGCACATCAAGCCCACTTTGACACTGAACTTTGGCTTGAATTGGTCGTATGACACGCCTCCGTACGAAATCACGGGGAAACAATCGATGATGGTATTCACCCAAAATGGGAATATCGTCACGCCAGTGGAGTATCTCGGCGCGCGAACTCAGGCAGCGACGCAGGGCCAGATTTATAACCCGGAGATTGGCTTTGCGCCTGTCAGAAGCCTGCATCGCAAGTATCCCTGGGACCCGGTCTGGACGGACTTTGCTCCACGCGTTGCTGCGGCATGGAATCCGCATTTTGGAGACGGATTCCTGGGCAGGATTTTCGGTGAGAACAAGACGGTCATCCGCGGCGGATACTCTCAGCTTTACGATCGCCTGAATGGCGTGCAGAAGGTCATTAACGGACTCCAAGGTGTGGGATTCCAACAGACACTGACTTGCCTGGGACCCAACAGGGCGGGTGTCTGCTCCACCGGGGCCAAATCCGATCCAAGCACCGCATTTCGCATTGGTGTAGACGGCAGCTCGGTTAATACGCCAGCAATGACCGCGCTCAACACGATCCCTCTCATTCCCGGAAATGCAAATATTCCGGACGCCAATCAGACACGCATTCCTCAGACGTTTCAAATGGACCCGAACTACGCGCCAGGTCGAAATCACGAATTCGATTTGACCATTCAACGTGCAATCTCAAGCACCACTGTTCTGGAAGTGCGGGCGTGACTGGAGATACGGCGACAAACATCGCTACCAGCGGCAATCCGGCAAAGGGTGGAACCGGACTGAACCTGTTTGCGAATCCAGTTGCGGTTTTTCAGTCCTACGCGCCTATTCTGCTGAGCCAGGCCACCAACGGCAACTTCAGCGGGAACCTGCGCGGAATGGCACGGTGGAATCTCGATCTGGACATCGCCCGCAAGCTGCAGTGGACAGAGCGCGTGAGCAGCACGCTGTCGCTGCAGATGTTCAACGTCTTCAATCATGTCCAGTTCAACGATCCCTCGCTGTCGCTGCAGTCTCCGCAGACTTTCGGCGTGCTGAGTACTCAGCTCAACCAGCCTCGAGTGCTCGAACTCGGACTGCACATCGATTTCTAATCACGTCATTAAGGCGCCATCGCCATTCCATCTGCGAGTGGAATGGCGCCTTCCTGCGTTACCATGGCAGCGCGATCGGTTTGGCTCTTAACCAGACATTCCATAACACTGGTCCACGGAAAACTCTTCATGAAAAAGCTTTTGATCGTACTTGTACTGCTATGTGGATCGTCTTTTGCTGCGCAACCTTCCAAGTCTGATATTGCGAAGTGGGAGCAAGAGGCCAGAAGTGTGACGATCATTCGCGACGATTGGGGCATTGCGCACGTCTATGGAAAGACCGATGCCAATGCCGTCTTCGGCGCCGAGTACGCGCAGGCCGAAGATGATTTCAATCGCGTTGAAACCAACTACATCAACGCCATGGGATTGCTCGCAGAGGCTGAGGGCGAGTCAAAGATTTATCAGGATCTGAGGATGAAGCTCTTCATCGATCCTGAAGCGATGAAGCATGACTATGAAGCGAGTCCGGCATGGCTGAAGGATTTAATGAACGCCTTTGCCGACGGCCTGAACTTCTATCTATACAAGCATCCCGAAGTGAAGCCGAGGGTGATCGAGCGATTCGAACCCTGGATGGCGCTTACTTTCACCGAAGGCAGCATCGGTGGAGACATTGAGCGCGTAAATCTCAGGGAGTTGCAAGCGTTCTACGGTGGCGGTCCTCCGAATGCAACCACTGCTTCTCTGGAAGATGAACTTCCCGAACCGAGCGGATCAAACGGAATTGCGATCTCGCCGATCAACACCGCCGATCACCATGCACTGCTGCTGATCAATCCGCACACTTCATTCTTCTTCCGTTCTGAGTTTCAGATGGTCAGTGACCAAGGTCTGAATGCCTATGGCGCAGCCACCTGGGGCCAGTTCTTCATTTATCAGGGCTTCAATGATCGAATTGGCTGGATGCACACCTCCAGCGGTGTGGATGCAATCGACGAGTACCTGGAAACGGTGCAGAAAAAGGGAGATCGCTTCTTCTACAAATATGGGAATGAA
>JACZCV010046381.1_pt1 | contig 10071 bp, 6 predicted proteins | sample 8641841 | NCBI WGS metagenome assembly JACZCV01 (sample SAMN15324606, study PRJNA640507) | soil metagenome | isolation source: monocropping sugarcane control | place: China: Luxin town, Laibin City, Guangxi Province | collected 2019-07-25 | depth 10cm m
AGTTCGGGAACATTCGAGGGCACGTAACGATTCGCTTTCAGCGCTTCGGAGTGAACCTCATCGAAGGATGGAATGTGATCGTCCCATTCGAGCAATGTGGGAGTTGGTCCAGCCAATTCGATTGCACGCGCATAAAGCTTCCATACCGGATCGATGACCGGATGATCGTGGGTATCCAGAATGTACTTCTCGTATTTCGAGTGGCCGGCGATGTGAATTTGCGCGACGCGCTCCATCGGCACGCTTTCGAGATACGTAAACGGATTGAAATTGTGGTTCTGCGAGGAGACATAGATGTTGTTGACATCGAGCAGAATGCCGCAATCGGCGCGCTCCACCACTTCGTTTAAGAATTCCCATTCCGTCATTTCTGAGACGTGAAACTCGGCGTAGCTGCTTACGTTTTCAACCGCGATCGGCACTTCTAGAAAGTCGCGCGCTTCTTTGATTTTTTCGGCAGTCAGTTTCGTTGCCTCGAAGGTGTATGGCATCGGGAGTAGATCGTGGCTATATGTGCCGTCAACGCTGCCCCAGCAGAGATGGTCGGAGAGCCACGGAGTCTTCGTCCGACGCACTAAGGCTTTCAGTCTCTTCATATGCTCGCGATTCAATGGCTCGGCCGAGCCGAAGTACATCGATACACCGTGCTGGATGACCTGATACTGCTCGAGGATCTGATCGAGGATATGCAGCGGACGTCCACCGTCAATCATGTAGTTCTCTGAGATAATCTCGAACCAGCCGACGAGGGGCTTCTTGCTTAGGATGTGGTTGTAATGAGGAACGCGAAGACCGATCCCGACTCCGAGATCTTTGAACGCGTTAAAGCGGTTGGACGACATTAGAAAACTGGGACCTCTGCCTGGGATGAGAGAGGGCCGAGTCCCAGAATAGCACTCGGCCCACAAACTACGACGGACGCGGCGTTACTCCGGCATCTTGGAGCCGTCGGTTGCGCAGCCACCCTTGCCCTTGCAAGAGTTCTGGCCTTTGCAGCCATTGTCGCCGCTCTTGCAGCCGCCTTTTCCTTTACAGGAGTTTTGGCCTTTACAAGAATGTTTTTCTTTGGTGTGCTTAGAAGCCTTTGCAGTCTTCTTTGAGCTCTTGTCGGTGCTGGTGCTGCCCGACTGGTCCTGTGCAAACATGCTCGCGCTGGTTCCTGCCACCATGCCCGCCAGAGCTGCACTTGCGATTGCCAACTTTACTGACTTCGTCATGAGTTTCTCCTAATTTGTGTTTCTGGATTTGAGGTTCCTACCACGAACATGAGCCTGCGCTTGGCCAAGATTAACTCTCGACCCAGCGCTGATTACGCACCCGGGTGTGATTCCCTGCCGCGGAAAATGTGACAAGCTCTCCGCCGCTCGAGATCGAAGCCTCTCCGTAAACGGTTGAACACGTCCGCGTGTGAGTCGAACCAATTCGGCCCACTTTGCCACCGACTGCGCGCACCTGTTTGCGGATGGGCGGCAATTCTACCCGCCAGTCCATAGGCGAGCAATAGCAAATTCGCCACTTGCGGAGCCTTTATTCCCCACATGTGTGCTAATGCTGCTTCAAGTACGGAGGCATTCTGAAGAGCGGATTTACGCAGATGATCTCGCCTTGCGCTTAGGCGTACGAAAATCAGCGGTTCATCCCAGCGGAATCAATGAATGTGAAAATCTGAGCATTTACTTGCCAGAACTGAGTTGTCAGAACTTCCCACCTACAGCCTGATAAATCAGCAGCAGATTCAAACCGATGATGACCGTTACAGTTACGTAGGCGAGGATATTCGTCGTCTTTCCGTTGACGAGCTCGCCCATGACGTTGCTCCGCCGCGTCAGGGCGATTAATGGCACGAGGGCGAAGGGCAGTGCAAAGCTCAACGCAACTTGCGAGAGAAGAAGGATCTTCAGCGGATCGAGTTTGATGGCGATCACGATGAGGGCGGGGATCATCGTTATGAGTCGGCGGAGGAAGACGCTGAAGCGGATGTTTAGAAAGCCTTCGATAATGACTTGTCCTGCCATCGTGCCAACAGTCGAGGAGGACAGGCCTGACAGCAACAGTGCCAGAGCAAATGCTCCGGCGGACACTCGTCCTAGCAGCGGCGCAAGCGTCTGGTGTGCTTCTTCGATCGAAGTTACATGCTTGCCGGATGCGAAGAAGACGGCAGCAGCCATCACGATCATGGCTGTATTAATCAGCCATGCGCCATTCATGGCCGCCAGCACATCAATCAATTCAAATTGCAGATGGCGTAGGCGATGGAGTCGCTGTCCTGTCGGACAGCTTTCCGTTGCCTGCCGAGCACGATCCTGAACCAAGGCTGAATGCAAATAGACCACGTGAGGCATGACCGTCGCACCCAGCATGGCGACGGCTACATAAATGTTCCGCGAGCTGATCTCAGGCACGAGAATGTGGAATCCGACCTGTGCCCAGTTTGGCTTAGCCAGGAACAGCTCAATCGCATAGCAAGCAGCAATACCGAAAACGAACATCATGATGGCTACTTCGAGCTTGCGAAAGCCATAGAGCTCGAGTGCCAAAATGAGAAATACGCACACCGCAGTTGCCAATGCTGCCAACATCAGGACCGTCGACTTATCGAAGCCGCGAGCGACGAGTGATGGCCCAGCCAGCAGGTAGAAACCCAGCGCCGCACCGAGAAATTCTGCCAGATCCGTGGCCAACGCGGCTCCCTCGGCCGCGAACCACAGAAACAGGTTCATGCGGCGAGAGAAGTTTTCGCGACAACACTGGGGCAGCGTGCGTCCAGTCGCAATGCCCAGCTTAGCGGCGAGATATTGAATGAGAATCGCCATGGCATTCGACCACAGCAACACCCAGAGTAGGGAGTATCCGAATCGGGTGCCGCCTTCAATGTTCGCGGCGAAGTTGCCCGGATCTATGTAAGCAATGCTGGCGACAAATGCGGGACCGAAGTAGTACCAGAGCTCTCCGCTACGGAAGGCCGGCAGCGCCTTGAAACGCAAGGTCCAGGTGCTTGTGTCGGAGGTAGGGGTAGTCCCAAGGTCGTCGGCCACGGCAGAATAATCTGCGAATTGCGCAGAATAGATCAGTATAAACAGGGTCCGCAGTAGCGACTCGGGAACGCTGTGGCCGAGCTTGGAGGGTGCTGCAAGAGCCAGCTATATTGGTCTTATGAGAATTGTGCGGCTATCAGTCACACTGTTTGTCATTTTAAGTTCTGCACTGCTACTGGCTCAGCAGGCACCCCCTACCCAAGATCGAGTTTCTGCCAAGCTTCGCGAGCTCTACCCCAGCACTGCGGATGCTCATAAGGAAATTGCTGATGCATTGCAAGCTGCGGCAAGAGACCACAAACGCGTGCTTCTCGTCTTCGGAGCCAGTTGGTGCTTCGACTGCTTTGCCCTGGATTATCGGTTTCATCAGCCCAACATCGAGCCGCTCGTCGATAAGAACTTTCACGTTGTCCACATCGACATCGGCCAACGCGACAAGAATCTGGATATTGCGAAGAAATACGACACCCCAATTGAGGGCGTCCCGGTCGTGGCCGTGCTCAGCAGCCGGGGCAAGCTCCTGTACAGCCAGAAAACGCACGAATTCTCTACAGCCCGGAGTTTGGATCCGCAGGTAATCGTCGATTTTCTAAAGACTTGGAAGCCGTCGGCTTAATCTAGCTCGCCACTCTGGCCCCAAGGACGAGCGTCTCTCGATTGGGAAACCTGCACCACAGATTCGGGTGTCTAATGGAGAGAGTGAGCTTTTCGAGAAATTTCTTCATCTCTTTGGCTGCCGTGGTGTTGGGAAACGTAATTTATTTCCTTATTATGCCGCACTTGCCGCCGGCGGCGCAGCATCGCACCTACCATCTCTTGCCCGATCTCGGCTTGCTCATCGATTTCTGGATTTGCCTCGTCATCTATGGGCTGATTGCCCTCCTTTTCCGTCCGCAACCCGGACGGCCACCAAGCGAACAGCGGCGTTAATCCGGCCCCCCGTCCATATGAGGCAAATAGCTTATAGTCGCTCTAAATCAAACCTTCAAATGGCCCGAAATGGCCCAAAACTCTTGTCAATCCGCTAGAAATCGGGCCTAATGAGAGCGTTAGGCTTGCTCCTTTCTGGTTTGGTTTCGTATCTCCCCTGGCAGCGATTCGGGCCGGAATGGCCTTAAAACATTTGCGTATAGCGCCACTATGCAGAAGATTGCCCTACTTTATGACGCCAGCCAGGCCGTCCTGTCTACTTTCGATCTGGACGAGGTTCTCGATCAGATTCTCAGCATCGTCCGAGACTACTTCCATGTAACCAACTCGGCGGTACTGATGCTGAATTCGAGCACGCGCGAGTTCTTCGTTCGTACCTCGATCGGACGCCCGCAAAAAGAAGGCCGCATCAGTATCCCGCCGGGAAAAGGAATTATCGGGAGCGCAGCCGAATTGAAGCGCCCCGTGTATGCGCCGGATGTAAATCAGGATTCGCGCTATATCGCGGGATTTCCTGCAACCAGGTCCGAAGTGGCGATTCCGCTGATGGTCCGAGATGAAGTAGTGGGAGTCCTTGATATCCAGAGCGAAAAGTTAGATGCCTTCGACTCGGAAACTCTCGACCTTCTCACTCTCTTTTCCACGCAGGCGTCAATCGCCCTCGAAAATGCTCGGCTGTATACGCTCGAGCAGCGACGAACCAAGCAGCTGGAGGCGATTAACGCAGTCGCCCGCCAGACAACGGCAGTCCTGAACCTTGATGAATTGCTGACCAAAGTGTGCGATCTCGTACTGGAAAAATTTGGCGTGGACCACGTGGTGGTCTCGCTGCTCGACGAAGATGATCATTTGAGTGTCCGCGCACATAAGGGAAAGTTGACTCCGATTCTGCCTCAAGGCGCTGCACTTCCGATTGGTACCGGAATGGGAATGCGCGCGCTGGAACTTGGAAAAACAGTCGTGGAAAACGATGTCCGATCGCTGCGCAGATATCTGGCGAGCTTTGTCGAGACGCGCTCTGAGGTGTGCGTCCCGCTCATCTTTTTCGGCGAAAAACTTGGAGTGCTGATGCTCGAAAGCGCCACTCCCGGCAACTTTACAGCCGAAGATGTCCCGCCACTCGAGTCAGTAGCCGACATCTGTGCCGGCGCCATTAAGAACGCTCATTACTTCGAACAGGCGCAGCAGCTTGCCTATCGTGATGGTCTCACCGGTATTTACAACCGCCGCTATTTCGAGATGCAGATCGCATCCGAAATCGAGCGTGCTTCTCGTTATGACGGGCGCTTGGCGATCATTATGATCGATATCGACAATTTCAAACGCCTTAACGATGAATTTGGCCACCTGCTTGGCGACGAAGTGCTTCGGCAAGTGTCTACTGTCTTTAGCCAGCAGCTTCGCAAGGTTGACGTTGTATGCCGCTATGGTGGAGAGGAATTTGCCATTTTGGTGCCCCAGACATCAGGAAGCAACGCGCTAGAGGTTGCTGAAAAGCTCCGCCGCGTTGTTGCGGCCTATCGTTTCCCGGGTGTTCCGGTGAAGGTGACAATCAGTGCGGGTGTGGCGGAGTATCCTTCGAACGGAAAGACACGCGATGAACTCGTGGCCGCTACTGATGCCGCGCTCTACGCGTCGAAAGAAGCCGGGCGTAATCGAGTGTCACCTGCCTCGGCGGCGCGAAAAACAACTGCTTGAGAACGGCGAACACGAAGGACACGAAGGCAACACCGGAGGACACAGAGAACTCTTCTGTTGGCCTGAGACTCTCGTGTTCGCCGTTCCTGGTTGAACTTAATTTTCAGATCCCACGTAAATACCACCATGTACACAGTTGAACTGGATCAGGTCCGCAAGAGCTACGACAAGTTTGTCGCCGTTAAGGATCTTTCTCTCAATATTGAACAGGGAAGCATCTTCGGCCTGCTTGGTCCCAACGGCGCAGGCAAGACCAGCACGATCCGAATGATGATCGGCATCACCGTTCCCGATTCAGGCCAAGTCCGGATGTTCGGTGAGCCGTTTCGGCGCGACCATCTCAAGCGAATTGGCTACCTTCCCGAAACTAGCGGTCTCTATAAGAAGATGAAGGTCAGCGAGCAGTTGGTTCTGTTCGGACAATTGCGCGGGCTCTCCGCTTCCGACTCTCTGGCGCGCGCCAAGCAGTGGTGTGAGCGCATGGAGATCGCCGGATGGATGGACAAGAAGACGGAAGAGTTGTCCAAAGGCATGCAACAGAAGATGCAGTTCATCTCCACGCTACTGCACGATCCCGAGTTCCTCATCATGGATGAGCCGTTTGCCGGTCTTGATCCCGTGAACGCAAGCTTGCTCAAAGATGTGCTGCTCGAACTCAACAAGCAGGGCCGCACGATTCTTTTCTCTACACATCGCATGGACCAGGTTGAGAAGCTTTGCAGTTCCATTTGCCTTATTAATCGTGGAGAGGCTGTTCTGCAAGGAAGGCTCAAAGAGATTAAGGGACGTTATGGGCGAAGCAACGTGCAGATCGAGTATGAAGGATCGGACGAGTTCCTGCGAGAAAACGGCCTCGTGCAGTCCTTCAACAACTACGGCAATTACGTCGAAGTGCGGATGGCGCCAGGCGCAGACTCGCAGAAGCTACTACATCTTGTTGCGCAGCGTTCACGCGTGAACAAATTCGAACTGGTTGAGCCGTCACTCGAAGACATCTTCATCGACACCGTGGGGAAGACCGATGCATAACATTTTTCTGTTCGCGAGACGCGAATATCACGAGACTGTGCGGAAGAAATCGTTCATCGTCATGACGATTCTTCTGCCCGCAATGATGTTCGGCTTCACTGTACTGCCGAGCATGATTGCGTCGAAGCACTCCGGTGAAACGCAGCACATCGTGATTGCTACATCAAATCCGCAGTTCGCGAATGATATCCGCGATCAATTCAACAAGCCTGATGCCGACAACGCTTCGCGCCGAGGCAGAACTTCGGATTCAGCAACCCGCAACTTCGACTTTCAGATTGACACGAATGTGAGCCCGCAAGAGGAAGAGGCTCTCACGCAAAAAGTGAATTGGCATGAGCTCGATGGCTATCTTTGGGCAGGGCCTCAATCTCTGACGGACCGGAAGTTTAGTTATCGCTCGCGAAATTCTGGCGATCTGGACACGGTGGGCACGCTAGGCAGCGCTGTTCGCAGCGCGATGCTGCAGCAGTCACTTAGGAAACATGGAGCAAGCGCGCAGGAAATTGAGGATGCGCTGAAGCCAGTCGATGTACAAGCGAAAAAGATCGAGAACGGTCGAGTAACTGAATCCAGCGGAATGGGAACGTTCTTTTCAGTAATCTTGCTCATGATCCTGCTTTACGTGACGATTCTCATGTACAGCATGAGCGTGATGCGGTCGGTTCTCGAAGAAAAGAACTCGCGCATTTTCGAGGTTCTCCTCTCCACTGCAACACCGAAAGAACTGATGGCCGGCAAAATTCTCGGCGCTGCCGCGGTTGGAATCACCCAGATCGCGATCTGGACTCTGGCAGCCACTCCATTTGCAGCACAGGCGATCAGCATTGGAGGCGAACAGTTTCACCTCAATCTGAGCATTGCCAACATGGTTTTCTTTGGTGTGTTTTTCATTTTGGGTTTCATCTTGTACTCGGCTCTGGCTGCAGCGTTGGGAGCGTCGGTGAACTCCGAGCAGGAAGCTCAGCAATTTCAGTTCGTCATCATGATGCCGATGATCGTTTCGGTAATCTTTATGACCCCTGTGATTCTCCAGCCTCATTCCGCAATGGCCACGGTTTTGTCCCTGATCCCGTTCTGCACGCCGCTACTGATGTATATCCGGATTCTGGTCGAAACGCCTCCGATGTGGCAGGTAGCCCTGAGCCTGATACTACTAGTCGGGACCATCTACGCCATGCTCGCTATTTGCTCACGCATATATCGAGTGGGAATCCTTATGTACGGCAAGCGTCCGACGCTGCCGGAAATTATGAAGTGGTTGAAGTACGCGTGAGGTTAGCGATAACCGTAGGCAATAGGTTTGCCGCTTTGGCTGTCGTTATTGCGTGCCGTTTATTGCCCGGTGCTCCGCGCGAGACTGTCCCGCTATAATCAAAGCTGCGCGTCAACGCGTCCCGCCAATCGAGGAGGGGTGGCCGAGTGGCTGAAGGCGGCGGTTTGCTACTTCAACCTGCCTGATTCGTACGAACCGACCTTATAGTATTTTGTTCGACTTAGCAGCTCCTCAGTTGCACAGGAACACGCCATTTGCAGCGTAGCGTGCAGTAGCACTTCGTCTTTTTCCCCCCGGAATGGACGCGAATCCGGTGCTGAACACTTAATCAGTAGGTTGAAAGTTCGATTGCTTCTGCGCTGACCAATTTTCAACCGTTTGGCTTGCCATTGCGCTCTGTTTGTGAAAGTTCCTTGCGTCGTTGACCGACCGAAACGCCGCGCGCCCCTTCGTTCACGACGCTGGTCCCGCTGGCTTATTTCGCAAGGGCGAGACCGTGTTGCATTTCAACTCCCGCAAGCTGACTTCTGCGGTGCTGCGCAAATACGCAACAAAATCATTGACGATTCCGAGGCAACTCCACAAGCAGCAACTGCACCACTGGTCGGTATTCCGAGTCAACTCCCCCGCAAGTGCTAAGGCAATTTTTGCTTTTTGGAAGCCAGTTCGATAGCAACTTTCGTGTTTTAATTTATTAACGCGAAGGTTAGCCGTGAAGGTCCCGTGCTAACGTTCTTAACTCTTCCGCCGTAACTCGTTGAGAATGAATTTCCCGCGGTTCATACAGTTTTCCGAGCTGCTCGCTCGCACCGGACGGCTCGAACTTTCGCCTCGCTGGCTTCAGATTTTCAAATGAGGAGACCCGACCATGAGGACTAGTGGTCAAAAGAGTGCGTCGAGCACTCCTGCCCCCTTGAAGGAAAACAACGGAGCAGGTGCAGCCGTTGCGCCCGCTCAGTCTTTCGATTTGGGATTAATCCTAACCACGCTTCGCCGGATGCGCGATGGAGATTTTTCCGTTCGTCTGCCGGGTACGTGGACCGGCATTGAAGGAAAGATCGCGGACACGTTCAATGAAATCGCCTCCACCAATGAACAGATGGCCGACGAGTTGAACCGCGTAGGGCAGGTGGTTGGAAAAGAGGGCAAAACCCGAGAACGAACTCGCTTCCTGCAGCAGCGAGGTTCATGGGGGAAGATGGAGGTATCGGTCAACACCCTTGTCGAAGATCTGTTACGGCCCACGACTGAGGTGACGCGCGCCATCAGCGCCGTGGCGCAAGGAAGCCTTACACAGACGGTTCGTTTGGACGTGGATGGCCGCGCACTAGAAGGCGAGTTTCTGCGCACCGCGAACATCGTGAATACGATGATTCAGCAGTTGAGCATCTTCACCTCAGAAGTGACGCGCGTGGCGCGCGAAGTAGGAACCGATGGCAAGCTCGGTGGACAAGCAGTGGTGCCCGGCGTTGCCGGCACTTGGAAGGATCTGACGGACTCGGTGAACTCCATGGCCAGCAACCTGACTGGCCAGGTGCGCAACATCGCAGAGGTAGCGACGGCTGTGGCGAGTGGCGATCTCACTCGCAAAATCACTGTTGACGTGCGTGGAGAAATTCTTCAACTCAAAGAAGCCATCAACACGATGGTGGATCAACTGCGCTCCTTCGCTTCAGAAGTGACGCGCGTGGCGCGCGAAGTTGGCACCGATGGCAAACTCGGCGGCCAAGCTGTGGTGCCGGGCGTAGCGGGAACCTGGAAAGATCTGACGGACTCGGTGAACGCAATGGCCGGCAACCTCACGGCCCAAGTCAGGAACATCGCCGAAGTCACCACCGCCGTCGCTCGCGGCGATCTCTCGCGCAAAATCACGGTGGACGTGAAAGGCGAAATTCTAGAACTCAAAGACACCATTAACACGATGGTGGACCAGCTCAATGCGTTCGCCGGGGAAGTGACGCGCGTAGCGCGCGAAGTCGGTACTGAAGGAAAGCTTGGAGGACAGGCGCAGGTTCCAGGCGTCGGCGGCACGTGGAAAGACCTGACCGATAACGTCAACTTCATGGCGAGCAACCTGACTGGCCAGGTGCGCAACATCGCCGA
>JACZCV010071478.1_pt1 | contig 10065 bp, 9 predicted proteins | sample 8641841 | NCBI WGS metagenome assembly JACZCV01 (sample SAMN15324606, study PRJNA640507) | soil metagenome | isolation source: monocropping sugarcane control | place: China: Luxin town, Laibin City, Guangxi Province | collected 2019-07-25 | depth 10cm m
GCGCTGGGCTGCGACTTCTACGCGTTCAGCGGCCACAAGATGCTCGGCCCGACGGGCGCGGGGATCCTCTACGGGCGGCGCGAGCTGCTCGAGCGGATGGACCCGTTCATGGGCGGCGGCGACATGATCAAGACCGTCCGCGTCGAAGGCACCACGTACCACGACCTGCCCTGGAAATTTGAAGCGGGAACGCAGGCGATCGGCGAGGTCATCGGCCTCGGCGCCGCTGTCGATTACCTGACCGGGCTGGGCATGGAGAACGTGCGCGCGCACGAGACGGAGATCACCGAGTACGCCTACGAGGCGCTGAGCGAGATCGACGGGCTGACAGTCTTCGGGCCGCCGCCCTCGCGCCGCGCGGGAGTGATCTCATTCGCGGTGGACGGCATCCACCCACACGACCTCGCGACCATCGCCGACCGCGACCAGGTCTGCCTGCGCGCCGGCCACCACTGCGCGATGCCGTTGATGGAGCGCCTGGACGTGGCCGCCACGGCCCGGGCTTCCTTCTACGTCTACACGCAGAAGGACGAGATCGACCGCCTGGTAGGTTCGATCAAAGAGGCGCAGAGGATCTTCAAATGAGCAACCAGCCGGCGAGCGCGGACGACCAGTTCTACCGGGAGTACATCCTCGACCACTACAAGAACCCCCGGAACTTCGGCCGGCTCGAGCGCCCCGACATCTCGCACGAGGAGGACAACCCCCTGTGCGGCGACGTCGTGGGCATGGACTTTCGCATCAAGGACGGGGTCATCGACGACATCCGCTTTCACGGCCGCGGCTGCGCGATCTCACAGGCATCGGCGTCGCTGCTGACCGAGCGACTGAAGGGCATGCCGCTCGAAGACGCCAAGAAGATCAACAAGGACGATGTGCTCGGCGAGCTGGGAATCGAGATTTCACCGGCGCGCATCAAGTGCGCGCTGCTTTCGCTGAAGGTGCTGAAGGTCGGCGCCTATGGATTGGCCGGGGATGAAGAGGAGTAGTAAGGAAGAGATGAGCACCACCCCCGAAGAAGCACCGTTCCGCGATCTGAAGATCGACGACGTGCGCAAGCTGATCGACGACGGGTACGAGATCGTCGATGTGCGCGAGGACTGGGAATGGAACAAGGGCCACCTGCCCGGAGCGCGCCACGTCGTGCTCAGCCACATCCTCGCGAGCCCGACGACGCAGAAGTTCAACGACCGGACCATCTTCGTGTGCGCGGTCGGTGAGCGCTCGGCTGTGGCCGCCGAGATGGCGGTGGCGCTGGGCGTGCAGGACGTGGTGAGCTTCCGCGGCGGCACCAACGCGTGGAGGGCTGCCGGCCTGCCCCTGGAGACTCCATGAGCGATCTGGCACCAACGACCCAGGTCGCGGAGGGTTCGAGCGTCAAGCCCGAGGAGGTCATCGACGTCCTCCGCCAGTGCTTCGACCCCGAGATCCCGGTCAACATCGTCGACCTCGGCCTCGTCTACGACATCGCGATCAAGCCCGAGCGCGTCGACGTGAAGATGACTCTGACCGCCCTCGGCTGCCCGATGGCGGGCGACGTGATGGCGGACGTCCGCGACCACCTGCTGACGCTGCCGGGCATCAACGACGCCGGCGTGGACATCGTTTACGAGCCGGTCTGGACCCCAGAGCGCATGTCTGAAGAAGCGCGCTGGGAACTGGGGATGGTCTAACCGGCGCAGCTCACGCTGGGTGCGGCCATACGTCCCACACAGTCGTGATGGCCGATTCCGATTCGGTTCCTGCCTGCAAGTCGTAGATGTAGGTCTTCCCGGTCGTGATCGATTTTCCGCCGCTACCGCAGGGCCACGGATCGCTCGTAGCGCACGGCCTTTCACCCTGCCACCAGATGAAGCGCGAAGTCAGGAACGACGGCTCACTGCGCTCTGCTGCAATTTGGCGCACCACGCCGCTAGCCACGTCCAATAGAAAGATGCGCGGGATACCATCGGCGTCCCTGGTTTCGTACACGATGCTTCCACCCGCCGGAGAGGCCTTTGGCCGAATCCATTGCACGTGCGGAAGTGGTGTCGCACCGCTGCCGGCGTGCCAGGACTCGACCCCGCCGCCGTCGCGGTAGTAGAGGGTGTCGCCCGACCAGACCGACATTGTCGGGACGCCTTGAGCCGCGATTCCGCTCGAATCGCTGCTCCTGAGCAACTGGCCGTAAGAAGACCAGATCCGCAACGAGGGTCCACCCCAGCTCTGTACGAACGAGATGTAAGCCCCGTCAGGCGAGTAGAGCAATCGTGAGTCGAGGCGGTCCGTGCACTCGGGGGCCTCGCAGTCAACGCCCCAAGGCACTGACGGCATCAACGAAACCACTCGATTCATACCGCCACTGACAATGTGCAGCTGGCTTCCGGATCGATCGTCCAGATCTGTGACGTACGCGGCAGCGGCCGCGTTGGGACTCCAGGCGAACGCAATCATGCCAACGCAGCCGGTGGCCACGATCGACGAAGACGTGGCGTCGATTGCTGCTCGAACCAGCTTGTTCTCGTCTACGTAGGAGACCGACGCCAGCTCGAAAGAGCTGATGAACCGAGGGCTGCTGAGCTGCGGGTAGACGAAAACGGTGCGCGGATTCGCGAAGTCGGTGATATCTCTCACGACAAAACCGTTGCTGCCACTCAGGCCGACAATCGCTAGGTTCCGAATTGATGGCCTGGCCGCGGGCAGGACCGGCGCGGCCTGAGCGACATCGCAGCCTGCCGGCGACTTACGTCCAGACGAGGCAGGTTCACCATTACGAACCGTCGAGGCGGGAGTGGCCAGTTGCACGTTCCCGGGCAAAAACGCAATGCCGCGGCCCTGGCTTGGGGCCGCGCTTGAACCGCAACCGGAGAGGACGGCAACCGCCGTCAACAAAGCCAGCCACCTGAGCGCGCGCATGCCCCGTCGAAGCTAACTCCCGGCGCCGGCCTTGGTTACGACTAAGGGAAGCTCAGCACTCCCTGGACGCACTCGTAGCTCGTAGACGGCAGACCGGCAGTCGACCCGCCGCTCTCTCCTGTCCGGCGGATCAGCAGCAGGTACCCGGCGTCCTTCGCCGCGATGGCGACGACGGCCACGCCGACCAGCACCCGCTCCGCCACGGCCGAAGTGTAGGTGTGGCCAGAATTAGCGGCGCGTGAGTGACCACCACCACGACGAGGCTTCCTATGGCGACGCCGACGCGCGCCGGGCGGTCATCGTCAGCGCGATCGTGCTCGGCATCGCGGCCGCCGCCGAGTTCGCCGCCTCGCTGAAAGGCCATTCCGCCGGCGTCCTCGCCGACGCCCTGCACAACAGCGGTGACGCTGCGACGACCTTGGTGCTGCTGGTCGCATTCGCGATCGCCCGCCGCCCCGCGACGCGGCGGTTTCCATCGGGATTCGGCCGCGTGGAAGAGGTGGCGACGCTGCTGATCATCATCGTCATCCTCTTCACCGCTGCCGCGGCTGCGTTCGAGTCGCTGGCCCGACTGCTCTCGACGCAGGGCTACTCCAACCCGGCCCCTGGATTGGCGGCCGCGGCGGTGGGCATCGTCGCCAACTTCAGCGTCTCCGAGTACAAGATCCGGGTCGGCCGCCGCATCCGCTCGCTGGCTCTCGAGGCCGACGGCCTGCACTCGCGCCTGGACGCGCTCGTCTCCGCCGCAGCGTTCGCGGGACTCGGTCTGGCATGGATGGGCTTCGCCATCGCCGACCCGCTGGCGGGCCTGCTCATCACCTTCGCGATCATCTACATCCTCGCGACCACGATCGGCCGCCTGGTGCTGCGCATGATGGACGCCGTCGATCCGCAGCTCATCGAGCAGATCACCAAGGCCGCCGCCAGCGTCAACGGCGTGCTCGGCGTGCACGACGTACGCGCTCGCTGGGTAGGCCGCGAGCTCGTGGCGGTGGTCCACATCGACTGCCCGCCCAATTCATCCCTGCAGAAGGCGCACGACATCGCGCAGACCGTGGAGCGGGAAGTCGCCCGCCAGGTGCCGGCGGTTCACCTCGACGTGCACATGGATCCAGGGATCGGGCCTCATGTTCACTAGGGTCCCCACGAAATCTCGGCGCAGCCTCCGATTTCGTGGGGTATTTCCCACGGTCCTTAAACTGAAGATGTGAGCGCTGAAGGCGCGGGGAAGAACGACTTCAGCCCGGGGCTGGAGGGAGTAGTCGCAGCCAAGACGGCCGTCAGCGAGGTCGACGGAGCAAACGGCCGCCTGATCTACCGCGGCGGATACCTCATCGAAGACCTCGCCCCCGCCGTCACTTTTGAAGAGGCGGCTTACCTGCTCTGGCATGGCGAGCTACCCAACAAGTCCGAGCTCGACGCGCTGCGCCACCAGATGGCCGAGGCCCGCAAGCTCAAAGACTCGACGCGCAACGTCATCAACGCGCTCGATTACGACACCGACCCCATGGACACGCTGCGCACCGCGCTCTCAGCGCAGGGTGCGACGAAGCAGCTGACCAAGCCGTCGGTCGAGGAATCGATCGCGTTGACCGCGGTGGTGCCGACCATCGTCGCCGCGGCGCACCGTCGCCGCCACAAGCGCGACCTGGTCGAGCCGCGTCCCGAGCTCAGTCACGCCGCGAACCTGCTGTGGATGATGGACGGGCAAGAGCCGGCCAAAGAGCGCGTGCACTGGCTCGACCAGTACCTGGTGATGCTCGCCGACCACGGGCTCAACGCCTCGACCTTCACGGCGCGGGTCGTCGCTTCGACGGGCAGTGACCTCGCGTCATGCGTGGTGGCTGCGATCGGAGCGTTGAAAGGTCCGGCACACGGTGGCGCCACCTTCGCCGCGCGCACGATGCTCGACAACATCGGGTCAGTCGAGAACGTCGACAAGTGGATGGCCGACCAGCACGCCAGGCACGCCCGCTTCCCCGGCTTCGGCCACCGCGTCTATCGCACGTACGACCCGCGCGCCAAGATCCTGCGCGAGATCGCCAAGACCGCGGACCCGAAGCTGCACCAGCTCGCGGCGCGGACAGAAGCGGTCGCTCTGAAGATCCTCCATGACGCCCATCCCGAGCGCCCAAACGCAACGAACGTCGACTTCTGGGCCTCGGTGGTGCTGACCGGTTGCGGCATCCCGAAGGAGCTCTTCACCTGCATCTTCGCGATGTCGCGCGTCGGTGGTTGGACGGCGCACGTGCTCGAGTCGCTCGGCGACCTGCGCATCATCCGGCCAGCCTCGGTGTGGATCGGTCCTGAGCCCGGAAAGAAACCCGAACCCGTAGAAAAGCGCTGATGCCCGATTACGTCCCGGGCCTCGAAGGCATCGTCGCGGCCCAGACGGAGATCTCGCTGGTCGATGGCGCCAATGGCCGGCTCGTCTATCGCGGCTACGTCATCGCCGACCTGGCGGAAGAGATCTCGTTCGAAGAGGTCGCCCATCTCTTCTGGTACGGCAGCCTGCCGTCACGGGCACAGCTCGACGGACTGGCCGGTCAGCTGTCCTCGATGCGCACGCTGACACCCGCGGCCACCACGGCCCTCAACGCCCTGCCCAAGGACTCGGACCCGATGGACGTGCTGCGCAGCGTCGTGTCGATGCAAGGTGTGCTGCCCCACCTGCAAAAGCCGACAGTCGAGCACGCGATCCACGCGACGGCCACGTTCCCCACGATCCTCGCGGCCTTCCATCGGAAGCGCACCGGCCAGGAGTACGTCAAGCCGCGGCCCGACCTCGGCCACGCCGCCAACTACCTCTACATGCTCACCGGCAAGGAGGCGGCGCCGGAGCTCGTGCGCGCGCTGAACACATACCTCGTGCTGCTCGCGGACCACGGCATGAACGCGTCGACGTTCACCGCGCGCGTGATCGCCTCGACCGATTCGGACATGGCCTCATGCCTCGTCGGCGCGATCGGCGCGCTCAAAGGCCCCGCCCACGGCGGCGCGCCATCGGCCGTCATGGACCAGCTCGAACAGATCGGCACCGCCGAGAACGCCGAGGCCTGGATGCGCGAGGCGCGCAAGCGCAAGGAACGGTTCATGGGCTTCGGCCACCGCGTGTACCGGACGTACGACCCTCGCGCGCGGATCCTCAAAGCCATGTGCCAGAAGCTGAACCCGAAGTTCTACGACCTGGCGTCGAAGGTGGAGGAGACCGCCCTCGCGATCCTGCATGAGGAGCACCCCGAGCGGCCGCAGGCGACGAACGTCGAGTTCTACTCGGCGGGCGTGCTGCAGGCGATCGGACTGCCGAAAGATCTGTTTCCGCCGACTTTTGCAGTGTCCCGCGTGGCAGGCTGGTCGGCGCATGTCCTCGAGCAAGCCGGGCACAACCGCCTCATCCGCCCTCAATCCGAGTACGTCGGGCCCGAGCCTCGCAAGCCGGTACCTATCGCGGAGCGCGGCTAGAAACCTAGGTCTCGTCGCTCTCGGCTGGTTCCTGCTGATCGTCGCCGGCGTCACCGGCTACTGGGTGGTCTGGGTCCCGGTGTCGAACGATCCGCTGGCCAATGACTTCACGCTCGTCTACATAGCAGCCCGGATCGGGATATTGAACGGCTGGAGCCATGTCTACTCGCTAGCGCTACAGCACCAGTACTTCGCGCAGCTCCGACCAGGAGTGTTCTTCAACGACGGCCAGCGTTTCATCGCTCCACCCCCGCTTGCCTGGCTGACGGCGCCGCTAACGACCCTCCAACCCGCCACCGCCTTCTACGTCTGGCTCGCCTTGTCGATTGCCGCGCTGGTCGCGGCATGGTGGATCGCCGCCCCAGGTGCCGGCGGCGAGCGCTGGATCTGGCTGATCGCAGTCTTCGCCTGGTACCCGGTGCTCTACGCCCTCCAGTACGGCCAGCCGGCGCCGCTGGTGCTGCTCGCGGTGGTCGCGTGCTGGGCGCTGGCGGAACGCGACAGGAACAACCTGGCCGGGATCGTACTGGCGCTAGGAACCGTCCTCAAGCCGCAGCTCGTGCTGGCCGTCCCGCTGGTGCTGCTCGTGGCCGGACGCTGGCGGATCTTCGGCGCGTGGGCGGTGACGGTCGCCGCCTTCGCCGCGGTCTCCCTCGCCACGCTCGCCGCGAGCGGCCTCGCCGACTACCGCAGCCTGCTCGCCGAAGCCCAGACCCTGCCCAACAACCGGTACTTCACGCTCGCGTTCCTGCTCGGTCCCGGACCGCTGAGCTACGCGGCCCAGGCGATCGTGCTGGTGGCCGCGGCGGTGGCTGCCCACATCAATCGCTCGGCATCGCTGGGCAGGCTCATCGCCCTCGGCCTGGTGGCCGGCGCCTTCGGCTCCAGCTACTGGCATCTGCAGGATTTCACGATCCTGATGGGTGCGGCGTGGCTCCACTGGCGCGACAATCCGCCGGCATGGCAGCGCGCATGGCTGGGGGTGACGGCGGTGACGATGGAGCTCGCCTGGCCGCTGACACCGCTGCCGCTCCTGATCGCGATGGCGGTCTGGCTCGGAATGATCAGCGTGCCGGCTCGGTCGCCATCCCGCGCGCCCGCCTGATCGTCGCCGCCCTCGCGGCGGCCGTCTGCATCGCGATCCTGCTGCTCTCACGCAACTTCAACTTCTACTTCGACGAGTGGGAGTTCATCCTCAACGCGCCGAGCTGGACCTGGCTCGGCTTCCTGCAGGCGCACAACGAGCATCCGGTCGTCGTGCCCAAGCTGATCTACGCCGCGCTGCTCAACACCGTCGGGCTGCGCTCGTACTGGCCGTACATGGCGGTGCTGCTGGCGCTGCACGCCGCCAATTCCCTCCTGCTTTTCGAATTGATCCGGCGTCGCGCGGGCGACGCGATCGGCATCGCCGCGGCGGCGCTCCTGCTCGTGCTCGGCGCCGGCTGGGAGAACTTGCTCTGGGCATTCCAGATGACCTTCGTGGGCTCGACCACCTGTGGCCTCGGCGCCCTGCTCGTGCTCCAGCGAATCAACGGCACCCGCGGCAGCGCGATCGCCACCGGTCTTGCCGGCGCGTCGATTCTCTTCTCCGGCATCGGCCTCTCCTTCGCCGTCGCGGTCGCTGTGCAGCTGGCCGCCGAGCCCGAGCGACGACGTGACCTGCGCTGGATGGCGGTGCTGGCGGTCGTCGTGGCCGCCTGGTATCTCGATTTCGGCCACACCGGCGCGCCGACCAACCCGCCGCCATCGGCGATGAACGTCGTCGTCGCACCTCTCTACGTGCTGTGGGGCCTGGGCGCGGCGGCGGCAGGGATCTTCGGCGAGGGCGGCTGGTGGGGACCCTTCGCCCTGGTGGCGGCCGCGGTGGCCGTCGGCTGGAGCTGGTATCGCAAGCGTCCCGATGCGCCGCCCCTCGCCGCCGGGGCGGCGATGCTGAGCCTGTACGGCCTCACCGCGTTGACGCGGGCGCAGCTCGGCTACGACCAGGGCGGCGCCGCTCGCTACGTCTATGTGGGCGCGATTCTCTGGATGCTGCTGCTTGCCGACGCCGCGGCCACGCTGCCCTGGCGCGGCACGTGGCGGCCGGCGCTGGCCGCGCTCATCTTTCTCGCGTGCTTCAACAGCGCCGCCCTGCTGTTCGAGTACGGCAGCGCGAAGACGGTGCAGATGCAGCGCGAGGGCGCGGACCTGCAAGCGCTCAACAGCGTGCGCGGCGACCCCTGCCTGAAACCGACTGGCGACCCTGATCCACTCGTGATGCCATGGGTGTCGAACCCGGCGCAGTACTATCGCGCCGTCGGCCTTTATGGCGATCCGGCGCCGGCCGGACCCGTCCGCGATAGGCCTGATTACGATCGCGCCCGCATGAACCTGCTGTTCACCAACTGCCGATAGCGCTTCGCCCCCGCCTCCTACACTTGACTTCGACATGCCGGACTTCGATGTCGTGATCCTCGGCGGAGGCATGGGCGGTTATCCGGCCGCGATCCGGGCCTCCCAGCTGGGTCTCAAGGTTGCACTCGTCGAGTCCGACAAGCTCGGCGGCACCTGCCTGCACGTCGGCTGCATTCCGACCAAGGCGCTGCTCGAATCCTCCGAGCTCTATCACCGCATCGCCGCGCGAGGCCAGGAATTCGGCATCGCCGCCGAGTCGGTGGCCTTCGACTATCCGCGCATCGCCGCTCGGCGCGACGCCGTGGTCACGCAGCTCTTCAAGGGCGTCCAGTTCCTGATGAAGAAGAACAAGATCGAGGTCGTCGCCGGCAAGGGACGCCTGAGAGACCGCAACACCGTCGAGGTCGGCGCTCAGCAGATCAAGGCCAAGAACCTGATCGTCGCCACCGGATCGACCGTGAAATCGCTGCCGGGAATCGATTTCGACGGCCAGTACATCGTCTCGTCGGACAACCTGACGCTGAGCGACAGGGTGCCCGAGTCGATCTGCATCATCGGCGCCGGCGCGGTGGGCGTCGAGTTCGCCACGCTCTACCACCAGCTCGGCGTCAAGGTCACGCTGCTCGAGGCGCTCGACCGCCTCGTGCCGCTCGAGGACGAAGACGTCAGCAAGGAGATGCTCACGCAGTTCAAGAAGTTCGGAATCGACGTGCGCGTCGGCGTCAAGGTGAAAGGCGCGAAGAAGGCGCGCGATGGCGTGAGCGTCGAGACCGAGCAGGGCGAAGTTTGGGCGCGACAGCTGCTGGTCGCGGTCGGGCGTGCCCCGCGCTCGAAGGAGATCGGCCTGGAGCAGGTAGGAGTGACGACTCATCCCAACGGTTTCATCAAGGTCGACGAGTGGATGCGCACCTCGGCCGAGGGCATTCATGCCATCGGCGACGTCGCGGGTGGTTACCTGCTCGCTCACGCGGCGGCGCATGAAGGCATGACCGCGGTCGAGGACATCGCCGGCCAGCGCGTGGCGCCGATGGATCAGAACCTGGTCACGCGGTGCACGTACTCGCATCCGCAGATTGCCTCGGTCGGCCTGACCGAGAAACAGGCGCGCGACGCCGGCCGCGAGGTGAAGGTGGGCAAGTTCCCGTTCACGGCGCTCGGCCGCGCGATCATCCACGGCGAGACGGCCGGCTTCGTGAAGATGATCGCCGACGCCAAGAGCGGCTCACTCATCGGCGCCCACGTGGTCGGTAAGGACGCGACCGAGCTCATCGCCGAGCCCGCGCTCACCCAGCTGTTCCAGGGCGACGCCTGGGA
>JACZCV010022085.1_pt1 | contig 10064 bp, 11 predicted proteins | sample 8641841 | NCBI WGS metagenome assembly JACZCV01 (sample SAMN15324606, study PRJNA640507) | soil metagenome | isolation source: monocropping sugarcane control | place: China: Luxin town, Laibin City, Guangxi Province | collected 2019-07-25 | depth 10cm m
AGCGCTGCGGCGCAGCGCGCAGCTCGACCTCGCGCTGCGCGTTGCGTCGCGCGGCGTGGAGCGCCACAGCGGAAACGCCGATGCCCACGACCTCCTGGCGCGCGTGCGCGTGGATCGCGGGGAGCTGGCCGAGGCGACGCTGGAATGGGAGGCTGTGCTCCGGCTCGCGCCCGACCACGTGGGCGCGCGGAAAGGCCTGGGCTACGTGCTGTACAAGCAGCGCCGTCTCGAGGAGGCGCAGCACCACCTCGGGTTGGCGGCGGAGCAGGGCGATCCCGCGGTCGATACGGCGCTGCGCATGGTGCGGCGGCTGCTGCGCTATACGAACGGCGCCGAGCCGGCGAACGGCGCGTCGCCTAACGGAGATCGCCTGGCCGCGGCCGAGCGCCGGGTCGAGGACGAGGCGCGGTGTCTGTTCGCCGAGATTCTGGGCGACGGCCCGCAGACGGCACTGCTGCTCGACGGGGAGGGACTGGTGACGGCCGGCGCGTATGTCACCGCCGACGGCGAGGACGTGGCCCAGGACGTGGGCGCCGCCCTCACCGGGGTGCGCGACGAGGCCGACCGGACCGTGAAGCACCTGCGGTTGGGCGCCTGGCGCGCCGTGATGTACGAGACCGAAGTGGCCACGATCGCGCTCGGCCCGGTGCTCGATGACTCGTTGGCGCTGGTCGCCGCCGCGCGCACCCTTCCGTTAGGCCTCGTGCGGCGCGTCCTCGACCGCTGCATCCAGCGCGCCGAGGCGTGGCTCAAGGAGGTCGCGTGAGCACGCCGTACACCGACGTTCTCTCCGCGGTGACGCGCCAGCGCGGCGTCCACGGCTGCCTCCTGGTGAGCGAGGCGGACGGCATCATCGTCGAGGCCAACGTCCAGGTGGGAGTCGAAGCCGGCATCGCGGGCGCGCTCGTGGCGTCGCTCTACCGGCGTGCTCGGTTAGGCACCGATGCCGCGGGACTGGCCGCTGTGGGATTCCTGCAGCTCGAGGCCGAGCACGGGCACGTGTGCGCGGTGGGGCGGGACGGCCTGGTCCTCGCGACACTGGCCGAGCCGAAGGCGCACATCGGACTCATTCGGAGCGCGATGCTGCGCGCGCTGGAGGCGCTGTGAGAGCGCGCGTCGCGGAGGCGTGGGTGGAAGCGCCGCTCCAGCGCTTCGTGGACGATGCGCGCGTCCAGTTCGCGCTCCTCCTCCACCCGAGCGGACAGGTGCTCGGGCAGTTCGGGTTCACCCGCGCGGTGGACGTGATGGCCGCCTGTGCGTTAGGCGCGGCCATCCATGCGTCGGCGGGCGAGTTGGGCCGCGAGCTGGACGGACATCCGTTCCGCGAATTGTACCACGCCGGCCGCGATCGCCAGGTGTTCATCGCCGAAGCCCCGACGGCGCGCGGTGCGCTGGTGCTCCTCACGGCGTTCGACGCCGAGAGCTCGCTGGGCCTGGTGCAGGTGTATTTCCGCGAGCTGCGCGAGGCACTCCAACACGCCGCGCCGCCCATCGTCGAATCGGGGCCGGCCTTCGACCGCAACTTCGAGCACGACCTCAATCGCAGCCTGGCCGTTCTGTTCGGACGCGCGCAGGAGCCGGCCGCCGGCGAAGCGAAGACCCAAAGCCCCTCAGCCTGAGCCGCCTGTGCCTCTCGTCAACTACGCGACGCGCGAGATCACGTGCAAGATCGTCTACTACGGGCCCGGCCGGTCCGGCAAGACGACCAACCTGCACTACATCTACGGCCAGGTGCCTAACGATCGCAAAGGCACAATGGTGTCGCTGGCCACGCAAACGGACCGCACGCTGTTCTTCGATTTCCTGCCGCTCGACCTTGGCTCGATCTCGGGGTTCAACACGCGCTTCCAGCTGTACACGGTGCCGGGCCAGGTCTACTACCACTCCACGCGCAAGCTCGTGCTGCAGGGCGCCGACGGCGTCGTGTTCGTGGCCGACAGCCAGGCGCGCCAACTCGACGAGAACGTCGAGAGCATGCAGGACCTGCACGCCAATCTCGCCGAGCACGGGATGGACGTGCGCACGGTGCCGCTCGTGCTGCAGTACAACAAGCAGGACCTGCCGGCGGATCTGATCCACGACACGGCGACGTTGGACGACGCGCTCAACTTTCGCGGCGTGCCCGCGTTCTCGGCGGGTGCGCTGCATGGCACCGGCGTGTTCGAGACGCTGCGCGGCATTTCGGAGCTCGTGCTGCGCCGGCTGAGCACGGCGGGAAGTCCTGCCACACCTTCTACGGCGCACGCCGGGAGCCGGTGACCGTGGAGCTGGACGCGCGCTACCGCTTCGAGAATTACATCGTCGGGTCGGCAAATCGGCTCGCCGTGTCGGCGGCGCGCGCCGTCGCGCAGGCGCCGGGCGCGTCGTTCAATCCGCTGTTCATCTATAGCAGCTCGGGACTGGGCAAGACCCACCTGCTGCTCGCCATCGGGAATCTGGGCCGTCAACTGCAACCCGATCTCAAGGTGGCGTATTCGACGGTCGACGAGCTGGTGGACGAGCTCAACGCGAGCGTCGCATCGAGCGCCGTGGACGCGCTGCGCGAGCGATATCAGAACGTCAACGTCCTGTTGTTGGACGACGTGCAGTTCCTGGCGGGCCGCCGCGAGACGCAGACGGAAATCCTGCGGCTGTTCAACGGATTGCAGCGGGGCGGGCGGCAGATTGTCCTCACGAGCGATCGTCCGCCGGCCGAGATCGCGGATCTCGACGAGCGGTTGATCACGCGCTTTTCGGGCGGGCTCGTGGTGGATGTGGGCGCGCCGGACTACGAGACGCGGGCAGCGATCGTGCGGCTCAAGTGCGACGAGCGCGGCGCGAAATTCGAGGCCGGCGTGTTGGACGAGCTGGCGCGCATTCCGTTCGGCAACGTGCGCGAGCTGCAGGGCGCGCTCAACCGGCTCATCGCGTCGCAAACGTTAGGCGAACGCGCGGTGACGCCGCAGAACGTGCGCGAGGTGTTGGGCGAGCGGCCGGAGCCGACCGTGGCGGCGAATGCGGGGGCGTCGGCGGTGGCGGCGCCCGCCCGTCCGCGCAAGGGCGGCACCGAGTTCTCGAGCTTCCTGAGCGATCTGAGCGCGGTGGTCGCGCAGCAGATCGAGCCGTGGCGCATCCGGCTGCTCGAGGTGATGTCGCGGTGGCGCGAGCAGGGCTTCCTGACGGCCGCTATCGAGCGCGCGCTCGAGAGCACCGACGAGCCCGACGTCGAGGCGACCGTTCGGCAGTACGAGAGCGCCGTGGCGCGCCTGCAATCGTTGGCCCGCGATGCGCAGGGACTCGACCCCGCGCTCGCGGCGTCCGATCTCTTCCGCGATCCGGACCGCGTGGGCGAAGCCGAGCTCGCGGTGGCGCGTCTGTTAGGCGCGGCGGAGCCGCCGCCGGGGCCGTCGCCCGATTACGTGCGCGCCGACTTCGAGGTGGGACCGTCCAACCAGCTGGCGGTACACGCGGCGGACACGGTGATCGAGGAGCCGGGCAAGAAGTACAACCCGCTCGTCATCTACGGCCCATCGGGCGTCGGCAAGACCCACCTCCTGAACGCGTTAGGCAACGAGCTCATCGGGCTGCGCGGCGGCGCGACGACGGTGGCATGCGTCAGCGCGCGCCGGTTCACCGAGGAGCTGATCGCGGCGTTGCGCGACGGCACCATCGAGCGCTGGCGCGCACGGTACCGCGTGGTGGACGTGCTGGTCATCGATGACGTGCACGAGTGCGCCGGGACCGAGCGTACGCAGGAGGAGTTGTTCCACATCTTCAACGCGCTCTACGCCAGCGGGCGGCAGATCGTGTTGTCGATGCGGTGCGCGCCCAAGCAGATCGAAGGACTCGAGGACCGGCTGCGGTCGCGATTCGAGGGCGGTCTCGTGGTCGAGATGCAGGCGCCGGATCACGTGCTGCGCGAGCGGCTGTACGCGCGCTCGCTCGCGGCCGCCGATGTGCGCCACGACCGCGCGCTCGTGGACTATCTCGCGGCGCGCGCGGTGGCGAGCGTGTCGGAGATCACCACTACGGTGCAGCGCCTCACGCAGGCCGCGGACGTGGTTGGCGTGCCGCTCACAGCGAGCTTCGCGCGCAAGGAGCTCGAGGGGCGGATCGCGGCGCCGACGGTCGCGCACAACGGCAATGGACATCCAGCGGATCCGCTCTTCCTCGACGAGGAGAAAGTGATCTGGGATTGGCCCGACGTGTCGGGCCGCGCCATCGAGGAGTTCCGATAGATGGCGATCAAAGGCAGTCTGCGCGAAGCGAGCTTGCCGGACGTGCTGCAGCTCCTGGCGATGGGACAGAAGACGGGGTGTCTCAGCGTCACGGACCGCAGCAACTTCGGCTACATCTACTTCGACCGCGGCCGCATCTCGTACGCGTCCATCGTCAACCGGCGTGATCGGTTAGGCGACATGCTGGTCAAGGCGGCGGTGCTCACGCAGACGGAGCTCGACTCGGCGATCGACGCCCAGGGCACGCAGCACCGCCACAAGCGGTTAGGCGAGATCCTCATCGAGCAGCAGATCCTGTCGCGCGAGGAGCTGCACCGGTACATCCGCATCCAGATCGAAGAGGCTGTCTACTATCTCTTCACGTGGACGCAGGGGACGTTCAGCTTCGAGGCGGACATCCGTCCCGACGAGCACGACGTCCTGGTGTCGATCAATCCGGAGTCGCTGCTGCTCGAGGGCGCGCGCCGCGTGGACGAGTGGAGCCTCATCGAGAAGAAGGTGCCGAGCTTCGACATCATCTTCGGTGTGGACGACGGGCGGCTCGCGGCGAGCGAGGCGCAGTTGACGCCGCTCCAGGAGCAGCTGCTGCCGTTGATCGACGGCCGCCGCGACGTGACGGCGCTGATCGACGCGTCCGGCGCGGGCGAGTTCGAGGTGGGGAAGGCGCTCTACGGTTTGGCGACCGCCGGGTTCCTGCACATCATCGGCAAGTCGCGGCCCGTCGACGAAGTGGCGCTCGAGGCCCGGGTCGAAGAACACCGCAATCTGGGCGCCGCGTTCTACAAGACCGGGATGTACGAGGAAGCGACGCGCGAGTTTCGTCGCGTGGTGGAGCTGCAGGAGAACGATGTGCAGGCGAGGTTCTTTCTGGCGCTGGTGGCGATGCGCGAAGGACGGTGGTCGGAGGCGGTGCTCACGCTGCGTGAAGCGACCGCGCAGCCGTCGGCGCGCGCGGCCGTGTACCACAACCTCGCCTACGCGCTCGAGCGGATGGGCCACCACGACGAAGCGCGCGAAGTCTTGAGCGAGGCGGCGCGGCGCGGCGGCACCGACGATCCGCGCACGCGCATATCGTTAGGCGTGCTCGCGCTCAAGCGAGGCGACCTCGCCGAGGCCGACGAGACACTCACGAGCGCGCGGCCGCTGTTCGGGAAAAAGATGCCGCCCCCGGCCTGGTTCCACTACGCGGCGCTCGCCGCCGCGCTCCGGGCTGACCTCGATCGTGCGATCGCGCTCATCACCGAGGGGCTGAACGTGCATCCGCGCGGTCCGGTGCTCTGCAACACCCTCGCGGTGCTGCTCGAGCGGCGGGGCGAGCTGGTGGCGGCGGGACAGGCGGCGGAGCGCGGCCTCCAGGAGAACGGCGCGCTGCCGCAGTTGCACAAGAACCTGGGCGACGCGCTCTACGGCGCGGGGAAGTACGACGAAGCGCTCGAGGCCTACCAGCGCGCGATCAAGCTCAACCCTGCGTTAGGCGACGACGTCTACTGCAAGCTGGGCAACATCCGGTACAAGTGGCAGGAGAAGGACCAGGCGATGGCGTACTGGGAGCGCGCGCTCGCGCTCAACCCCGACAACCAGAGCTTGCGCGCCAATCTGGACCTCGTGCGGAGTCTCCCGGCATGACCGAAACGGCCATCGACCGCGACTTCGAGGCGCTCACGGCGAAGATCGCGCGCGAGCGCGGCTTCGGTTGCGCGAGCTACAAGGAAAAGTGTCTCCGCCGGCGCATCGCCGTGCGGATGCGCGCGCGGGGTGTGCACACGTACGCCGACTACGCGAGCGTCCTCGACACGGATGCGCACGAGTACGAGCTGCTGCTCGACGCCCTCACGATCAACGTCACCAAGTTGTTCCGGAACTGGGAGACGTTCCGCGCGATCGAAACCATCTGCCTGCCGGCGTTGTGGGCGCTCCCCGATCCGGGGCTGCGCATCTGGAGCGCGGGCTGCGCATCGGGCGAGGAAGCACACTCGCTGGCCATCCTCATGCACCGGTACGTCTCGGACCGCGGCGAGTCGTCTCGGTTAGGCCGCGTGTGCGTGATGGGCACGGACATCGATCGCGCCAGCCTCGAGGCGGCGCGCCGGGGCGCCTACGTCGAAGCGGCCTTCGCCGACACGCCGGCCGAGCTGCGCGAACGGTATTTCTCGTCCACGGCACCGCACGTGGTGCACGACGACGTGCGTAGGTTGGTGCGGTTCGAGCACCGCGATCTCCTGAGCGACACGCCGCCCGTGGCGGATCTCCACCTGATTACGTGCCGCAACGTGCTCATCTACTTCGACCGCGACACACAGGAGATGCTGTTTCGGAAGTTCCACGAGGCGCTCGCGCCGGGCGGGTTTCTGGTGTTAGGCAAGGTCGAGACGCTGTTCGGTCCCACGCGGGCTCGGTTCCAGGCCGTCGAGCCGCGCGAACGCATCTTCCGGCGGCAGTGAGGGAGATTCGAGTGCGGGTGGCCGATGCGGCCGCGGCGCAAGGCGACGCGATGCTGACCACGATCGGGCTCGGCTCGTGCGTGGCCATCGTGCTCTACGACGCCGACCGGCGCGTGGGCGGGCTCGCGCACGTGCTGTTGCCCAGCGAATCGCTGGCGCAGGACCGCGCCAACCGGGCCAAGTTCCCGGGCACTGCGGTGCCGTTGCTGCTCGAGCAGATGCAGCAGCTGGGCGCGCGGCCCACGCGCATCACGGCGCGCATCGTGGGCGGCGCGAGCATGTTCGCGGCGCTGCTGCCGGCGGGCGGGCTCCAGATGGGCGAGCGCAATCTGCTCGCCACACGCGATGCGTTAGGCAAAGCGCGCCTGCCGATCACGGGCGAGGACGTCGGCGGCGGGCACGGCCGCAGCGTGTTCTTCCACATCGCGTCGGGTGAAGTGCAGGTGCGCTCCATGGTGAAGGGCGATGTCGTTCTCTAGAGCACCGCGCACCGTGCTGGTGGTAGATGACAGCGCATTCATGCGCAAGCTCGTGGCCGAAATGGTCGACGGTGCCGGCGACTTTCGTGTGGTGGGCACGGCGCGCAACGGACGCGATGCGCTGAGCAAGATCCACTCGCTCGATCCCGATCTCGTGACCATGGACGTCGAGATGCCGGAGCTCGACGGCATCGGCGCGCTCGGCTACATCATGAGCGAGTCGCCGCGGCCCGTGATCATGTTGAGCGGCGCGGCCACCGGCGACGCCGGCGACCTCACGATCCGGGCGCTCGAGTTAGGCGCGGTGGACTTCGTCCGCAAACCGTCGGGGCCGATCAGCCTCGACTTGAGCGCGGTGCGCGACCAGCTGCTCGACGCGTTGCGCGCCGCCGAGCAGGTGAACCTGCGCGGCGTCGAGCTGCTGGCCCGTCCGCACGCGCCCGAGCCGCGCGCACCGCTGCTCGATATGCGCGCCGTGGGCGCTGCGACGCGCGTGGTCGCGATCGCGGCATCCACTGGCGGTCCCCGCGCACTGGCGGAAATCATCCCGCGTTTCCCGCGCGATCTCGACGCGGCAGTGCTCGTGGTTCAGCACATGCCACCGGGCTTCACGCGCAGTCTCGCCGAGCGACTCGATGCACAGAGCGGCGTGCCCGTGGTCGAAGCGGTGAACGGCGATGTAGTGCGCACGAATCGCGTGTACGTGGCGCCGGGCGGACTGCACATGCGTGTGGAGCGCGAACAGGGGATCGGCGCGCCCACGATCGCGCTGTACGATGGGCCAACCATCTGGGGCGTGCGCCCGTCGGCCGACCCGTTGTTCCAGAGCGTGGCCGCGGTGTTCGGCACGCACGCAATCGGTGTGGTGCTCACGGGGATGGGCCGCGACGGTGCGGCCGGCTTGCGCGCCGTGCACGACGCGGGCGGGGCAGGGCTCGCGCAGGATCGCGACTCGTCGATCATCTACGGGATGCCGCACGCGGCTGCGTTAGGCGGTGGCGTGGACCACATTCTGCCGTTGGATGCGCTGCCGGGCGCCATCGCCGAGCTCGTGGCGCGCGATCGCGGGCAGGAGGCGCCATGACCGCCGGCGCAACCGACACCGAGCAGCCGACGGAGATGCTGCTCTTTCGCCAGGGCGGCGAGCTCTTTGCGCTCGCGCTGCGCTCGGCGCTCGAGGTGCTCGAGCTGCCGGCGCTCGAGGCGGTGCCGGAGATGCAGGGCGGCATGTTGGGCGTGTTCCCGGTGCGCGGATCGTACGTGCCGGTGTACGCGCCGGAAGCAGCGTTAGGCTTGCCGGCGTCGTCGCCGCACGCCGCGGTGTTGCTGCTGCGGCGCGGCGGCGGCGCGATCGGCATCGCGCTCGAAGATGTGGAAGACGTGATCCTGGTGGATCCGTCCCGGCTGCACCACCCGCACGCGGTCGCGGCGGGCGCCGGGGTGGTACTTGGCGTCGAGCGGCGCGGCGGTGATCTGGTAGGCATCGTCGACGCCGATGCGCTGGTCGATGCGTGCGCGGCACCGCGCACGGGAGAATCCGAATGACGACGGCAACCTCGCAACAAGTCGTGACCTTTCGCGTGGGCGATGAACACTTTGCCGCCGATGTGTTGGCGGTGGAGCGCGTCCTGCGCCACGTGGCGCCCATGCCGGTGCCTAACTTGCCGGGCTGGATGGAAGGCGTGCTCGAGTACCAATCGCGCGTCGTGCCGGTGATCGATCTGCGCCGGCGGTTCGGCCTCGACGATGACGGCCGCCCCCAAGCGGGCGTCCGCATCATCGTGTTCCGCGCCGGCGAGGAGTGGTTAGGCGCGCTCGTGGATGCGGTGCTCGAGGTGGTGAACATCGACCCCGCCCAACTCTCCCCGCCGCCGCCCCTCTTCCGCGGACTCAACGCCGAGTACGTGCGCGGGCTGCTGCACCGCGACGGCCGCATGATCATTTTGCTCGAGATGGAACGGCTGCTCACCGCCACCGAACATCTCGAGCTTAAGCGCGCGAGCTCGGGAGGGGCGCCGTCGGATGGCTGACGTCGACGGACGACCGTTTCGCGCGCGCTTCGGCGCCATCGAAGCGCGGCTGGAGCAGCCCGACGCCGGTGCGGATCGCGACGCGATCAAGGCGGACATCATCGCCCTCTACAAGCAGGTCGAACAGGAGATCGTGCAGCTCACGGCGCTGCGCGAGGACGTGAAGCGTCTGGTCGACCGCTGGAAGCAGATCGGCGGCGGCGCCGCGGCGAAAGCCACGAACGCGCCGGCGTTCGGGGGCGAGCGCCCGGTGATGGCGGATCACATCGGCGCGTCCACCTACCTCGAGAAGGGGTGGAGCCTCATCTCGTTAGGCGACCACGAGGCGGCCGAGCGCGCGCTGCTCAAGGCGCTCGAGCTCTCGCCTAACGATCCGCAGACCGAGTCGCTGCTGGGGTGGGCGCAGATGCTGCAGGAGAAGTACGACGAGGCGCTGCTCAACTTCCAGAAAGTCCTCATGCGCCAGCCCACGAATTCGCTCGCGCGCATCAACCTCGGCTACATCTGCCTCAAGAAGAAGATCTTCGGCGAAGCGATCGAGCACCTCTCGAAGGCGATCCGCCTGGACAACGATCGCAAGGCCTCCTTGTACGCGCACTTCTATCTCGGTCTGGTGTATGCGGAGCGAGAGATGTACGAGGACGCGCAGACGTTCTTTCGCAAGACGCTTGCGCTCGGTCCGAACCTCATCGAGGCGTACTACGAGCTCGGTCGCGTGCTCTGGTTCGACAACAAGCGCGACGACGCGCTCGAGACGTGGCGCGCAGGACTGGCCGCCAACAAGTTCAATCCATGGGGCAAGCGTTGCGGCGAGATGCTCAAGCACATCGAGGAGGGTGGCACGCCCGCTCGAAGCGCGTAGCGCTCGTCCTCGCGTTCGCGTGCATCGCGCTCGCG
>JACZCV010179838.1_pt1 | contig 10059 bp, 11 predicted proteins | sample 8641841 | NCBI WGS metagenome assembly JACZCV01 (sample SAMN15324606, study PRJNA640507) | soil metagenome | isolation source: monocropping sugarcane control | place: China: Luxin town, Laibin City, Guangxi Province | collected 2019-07-25 | depth 10cm m
GCGTCAGTATCATTCAGCAGAGCTTCGTGGTCGGCTGGGGCAACCTGTGGCCGAGGGGAGGCGCCGCGCCGGGACCGGTGAATCAACCGAGGGGCGCCGGCCCGCCCGCACCAAGCTCGAACGCGAAGCAGCTGCCGAGACGCGTGCAGGGCAGTTCGAGCTCCAAGGCCAAAGAGCCGAAGAAGCGCGCGTCCTGAGGGCGAGGGGGGTCGAGAAGTAATCGAGATGAGGGCAACAAGGAAATGAAAGCTGCAGAAGGCCGGGGCCGTACTCTCGACGAGGCGGTTGACGCCGCTTTGATCGAGCTCGGAGAGACTCGGCGCAACGTCGACGTGAAGGTGCTGCGCGAGACCGTCGACGAGACGGTCGTGGAAGTCACGGTCATGGATCCGGCCGCGGCGACGGCAGTGGCGGCGCCGGCCAACGGCAAGGCCGAGACGGTGCGCTCGCTGCTCGAAGGCTTGCTCAAGCACATGGGCGTCCGCGCCCAGGTGACCGTGCGAGCGGGCAGCGATCCGATCACGCTCGACGTGTCGGGTCGCGACCTCGGCGCCCTGATCGGCTGGCGCGGAGAAACGTTGCGCGCGCTGCAGTCGGTCACGAACGTCATGGTGGGCAAGCACCTGGACGACGGCGAGCGCGTCATCGTTGACGTCGAGCGCTACCGCCAGCGCCGCGAGCACACGGTCCGCGAGATCGCGCTGCGCGCCGCGCGCCAGGTGAAGATGACGGGCGACGCGATCACGCTCGACGCGATGCAGGCGTTCGAACGGCGCGCGATTCATCTCGCGCTGGAGGAGGACCCGGACGTGACCAGCTCGAGCATCGGTGAGGAACCTGACCGGCGCGTCGTGGTCGGGCCGCGCAAGCCGGCCGAAAGTTAGCCGAGCCGAATCTATGTCGGGCCGCTCCGCAGCGGCGCGGATCCGCAAGGCGATCGCCGTGGTGAATGCCGTGGCCGACGGCGCCGGCGACGAGGAGATCACGCCGACCGAGATCGCCGAGGCAATTCGCGACTGCCTCGAGATGGAAGAGATCGCTGAAGTGCCGAACGTCCGCAAATATCTCGGCGAGGCGCTCGATGCCACGTCCGACGGTATGCCCGCGGACTTTGTCGCGATGACGCTATACGCCGCACTTGGCGCGCTCCAGGAGGGCAACGCATCCTGACCGTTCCTCACCGTGTTCGGCAGCTGCCGGGCGGCGCGACGCTTGTCACCGCCGCCATGCCAGAACGGCTGTCGGCGAGCCTGGTGATGATGTTCGGCGGCGGCTCGCGCCTCGAGGACGATCGGCTGGCGGGCGTCTCGCACTTCATCGAGCACCTGTACTTCAAGGGCACCGCCAGGCGTCCGACCTCGAAGGAAATCGCCGACGCCATCGAAGGTATTGGCGGCTTCATCAACGCATCGACCGACAAGGAGCTGACCGCCTACTGGGCGCGTGTGCCGGCCGAACACATGGAGCTCGGGCTCGACGTTCTGTTCGACATCGTCTCCAGCTCGAAGCTCGCGCCCGCGGACGTGGAGCGCGAGCGGTCGGTGATCCTCGAAGAATTGAAGATGTATCAGGACCAGCCGCAAGAGCACGTGCAGAACCTGCTGGAAGAGCTCATCTGGCCTGGGCATCCCCTCGGTCGAGACATCGCCGGCACGCTGTCATCGGTCGCGAAGCTGACCCGTGACGAGATCCTCGAGTACGCGAACGCGCACTACCGGCTGCCGAATCTCGTCATCGGCGCGGCGGGCATGATCGATGACTCGACGATCGCGCACGCAGTCACGTCAAAGCTCGGTTTGCCAGGCGAGCTCAACGGTTCGGTGCAACCGGTGGCGCCGGGGCCGCTCGACGGTCCGAACGTTCGGCTGCGCAGGCAGCAGACGGAACAGGCGCACGTCTGCATCGGCGTGCGCGCGCTGAGCTACATGCACCCGGATCGGTATGTCCTCGACCTTCTGAACACCGTGCTCGGCGAGGGCATGAGCGCTCGGCTCTTCCTGAACATTCGCGAACGGCTCGGGCTCGCGTACGACGTGCACAGCTTCACGCAGAAGCATCGCGACACCGGGTACCTCGGCATCTACCTCGGCGTCGATCCGAAGAACGCGGTGCGAGCGGTGGAAGCGGCGATCGCCGAGCTGCGCCGGCTGCAAGAACAGGACGTCGAGCCGGCGGAGCTCGAGCGCGCGAAAGAGTTCACCAAGGGCCGGCTGCGGCTGGATCTCGAAACCACGAACGGCGTCGCGTTCTGGCTGACCTATCAGCAGCTCGTGCTGGGTGAAGTACGCACCATCGAAGACGAGCTGGAAGCAGTGGACGCTGTGACGGCGGACGACATTCGTCGGGTGGCGCGCGACGTGCTCATGGGGCCGATGCAGATGGCGGTGATCGGGCCGTTCGGGAAAAGCGCGGGGTTTAGAGCCGCGCTCGTTTAACCGACGTAGACCGTGCTCGTCTCCAGCGTGGGCACTTGTGAATAGATGTTGCCGAAATGATTCAAAGGCCAGATGCGGAACCACGCGCGGCCATCGATGCGATCGCGACTGATAGGTCCGAAGGTGCGTGAGTCCTGCGAACGGTTGCGGTTGTCCCCCATCACGAAGTAATCGTTCGGAGGAATTACTTCCCCGTTCGGACCTCCCCAGTCGGTGTTGATCGTCCACGCCTCGGGCAGGTAAGGCTCGTCGAGCTTGTGGCCGTTGATGTATACGTAGCCGTCGCGGATCAGCAGCCGCTCGCCGGGTAGGCCGATGACTCGCTTGATGTAGTCGGTGGTGCTGAGCGTGGGCGGCCGCAGGATGATGATGTCCCCGCGCTGCGGGGCGTGCAACTTGTAATCGATCTTGTTCGCGATCAGGTAGTCGTTGTCGTCGAGGGTCGCGAACATCGAGAGGCCTTCGACATGCACCGTCTGCACGGCAAAGCTGATGCCGAAGTAGAGAATGACGGCCAGCACCGCGACCTCGAACAGCTCTCGGATGATCGAGGCGCCGGTCGAGGGGACGTCGTTGCGCGGAGCAGCTTCAGACGGAGTTGGCAAGGCCAAGGTGGGTGTGTTAGGTGACGAGCTTAGCGCAGACCCGGTCCAACTCCTCACGGCTGGAATAACGCAGCTGGATTGTGCCGCGATTCGCGGTGCCTTTGAGTCTCACTGGCAGCCCGAGCTTCTTTTCCAGGTCAGCGGCCAGCGCGCGCATCTCGGCGCTTTCGCCGCGGGCGGGCCGGCGTGGCCGGTACGTGCGAACCCAGTTTTCGGTCTGGCGAACGGACAGCCGGCGAGCCAGCACGACCTTGAGCCCGTGCTCCTGGGCAGCCACAGACTCGAGCGCCACCAGTGCGCGGGCGTGGCCCGCCGTGATCGCTCCTGCGCCGACCGATGACTGCACCGCCGGGCAGGCGCTGAGCAAGCGAAGCGACTGTGTGACTGAGATGCGGTTCTTGCCGACGCGCTGGGCGACGTCTTCATGTGTGAGGCCGAACTCTTCTGTGAGACGTTGCAGCCCGCGCGCTTCCTCGATGGGGTCGAGGTCCGCGCGCTGCAGGTTCTCGATCAGGCCGAGCACCAGCTGCTGATCGCTGCCGGTGTCGCTGCGCACCACCGCCGGCACGCTGCTGAGACCCGCCAGGCGCGCGGCTCGCCACCGGCGCTCGCCCGCAATCAGCTCGTAGCCATCGACATGACGGCGCACGAGCAGCGGTTGCAGCAGTCCATGCTGGCGAATCGATTCCGCAAGCTCGCCAAGTGGCTCGGCGTCGAAACGGGTCCGCACCTGCAGTCGCGATGGCCGGATCTGGTCGATGGCGATCATCTGCGGCACCATCGCACCGCCATCGCGCGACATCGGGATGAGGGCTTCGAGCCCGCGTCCCAGGCCTCGAAAACGTGGCTGACTCATGGCCTGCTCCTTGACATGAGCTCTTGCGCGAGCTCGCGATACGCCGCGGCGCCGCGGCAGGTGGGGTCGTACTGGGTCACCGGCTTGCCGTGGCTCGGCGCTTCGCTGAGCCGGACGTTGCGAGGGATCAGCGTTTTGAGCAGCTCGTTGGGATGCGCGCGGCGCACCTCCGCGAGGACGTCCCATGCCAGCGTCGTGCGTGCGTCAAATTGCGTCATCAGGATCCCGCCGACCTCCAGGTTGGGGTTCAGTCCTGAGCGAACGAGCTGCTGCGTGTAGAGAAGGTGGCGCAGTCCCTCCAGCGCGAAGAATTCGCACTGAGTGGGAATGAGCATCTGGGTCGCCGCCGCAAGTGCATTCAGCGTGAGCAGCCCGAGTGACGGAGGGCAGTCGATGATGACGAGCTCCACGCCGTCAGGCGGAGTCGCCAGCGCTTGGCGCAGGCGCGTCTCACGCTCGGTCATGCTGGCGAGCTCGACCTCGGCGCCCGCCAGGTCCACGTGCGACGGGACCAGCAGCATGTCGGGCACGCCGGTTGGCACCGCTGCCTCGGCCAGCGAGCATTCGCCGGCGAGCACGTGATAGATGGTCAATCGGACCCGGGCGGGATTCAGGCCGAGCCCTGACGTCGAGTTGGCCTGCGGGTCAAGGTCGATGAGAAGCACGGGATGGCCGAGCTCGGCGACCGCGGCCGCGAGATTGATGGCGGTCGTCGTCTTGCCCACCCCGCCCTTCTGGTTGACGATGGCCAGCACGGGCAAGGGTGATGAACCCAACATGTGGGGCGCCGGTGATGGTGAAGTGGCTATATCTTGGGCCATGGCTGGGACGTACTGCAAGAACCGGTGGCTAGATTCTAACGCACGGCCTGCTGCTCGGCGCTCTCGGGCTGCGTTTGCGCCAGCTGCCGGCGCAGCTGCACCGCTGAGAGTGCCAGCAGAATCGCGGCCACCGCATAGACGCCGAAGGCATACGGACCGGCCAGGCCCACACCGACAAGCAGGTTGTAGGTCGTGTGGCAGGTCATGCTCGCAGTCGTGTTGAGGTACTTGCGGATCAGCCCGAGGCCGATCGCGAGGACGAAGACGGCGAGCAGGTCGAGCGTCAATCCGTAGTCGGTATGGATGGCGGTGAACAGAAGCGCCGTCGCGATCAGCCCGAAGCGCGGCTGCAGTGCGCCGCGGAACAGGATGTCCTCGCAGATGCCCGGCAGGAGCGCGATCGCGGCGATGCCGGCCGGATTCTCGAGCCCGCCGAACAGGTGCGTCACCGACCTGTCGACCTGGTTCGCCAGGCCCGGCGTGAGTACATGGCTCAACCATCCGGCGCCGAGTCCGATCCCCCAGAACAGGCCGGCCGCACCCACGGCCAGGGTCATGTGCCACCACTCCGGCGTGACCAGGCCGAGCCGGTCGGATGCTTCGGTGAGCGATCGCCTTCTTATCCAGATCCCGACGCCGGCGTAGGCCAGGATCAGGTACGGGGCTTCCCCGGCCGCGAGGTCGGCGATCGTTTCGGGCGGCAGCTTGTTGACGGTCGCGAAGATGTCACTGAACGCGAGTGGGGCGACCTGCGCGCCGAGGAGGATCACCGCCAGCACCAGGGCGTAGGAGTGCACCGGGTTGTCGGGGTCCACTGGTATGAACCTCGCCAGGCGCTCGCGGAACGGCTTGGACGCCATGGTGGCAGCGACCGCGGCGGTGACCATGATCCCGATGTCGACGCCGGTCGGGAACAAGTGGGAATTCGCCGGTGCAGTCAGGTCGAAGACTCCGTTGAGGAAAACTGCGCCGGCTGTGAATCCCGCCAGGATGGCGATCGCGTGATGGGCCCAGCTGCGGCCGACCGCGCTGTTCGCTACGACCACCATCGGCAGCGGCACCAGCAAGGTCACGGCCAGCGAGGCCGCGTCGAGTAAGAGGCTGCTGTGCCCGATCAGCCCGACTTCGAGTCCTGAGCGGGTGCTGCCGGGAGGTTCCTGGTCTCCGCCTCCAGGATCGGCCGGATCAGGTCCAGCGGGATCGGCAGGATGACCGTCGTGTTCTTCTCGACACCGATCTCCACCAGCGTCTGGAGGAAGCGCAGCTGCAGCGCGCCGGCCTGGGACGAGATGACCTGGGCGGCGTTGGCCAGCGTGCGGGACGCCTGGAATTCACCGTCGGCGTTGATGATCTTGGCCCGCTTCTCGCGCTCGGCCTCGGCCTGCTTGGCCATCGCGCGCTGCATCGTGCTCGGTAGCTCGACGTCCTTGATCTCGACGCGCGTGACCTTGATGCCCCAGGGCTCGGTCTCGTCGTCGATGATCTTCTGGAGCTTCACGTTGATCGCATCGCGGGCGCTCAGGAGCTCGTCGAGCGTCGACTGGCCGAGGACCGCGCGCAGCGTGGTCTGCGAGATCTGGGAAGTGGCGTTGATGTAGTTCAGCACCTGGACCACCGCCCGCTTCGCGTCGACGACCTGGAAATAGATGACGGCATTCACCTTGGTGGTGACGTTGTCGTTGGTGATCACCTCCTGCGGAGGCACTTCGAGCGTGATCACCCGGAGGTCCATCTTCACGAGCCTGTCGACGCCGAACGGGATGATGAAACGCAAGCCCGCCGCCTTGAGATCGATAACGCGTCCGAGGCGGAAGACGACGCCGCGCTCGTACTCGTTGATGATGCGAATGCTCGAGAAAACCACGACCAGGGCAAGCAGGACGATGACTCCGACGACGATCAGCGTGCCGATGTCCACTGCCTTACTTCTCCTTCTTCGGTTGGGCGGCCGCATCAACGGTAGCTGCTTCGCTGGGAACGACTTCGAGCCGCAGCCCGTTACGGCCCACGACCCTGACCGGCGCACCGGCGTGAATGGCCGCGCCGGAAGCGGTCGCCTTCCACAGGACTCCGCCCACAGTGACCAGGCCATCGGGGGCGAGCTCCTGGCGCGCCTCGCCCGCCGCGCCGACCAGCGCCTCCGAGCCGGAATGCATCGGCTGCCGGCGCGCGAGCCAGATCCTCTGCACGAAGAGCACGAAGAAGCCAAAGCTGATCAGACCGGCCAGGGCGATGAGCACAGGGCTCACGCCCAGCCCGACGGGGCCGGTGTTGATCAGAAACGCGAGCCCGAGGACAAGGGCCAGGACGCCGCCCGCACTCAGGATCCCGTGCGTGTTCGCCTTGATGTCGGCGATGAAAAGGCCCAGGGCCACGATGAGCATCAGAGCACCGGCGATGTTCACCGGCAGGTTGGCCAGCGAGACCACTGCCAGCACGGCCGCGATGCCGCCGACGACGCCGGGCAGGATCGCGCCAGGCGACGAGAGCTCGGTGATGATTCCGTACGCGGCCAGGAGCAGCAGCAGCGCCGCCACCGTCGGATCGATCAGGGCGCCGATGAAGATCTGCCAGAAGGGCATCGGCTCGTCGGTGACGATGGCTCCCGCCGTGTGGATGGTGAGCGAGCCGTTGGGTCGCTCCACCTGGCGGCCGTCGAGGGCCGCGAGCAGCGAGGGCACGTCGTTGCTCTCCAGGTCTGCCACGTGCAGGCGCACCGCGTCCTCGGCATTGATGTTGACGCTGTTTCGAACCGCGTCCTCGGCCCAGTCCGCGTTGCGGCCGTGAATCTTGGCCAGGTTGCGCACGCGCGTGACCGCGTCGTTCAGGACCTTGGTGCCGAGGTCGCCGGTGATGTTGGCGCCGGTCGCGTCGATCGGGTGCGCGGAGCCGATGTTGGTGCCGGGCGCCATCGCCACGATGTCCGCCGCCTGGGCGACGAAGAGACCGGCCGATGCCGCCCGCGCACCGCTGGGATAGACATAAACGACGACGGGCACGCTGGAGTTGAGCAGCGAGGTCACGATCTCGTCCATCGAGGTCGAGATGCCGCCGGGCGTGTTGAGCACGACCAGCAGCACGCTCGCGTGGTCGGCTTCGGCGCGTGACACCTCGCTCGAGATGTAGGCCGAGGTGATGTTGTTGATGTCGCCGTCGAGGTCGGCGCGAAGGACCTGCGGGGCCGCCGCCAGCGCCGGCCGCGGCAGCAGGGCCATCGCCACCAGCACCGCCAGCACGACCCGGGTCAGCCGCACGCCACGATTATTCGACGGATCGATGTAAAACGTGGAACAACGCTCTCGAACGGGGTGGGGTGAGGGCCGTCCTTAGAATCGTTTTGTGATGACGAAACCACTGGACGCTCGCGAGCAGGAGGAGCTCCTGCGCCGCGCTGCTGATGGCGACAAGGCGAGCCAGGACGTCCTCGTCGAGGCCTTCATGCCCACGGTCGTCCGCATGGCATCCGCGCGCAGCGAGCAGGGGCTGCCCGTCGGCGACCTGGTGCAGGAGGGCTCGATTGGGCTGATCGAGGCCATCCGCGGATACAAAGGGAGCGGAGAGTCGGACTTCCGCCGGTTCGCCGAGGCGCACATCGCCGCCCAGCTGACCATCGCCATCGACGCCGAAGCGGCCGCGGTACAAGAGGCCCAGCAGCTGGTCACGGCTTGCGAGGACTACGACCGCGTGGAGACGCTGCTGCGGCGCGAGCTGCATCGCGCACCGAACGAGGTCGAGCTGGCGCGAAAGCTCGAATGGACGGTCGACCGCACGCGATACGTCGCGCAGGTCGTCACCGAAGCGCGGCGCCGCCACGACGACGAGCTGCTGGCGTACATCGACCCCGAGGCGATCGAGATCGAACCCGACGCAGCTGCCGACGGCCAGTCCGACATCGATCCGAATCTCAATTAGCCATTGGCCAACCGCACCCCGCTGTACGACCGACATGTCGCCCTCGGCGCGCGGATGGTCGATTTCGGCGGCTGGGACATGCCGCAGCAGTACACCTCGATCAAGGACGAGCATCTGGCGGTGCGCAAGGTGGCCGGGCTCTTCGACGTGTCACACATGGGCCGCGTTGAAGTCCACGGCGCGGGCGTCGAGGCTTACCTGCAGCACCTCGTCACCAACGACGTGCGCGTCGGCAACGGCCACGCGGTGTACACGCTGATGTGCAACGAAGAGGGTGGGATCATCGATGACCTGATCGTCTATCGGGTCGCCGACGACCACTGCAACATCGTGGTCAATGCCTCGAACCGCGTGAAAGACATCGTGTGGATGCAGGAGCACCTGCCGAAGGGACTCAGCTTCGAAGACCTCACTGCCGAGACGAGCCTGATCGCGTTTCAGGGACCACGCGCCGCGGAGCTGCTGCCCGTGGATCGCGGCACCGACGACATCGAGTACTTCGCGTTTCGGCATGGCAAAGTTGCCGGGCACCCGGCGCTGATCTCGCGCACGGGCTACACCGGCGAGGACGGATTCGAGCTGTTCATCGGTTCGGCGGTGGTCGGCGAGGTGTGGGACGCGATCCTCGAACAGGGGCGTCCACAGGGCGTGCTGCCGGCGGGACTGGGCGCGCGCGATGCGTGCCGGCTCGAAGCCGCGCTGCGGCTGTGGGGCAACGACATGGATGAGTCCGTCAATGCCTATGAAGCCGGCCTCGGCTGGACGGTGAAGCTCGACAAAGGCGACTTCATCGGTCGGGAGGCGCTGGCCAAGGTCAAACAGAGCGGGCCGCGGCGAAGAACGGCCGGTCTTTCGCTGCAGCCAGGGAGCATCCCGCGCCATGGCGCCGCGGTATTGAAGGACGGCAAGGCCATAGGCGCCGTCACCAGCGGCACGCACTCGTTCTTCCTCGGCCACCCCATCGCGCTCGCCATGGTGGAAGGCCCATCATTGGCGGCTGGGGAAGTGGTCGCGGTCGATGTGCGCGGCCGCGAAGCCCCGGCCGAGGTGACGAAGCTGCCGTTCTACCGGGGCTCGGCGCGATCGGCGACCGCACCGGCGCGCAACTGAAGAAGGGGATAGTGGTCCATGGCTGAGCGGCGCTACACCAAGACGCACGAGTGGGTGTCGGTCGACGGCAAAACCGCAACCGTCGGCATCTCCGATTTCGCGCAGGCGCAACTTGGGGACGTGGTCTTTCTCGAGCTGCCAAAACCGGGCCGGAAGGTCGGCAAGGGCGAGGCGTTCGGCACCATCGAGTCGGTCAAGGCGGCGAGCGACCTGTACTCGCCGGTCGAAGGCACCATAGCGGCGGTCAACGACAACCTGACCGCGCACCCGGAGCTCGTGAACTCAGATCCGTACGGCGAGGGCTGGATCCTGAAGGTCGA
>JACZCV010090248.1_pt1 | contig 10031 bp, 9 predicted proteins | sample 8641841 | NCBI WGS metagenome assembly JACZCV01 (sample SAMN15324606, study PRJNA640507) | soil metagenome | isolation source: monocropping sugarcane control | place: China: Luxin town, Laibin City, Guangxi Province | collected 2019-07-25 | depth 10cm m
GACGGCTCGACCAAGAGCTACAGCTGGGTCAAGGACCACGAGGAGTCGATCGCCGACGTCTCGTTCATCCCGTTCTTCGAAGAGGTCCACGTCGACTACGAGCCGGGGACGGTGCGCGACGTGCAGCTGCACGACGGCTCGCACATTCTCTTGAAGAAGCTCGGCGACGACCACGACCCGCGTGACCGCCGCGCCGCGCAGAAAGTCATCGAAGAAGGCCGCGCGAACGGGCACCTGGTGACGGGCTTGCTCTACGTCGACCCGACCACCCAGGACTTCGCCAGCACCGAGCAGATCCCTCAGTCGCCGCTCAAGGATCTCGGTGAGGATGAGCTGAGGCTCAGCCGCGAAGACTTCGACAGCTTCATCGGCGAGTTCGCCTGAGCACACTCACCGCCGAACCTCTCGAAGCAGAGCTGGCCAAGGGCACACGCCTCGTCGCCAGACGCGACCCCGCGATGGCCAAGCTCATCAAGCGCGTCGGCCCACTCGAAGTGCGCGATCCATTCGAGGATCCGTTTGCGGCACTGGTGCGATCCATCATGTACCAGCAGCTCGCGGGCGCCGCTGCGAGCGCGATCCACAAGCGGTTCCTCGGCCTCTTCGCCGAGGGCCTCACGCCACGCGCGGTGTTGGCGTTGCAGGACGGCGCGATGCGGTCCGTCGGTGTGAGCGGGCCCAAGCAGGCCGCGATCACCGACCTGGCCACCAAAATGGCCGACGGGACGGTGCCGCTCGAAGACGCCGCGTCATTGACCGACGACCAGCTCGTGGCGCGCCTCGTTCAGGTGCGCGGCATCGGCCGCTGGACGGCGGAGATGTTCCTGATGTTTCAGCTGCGTCGACTCGACGTCTGGCCGGTCGACGACTACGGCATCCGCAAGGGCTGGGCGATGATCCATGGCTTGAAAGAGCCGCCGGCGCCGCGCCCGTTCATGGCGGAGGGCGAGAAGTTCCGACCTTATCGCTCGGTGGCCGCCTGGTATCTCTGGCGGCAGGTCGACGCAGTAGCTCTCATCTAGCGGCGGCTGTACGAGCGCCTCAGGCGCTCGATCTCTTCATCGGTCATCGCCGGCGCGCCATAGGTGTCGAGGAACCGCCGCGCGAACCCAGAACCGTAGTTGTACTGCAGGCTCCAGATGGCGGCCGCCCAGTCGACGCGAGGACTGTCCAGCCGCGCGCCACCGACGTCGACCAGCGCCGACAGCTGACCGTCCTCAATAAGGACGTTCGGGGTGCAGTAGTCGCCGTGGACCAGAACGTGTCCGGGCTTGGCCTCGCCGAATGGGCATCCGGTCGCGTCCAGTGAATGCAGCTCGACGAGGATTTCGGCCAAACGCCGCGCCATGGTCGCGCCGTCCCAGCCGATCGAGCGGTGGTTGAGCGGAACTCCGCGCACCGCGTGCGTGAGCAGCCAATCGTCGCCGAAGCCATGAAACAGGCCGATGAGCTGCGGCACCGGCCATCGCCCGCGCAGCCATGCCAGCCGGTCGGCCTCGCCCGCGAGATGCTCCGCACGCTTCACGTAGACGATCCCGGCGGTGCCTTCCAGCCGCCACACGGTGCCGGCCCAGCTCATCCAGGCGAACTCATGGCGGAGATCGCCGCCGCCGGTCGCGGCGCGCGCCGCCGACACCACGTCTTCCGGCAGCTGTATGCCGGCGGGTGAGCTCATCCGGATACCTGTACCATCCACGATTGGGTGTGGTGAACCAGCAGCTGCCTTCATCTGCTGACGCGTTTCGCGACGCGTCGTGGGCCGACATCGAGCCCTACTTCCAGGAGCTCGCCGAACGGCAGCTCGATGACGAAAACGTGGAGCAATGGCTCGCTGACTGGTCGGAGCTGGAATCCCTCGTTTCCGAAGCCGGCAACCTCGCCTACTTCGCGTACTCGTGCAACACGGCCGACCCGGAGCTCGAGGCAGCGCAGCTCAGGCACGATGCGGAGATCGGCCCCAAGGCGCAGCAGGCGCGGTCACGCCTGCAGGCGCGGCTCATCGAGCTGGGTTACACGCGGCCCGGGCTGCAGACGGTGCTGGAGCGATTCCGCAACCAGATCGAGCTCTTTCGCGACGAGAACGTGCCCGTGAACAGCGAGCTTTCGAAGCTCGAGACCGAGTGGGCGAAGGTCATCGGCGCGATGACTGTCGACTGGAACGGCGAACAGAAGACGCCGCCACAGTTGCTTCCCTACCTCGAGTCGTCAGATCGCAGCGACCGAGAGCGAGCATTCAAGCTGCGCGCCCATGTGTACATGGAGCAGCGCGATGTGCTCGCAGGCATCTTCGACCAGATGGTCGACCTCCGCCAGAAGCTGGGAAAGAACGCAGGCTTCGACAACTACCGCGATTTCATTCACCGCGAGAAGAACCGCTTCGACTACACGCCCGAAGACTGCTACCGCTTTCACGACGCGGTTGAAGAGGTGATGCGGCCAGTGTGCGCGCGGATCCTGCAGCGCCGCCGCGAATCACTCGGTGTCGAGAGCCTGCGGCCGTGGGATCTCGACGTCGATCCGACGGGACGGCCACCACTCAGGCCGTTCGCCGACGACCGCGAGCTGATCGAGCGGACATCCACTGTCGTCGGCCACCTCGATGACGACTTCCGCGGCTACATCAACACCATGGCCGCGGCGGGATTGCTCGACCTCGACAACCGCAAGGGCAAGGCACCGGGCGGCTATTCGACAAGCCTGAACCACCGCAAGATGCCGCTGATCTTCATGAACGCTGTCGGCATCGACGACGACGTGCGCACGCTGATCCACGAGTCGGGGCATGCGTTCCACAGCTTCGAGGCTTCACGCTTGCCGCTGCTGTTCCAGCGCCATCCCGGTCATGAGATGGCGGAAGTCGCGTCGATGAGCATGGAGCTGCTCAGCTCGCCATACATCGACAAGGAGAGCGGTGGCTACTACTCAGAGGAGGACGCGCGACGGTCGAACAGGATAGCGCTCGAGGGCGTGATTCTTTTCTTTCCGCACTGCGCTTCGGTCGACGCGTTCCAGCAGTGGATCTACACCGAGGCCGCCGGACGCGACGCGGATGCGCGCGACCAGAAGTGGCTCGAGCTACGCCGGCGATTCGAAGCGGACGTTGTCGATTGGGCCGGCCTCGATCGCGAGCGCATCGCGCGCTGGTACCAGCAGCCCCACTTCTTTGCGAATCCCTTCTATTACATCGAGTACGGCATCGCCCAGCTCGGCGCGCTGCAGGTGTGGCGCAACAGCCTCAAGGACCGGACTGGCGCGGTGCGCGACTATCGCAACGCCTTGGCGCTCGGCGCGACGGAGAGGCTGCCCGAGCTCTATGCAGCCGCCGGCGCGCGCTTGATCTTCGATGCCAGAGGCATGAAGGAGCTGGCCGACCTGGTCGAGGAGCAGCTCGCCGAGCTCAACTAGCCGCCGATGCCGGCAGCCGCGGGTAATCTTTCCGCCGCCAAACGCGCGAGAGCCGGCAGCGGCGGCTTATCGCGATCCGAGGGTGGGCCGTAGTTTCCGTAACGCGAACCGCGATGCCACGATTACCGGGTGCCCCATCAGCGTTGGGCAGGCCAGGGACCTCAGCGCTCAGAAGCTGAGGGGTCCGTTCCGCCGAGCGCTCCGCCCACCAGCTCAAAGGGATCGCGCCTGTAGCGCTGAACGAAGAAGAACGGACCGCAGCCCTCGACCCACAGGTTTATGAGGATCGCCTCAGTTCGATTGCCTTCGATGGTGGCGTAGCCATCCCATACTTCGATGCATACTGCGGCGGTCTGGCTCATCTTGCGGGCGGTATCGTGCGACAACCGGACAGCCTCTTCAAGCGTGGTGCCCTCCATGATCATCTCGACCCTTGGCTTCGGATCCTCATGTATCAGCGATATGACCGGAAGCGGCGTCCGCTCTAACCTCTGGATCTCGACCCAGAATGCCTGAGCCGCGCCTGAGACGAGCTTCGGTACGTCACCAATCCTTGGCATCCTGTCGTCCAAGAAATTCAAACACGGCGCGGCGCTCGTGCAGGCGCCGGGCGGAAACTACGTCGGCAACCCCGTTCGGAGCCTTCGGTTCGCGTTATGGAAAGGCAGTCGAATGCAAGTGGGCCGCGGTGGACTCGAACCACTTCCCTCCGGCTAACGCGCCCTGGCGACGTAGAGTCGGCGGGCGCTACACCGGTCACATCGCGAAGACCTTGAGGGTCCAAGTACCCGTGGTACAGCAAAGGTCAACCTCGACATACAGCTCGCCCGCAGTGTGGTAGATCAGGACGCCCTGGCCCTCAGTGCTGGCATTGGAGAAGGGGTTGTTGTCGCTCAACAGCGTCCCGTCACGTCGGTGCACACGAATCGTGAAGGTGCAGTGCGCACCGGCCGGTATTACACCGTTGCGGGTCAGACCCGGACGACAGTCGTAGGACCAGCCCGCGGCCCAGTTCGCCGGCGCCTGGAACACCGCGGTTCTTGCGTTGCTGGCACCCTCCATGTTGAACGGCATAGCCGCGGACGACGAAGGCTTCACTGCCGGAGTGGCGGAGGTATGGGGCGGCGCCGAGCACGCCATCAACACCACGACAAGTCCTACAGCGACGAGATCCGGCCCACGCTTACCCATCGAAACTGCCGTCATTGTCCTGCACGGTCAGTGACACGAGGCGCTCGATTGACACACCTGGTGGTGGGCCGCAGTTTCCGTTACGCGAACTACACGGTCAGGATCGCCGGTCCTCGAATTGGTCTCCACCGATGACTTCACGATCGAGGTCCCAAGGGTTCCCATCAGACGGCTCGTCGAATCGCTCCCACAACCATTGAGAGCACGGCCACGTCGCGGATGTTGGCGACGGCTATTGATACTCGCCAGAGTCAATAGGGGGGACGGATCGTAGCTCTTGACGTGGCACGGACAGGGACGGCCGATTGTTGACCCTATTCATGTCGAAGCCGGCGACCTGCTTGTATTCATCGGCAATCTGCCTCAACTCCTGATCCGTGATGACGTCAGAGAGAGTCTCGAACCCATTCGGAGCGCGTTCCTCGACTAGGTCCTGACATCGATGTGGGCCGGCCCGGCGGTTGCTCTGAACCACCGCGGCGGTCGCAGACCTGCGTTCGCTGTCATACGCGGTGACGGCGGCCTCGATGGTCGGCTGCAGCGCCAGCTCACGGGCGAGCACCCGTGCATCCAGAACCGCCTGGGAGGCGCCGTTGCCGCCTACCGGGTGCATTGGATGGGCGGCGTCGCCAAGGAGCGTCACGCGAGCGAAATCCCAGGAAGGCAATGGGTTCCTGTCCACCATCGGGTACTGATAGATCACATCGGCACCGCGGATCAGCCGAACGACATCTAGAAAGTCGAACGTGAAATCTGCGAAGGCGGCGAGGACGTCCTCCCGCTTTGCGACGTAAGTCCAGTCCTGCGGCGGCATCTCAGACGTCGAGGACTTTTGCGTCGCCACCCAGTTGATCAACGTCTCTCCCGAAGCGGACCGCGACATCGAGATCGGATACACGACCGCACGTTGCTTGCTCGAGCCGATGTTGACCATCGAGCGGCGGGAGAGAAACGGTTCGGCCATGGTTACGCCCCGCCACATCGTGACACCGTTCCACCGAGGAGGCCCCTCGTCGGGGTAGAGCGCGTGGCGCACCTTGGAGTGGATGCCGTCGCAGCCGACGAGCAGATCAGCCTCGGCTTGGGCGACCACCCTGCCTGTCTCGCGCTCCTGGAACTCGGCCGACACGCCGCCCTGGGGGATGATGCCGAAACGAGCCAGGTGGTGGCCGGCGTGGACGCGCTCCGAGCCGAGGCGGTCGATCACCGCGTGGTGGAGCACGCCCAGCAACTCGCCACGATGAATGGAGAGTTGCGGCCAGCGGTAGCCGGCCGCAGCTCCGAGCGGCTCCGCCCATATCTGCTGCCCGAGCCGCGAGAAGTAGGTGAAGTCGGCGGTCGCCACGCCCACAGTGGACAGCTCATCCAGCAATCCCAGCTCGGTCAGCTCCCTGATCGCGTGCGGCAGGACGTTGATGCCCACTCCAAGCTCGCGGATGACCGGTGCGGATTCGTAGATTTCCACATCTCCGAGACCGGCCGCGTGCAACGACAGGGCGAGGCTCATGCCTCCGATCCCTCCGCCAATCACGGCAACTTTCATTGCGCCCCTCGGACGAGGTCCTGACGGCTGCCCACGGTGGGCGAGACACTACACCTCGATGCGCCGCTGATCACGAGTCCTCGCGCGCCTTGCTTCAGTCGTAAGACCTTCCGAGGCCTTCGGTTCGCGTCATGGAAAGCCTGCCGAACTGGTGTGGGCCGTAGTTTCCGTAACGCGAACCAAGTTACGGTCGTCGGTCGCTCGATCAATCTGAGGCCGTGCAGCCGGGTTTGATGTGTAAGCCGCGGATCAGCTTCTGTCCCATCGCCCCCGAACTGGTCCACCGCGAGTGGCGTACCAATCCGGGAACGGTCTCCCTTCGAGGAACGCCTCGGCGGCCTCTCGGGTCACGGCCACATATGCTCGACCGGCGTCTGACTCTATTGGGTGCGTCTCGAGCTCGTACGCGAGCTGTACGAACTCGCCCGCCACTGCGTTGAGTTCGGGGCATATTGGATCGTCCGATGGCCCAGCAAACCCTCCGTTATTCCAACCAGCCCAATAGATGGCGTTCGCAAGCTGTATAGGATCGCCTTCGGCGAGGACGATCTTGCGAGCCAGGTCTCGGGCTTCCGCTAGACCGCGCTCGCAGTCATCGGGAGTTGGATTGTCAACAGCGCGGTCGTCATCTTCCACGACGGCGATTGTGGATGAGGTCGTGGGGCCGCAGTGGACTCGAACCGACTAGCTGCGCGTGATGTCGCGCAGCGGCAGCCTCGGACCGAAGCGCGGCGCGGACACGCCGGTCAGGATCAGGAGGCGCAGCAGCCGGCCGCGGTGGGGACGGTAGGGCTCGAGGATCTCCAGCATTCGCTCGTCGGTGGAGCGAGCTGTCCCGTCGAAGACGTAACCGACCATGTGGGGCAGGTGGTAGTCGCCGACGGGCACGGCGACGGCGTCACCGAGGGCGACCGATGCCACCTTCGCCGCCGTCCATTCCCCCACGCCCGGGAACGCCAGCAGCCGCTGCCACGCATCGGCGGGCGACATGGTGGTCGTCTCTTCGAGCCGGCGCGCGCTGCGCGCGGCCCGAATGATCACGTCCGCCCGTCGCCGCTCGACTCCGAGCTTGTGGAACGCCCAATACGGCGTCTCGGCCAGCACTGATGCCGGAGGCGGCACCCGCAGCTTCGTGGGTCCAGGCGCGGGAGTGCCGAGCTCGTAGAGCAGAGACTTGTAGGACGCTTGGGCCGCGACGGTCTGCACTTTCTGCCCGATCACTGTCGGCACCAGCGCTTCGAACACGGCACGCGATTTGGTCATGCGCAGACCCGGATGCCGGCGGAAGGCGTCGATGAGGATGGGCTCACGTGGTTGAAAGGCGGAGTCGTCGTCCTCCTCCCCACACAGCGCAGCCGCGTTCTGCGCCGCCCACGCGGCGCCGGGACCCCAGGCGTCGACGTCGACCACCTCATCGATGTGCGCCAGCCTGAGCGTGGCCGGGCCTTCGGGCGTATGGGTCGCGCGCCACACCTCGCGATCACCGAACCGCATCGCCGGGCTGTGTCCGAGCGGGCCGAGTGTCAGCGCGAGATTGAGCGGTCTGGTCGGGCGGAACCGAGAACGGACGTCCGGTGTCGGGTGATCAGTCGCGATGCAGCGGGATCTCCAGCGTGAACGTGCTGCCCTTGCCGGGCTCGGATTCGACTGTGAGATCTCCATCATGCATGCGCGCGATCTCTCGCGAAAGCCACAGGCCGAGGCCTGCGCCTGGCGTGTGCGCGGTGGCTTTCGTCTGGATGCGTCCGAACCGAGTGAAGAGGTTGCGCTGGTCCTCTTTGTCGATGCCGATTCCAAGGTCCTTGACGGACACGTAGGCATGGCCGTCTTTTTGCGAGACGTTGACCTCGATCGGAGTGCCGGGACCCGAATATTTGACCGCGTTCGTGACCAGGTTGCGAACCACGATCTGAAATCGGTCCGGGTCGACTTCCGCATACACGGGCAGTGGCGCCAGTTTGACGTCGAGCTGATGATTGCCGGCGAGAGGACCCAGGTTCTCCACCGCGTCCTCGGTCAGCTCGCCGACGTCGCTGCGCTCTCTTCTGAGCGCAAGGCGGCCCTCCTCGAGGCGAGATGTCTCGATCATCTGCTCGAGCAATGCGTTGACCTCGTCCGCCTTGGCCACGAGCAGTGGCACCACCGCGGCGGCCCGCGACGGCACCTCGCCCAGCGCGCCCGCGGCGATCATCGTCAGGTAGCCCTTGATCACGGTCATCGGCCCGCGCAGCTCGTGCGACGCGAAGTCGAGGAACTCGGTCTTGGCTTTCTCCAGGCGGGCGATCCGCTCGGTTGCCGATACGCGGTCTAGTCCGGCCGTGATGCTTACGGCGTAACCCCTCAGGTTTGACAGCTCGTACTCGCCGAACAGAGGAGTGAACGGGCCGGCGAGGATGGTCATCGACCCGGGGCCGTTCGACAGGTCAAGTGGAATGCGTACTGTCGATCGAGTTCCGTTTGCCTTCGCCGCGATCGTGGCGGCGGAGCTCTTCGTCATGCCATGGGTGGCCAGGATGGTGCCGTCGGAGTCCTCGATGTACGCCGCCGGGGCGCCGACCAAACGAGTCGCCCAAGCAAGGGCACGCTCCGCGAGGCTCTCGCGGTCGGGACTGTACAGAAGCAGCTCGTGCAGGGCGCTTCGCAGCTCTTCCAGCTCCGGGCGGCTCCAGAGGCGGCGCAGCCATTCTGGCGGCGCGAAGCTCGCGTAGAGGAGCGGCACCATCATCAGCACCACCGCGTTGGTCACGATGGCCGCCACCGGGTTCTGCAGGGCTGATCCTCCGAGCGTGCTGACGACCACGACCGCCACCAGCCCGGCATAGCCGAAGCTCAGCGAACGGAGACGCGAAGCTTCCACCGATGGCCGCCCGATCGAGGCCAAGCCCAGCCGAAAAATCGGTTCGCCCACACAAAGCACCCAAGTCAATGTGACCAGTCCGACCACCGCCAGCTGAAACGGCGACCGCGGCACATCAGGATTCGAGGACAGGTCGGCCGCGACCCCGAGCACGCCGACGATCGTGATCGCGACCGTGACGGCGATGCGTAAGCGGCTGCCGAGCGGGATGAGCGAGTCGCGAAACATCAGGAGGGCGTAGCCCGACAGGATGAAAAGAACGATGGCCGCGTCGACCACCGCCTCGCCGCTGAGGCCGATGGCGGCCGCCGCGGGAGTGATGACCACCAGGAGGGACAGCGAAACCAGGGCGACCACGAGCCAGACCCGCAGGCGGTCACGATGGCGGATCCAGTCGACCAGGGTGAAGAGCGCGAGGGCAACGAAGGCCACCTGGACAGCCGAGTCCAGGACCCTGAGCACCGAGGTCATCCGCAGGAGCTTACTAAATCGACGACATACCAACGACGCCTAGTGAGCAGATGAGTCTGGTTTGGCTGCGGAATGCCAGCGTGGCGATCGCTAGGTGCTGGCCACGCGTCACGCTAAGCCGTTGACAGTTGCCGGCTCACGCCTCGACGCTGGCTCGGTCCGAAAAACGAGTAGATGACCATCATGACCAGCAGCAGGCCGATCACACCAAGGATCAGCATCGCTACGAACCATCCCCATCGACCGAGTGTGGCGACGGAGATCAGAGCCAGGATCCAGGAAATGACCTCAATGAGCGCACCGATTCCCACCAGCGCGATACCCGCGGCATAGACAGACGAACTCTCGACCTGGCCGCCGCGCATCGTGAGCGCCGCCAGCGCCGCCCCGACGATCCATAACACCAGGCCCATGAGAAAGACCGTGCGGACTGTCGCCTTGCTCATCTCGTCCTCTCCTGCATCAATTCCTGCATCAGGAAACGCGGAACGAGCACCCAGCACCTACCGAGTGGCTGGGGAGGAAGGATTCGAACCTTCAACCTTCTGATCCAGAGTCAGCTGC
>JACZCV010036736.1_pt1 | contig 10004 bp, 7 predicted proteins | sample 8641841 | NCBI WGS metagenome assembly JACZCV01 (sample SAMN15324606, study PRJNA640507) | soil metagenome | isolation source: monocropping sugarcane control | place: China: Luxin town, Laibin City, Guangxi Province | collected 2019-07-25 | depth 10cm m
AACTCGTAGTCGAGGAACTTCAGCTCGAAGTTCTTGCCCGTGTAGTCGGTGATCGGGTTGATTTCGTCGAAGAGCTCCCGCAGGCCCTCGTTCTTGAACCAGTTGAACGACTCCACCTGAGTGGCGATGAGGTCTTTCAGCTCCACCAGGTTGGGGATACGGCCATAGCTGAGACGCGAGGGCACTCTCATCTCTGAGATCATTCGTTGCTCCTTAAGGAAAAAAGGGCGCGCTCAAGAAATAGGCAAGATGAGGCGCCGGGCGTGCACGAACGGCCAGTATACAACGAACTCCGGGCCTTAGTGGGACGCCAGAGCACGACCAGTCAAGCCTGACTGGCTGGAATTCGGCGACTATAACACGCATCCCCTCTCCCGCAAAGCGGGAGAACGTTAGGGTGAGGGTGTGCCGGATTGGGCCAGGCTGCGGGCCGAATTCCCGCTCCTCGACCGCTACGTCTATTTAAATGCGTGCTCGCTGGGCCCCCTCCCTCGGGCCGGCCAGGCCGCGCTGGCCGCCTACGCCCAGGCCTGGATGGAGAAGGGCACGCCGGCGTGGTATTCGGACTGGCTGCCGGTGATCGACCGCCTCCGCGGCCGGGTGGCGGAGCTCCTCCACGCCCCGGCAGGCAGCATCGCCCTGGCCCCTTCCGTCTCGATCGCCCTCACGAGCCTGGCCTCCGGCCTGCCGATGCCGCCCGGCCGGAAAAAGGTCCTGATCGGCGGCCTCGACTTCCCGACCATCGGCCACCAGTGGCTGTCGCGCCCGCAGTACGAGGTCGAGTTCGTGCCCAGCGAGGACGGCATGACCATCCCGCCGGAGGCGTTCGCGGAGCGGATCGACGAACGCACGGCGCTGGTGGTGACGACCCACCTCTTCTACACGACGGGCTACCTGCAGGACGTCCGCGCCATCGCCGCGCCAGCTCACGCCGCCGGCGCCCTATGCGTGATCGACGGCTACCAGACTGTCGGCTGCGCGCCGATCGACGTCATGGAGATCGGCTGCGACGCGTATACCGGCGGCACGTTGAAGTGGCTCAGCGGCGGGCCGGGCACTGCCTTCATGACCGTTCGTCCGGAGCTCCTGCCCGAGGTCAAGCCCCAGGGCACCGGCTGGTTCGCGACCCAAGAGCCCTTTTCTTTCACGCTGCAGGAGCTGACGTTTGCCGCCGACGCCCGCCGGCTCGAGACCGGGACGTGGCCGGTGCCATCGCACTACGCCGCCCTGGCCGGACTGGAGCTGGTCCTCGAGGTGGGCGTGGACGCCATCCAGGAGCGGCTGCGCGACCTGACCGGCTACATCCTCGAACGCTGCGACGAGGCGGACGTCAGGACGTTCACTCCACACGAGCGCGAGCGTCGTTGCGGCGTGGTCACGCTCGAATGCGACCACCCCGAGGAGGCCGAGGCCCGGCTCCTCGAAGCCGGCGTGATCGTTGACTGGAGGCCGGGACGAGTGCGCCTGTCGCCACACTGGTGCGTCACCGAAGCCGAGCTGGAACGGGCAATGGATCTCGTGCTCCAGCACGTGGGCGCCGGCGTATAGCCGCGTCAGGCGTTCTTTAAAGGATGGAACGCAACGGCGCGACTACCGGGGCGGCCGGGCGGCTCGGCCTTCCCGCCACCGTCACCGCCTGCCTTTTCGATCTCGACGGGGTGCTGACGAAGACCGCCGAGCAGCATGCCAGGGCCTGGAAGCAGGTCTTCGAACAGCACGGCATACCCTTTGACGCGGTGGCCGACTACGACGCCTACGTCGACGGCAAACCCCGCGAGGCCGGCGTGCGATCGATGCTGGCCGCCAGGCACATCGAGGCCAAGCCAGAGCTCGTGGAGCAAATCGCATCGGAAAAGGACGATCTCTTCGTCCAGATCATCGAGCGCGATGGCGTGCGGACGTACGACGGATCGATCCGCTACCTCGACGCGGCGCGGGCAGCCGGCATGAAGCTCGCGGTGGTGACCTCCAGCAAGCACTGCTCGCAGGTGCTGAAGGCAGCCGGCCTGACCGGCCGCTTCGACGCCCAGGTCGACGGCAACACCGGCGAAGCGCTCCACCTGCACGGCAAGCCGGAGCCGGACACCTACCTCGAGGCGGCCCGTGAGCTCGCGGCCAAACCGGAGGCCGCGGCGGTCTACGAGGACGCGCTCGCCGGTGTCGAGGCCGGGCGGGCCGGCCGCTTCGGCATGGTCGTGGGCGTGGATCGCGCCGGCCAGGCCGAGGCGCTCCGTCAGCACGGCGCCAACGTCGTCGTCACCGACCTGGCGGACCTACTGCGCAACTGATGCGGCTCAGCGAATGCGTCCACTGCGAGGGGTGGGGCTTGCGCGAAAAGCACCTGGACCTGAAGCTGCTCGGCCAGACCGAATCGATCTTCGCTCTCTCCAACGGCCACATCGGGTGGCGCGCCAACCTCGACGAGGGCGAGCCGCATGCGATCTCCGGTTCGTACCTCAACGCCTTCTATGAGGCCGTCCCTCTTCCCTACGCCGAGACGGCCTACGGCTATCCCGAGGCGGGCCAGGCGATAGTCAACGTCACCGACGGCAAGCTCATCCGCCTCCTGGTCGACGACGAGCCTTTCGACATCCGCTACGGCAACTGCAACTCGCACGAGCGGCATCTCGACTTCAAGACGGGCCTGCTCGAGCGAACCGTGGAATGGGAGTCGCCCGCGCACCGGACGATCAGGTTGCGCTCGACGCGGATGGTCTCGCTCGTGCATCGGGCGATCGCGGCGATCCTGTACGAGGTCGAACCGGTTGACGGCCCGGCCGACATCGTCATCCAGTCGGAGCTCGTGGCCAACGAGCCTTCCAACCAGGGTGCCAAGCGGGACGATCCTCGGGCCGCCACTGCTCTGGAGGCACCGCTGGTCGGTGAGCTGCACGCCAGTCAGGGCATGCGCGCGGTCCTGATTCACAGCACCAAGTCCAGCAAGCTGCGGATGGCGGCCGCATTCGACCACGAGGTGAGCGGGCCGGCCGGCACGGCGACCCAGGTCATCTGTCGAGACGACAGCGCGCGCCTGGTCGTCACCACGCAGCTGAAGCCGGGGCAGACGCTCCGCCTGATCAAGTACGTCGCCTACGGGTGGTCAAGCATGCGGTCGGCGCAGGCGCTGCGCTCCCAGGTGGAGGGGGCGCTCGCCAACGCGATGGAGCACGGATGGCGCGGCCTGGTCGCGGCGCAGAAGGCGTACCTGCGCGAGTTCTGGAACCGCGCCGACGTGGAGCTTGAAGGCGACGACGAGGTCCAGGCCGCGATTCGGTTCGCGCTGTTTCACGTCCTGCAATCCGCGGCCCGCGCCGAGCAGCGCGCGATCCCGGCCAAGGGTCTCACCGGGCCGGGCTACGACGGCCACACCTTCTGGGACAGCGAGACATTCGTCCTGCCGGTGCTGACATACACCGTCCCCGAAGCGGCTGCGGACATATTGCGGTGGAGATTCTCAATCCTCGACCAGGCCCGCCGGCGCGCGCGCGACCTGGGATTCAAAGGCGCCGCATTTCCGTGGCGGACCATTCATGGTGAGGAGTGCTCCGGCTACTGGCCGGCGTCCACCGCCGCCTTCCACATCAACGCCGACATCGCGGATGGTGTCCTGCGCTACTGCACCGCCACCGGCGATGTCGAGTTCGAGAAGGCCTACGGCGCGGAGCTGCTGATCGAGACCGCCAGGCTCTGGGCCTCGATCGGCCATTACGACCGGGGCGGTCGCTTCCGCATCGACGGCGTTACTGGCCCGGACGAATACAGCGCGCTGGCGGACAACAACGCCTACACCAACCTCATGGCCCAGCGGAACCTTCGCGCCGCCGCGACGTCAGCGGAGCGGCACGATGCTGTCGCACGCAAGCTGCACGTCACGCGCGACGAGATCCGCGATTGGAACAAGGCAGCGGACAGCATGCTCGTGCCCTACAACGACGAGCTCGGCGTGCACGAGCAGGCGAGCCAGTTCACAGAGCACGAGATGTGGGACTTCAGCAAATGCAAGCCCGAGCACTACCCGCTGTTCCTGCACTATCCGTACTTCGATCTCTATCGCAAGCAGGTCGTCAAGCAGGCCGACCTCGTCCTCGCGATGCATCTGCGCGGCGACGCGTTCACGCACGACGAGAAGGTTCGGAACTTCGCTTACTACGAGCCGATGACGGTGCGCGACTCGTCGCTTTCATCTTCGACGCAGGCGGTGATCGCGGCGGAGGTCGGACACATGCAGCTGGCTCACGACTACCTCGGTGAGGCGGCGCTGATGGACCTCAACGACCTCGAGCACAACGTGCGCGAGGGCGTCCACATGGGTTCTCTCGCGGGCGCCTGGCAGGCAGCCGTTGCGGGCCTGGGCGGCATGCGCCACCACGCCGAAACGCTCAGCTTCGCGCCGCGGCTGCCGCCTGGCATCACGAAGCTGACCTTCCGGCTGATCTTCGCCAGCCGGCGGTTGCGCGTGACCGTGGACGGCAAGCGCGCGCACTACACGCTGCTGTCAGGCCGGCCGCTGGAGGTGATGCACCACGGCGAGACTGTGCGCCTGGTCGCCAGGCGGGAGACAGTGCGATCGATTCCGGCGATTCGAGAAACAAAGGCGCCGAGCCAGCCCCAGGGACGCGCCCCGGCGCGCCGGGAGCTGGAACAGAGACCGCGCCAGCTCCGCCAGTCGGGCGTCGAATCTCGGCAGCAGCGTGCCGCCAAGCGACCCCGGCGACACACGCGGACTTGATGTCCCCACCTAACCTCCCCAGCAAAGCTGGGGAGGAAGTCTGCCCCCTTGTGATCTAGTTCACCTGCGTGGCAGGGTTGGCTCGGCTTCGCCGAGCCATGGCTCCACTGAACAGCCTGGTCTCCTAGCGTCGCAGGGCGAAGGGGGTTCCCCGCAAGGGGGACCCTTCCCCCTTGCGATTTTTACTTGAGCTCGGCGGTGGCTCCGGCTTCCTTCAGTCGAGCAACGGCCTTCTCGGCGTCGGCCTTGGCGACGTTCTCGAGCACCGGCTTCGGCGCCGCGTCGACCAGGTCCTTCGCCTCCTTGAGGCCCAGCTGCGTGAGCTCGCGGACGGCCTTGATCACGTTGATCTTGCTCTCGCCCACCTGCGTGAGCGTGACCGTGAACTCGGTCTGCTCCTCGTCAGCCGCCGCTCCGTCGCCACCGGCAGCCGCCGGTGCAGCCGCGGCCACCGCGACCGGCGCCGCCGCCTTGATACCGAACTCGTCCTCGATGGCCTTCACGGCCTCGACGACGTCGAGAATGCTCCATTCCTTGAGCGCCTCGACGAAATCCTTCGGGGTGATCTTGGTCGCCATGACTATTACGCTGCCTCCAACTTCGCTTTGTATGCGTCCAGCACTCCGATGAGCTGCTGAACAGGGGTCTGCATGATGCCGACGAGCTGGCCGACCGGGGACTGAAGGGTGCCCAGGAGCTGGGCGAGGAGCGACTCGCGCGAGGGCAGGTCAGCCAGCTGCTTGACCTGGTCGGGCGAGAAGACGCGGCCTTCGACGAGGCCGCCGACGATCTCCAGCTTGAGCCTGGTGGCGCGGACGAACTCGTTGATGAGCTTGGGCGCCACGCCCAGGTCGTCGTAGCCGAAGGCGATCGCGACCGGACCCTTGAGCTCGGTCTCGAGCGCCTTGTGCCCCGCCGACTCGGCCGCGCGCCGGGCCAGCGTGTTCTTGACGACGCGGTACTCGACCTCGCCGCCGCGCAAGCGGGTGCGGAGGTCCTGGAGCTGGGTGACGGTGAGGCCGCGGTAGTCGGTGAGGATCGCGACCTTCGCCCTCTTCAGGCGCTCGGCGATCTCCTCGACCTGCTCGGCCTTCTGCTCTTTCCTGGCTTTTGGCAAATAAAAAATCCTCCCTGCCAGACCCACGCGAGGCAGGAAGGATCGATGCGTCCTTCACCTGGTTGCCTCGGTAGGAAATTAAGGCCGCGCCTGGCGCGAGCCACCTACTGTCTGTGGCAGGTCGCGAATTATACGGGTTTTCGAATTCGCTCCCAGTCGTCCCGCATCAGCTCGGTCAGGATCATGTCGCGCCACCGGCCGTCGACAAAGCGCTCCTCGCGGTAGCGGCCGACCTGCTGGTAGCCGCAGGCCGCCTGGGCCTTCCCGCTCGCTTCGTTGCCGTCGATGTACATCGAGCGCAGCTTCCGTAACGGCGTCTGCGTGAACGCGTACTCGGCGCGAAGCTGCATCAGCTCGCGACCGAGTCCCTTGCCCCAGACAGTCTTGTCGCCGATGGCCGTTCCGGTATGACCGATGCCGTGCTTCCAGTCGATGTTGTGGATGCCAGTGCCGCCCACAGCGCGGCCCTGGAACTCGACGACCCAGTAGATCTCGTTCGGATCGGTCGCGACCTTGGCGATCCAGCCCTTTTCGAACTCGATGCCCGGCGGAAAGCGGAGCTCGAGAAAGCGCGTGACGTCGCTGTCCTCGAACCACCTGATCATCGTCTCCGCGTCTTCCGGCCGCGCCGGACGGAGAGTCACGAGCTTGCCCTGGATCACCGGCCCGTACATGGACGGTAAGTTTGACCGCCATGGGTGACCGCCTGCGCAAGCTTTGGGACTTCAACGACCTCGAGGCGACGGACGCGCGACTGCGGGCGCAGCTGGAAGCAGAGAGCGATGACGCCGGGCGCGCGGAGGTGCTCACGCAGCTGGCACGTGTCAAGGGGTTGCGGGACAACTTCTCCGGCGGCGAGGCGCTGCTGATCGAGGCCGAGGCACTCGCCGGCTCAAGCCCAGCGGCGCGGGTGCGAATCGATCTCGAGCGCGGCCGGGTGCTGCGGTCGGGCGGCGATCCCCTGGCAGCATTGCCGATGTTCGTGCGCGCCTACGAATCGGCCCTCGCGGCCGGGGAGCAGTTTGTCGCGGCCGACGCGGCGCACATGGCGGCGCTCGCCGCGCCCGACCATGCGGCCAAGCTGGAATGGACGCAGCGCGGCATCGAGATCGCGGAATCGACCGACGACCGCGAAGTCGCCTACTGGCTCGGACCGCTGCTCAACAACCTGGGCGTCGCGTACGCGGAATCAGGCGATCACCAGGCAGCGCTCGATGCCTTTGAGCGCGCGTTGGCAGTGCGGTTGCGCTATCCCGAGAATGCCGAAGCCATCCGGTGGGCGCGGGAGTCGGTCGAGGAGGCCCGAAAGGCTCTCGGCTAGAGCCGAGAGATCAGGTCGTTCGCCCACCCGATCAATAGCGCGTCGTTCGGCTTGACGATGGTGACGCCGGCCTGGGCCGTCACATAGGTGACGAACGAGCCCAGGTAGCTCTTCGCCAGCGTGTGGTTGTTCGCCGTCAGCGCGGAGTTGGCGCTGTTCAGGTACGACAGCAGCTGGGTCGAAGTCGTGCTCGACGTGATCTTGCCGGCGGCGCGCAGGTCCTTGACCGCCTGGATCATGCCCGTGACGGTTGCGTGCACCTGGAAAGTGATAGTCAAGGTAGACACGTTGCCGAGCCCGTCCTTGGACGTGATGACGATCGTGTGGGTGCCGGCGCTCAGCGTCTCCGTGTTGAACGCCACGCCGCTCGCGACGTTGGTGGTGCCGTCGAGCACCGCCGTGGTCGACGCCACGTTGTCGGGGTCGCTGGCGCTGAACGTCACGGCCACGAGCTTGCCAACGTCATACGACGTGCCGTTGGTCGGCGCGGTGATCGACGACGTGATGGCCGGCCCGGTGCGGTCCAGGCGCACCGACGTCGACACGGTCGTGGAGTTGCCCGCGAAGTCGGTCGCGGTCACCGCGATGGTGTAAGTGCCGTCGGCGCCAAGCGTCACCGACGTGCTCGTCGCGCCGTTGACAGCGAGCGAGAGCGAGGCGATGCCGGTGCCGACGTCTGTGAACGAGATCGCGACCGGCACGACCGGGTTGGTGGTCGCGACCACCCCGTTGATGACGGGTCCCGCGATCGTGACTGACCCGGTCGGGGCCGTCGTGTCCTTCACCAGGCTCGTCACCACCACCGTCGGGTTGCCCGCGGGATCGGTCTCGGTCACGGTCAAGGTCACCGGCCCGTTCACCAGCGACGTCAGGTCCATGCTCGGCTGCCACTTGTTGCTGCCGTTGAAGAACTTGCTGCCGGCGAGCGTCGTCGTGCCGTCGGTGATCGAGTAGCTGACCGTGGTCCCGGTCTCACCCGTGAACACTGGCTGATAGACGCTGACGTTCGCGACATTGATGTACGGCGGCGCTGCCACCGTGAGCGGCGGCGGCACCGTGTCCTTCTGGGTCAGCACAGTCGTGGCGAGACTGTTCCCTGCCCCGTTGGTCAGGGACACGGAGATGGTCATGACACCGTCGATCAAACCGGTGACGTCGACAGGGACGACCACGCTGCCGGTCGAATCAATGAAGTCCATGCCGTTCTGCTGATTCGCGATGAGCGCGCTATCCGAGACGATGACGTTGGCGATCGATCCCACCTGGCCGGTCACGGTGACGTTGTAGGTGGGCGACGTCGCGATGTTGGCCCACGCGGCGGCGCTCGCCGTCGGCGCGGGCGGCGCGACGCTGTTCTTGCCCATGATGGAGCTCGCGGTCGATGCGGTCCCGTTGGCGGTGAGCGTCGCGGTGACAGTGATGACGCCATCAGGCCAGAGTGAGATGTCAACGCTGGTGCCAAACCGCCCGGTCGCGCCGATGACACCACTGCCGGTGATCTTGTAGAGCGTGCCCTCCGAAATCGTGTAGTTGACGGTCACTCCCGGCGTGCCCGTGATCACCAGTGGAGCCGAGCTTGCGCCCGGGGTGTTCGTGCCCGAGGGCAGGTTGACACCTGCGCCATTTGCCAGCGAGACCACCGGGCCGGTCGAACCCGCGTTGCACGCGCTCATCTCGCTCGTGTAGTCGCAGGTGCCGGGCGAGTTGAACGGCATGACGTTTGCCGTCTTCTGAACGTCATTACCGGTGCCGCCCAGGTTCTCGGGCATCTCGTTGAACGGAGGCCCGCTCTGCTGGTGCCACGCCAGGTCGTGCTGCAGGACGAGTCCAAGCTCGCCGAACGGCTCGCCGTTGCGCGCGGCAGCGCCACTGTACGTCGGGTAGTCGACGCAAGCGCCCACAGCGGGGTTGGCCGCGCAGAAGGCGTCGGTGCGCGGGCCAAGCGTCTGGTCGGCGCCGTCGCTCTTCGACAGGGCGTACAGGAACTCGGGCAGGAACGGCATCAGCGTGCGGCTGACCGCCGGCATGCCGAACTGCGAGAACGGCACGTAATAGCTGTTGTGGTTGCCGACCCAGTCGATCAGCCGGTCGCCCCCAGTGCCGGCGAAGTAGATGTCCTGGCCGGCGCCGCCGTAAGCCAGCGTCTCCCAGTCGGGCGAGCCCGCAGCGGCATGCGAGTTCGGAACCGGCATGTCGTTCAAGCCGTTGTCGACGACAGTGCTGGCGCGAAGGTCGATCAGGTCGAAGCCCCAACCGCCGTAGACGCGGCTCCTGCCCATGCCGGCGACGATGTAGTCGTTGCCGAGGTCGCCGAAGATCGCCTTGTCACCGGTCACCGGGTCGGGGGCGAAGCCCGCCGGCGCGTTCCAGGTGACGTCGATCGGCAGGTTCGGATCGACCTGGTTGAAGGTCATGAAGAAGGGCAGGCCCTTCTGCGTCGAGTCAGCGCAGCTCCCGCTGATCGAGGTGTTGCCGAACTCGCAGTCCAGCGGGTTGAAGCCGCCCACGTTGGTGAAGCCGTCCGCCGCGACCTGCGGGTCGAAGACGCCCGGGCCGGGCCAGAGCTGGATCTGGCGGCGTGGGTCCTCGGCGTTGAAGTACAGCGACTTGCCGATGTTGAAGGCGCGGCCCGCGTTGCCGTTCGGCGGATCGCTGACCGGCTCGAAGCCCGCGGCGTTGCCCGGGTTGTACGGGTGGAAGAAGTCGGTCTCGATGGGCGCGGTGTTGATGACGTAGTCGGTCGGGTTCGTGTCCGTCGCGCCGTTGGCGAGGTAGCCCGCCTCAGTCGCGTTCGTGCCCTTGCCGAACAGGTTGAAGTTGTCGGCGTAGCCGAGCGT
>JACZCV010020257.1_pt1 | contig 10002 bp, 11 predicted proteins | sample 8641841 | NCBI WGS metagenome assembly JACZCV01 (sample SAMN15324606, study PRJNA640507) | soil metagenome | isolation source: monocropping sugarcane control | place: China: Luxin town, Laibin City, Guangxi Province | collected 2019-07-25 | depth 10cm m
AACTTACGCATCTCGTCTTCGGAATCCATCATGAATCGCACCCCGCCGTCGAGAGTCGCCTCGGCGTGGCCGTGCTCCGAATCCTCCGCACCAGCCTCAAACGCGGCGCCAAGCATCCGATAGAACCTGACCGCGTGCGCCAGGTCCGTCACCACGATTCCCACGGCATCGAGCTTCGCCATGCCCCTGAATGTAGCGTGGCACGGTTGGCTCGGCTTGCCGAGCCATGACTCCACATTGCAAGAGGCGCACACGCGTGGCAGGGCGTGGGGGGTTCCCCGCAAGGGAGGCCTGACCCCCTTGCGAAATCGTTACTGGTGCATCATGGAGGCCGATGTTCACGGTTCAGCCCTTCAAGGCTGAAGAGCTCGGCAACGCCAGCTTCCTGGTCGCGGATCCCGACGCCAAGGTCGCCGTGGTCATCGATCCCTTCCGCGATGTCGATCAGTATCTGACGCACGCCGAGCACGAGGGTGTCAAGGTCGTACGTGCCCTCGACACGCACGTCCACAACGACTTCGTCTCCGGCGCTCGGGAGTTGAGAGCACTTGCGGGCACGGCCATCGATGATCTCGCGCCCGACCAGGAAGTCGAGCTGGGCAGCGTCACGATCCGCGCGGTCCTGACGCCGGGCCATACGCCGGACCACAAGAGCTACCTGCTCATCGAGAACGGCGTGCCCAAAGCCCTGTTCTCCGGCGGGGCGGTGATGGTCGGCGGCGTGGCTCGAACCGACCTCTTCGGCCCGCACATGGCCGCGCACCTTGGCCTGGAATCGCTGCGGACCCTGCAGGTGCGGTTGCGCGGCCTGCCCGACGAGGTGGCCGTCTATCCAACCCACGGCAGCGGCTCCTTCTGCGGCATCTCGGGCGGCGCCGGCCACGAAACGACGCTGGGCCAGGAGCGGATGACGAACCCGTACTTCACGACCACCGAAGTCATGCAATTCCTGGCGCGAATCCTCGACCAGCACAGGTATCCCGACTACTACGCCGACATGGGCACGATCAACAAGGCGGGAGCGCCGCTCCTCGGCCGTCATCCCGCGGCGCCGAAAAAGCTGAAGGCCGCCGAGGTGGCCGCGCTGAAGGAGAATGGCGCCGCGGTCGTGGACATTCGCCGCGGCCGCGATTACGACCGTGGCCACATCCCTGGCAGCTATTCGGTGACCCTGCTGCCGGGCGAGGCTTTCAGCGCCTGGGTCGGCTGGCTCATCGCGCGCACGCGCCCGATCGTGCTGGTCGGCGGCTCAGAGAGCCAGCAGCTCGACGCCCAGCGACAGCTGCACCGCATCGGTTTCGACAATATCGCCGGCGTGCTCGACGGCGGGATGGAAGCGTGGGAGGCATCCGGTGGCGAGCTGTCCGAGTTCCAGACCGCGACCATCGAGGACATGGGCCGGTGGATCCTGAGTGGGGAGGAGATCACGGTCGTCGACGCGCGCGATGACCACGAATGGGGTTCGGGCCACGTGCCGGGAGCGGTCCACATGTACGTGCCGGACGTACCGCATCACGCCGCGGATCTACCTCGGGACGCGCCGGTGGCGGTTCACTGCGGCGCCGGCTACCGCGCGGGAATCGCGGCGAGCCTGCTCGAGCAAGCGGGCCTGAAGAAGATCATCCACGTCAACGCGCAGTACGACGACTGGGTGACGCGACTGCACCTGGCGGAGACCGTCCCACATTGAAGGCGCCGGCTAACTCGTAACTCGCTCGCCGCCGCCGGAAGAGTTATGGTCGATGACGACCTGGCGCCGGGGCCACCACGCTCGGCGCTGCGCATTGGCTCGTTGCAAATGGAGGTGTGCGCCAATGTCCGGTGTCAACGCTCGCCGCGCGGTCGTCGCGCTCATCGCGGCCCTGGCCGCAGCGATCGCCGCGCCGATAAGTGCTTCTGCCGCGGTCACAACCCAAACCGGGACTTTGGCCGATGGCGCCACCTTCCTGATCGAGGTGCCGTCCCCATGGAATGGCACCCTGCTCCTGTACAGCCACGGCTACGTCACGCCGGGCTCGAAAAACCCCGCGCGCGACGTCGGCGACGGAGCTACGCGCGCATACCTGCTCGCCAACGGGTTTGCCCTGGCCGGGTCGTCGTACGCGCACACCGGCTGGGCCCTGCAGGAGGCGGTCCCCGACCAGCTTGCGACCCTGGATGCCTTCACCAACATGTTCGGAGCGCCGAAGCGGACGATCGCGTGGGGTCACTCCCTAGGCGGCATCATCACCGCTGACCTGCTGCAGAAGGCGCCCGACCGGTTCACCGCGGCGCTCCCGATGTGCGGGGTGCTTGCCGGCGGTGTGGCCACGTGGAACCAGGGCCTCGACGCAGAGTTCGCCATCCAGCAGCTGCTGCCCGGTGGCAGCGGTTTGCAAATCGCGAACATCACCAACCCGAGCACCAACCTGCAGAGTGCCGAAGGCGTGTTCTTCGCCGCCCAGCAGACCGCTTCTGGGCGCGCCCGGATTGCGCTCGCTGGCGCGCTGGGCGACCTGCCCGGCTGGTTCGATCCCGCGACCCCGGAGCCGGCGCCGACCGACTTCGCGACCCAGGAGGTCAACCAGTTCAAGTGGACCACGCAGGTCGACGGGCCCTTCCTGTTTGCGCTTCGCGCTGAGCTGGAGTTCCGCGCGGGCGGCAATCCGTCCTGGAACACCGGTGTCAACTACACCAAGCAGCTCGACAACTCGATCGACCTGGCCGAGGTACAGGCCCTGTACCAGGCGGCGGGGATCAGCCTCGATGCCGACCTGGCGACGCTCGATGCCGCGCCGCGCACCAGCGCCAACCCGGCATCGGTCGCGTACCTGACTCAGAACGTCGTCTTCAACGGCAACCTCAGCGGCAAGCCGGTGCTGGCTCTGCACACGACCGGTGACGGCCTGGTGGTCGACACCGACGAGCAGGCTTATCGGGCGGTGGTCAACCGGGCGGGCAACGGCTCGCTGCTGCGCGACGCCTTCGTGCACCGCGCGGGCCACTGCACGTTCACGCCGGCCGAGACGGTCGCCGCGCTGCAAGCGCTGATCAGCCGGCTGGACACGGGCCGGTGGTCGGGCGTCACCGACCCTTCGGCGCTCAACTCCGCGGCTGAGGGGCTCGGCGCACTGAACTTTGCGCCCCCGTCATTCATCCCGTTCGAGCCGGCGCCCTTCCTGCGGCCGTTCGACACGTTCGACCAGTAGTAAGTCGACAAGGCGGCCTCCCCGGTCGTCGGGGAGGCCCTTCTTTACGCGAGCTTCCAGAAGTCTCCAGTCAGGCCGATCTCCGCGAAAACCGCCTCCGCCTCGTCGGCGCTGCGCCGCCGCCAGTCAGGATCGTCGCGGTCGTGGTACCAGGCATCGGCCAGCCGCCACAGCTGCTCGGTCGTCATGAACGCACCCTTCGGTTTGCCTGATCGCTCGACGTGCTCTTCCGAACTGAAGAGCAGCATCGTGCTTCAGGTGAAGACGATGTCGTCCCACCAGTGCCGGGCAGGGACGCCGAAGTGCACCACGCTTGCGGCATTCGTGAGCTTGCCGCCGGCGACGGTGAGTTTCAGCGCCTCGTCGCAGTCAGGGCACTTCGTCTCGACCGAACCTTCACCGCCGAGGAGCGAGACGATCCCCAGCGCGTCCCAGACGCAGTTGCCGTAATAGCTGCCGCCGCGCGCCGAGACCTTGAACTGCGTCGGCACCGCGGAGAACGGGTTGGCCATGCGCAGCCGGCTCGGGTCGCGGACCTCAGGCACGAAGACGTGCGCCTCGCCGAGCTTCCAGTAAGCCTCTTCGACCATTTCTTGAGGCAGGTCGAGATCCTGCGCGATCTCGCCTGCGGTGGGCACCTGGCCGCTCGCGATCGTGCGCTCGAGGACCGCCAGGCGAATCCGAACGAGTAGGTTCACACGTCCGTGGTGGCGGCTTCGAGCAGAGCGGCGAACTTGCGCTGTGCCGCCTCGCGGCGAGTCGGGACGTGCTCGCTCGGCCACATGCCCTCGGGCGCCTTGTAGCCCGCCAGGATCTGCCGCGCGACGGACACGCGATGAACTTCGTCGGGACCGTCGTACATGCGAGCGGCGCGAGCGGCGCGGTACATCTCTTCCAGAGGCATGTCCGCGGAGTAGCCGAGTGAGCCGTGGATCTGGATGGCGCGGTCGATGACGTCGTGCAGCACCTTGGCGCCGAAAAACTTGATGAGCGAGATCTCCTTGCGTGCCGCGGGCGCACCCTGCGTGTCGATGATCCATGCCGCGTGCAGGGTCATCAAACGCGCGGCGGACATTTCCGCGGCGGAGTCGGCAATCCAGTTCTGAACGGTCTCGTGCGACGCGAGCTTCTTGCCGAACGCCTCGCGTTGCAGCGCGCGCTCGCACAGCATGTCGAACGCGCGGCGCGCCTGGCCGAGCCAGCGCATGCAGTGATGGATGCGGCCGGGCCCAAGCCGGATCTGCGCGATCTTGAACCCTTCACCGCGCTTGCCGAGGATGTTCTGTCTTGGCACTCGCACGTCTTCGTAGATGACTTCAGCATGGCCGTAGCCGAATCGCTCATGCGCGCCCGCCATCGTCGGGATGTTGCGCAGGCGCTTGAGGCCTAGCGTGTTCGAAGGCACGATGATCATCGATGCTCGCTCGTATGGACCCGCGTCGGGTTCAGTGACGACCATTGCAATCAGGAAGTCGGCGACCATGCCGTTCGACGTGAACCACTTGTGGCCGTTGATGACCCATTCGTCGCCGTCGAGCACCGCGGTCGAGGAGAGCAGCGTCGGGTCAGAGCCCGCGGTGTTGGGCTCGGTCATGGAAAACGCTGAGCGCATGCGGCCGTCGAGCAGCGGATAGAGCCAGCGGTCCTTCTGCTCCTTCGTCCCGAAGTGGGCAAGGATCTCTGAGTTGCCGCTGTCCGGGGCCTGGTTGCCGAAGACGATCGGCGCCCACATCGTCGCCCCCTCGATCTCGTGCATCAGGCCGAGCTTCACCTGGCCATAGCCCTGGCCGCCGAGCTCCGGCGGCAGGTGCGTGGCCCAGAGCTTCTGGCCCTTCACCTCGTCTTGCAGCGAGCGGATGATGCGTGTGAAGCCGGCCTCGTCGGCGTCCAGGACCTCGAGTGGATAGACCTCTTCGCGCACGAACTTGCGCATCCATTCGAGCTTCTTTTCAAACTCCGGTTCGGTGGAGAAATCCCAGCTCATGACAGGATCGTGATCCCTTCGTCGATCATGCCTGTGATGGTAGTCGTCAGGAGCTCGTACATCGGGTCCGGCCTCTTGCCGCGGCGGTGGAGCATCAGGTTGTAGCCGAGGATCGCGGCGTACTTGTACAGGCTCATCGCCACGTACCAGTTCATCTCGTCAGCACTAACCCCGTACAGGGCAAAAAGGTCCTCATCGGGCAGGGCTATCGACCCTCCCGGGCTCGGCGCTTCGACGAAGCGATTGCGGTGGGACATGATCGCCAGGCAGCCGAGGTCGAGCAGCGGCTGGCCGATCTCGGCGATCTCCCAGTCGAGCACCGCCACGACCTCGGGGCCGCGGAACAGCATGTTCCCGTAGTGATAGTCGCCGTGGACGAGCGTCGGCTCGCGCTCGGTGGGGATGTCTTTGGCAAGGAGGCCGCCGAGCTCGCCGGCGCGGGTCGTCAGCTCTTCAGGGGCGCGCTGCATGAGCATGGCCCAGCGCATCATGTCGGCGACCAGGGGCGTGGGCTCCTCGCCACCGAGTCCGGTTTGGGCGACAGGCAGGCTGTGGAGGCGCTTGAGGACGCTGACCGCCGACCCTGCGATGGCCTCGGGCTTTTCTCGGTCGCTCGTCTCCTCGATGCGGATGCCGTCCACCGCCTCCATCAGGACGAATGGCCGTCCGTCAACAACCGGCTGGTCGCTCATCGCGATGATGGCGGGCGCGGGGAGGCCGGCGCCGTGCAGCGCGGCCATGATCCGGCCCTGGCGCACGACGTCCGCGGTGGCGGCGATGCGGGCGCCGGGCGGAGGCAGGCGGAGCACGTAACGCTGCCCGCCTTCGACGTCAACCCAGTATGTAAACCCCGAATGGCCGGTGGGGATTGGCTCGATCGAAACGATGCGGCCTTCGACCTGAAGCTGAAGATCGTCCTGAATGCTCATCCTTCGAGGTGGCTCGTGTCGCCCAGCGCGCCGACCATTCGCCGATCACCGAGCGCGCGCACGACGCTGACGCTCGTATAGAAAGGAAGGAGTCGCAGCCGTCCGGGCTCGAGCTGCATCACGTGCGTGAGGTAGTTGATGATCGCGCCGCCGTGGCCGACGACGATCACGAGCTTGCCTGGATGCTCGTGCACGATCTCGTCGATGACCGCGGTCATGCGTGAGGTGACGGCCTCGGGCTTCTCCGTGAAACGAAACTCGCTGCCGTCGCCGAGCTCGAGCGGAATCTCGAGCAGCCGCGTGTCCGAGGTGACGTCGTCTCCAATTGCTTTCGCTGTTTCGAGCGCACGTCGCGCCGGACTCGAATAGACGGCCGCCGGACCCAGTGCCCTTACGCGGTTGGCGAGGCGGCGAGCCTGTTCCGCTCCGAGACGGCTGAGACCCGGATCCTCGGCGTCGACCATGTCTTCGTAGCAGTCGCCATGGCGGATCAACCAGATCTCGGTGGTGCCTTCGACGCCGATCAGATACGCGGCCTCGAGCGCCCGCATCGCACTCGTGAGTCGCTCCGCCCCGGCCTGCACGGTTAGTATTCGAGCACATGCTCCGTGGAGCGGGCATCGTCGCCCTAATCGTCCTTGTACAAGCCTGCGGCCAGAGCAGCAGCGCGGCGCCGAAGGTGAGCCCATCCGCATCCGCGGTCAAGGCGACGTGGACGCAGGACCTCACCTTCGCGGGCGATGTCTCGGGCCACATGACGGGGATCGTCGCTGACGTCGGCGATCAGACGAGCGCGTGCACCGGCCTGAAGCCGCGGCCTGGGCAAACGTGGTCTGACAAGTTCTTCGGCACGATCGACTCGAGCGGCAACGTGTGGGGCCTTGACTTTGTGATCCAGAACTACGGCGGTCCGGGCACGTACGGCTCATCGGCGGTTGCCGTGCAGCTGCACAGCGCCGACAACCAGCAGGTCTGGCAGAACACGTCCGGTGCGGACAAGGTCGTGTTCGTGCTGGATCGCACCGGCGAGTCCGGGACGATCGACGCGCAGCTCACGAATGCGGCGTCAGGCAAGTCCGGCGCGGAGCACCTGACCGGCACTTGGCACTGCAAGGCCTAGTAGCAGATAGCCGCTGATGGAAGTCGAATGGGACGGTCACTGCTTCGGCTGCGGGCCGCTTAATTCGGACGGGCTGCGCCTGAAGTTCGAGCCCGGCCCCGATGGCTCGGTCGCGGAGTACACGGTCGAGCCCAGGTTTCAGAGCTGGACTGGCATGGCCCACGGCGGGATGGTGGCGCTGATGCTGGACGAGGCGGTGGGCTGGGCGGCATGGCACGCCGGCCATCCGGGAGTGACCGGACGGCTGGCGGTCTCGTACCGAAGGCCGCTCCGGCTCGGCGAGCGGGTGCGGGTGGTGGGGCAGGTCGAGAGGGTTCGGAGGACGCTGGTCTACACGAACGCCTACGTGCAGAGCCTGGACGACGGCGGCCGGATCGCCGACGCCACCGCGACCCTGATGATGACCGAGACGAAGGTCGATCTGCCGACCCAGACCTAGCCCCGTTCATCGCGAGAGCGCAACGATCTGGGCCTCCGGCGCATTGCACTTGATGGAGTGACGGCGCTGGGAGCCATTGCGGGTGGGGCGGAAGACCGACCGTTCACTGACGCGATTGCGCCCCACGTTCCCGCCGCTCAGCGCCTGGCTTACGGAATGCTGCAGGACACACACGAAAGTGAGGACGCGGTCCAGGAAGCGGCCTTCAAGGCGTGGCGCGCGTTTCCGAGGCTGCGCGAAGAATCCAACATCCGGGCGTGGTTCCTCAGGATCGTCGCGAACGAATGCCGCCAGCGGCGGCGTAACCGGTGGTGGTCCGTCGTGAAATTCGCCAGTCGTGATGACGAGCCGCTGCCTGCGAGCGGCGACGACGAAGCGGCCATCGACCTGAGGCGCGCGCTCGACCGTCTGCCCGCGGACATGAGGCTCGCCATCCTACTGCGGTACTACATGGATCTTTCCTTCGAAGATGCCGGCCGCGTGCTGGGTGTCAGTGCGGCCGCGGCCAAGGCTCGAGTGCATCGCGCCCTGGTACGGCTGCGCATCGAGGTTCCGGAGGTGAGTGCCGATGCGTGAAGACGAGTTCAGAGACCGGCTCCGCGCCGCGCTCGGTGAACCACCGCGCCTGGCCGATCCTGTTCTGCGGCGGCCGGCCGGCGCTGCGGCGCGACTCCATCCACGCGGCATGGCGTTGATCGCGGTCGCGCTGGCGATCCTCTTGGTCGTTGTGTTGATCGGCTCGCGGCTGACGCTGCAGCCGCGCGCAAACGTGGTTCCCGCAGCCACCCCGAGCAGCCAGACGCAGCCGGCCCTCGACTCGCTGCCCTGTCACCTCGCGGTCAACTTCATCCAGGAGGCTGACAATCCCGGCGGTCAGAGCTCGATCAGTTCGAGCGTCGGCTTCGTCAACGTCCCCTCAGGCACCTTTCAAGTCGATCCGCAAGCGCGGGTCAGCGATCTCCCCGCCGCGTCGGGCACGGTTCCGAGCATCTATTCGGGGGCGCTGGGCAGGTGGCTGCCGGCCTCCACTCGCACGCTTTCGCCTGACGCCACCTCTTACGCGTACGTCAAGCTTCTGCCGGCCGGCGCCGCTTACAACAACGCGACGGGTGGCGAGCTGCACGTTGTGAACGCAGCCACGCGAACCGACACGGCGCTCTGGAGCCAGCCGGCTGACGTCGAGCTCATCGAGTGGACCTCCGCCGGAATTCTTGCGTCGACCGTGCCGCTGAGGGGCGGAGTCGGGCTGCTCTGGCGGATCAATCCGGCCACAGGCGCGGCGTCCCGCGCGTCGGACAGCGACGACCCCAGGTTCTTCCAACTCTCGGGGTACGCGGGCATGCACAACTTCAGCTATCTCGGGACTGACAGCTCGGGCCGCTCGATCTTCTACCTGGGTAGTCGTGACGCCGGCACGAAGTACTACGTCGTACTGGTGGATGGCGGTAGCGCGACGACGATCTATTCCGGCACGGTTGGCGACTCGACCCATTTCGATCCGAGCGGGTTTTTCGATGATGCGCACGGCATCTGGTTCGGCAATATCAATGGCGATCGCGTCTGGCTGTGGACCCGAGCCGCGGGCTTGAAGTGGTTCGCCGTATCGGGCGCACCGGCCGCTCCGGCCGGATACCAGTTCACGAGCAGAACGTTCATGCCGGCCGGGCCATGTATCCCCGGCGAGTTTCAAGGTGTTGCGGCTGTCGGCCAGCCGCCTGCAACCGCGCCGACGCCCTCGCCGACACCGCCGCCCGTGGACTGGGCGCCGTTTCTCGCCAAGCCGATGCTGCTCGGAGATCTGTCGCCCGGGGCTGCCTGCCCCATCTCGGCGCAGGTGACGCTGCAGACGAAGATGCCGCCGGGAGCGAAGGGAGGGCCTGACTACGGCTACGGCCAGGGGCCGGCCTACCTCAGCGGACAGGTGAATTGGTATTCGGGGCAACAAGGCATGCTGGTGTTGGTCGATCCCCGCTACTCGGGCCCGGTGCTGATCCGATCCAAGCGTCTCGACGGCTCGGGATCGATTGCCTTCACCGGCGACGGCGATAGCCTGGCCGGCGGCGCCCTGGGTGTCCGCCAGACGTCGTCGCCGCCCTATTGGGGACAGTGGTTCGGGTCCATCGATCCGTCGTCGCCTGGGTGCTACGAGATCCAATTCGACGGCACGACGTTCAGCGACTACGCCGTCATCGAGGTCAAGCAGGGGCCGCCGCCGCCGGGCTAAGCGGGGCTGTCCCCGATACAATCTGTGGTCCGTCCCGGCGTGCGGTCGACCCGCGCGTGTTTCTCAGAGTCGGGGGCTGGCGCAGTTTGGCAGCGCGCACGGTTCGGGACCGTGAGGC
>JACZCV010068764.1_pt1 | contig 9992 bp, 6 predicted proteins | sample 8641841 | NCBI WGS metagenome assembly JACZCV01 (sample SAMN15324606, study PRJNA640507) | soil metagenome | isolation source: monocropping sugarcane control | place: China: Luxin town, Laibin City, Guangxi Province | collected 2019-07-25 | depth 10cm m
CGGCGCCTCGTGGAAGCTCGTGAACAGCGACCTCGAGATGATGGGGCGCACCGCCTATTACTCGCGCATGGGCGTCATGCCCGACAATGCCAACGAGGTGTACTTCCTGGCCGCCGACTTCACCAAGACGCTCGACGGCGGCGTCACCATCATCGACCTCAAGGGCGACCAGTTCCCGCGCGGCGACCACCACGACATCTGGATCGACCCGACGAACGGAAACCGATTCGCGGTCGCGCACGACGGCGGCGTCGCCATCACGATGAATCGCGGCAAGAACTTCCTGCGCGTCCAGTTGCCCATCGCGCAGGTGTACCACGTGACGGTCGACAATCGCATTCCATACTATGTGTACGGCAACAAGCAGGACGGCACCTCGTATATGGGACCGAGCAACTCGAAGCTCGGCTCCGACGGCGGAATCTGGCGCGGCGAATGGCGAAGCGTCGGCGGCGGCGAGAGCGGCTTCGCGATTCCCGACACGGTGGACTCGAATCTCGTGTGGTCGAGCGCGTCGGGCTCGGGCGCGATCGGCGGCATCGTCGTCCGCTACAGCGTGCCGACGCACATCATCAACAACGTCGAGGTGTGGCCGGAGAACGTCGCCGGTGCGCCGGCGGACATGGCGAAGTACCGCTTCGTGTGGAACTTCCCGCTCATGATTTCGCCGCACGACCACAACACGGTGTACACCGGTTCGCAGTTCGTGCACCGCACGACGAACGGCGGGCAGAGCTGGGACGTCATCAGCCCCGACCTCACGCGCAACGACAAGTCGAAGCAGGGCATTTCCGGCGGCCTAACGCCGGACAATATCGGTGTCGAGTACGCCGACGTCATCTACTGGATCGCCGAGTCGCCGCTGGCGAAGGGCGAGCTGTGGGTGGGGACGAACGACGGCCTCGTGCAGTTGACGCGCGACGGAGGGAAATCCTGGTCTAACGTAACCAATTTGCCGAGCGGGTATCCGACGTTAGGCACGGTATCGAGCATCGAGCCGTCACGGTTCACGCCGGGCACCGCGTACATGGCGATCGACGGGCACCAGGTGAACAACTTCGATCCGTGGGTCTACCGGACCACGGACTGGGGCAAGACCTGGACGCTGATCACGCACGGCATCGCCAAATCGCCGATTTCGTACGCGCACACGATCTACGAGGACCCGGCCCGCAAAGGTCTGCTCTACCTGGGCACCGAGGGCGGGATGTACGTGAGCTTCGATGCCGGCGACAACTGGACTCCGCTACAGAGCGGTCTGCCGCACGCGCCGGTGTACGGCGTCACGGTGCAGCCGCACTTCCAGGATCTCGCGATCGGAACGTACGGCCGCGGATTCTGGATCCTGGACGACCTCACGCCGTTGCACCAGTGGAGTCCGGAGCTCACGTCGAAGTCGTTGGCGCTGCTCGAGCCGCGTCCGCAGTATCGCTTCCGCGGCGTCGCCGAGCCGGCCACCGAGTTGGACGACATCGTCGCGGGCAAGAACCCCGCGGACGGTGCGACGCTCGACTTCTGGGTCAAGTCGGCGCCCAAGGACACCACCGACAGCGCGAAGGTGACGATCGCCGACAACGCGGGCGCCGTCGTACGCACGTTCAGAGTTAGGCCGCACGAAGGACTCAACCGCATTCAGTGGGACCTCTACAGCGATCAAACGAAAGAAGCCAAGCTGCGCGCGAGCCCCATCTACATGAACTGGTTCCAGGTCAAGGCGTCGGGCATGCCCGCACCGGACGTTGGGCGCTTTGCGTTGCTCGAGCCGCCCGGCACGTACACCGTGACGGTCGCGCTCGACTCGTTGCACGACACGCAGAAGCTCACGGTGCTGCAGGACCCGGCGAGCGGCGGCACCGAGCAGACGATCGCAGCGCAGCAGGCGCTCGTGCGCACGCTGTACGCCGACATCAACGACGCGGTCGACCAGATCAACCAGTTGGAGGTCGTCCGGGCGCAGCTCGCCGGGCTCCTAACGCTGGCCGGAAACGACTCGACGTTCGCCGACGTGCGGTCCGAGAGCTATTCGCTGCGCGACAAGCTCGTGAAAGTGGAGGAGCAGCTCGTCCAACTGAAAGTGACGGGCCGTGGCCAGGATGACGTGCGCTGGCCGCCGATGTTGTCGGAGAAGTTGATGTACCTGGCCGACGAGGTGCAGCGGTCCGACGCGGCGCCCACGGATCAAGCGAAGCAGGTGGCCGAGTTACTGCACGGCCAGTTGCAGACCATCAAAGGGCAGGTCGCGCAGTTCATGAAGACGGACGTGACGGCGTTCAACGACAAGATGCGGGGCCGGAACGTGCACCCCATCATCGGCGAGCGCCAGTAAAGTCGTGACGGCGTTTTCCCCCGGCGGCGATCCGCTTGACAGGGCCGGGCACCCGTGTAAGTATTCGGGCCCCGGCACGAGCCGGCACCACCTTTCGCTTTCGATCATGACGCGTACGCACTCGACGTATTGGTTTACTCCCTCGTATCCCGCGTTTTTTGCGGGCTATTTTTGCTGTGCCCAACGAGAGGGGTAAATCGAGCACGTAGTGAGTCCGCTGCCCGGGCGGCCCCTCTCGATGATTCGAGAGGGGCCGCTTCGTTTTTCACCCTGTGTCGCGGCGTGGTCCGCGATCGTTCGACGCACACGGAGTCTACCAATGTTGCACCGTCTCGCCCAGCCGCCCGCCGGCGCCTTCACGCCGCCATTGCCTAACGGTCGCCGGTCCCTCGCCGTCGGCGGCATCGCGTTCGGCGGACGCGATGTGGTCGTCATCGCCGGCCCGTGCTCGGTCGAAGGCCGCGCGATGCTCCTCGATACCGCGCACGCCGTTAGGCGATCGGGCGCGGTGATGCTGCGCGGCGGCGCATACAAACCCCGCACGTCGCCGTACGACTTTCGCGGGCTGGGCGATGACGCCCTCGCGCATCTCGCCGAGGCGCGCGAAGAAGCGGGATTGCCGGTGGTCACCGAGATCATGGATCCGCGCCAGCTCGACCGCATGCTCGGCATCGCCGACATTTTCCAGGTAGGCGCGCGCAACATGCAGAACTTCGCCTTGCTCGACGAGCTGGGTCGCGCCCGAACACCAGTGCTGCTCAAACGCGGACTCTCCGCGACCATCCGCGAGCTGCTCTACGCCGCCGAATACATCCTCGCCGCGGGAAATCCCGACGTCATTCTCTGCGAGCGCGGCATCCGCACATTCGAGACAGCCACGCGCAACACGCTCGATGTCTCCGCCATTCCCGTGCTCAAGAGCGAGACGCACCTCCCCGTGATCGTCGACCCGAGTCACGCCGCCGGCCGCTCCGCGTTCGTTCCGGCGCTCGCCCTGGCAGCGGTCGCGGCGGGCGCGGATGGATTGCTCGTCGAAGTGCATCCCGATCCGCGCCGTGCGTTGTCCGACGGCGAACAATCGCTCACCTTCGCGGAGTTCGCCGATCTCGTGCCGCGCGTCGAGGCAGTTGCACGAGCCGTTGGGCGAAGGGTCGCTGTACGGGGCGCAGCGCAGGCGTCGCGCACCGAGAGCGACAGGGTCGCGCCATGCACAGTGTGAGCGCGCGCGTCGCGTTCCAGGGTGAGTTAGGCGCGTACAGCGAAGAAGCCGTTCGGCGACATTGGTGGCACGAAAACGTCGAGGCGGTACCCGCACGCACCTGCGCCGACGTCGCGCGAATGGTCGAGCGCGGCGACGTGGACTACGGCCTCCTCCCCATCGAGAACTCGCTCGCCGGCAGTGTCGTCGCGACGTACGACGCGCTCGCGCAATCACGCGACGTGTGGGTCGTCGGCGAAACGACGCTTCCCATTCATCACTGTCTGCTCGCTCTTCCCGGCACGGTGCTCGACGACGTGCGCGTCGTCGAGAGTCATCCGGTCGCGCTCGCGCAGTGCGGACGCTTCCTCGACACCCATCGTTGGCTCACCGCGCGCGCGTCGTACGATACCGCGGGCGCGGCGCTCGAGGTGTCGATGGCTCGAGATCTCGAACGAGCAGCGATCGCGGGTCGCGGCGCGGCGGAACGGTTCGGGCTCGTCGTGCTCGCCGCGGACATCGAGGACCGGCCGGACAATCAGACGCGCTTCCTCGCGCTCTCGCGAACTCCCGCCGAACCGACCGCGGGATTGCCGGCCAAGACGGCGATCATGGCGACGACGCCTAACACGCCCGGCGCACTGTACCGGTTGCTCGGGCCGCTGGCAGAGCAGGGGATCAACATGAGCAAGCTCGAGTCGCGGCCGACGGGTGAGCCATGGACGTACAGCTTCTTCCTCGAGATCGAGCACGAATTCGGTCCAACGGAGCTCGCGCGCGCACTGGACGCCGTGCGTGTGGCCGCGACGGAGTTGCGGGTGCTTGGTACGTTCTTGTGCGGGCGCGCGTAAGGGAGACAGATTGGTCGCGACCTCATTGGCGGAGACATCATGAGCCGCATCGGCGCGTCGTTGTCTGTTCTCCTCGCAGTCTCTGTCACGCCACTCGTTGCGTGCGCATCGCTCGCGCAGCAGCCGGACCGCGTAGTCACCGTGTCCGACGGCGCGGCGGATCCCACGGTCTCGCCCGACGGCGCTCAGATCGCGCTCAGCATCCTCGGCAAAATCTGGATCGTCCCCGCGAGCGGCGGCGACGCCCGGCAAGTGTCTAACGGAATCGGCTGGGACACACATCCGTCGTGGTCTCCCGACGGCCAGTTCCTCGTCTACGCGCACGAGGATGGCGACGGCAGCGACCTCGTGGTGATCAACCTCGCGACAGGAACGTCGGCGGCCCTCTATCACATCGACAAGCAGATCGGCCAGACCGCGTTCACGCCGAAGGGCGACGAGATCTACTTCGTCGCGCAGTCGGAGCAGCTCGATGCGCACCTCATGCACGTGCCGGTCGACGGCGGCGAGGCCAAGCCCGTCACCGAGGCGCACGACTGGCACGAGTGGAGCTTCGCGCTCTCGCCGGACGGGCAGCACGTGCTCCTGACGTCGGGTCGCTACGGCGGCGCCGATCTGTTTCGCATCGACCTGCCCGGCCGCGCTGCCACGCGCCTAACGGACACGCCGTGGAACCAGTCGTCGGTGGCGTGGAGCGGCGACGGGAAAACACTCTACTACATCAAGTCGGTCAACGCGATCGACTCGGTCCTGGCGATGCCGGCGGCCGGCGGGGCGGCGCGCACCGTCTTCGCCAGCCCGTTCGATGACAAGGCACTCGCGCTCGCGCCTAACGGAACCACCGCGGTGCTCTGCGCCGCGCGGAAGATCTACCGCCTCGCCCTGCGCACCGGTGCGCTCACGCCGATCCCGTTCACCGCTCGCTTCGTGCTGCCGCCGCGGTCGGCGCCAGACATGGTCATCACGCACGCGCGGCTATGGGACGGGACCGGCTCGGCGCCACTCGCCGATCGCACGATCGAGATCACGAACGGCAGAGTCGCATCGATCGGTACGGGTGCGCCTAACGCTGCGGCCGGCGTGCCGGTGCTCGACGCGCACGGCCGCACGGTGATGCCGGCGCTCATGGACAACCACTACCATTTCTGGGACTACCAGCAGGGGCCGTTCCTCCTGAGCCGCGGCATCACCACCATCCGCGACCCGGGCGCGCCGCTCTCGCTCAGCATGAACTTCAAGGAAGCGATCGCCATGGGCCTCTTTCCCGGCCCGGACATCTACTCGGCTGGCCCGCTGATCGACGGACTCGGCGACTATCACCCGATGGTCGACGTGATGATCGACGACACCGCCGCGGCGGCAACGGTCGTTCGCGCGTTCAAGGCGCAGGGTGTCGACCTGCTCAAGGTGTACTTCATGCTCAAACCCGACGTGTTGTGCGCCGTCGTGCGGGAGGCACACAAGGTCGGACTGAAAGTCACCGGCCACATCGGCGTGCACACGAGCTGGGGCCAGGCGATGGATTGTGGCATCGACGGCCTCAATCACATTCGCGTGTGGGCCGATTTTCTTCCGGTGAGCGAACAGCCGCAAGGCTACAACGAAACGCTCGACGACGACAAGAATCCCGTGCCGCGCATGCAATCCGACTGGCACGGCATCGATCCCGACTCGCCGCGCGTCACCGCGCTGATCCAGAGAATGGCCAGGTCCAGGGTCGGATTCGATCCGACGCTCTCGATTCAGCGCATCGACGACGGCATGCGCAAATCACTCGGCCTCGCGCAATTCAGCGCGGCGCAGGACAGCTACAAGCGCATGGCGAAATTCGTCGCCCGCTCGCAGCAGTTAGGCGTATTCCTGCTCGCGGGCACGGACGACGGCTTGCTCTATGACGAGATGGATGCGTACGACAGCGCGGGCGTGCCGAAGCCGACGATTCTCCAGGCGGCGACGGTCAACGGCGCGAAATGGTTAGGCAAGGATTCCGAGTTCGGAACGATCGCCGTTGGTCACCGCGCGGATCTGATCATTGTGGATGGCGATCCGCTCAAGACGACGGCCGACATTCGCAAGATCGAGATCGTGGTGAAGGACGGCCGGATCGTGTTCCGGAAGTAAGAGGGGCTCCACGCGTCACTCGACCCGAATGGGCACGCGCGTGATGAGCCGACGCAGGCCGCCGTTCGCGCGCAGCTCCAGGCGCAACAATCCCGGGTGTGAGGGCACGTACTCGAAATCGTACGTTTCACCGACGCCGATCGTCTGACGTGCGAGGTGGGGGCGCTGTAGCGCGGCGGGCAGGTCGGCGCCGTCTTTGGCCATCGGGCGCCAGTTCACGATCATCGTGTCCTTGATCGGGCCTGACGAACTGTCGGGCCGCGCGGTGAGCTCGATGAACGGCGCGATGTTGATCGTGGTCAGGTTGATGAATCGGAGTCGAGCGGCCTGCCCAACGTGGAGAATGAGGGTATCGGGGTTCGCGCGTCCGTTGACCTCGATCGGGTGCGCTGGGTCAATTGGATATCCCTTGATGAAGAACACGTGATCGTCCGCGGCCACCGTGCTTCCGGGGTCGCGGACGATGAGTGATCCCTCCAATCCCGCCAATTGCTCCCGCAGCTCGTCCACGTGGGCGTGATACATGAACGTTCCCGATCGCGGCGGCGTGAAGCGGGCGATGAACGAGTCGCCGGGCGCGATTTCTGGCGTTAGGCGGCCGCGGGAGCCACTGAATCCGGGGACGCCGTCGACGTAGCTGTCCTGCACCTCGATGCCGTGCCAGTGTACGCTCGTGGGCTCGGCCAGGTGATTGACGATGGTGATTTCCACGGGCTCGCCGCGCGTGAGATCGAGCTCCGGACTGAAGTCCTCGCCCGCATCGATCCGGTGACCGTTCTCCTCGAGGACAAAATGCATGTGGGGCAGCGCGCCGAGTCGCGCCGATGCGAGAAACGCAGGCATGCCTGCACTGTCGGCGAGCGCGACGAGTCGGAGCCGGCGCGGGGCGGCGTCGCTCGAGGCGGCGACCGTGTGTGTGCCAGGACGATCCGTGACCGTGGTTCCCAGCACGAGACCGACCATGTCGCGCAGATGTGGATCGTCCGGCGCCGCGTCGACGGAATCTGGATCTAAGTGAATCGCGAGATGGCAGTGAAAGAGCCAGTTTCCCGGCCGGTCGGGCGACCACGTCATCGACATCGAATTGAACGGCCACACCAGCTGCGTCACGGCGATCTGTCCGAGCGCCGGCTTGGTGTAGATCGCGAACGGAGGCCAGGGCCCGGAGAAGCCATCGATCCGGAAATAGAACCCGTGTAGGTGCATCGGATGGACGTCGGGCGACGCATTGATGATGCGCCAGTGCAGGGAGTCGCCGACCGTCGCGGTCATCCGCTCTGTGTTAGGCCAGGACCGGCCGTTGATGGTGAACGTGACCCGGCCGGGCCCGACCGCGCCGATGTTGGCACCCGGTCGCGCGATGTCGAAGAACGCCGTCCGCTCCGAGTCGGGCGTCTCCATGATCACGAGTACGCGATCGCGCGGTGTCCCGGCGGTCGATGCGGAGTCGACCACGAGTGCCCCGGCCAGCAGCCCGGCGAGGTGGCCGACGCGACTTTCGCCGCGCGGGGTGGTGGCTCTGTACACGTATCCGCCGGGCACTGTCGCCTTCGTGACCAACTGCCCAACGGCGCCGGGCGCGATGACAACGGAGTCCGCCTTGTCGAGGGCGTCCGATCCACCGTGGATGGCTGCTGGAACGAAGAACGTGAGCGGGGTGCCGAGCGCGTTGTGCACCGTTAGGCGGATCTCGGTCCCGGCCGCGACGCGGAGCAACGGGCCGGGCATGAGCGGCGCCTTGCCGACTTGGGAAAACGCGGCGATCTCGACTGCCGGCCGGTGCGGTCCATCCGGTCGCCACGAATGCAGGGCGGCGTCCAGCGCAACCGTCAGGACCCCGTCGCGCAGCGTGCCGGCGCGCTCGATGTTCGGATTGGGCTGCACCGAAGTCGGTGCGCGGCGGGGAGCGGCGGCGCCCGCCAGGAGCGCGATGCATAACGCTGAGCAACGGCGGAGCATCGGACGGAACGATACGGCGCGGTTAGTCACACCAGCTCCCGGGAGGATGCTGTACCCGAATATGGGGCCACCCATCACGGCCGCAAGTGCGTTAGGACTCGGCGGGACAGCTCGGCGTCGCAGCCCTCGATAGCGCTCGACCCGGCGATGATCGGACGGGCGCTCGACCTCGGGCGCCACTGGTTACGGCTGGGCTCGGTGCTCGTCTGCGTAGGGGACGCGCTCGCGCCTAACAGCCTGCCAACCAGTCACTTCGGGGTCGTTCATGCCTCCTCGCTCCACTCTCCTCGCGCTCGCCGCCGCGCTCGCGGTGTCGGCTTGTGGCGCGACCATGGTCAACGCCCCGGGCCACGCGGGCGCCTATGCGCCGGTGAACGACGCCGATCGCGTCGGTGTGATCAAGTTCCGCGACGACGATTTGCTCCGCGAAAAGCGCCGCCAGGACGCCTACAAGCAGATGTACCAGGCGTGCGACGGCAAGTACTCCATCGTGGACGAAGGCGAGAGCATCGACGGGAAGGAAATCTCGCATTACTCGAACACGAAGACGACGACGGACTCCACGGGCCAGTCGACCACGCGATACCGCCCACGCAGCACGACGACGAACGCGAGCTCGTCGTCGGAGACGAACACGGCGAACTCATCGACCACGGTGGTACGCAACCAGCACTACTGGGTGATGCAGTTCCGCTGCGTCCACGACAGCACGGCGACGTCGAGCCAGTAGGCGCGCGCGGTTCGGGCGCGGACGCGACCGTGCAACGTTAGGCAGCCGGGACGAGCGCCGCCGAGCCTGGCGCCCGGCGCGGCCACACGTTATGGTATGGCGGCCGTCCACCGCTGCCTAACCCTCCTCGACAACCTGCCATGATCGACTCCGTCCGCCGCAGAGCGTGGGCGCCGGCTCGCGCGGTCACGACCGCGATGCTGCTCGGGTGCGCGGTCGCGCGCTGCGGCATGGAACGGACCCTCCGTGACGTCATGATGCTCCAACAGGGCCTCATGCGCGAGTACCAGGAGCCCGCCATCGGGGTCAACGTCACCAGCGGCGTCCTCACCGTCGTCTTTCAGAATTCCAAGCGCGCGTCGCTGCCGGAACGGGAACGTGCCGCCCTCGCGCATCAGGTCGCCGAATTTGTTCGGGATCACTACGCCGAGTACGGACAGTTGTCGCGCGTGCAGATTGGATTCACGACAGCGCATCAGTACGGTCCGCTCACCACGACGCGCAGCGACGTACCATATTCCTATACGGTGACCGATCTCGGCCCCGCTCCGGCTGCAGCGACCTCTGCCACGCCGGCTGCTCACGCCGCGCCCGACTAGTGCACTCCGTCTGAAATGATGATAGCGTCCGCCGGGTATGCCCCGTCAAGAAAACGGCAACTGCTTCGAAGGATAACGAAGGGAAACAAGGGGCGGTTCAACCGGTGAACGCAACGGGTGCGGCCGGCGCCGACGCCCGTGGAAATGGACACGATCGGACACGACGGACCATTCAGCTGCGGCGTGGTCCCTTCCCCTTTGGCTGGAG
>JACZCV010146117.1_pt1 | contig 9984 bp, 9 predicted proteins | sample 8641841 | NCBI WGS metagenome assembly JACZCV01 (sample SAMN15324606, study PRJNA640507) | soil metagenome | isolation source: monocropping sugarcane control | place: China: Luxin town, Laibin City, Guangxi Province | collected 2019-07-25 | depth 10cm m
GTTGGTTGCGCAGGCCACCACGTGAGTATGATCTTTGCGACGCCGTTCTTTGCGCTGCCGATTATCTGGCTGGCATTCATCGATCACCGTGAGGATCGGATTGATGCGACGGCGAAAGGAATCGCCGTTCGCACCGCGATCTTTGCCGCACTCGCAATTTTCGGCGTCCTCGCGGTTCTTTACCCGTACTGGGTAGAACTGTGGCACAACCCGATCAAGCAGGCCCCGATTTATCACGAGAGCCGCGCCAATTACATTCTTGAGCCTCTCCAGGGAATGAACTTTTTCATCATCCCTACTGGCGCGCTGCTTCTTGCGATTCCATTTATCTTCTGGCGCGGAGCGACTGACCGCCGCTTGCGTCCGCTGTTCCTGGGCTGGTGGTTCACGGCGATAATTGGACTCGGCGGCACGACGCCGCTGCCCAAAATAGTTTTTGGCACTCGCATTTGGGAAGTGCTTACCTACGAGCGCTTCACCTATTGGGCCACGCTGATGGCGCTGCCATTCGCGGGAATCATCGCCGACTGGCTGATTGAGCGCTTTCGCGGAAAAGCAGTGGCGGGACTGGCACTTGCCGCTGTGCTCTCAGGAGCAGGGGCGCTGGCCTGGCTGCATGCAAATCCCATTCAGTCAAATGCGTTCAGCATCGATGAAACAGTGAATTTCCTGAATCGGGATGATCATGCCAAATACCGCTATATCACGCTGGGATTCGGAACGCAGCTGGCGCGCGTGGGTGTACTGGCCAACGCGAGCTCGGTTGACGGGGACTACAACTCTGCGCGTTTGCTGCCCGAATTGATGGAAGGCGGAGCGGCGCAGCTCACTAACTCCAAGTACTTCCGCCACGGCATGGAAGCGCTGCGCGCGATGTTGAAGCATGCCGACCACTATGGATTGAAGTACATCTTCGTTCGCGATCGGTATTACGAGCCTCTGCTTGCTTTCGCGGGCTGGCGTGAAGCCGAGATCTACGACAACGGCAACGTCACTTTGTGGACGAAGGAAGATGTTCCTCCGGCGCACAAGATCACGCCGCCACCGGGGGCTGTGCCTACCGAATTCCAGGACATCCTCTGGGGCACGCTCCCCTTGGGGACCGTCGTCTTCGCTCTGGCCCTGCTGATTCTTTTCCCAGAACGGAAGCGCGTCGCTGAAACCATCGACTTCCCGGCCGCCGCTGCTGCGGAGCCGGTGGTACTGAGGGAGGCACAGTAATGGGTCGCCTGTTCGCAATCATCATGATCGTCATTACCGGGGCGCTGGTCGCCATCGGTACGGCTCCGGCAAAAGAAAAAGAACGCACGAACTCGCCGGAAGGCACAGTGCAGGCATTCTATGATCACGTGAAGGTCGACGATTATCGCGGTGCTTACGCGCTCATCTCGCCATCCAGCAATGTCGATTTCAACACCATGTACCACGACATTGCCGGACGCGACGGCAGCCTCAAGACGCTCTCGCATTTGCAGAACGTTGAGCCGCGCGTAATCGCCCATAACGACAACCAGACCATTGTGCGCGCGAGCCTCGACTGGGCCACGGCGGTCGGAGCGCTGCACGAGAATCGCGATCTCAAGCTGATGAACGATAACGGCACATGGCAGATCGTGTGGCCAAAGCGGCACGAGCCGAACTTGCCTCCACAAGTGATTCCCGTGAACTACCTGCGCTGGGACATCATCCACAGCGACTCGGAAGACAACGAGTGGGGCGCCCAGAACGTCGAGAGTCCGCATGTGCGCATCACCTCAATGAATGCTGTCGAGCGTGAGGGCAAAGTCATCATCCTCGGTGAATTGGTCAATGAAGACACAGTTCCCGGCTACGTCGATGTTGAAGGCATTCTCATCGGCAAAGACGGCGAGCAGCTTGGCGAGGAAACCAGTTTCGACAAGATCTCGCACGTACTTCTGCCCAAGGAAGTCACCCCATTCCGCATCGACTTCGACGGCGTACACCTCAACCAGGTGAAAAAGGTCACACTGAATCCCACTTCGATTCTGGTGCCTGCGTCGGCTGATCCCGTGATAGGCGTGATGCATCAGCAGATCGCGAAGACCGATTCGGGACACTCAGTCCTGCAGGGCGAACTCGTAAATCAAAGCGGGGAACTAGTGAATATCCCGCAGGTGCTCGCGACCTACTACGATTCGCAAGGACATGTAATCTGGGTCTCCGACGGGTATGTCGATCAAGCACTGCGTCCGCAGATTCCAGTTCCATTCGCGGTGAGCATTAACGACGACATCGCGCCCAGTGTCCACAGCTATCGTGTCGTGGTGAACCACTACTCGATGGATCATCCGAGCGCATAGGTGAGTATCAGGATGAAGCGATTATTTCTGACAACTGTGATCATTCTCGCAACTGGCGCCTGGGCAGCGGACCTGCGCCTGCCTGACAAAGCGGTGGCTGGACAAAACACGACCATTGCCACAACGGGCAGCGGCGACGCCACGCTGTATGTGGTCGGACCAGGCACTGCGATCAAGCGCGACATCAAGCTGGGCAGCGATGTCGAGATCAAAGGCGAACAATTGCGCAAGTCGGGCTTCTACGAAGTAGTCGTCAAGAGCAGCGACGGCGACAGCACAAAGCAGCTCTATGTTGCTCCTGCCGCGCCGGAGAAGATCAACTTTTTGGCTCGGCCTTCGCGCGTGCCTGTGGGAGAGCCGAAGGTGATCGCGGGGACAGCATTCGTGTTCGATCAGTTCGAGAACCTCGTCCTCGCGCCCACTCCGGTCACGTTTAATCTCGCTGTCCCAGGCGCTCCGGCAAAGACGCAGCGCATTACCACCAAAGATGGTGTCGCCTATTTGCAGACCGGATCGGGAACGAAAGCCGGACCGGGACAGTTCGTCGTCAGCGTCGGCGACAACTCAGTTCGCCGGGTGGTGGAAGAGACCGCCTCCGAGCCATGTAACTTGCGCTTCCAGGTACATAAAGAAAAAGAAGGCCTGATCGCCGAGACTGATCCTGTCCGCGATTGTTCCGGCAACGCTGTTCCAGACGGCACGATCGTGACCTTCATCTCCAATGAGCCCGGTCAGGGACGCTCGACGGTTGACGCCCGAATCAAAAAAGGCGTTGCGCGCGCGGTGCTGCCCGCGGTTCCAGGCAGTACGATCTCCGTCGCTTCGGGCGTGGTTCTCGGCAACGAAGTGCGCTGGGGAGGTGGACTGTGATGGCGTTCCAACACGAAGATCGTTCCAATTCGGGAAGCGATACTCTTTTGCGCTGGGTAATTCTGGGAATCGCGCTGGCGCTCATCATCAGCGGAGGACTGCCGCTGTTGTCCCGCGTCTTCGCCGACACGCCCGACGTCGTGCAGGTTCGCCTCGACGCTTCCAATATTCAGCCTCGTCCGCTCGAGCAGCTAACCGGACAAGCAATTGTGAAGAAGTACTCGCAGGCGTGGAAAGACATGGAAACCGCGCTGGCCGAGAATCGTCCGGGAGTGCTCGATGAAAGCTTCGTCGGATATGCTCACGATAAGCTTCTGTCGCAGATCAAAGAACAGCAGAAGAGCGGATTGAGCACGCGTTACGTCGATCACGGTCATCAAGTCGAAGCGACGTTCTATTCCCCCGAGGGTTCGGCGGTGCAATTGCGCGACACCGCGCAGCTTGAGATCCAACTACTCGATGGCGACAAGGTCGTGAGTTCGCAGAACGTCACTCGCAAATACATCGCTGTCATCACCGTAGTTGAGGACACTTGGAAACTGCGAGTCCTGGAAGGCGTTCCGGGGTTTTAGACCTTCTTTTCTCCTGTCATTCCGACTTTCTCCTGTCATTCCGACGCCTGCTTCTGGCGGAGGAATCCCTACCGGCGCCCATGCTCCCAGAGTAAGCCGCTTCGAAGTCCGTAGGGATTCCTCACTCCGGCTCACGCGAAAAGAGCGCGTGAGCCTGCGTTTCGGAATGACACCCTCGTACATTACATTTCTTTACCCTCTCGAAGTCTGAGCCCTGCTAAACCCATCCTAAAGCGCGACTTTAGGCCGCTCGTACACGTCTAATTACGTACTCAGGATTGGATTAGGGCACCAGCCTGAGTGCATGTGGAATGCAAGTAATGCGACAATCGTAAGAACCCAAAGCTGCGGCCGTTAAGCGCCAGTCCGCGAAGTCGAGCACGAATGCCAGTAACCGAGGCCCCACCCAAGTCGCCGTCCGAGCAACGAGCGTTGCGCCGCGACTTGCCGCAGGATCCCGCCGAACTCCACCTTCTGATCGATGAATTGGAAGACGAGCGGGAAAAAGGACGCCGTCGCGAGGCGGTCTGGGTTTCGGTCATCCTGCACTTGCTCGTCATCCTGACGATCGTGCTCCAGCCAAAGCTCTTCCCTAATTGGTTCTCGTCAAAGGACAAGGTCGTTCTCGTCACGCCGGAGATGCAGGATAAGGACATTCAGTTCCTCGCTCTGCCCAAAGATGCGCAGAAGGCCACTCCGCCTCCGAAGACCAACATCATCTCCGATAAGAATCGCATTGCGCAGGCGCGTACGCCTTCTATTGATCGGCACACGCTGGAAGAGCTGCAGAATGCACGGCGGCAGGGAGCTCCGGGCAACCGCGGCATGCAGACGCCACCGGCGCCTCCGCAGCAGGCCGCCGCTCCGGCTGCGCAGCAGGGACAGCAGCAAGCGCAGGCCGCGCCTCCGAAGCCGGCCGAGAATTCGAACACCGTGGCTAAGCTCGAACCGCCGGAGCAGGAACAACGACCTACTAACCGGAATGTCTTCAGCACTGCTGGTTCGGCTGGATCGGTAATTCAGCAGGCTGCGCGTGCAGCTGCTCAGGGTCACGGAGCGGGCGGAGAATATGGCATCGGTCCGCTGTCGCCGAATACTGACGCCCAAGGTGCGGTCGATATTCTCAGTGACACGCTTGGCGTCGATTTCGGTCCATACCTCTCGCGCGTACTCGAAGACGTGCGCCGCAACTGGTACAACCTCATCCCTGAAGAGGCTCGATCGCCGATCTTCAAGCAGGGAAAATTGACGATCCAGTTCATCATCGATAAGAACGGCGCTGTAGAAGGGATGCACCTCACCTCGCCTTCCGGTGATGTTGCACTGGATCGAGCCGCCCTCGGAGGGATCACCGCCTCTAATCCCTTCCCGCCGCTTCCAAAAGAATTCAACGGCCCATATTTAGCCCTGCGTTTCCGCTTCTATTACAACCCAAATCGGGGCGAGTTGAAGTAGGTGGACGCTCAGCGGCAGCAAGCTCGGGGCTTACTGTTGCTGGCCTTCATCGTTCTCGTGCTGTTACTCATCCGCTACTGGGGGCGCATTCCCTGGCTAGCAAGGTAAGTAGCACCTTATCCCCGCCTTACGCGATGCTCCATGCGAGCGTTTCGCTGTGTGCAAAAACTCCGAGATTCATTTTTCTGAAAACCAAAGTAACGGACTGTGAATTCGTTCAGTGTTTGTCTTGTAAGTTGCTTAAACAATGGCGCTTACGTATGCATCAGGATTTAGGCAAAGTGTATAAATTGCTGAAATCAGGCGACCTGTTGCTGCGCACCATACGTTTCCCACAAGGTTTTCCACAAAACTCAGGAAATCTCATTTTGAGACAATGCCGCCCCGACGAGCCCTACGGTTGATGTAGTAGTGCTCAGGATCGTTCGCGTGTACTGAACGACGAGTGCCGAGTTGCCGACAGGCATGAATTCCTTTGGCGGGGAATTTTGCAGGGAAAAAATTCCCGCAGAAAAATTTTCCGCCCTCAGACCAGCATAAACACAGGCGATTCGCAATCGATCAGGGAACTTGCAGGGAATTAGCAGCGAATTCCACCGTAACCACGGTCTCAACTGCAACTTACAGCCCCTTACACCGTCATTTGCGTGATGCGCAAGGCCGAGCCAGGGAGTTTAGCAGCGAATCCTTACCCTGACCGTAGGCGTGCATCTTTTTCCCCCTTCAGACGTTCGGTACCGTACGGTTTGAGGAGCGATTGTGTGCTTTTCTAGTCAGCAAGATGTGAGTAGTCTTCTTCGGAGGAACCCCACGTAAGCTGCGCGATCGGAATCCGGCTCTTTGCCTTGCAAACGATGTTTGGCACATCGTAAGCTGACGCCTCTGGCCAAAATTGAATCTAAGTAGATGCAGAATCCTGGCACCTGCAGTTGACGATTGCCAGGACGGAGGGATTTTGATCGTGAGTACAAATCTACCGTCTACGGATGTTCAGATATTGCACTCCTGGAAAGAAATTTCTTCCTACACGGGCCGGGGAGTGCGTACTCTGCAGCGTTACGAAACTAATTTCCGCTTTCCCATCCATCGCCCACTTGGGAAGCCGCGCAGTTCGGTTTTGGCTTTCAAGCATGAGATCGATGCGTGGATGGCGAAAACTCCAGTCGCGTGTGCAGGCGACTCGCCAGATTCCTACGCCACTCAAGCTGAGATGCCGCCCCGCAACATCACAGGACCGCTTGCGGCTCTGTCTACAAGCACGGCCCGGTGGAACTGTCAGACCAGCTCCATGCAGCAGGGATTCGCATCGATGCAGCAGGCTTTGAATTCCATGCAGGAGAAACTTAATTCCGTGTTGCAGCGATTAGAGAGAATGCAAACTTCGGCGACGCGCACGCGCCTGCTGTGGGAACAAGTGCAGTCGCGCCGAGAACGGCTGCGCACAGGTACGGGAATCACAAGCTCGCGGGGGGGGCGTTTGGCAGTTAGGGAATTTGTCTATGACGTCGTCGAGACAGAGCGGACTTTCGGTCCGAGTGCAGTCAAACAGCGTGAGCGAGCTTCCATAGCTCTCAGCATGGAGTTGTTGAGTTTGGTGAGTAGCTGAGTGGTGTCTTCCATCCGCCGCCGCATCGATTCAGCGCGTTCTTTGCCGATTCTGGCCTTGCAGTAGAGCGAGTCGATGAAAACCGCATTAGCAGTCTCTGTAACACGCACTGGGCTGCGATTCAGCCAGCTATCCACTTCATCAGAAAAAGCGAGCACAGCGCTGCGCGGCGAACCGGCAGGACGGTGAATAGGAAATCCAAGTTGCGCCTCATAGCGCTGGATCGTCCGCACTCCACGGCCTGTGTAGTTGGAAATCTCTTTCCAGGAGTGAAGAACGCGACGAGCGGAAATGGGTTCAGTGTTCATTACGACCTATCTGCTCAGCCGACTAAGAGACATTCTAGTCCTATTTGATGCGGGGGGGCAGATTTCTTTTGTCTTATGTGTCTTAGGTGAGTTGTTATGTTTGTGTACGCGTAGAGACGCGGCACGCCGCGTCTCGATTGGTCGTCCATGCGGTCCAGGTGGTTTTGACCTCCGGGCCTATCTCGGCGCAAATTGCGCGCAATACCCAAGGTTGAGCTGATCCATCGCCGGCGGCATATTTCGATTGGTGGCCCGAATCAATGCCGCCCTTTCAGGGTTCTGTCACGCACACTCGCTAATCCCAGGGCTTACGCCGCTGGACTGCGCTTCTTCCGGCCCTTTGGGCCTCTGTTCATCGTGTTTGCGCGCAACATGGGAATCGAAGTTCGTCAATTTCCCGCAACGAGATACCTGGTTCTGTCAGGTAGTCACACCAGGCCACGAGATTTCCGCGCTTTTGCTCGTTGCTTTCGAATTCGTTCGTGGAGTTGCTCTGCGCGCTCATGGGCTACCGCGGCCGATTCATGCAGCGAGTGTGCCTCCTGCAGTAAGGCGCGAGTGTTTTGCGTTGCATGTTGCGCGGCCCTGATCACTTCATCCAGAGTTTGTTTCTTTTTGGGCATCGACTTTCTCCGCCGCAGAGTCAGCTTACGTGTTCCAGCTCTTGGTCTGGCTTGTCGCTGCCCTCTGCTTCAGTCTGCTTGCGCTTGGAGCCGACCAAAACTTCGCGTAACACTGCCGCATGGCGCATGCGTTCCTCGGCGCGCTCGGCAAATCGTTTATGGGCGTGAGGGCGAGTGCGCTTGTCGGCCATATCGGCGAGTCGCCGTTCGAGCGCGGCACTCTCCTCAAGGGAACGCAGAGCTGCCCAGAGCGAGCGCTCGACATCTTCATCGTTGGCCTGAAACATGCCTTCGGGCGAATAGGAGTGTCCTACTCGGCACTCGAAGCGGATCTCTCCGTTCTCATCCACCTCCCAGATAGTGCCGTGACAATCGGGACAGGTGAACGGTGTCTGCACAGGCTTCTTTTCAGTTTTCGGTTTGCCATTGGAACGACGCGCCATGGGTTTGGCCTCCACTCCAGCCAGGCGATTGATAATATCGGCGATCTTAGTCAGGGGAGCACAGTAATCCGGCTGCACCTGCTCCAGCGCATTCTTGGGCATCGATGCCACTTCGGCATCGTCGGGGCTCTGCACGATGGTCGCTCCACCGGCGTTATGAATCGCAAGCAGGCCGGAGCTGCCGTCATCGAGGAAACCGGTAAGCACTACCCCCACCACGCGCTCGGCAAAGTGCCGTGCGGCGGTGCGGAACAACAAGTCGATTGCGGGACGGTAACGGTTGTGCCGGGGGCCGTTCACTACCCGTACCTGGTCGCTCTCGATCAGCAGATGGCGGTCAGGAGGAGCCACGTAGATTCGCCCCGGACGAATCGCCTCTCCGTCTTTTGCCTGATGCGCGGGAATCTTAGAATGCCGATTCAGAATGTTAGGTAACAGGCCGCTGCTGTCTGGCGAGACATGCACAACTACGAAGATAGCCGCATCCAGATCGGGAGCGAGATGGCTCGTGATTTCTTTCAGCGCCTCGATTCCGCCGGCGGATGCCCCAATCACTACGATGTCATGCACATAGACTCCATCGTTGGTTGGAACTCAGGGAGGGGGGGAAAGATGTCCGTCGCGGCCAGCCCAAGAATGACATTGTTGTCGCAGTCAGCAACTTCCGTGATGGAAGTCACCGACTTTAGGTGGTGAAAGCCACCGACGTTGTGGAAGCCACCGACTTTAGTCGGTGGCGCACGGCGAAGCCGTGCGTCTGCTTGGCTTGCCTCAATTCTGCGCTTTAGCGCTGGCTCACGCGCACAGCGCGCTTCTAAGCTGTTATTGATCGAACAAACTCGCATAAACCTGATTTCTCTTCCCAACGATGGGCGCGAGGCGGCATAAGCAAGCGCGCCGCGCGCCGGCCAGCGCTAAAGCTCATATTCTTCGATTGAAATTGATCGCGAGGCTTAGCAGCCACGCAACCCCCGACTCAAGTCGGGGGCTTTCACTTGGACGACGCTGAAATGTCCGCTCCCGACTAAGCTCGGCGTACCAGGAACTGCGGGTTTCTTTGCACAGATAAAACAGCCACATAAATAAAAACGCCAACTTGCGCCTGCGGAGGTGTGTAATAGAGGGAGTACCCGACAAAGGTTTGGCCGCCGTCGACCCAACCTCTGCTGAGCGGAGGCGCAATCACGCATACGAGCGTTCACAACGTGGGGAACGATACTTATCTTCCCGTGGGGCGCATTGTCGCAATTGGAGCATCTGCAGGCGGCATTCACTGTCTCCACGAAGTTCTGCCTCAGCTTCCACTGATTCCTAACTGCTGCATTCTGGTAGTGGTTCATCTTGCTCCCTTGCATCGTTCGTATCTACCGCAAATTCTCGGTCGCCATGGGAGCTGGACGGTGAAGCAAGCTCAGGATGGTGAAACGATACGCACGGGCGTGATCTATATTGCTCCTCCCGATTTGCACCTTGTATTATCTGGTCACCGTTTGCAGTTGCTTTCTTCGGCGCATGTGCGTATGCAGCGTCCTTCAGTGGACGTGTTGTTCCAGTCTGTAGCCGAAGAGCGCGGCACTGCGGCGATTGGCGTGCTGCTGTCTGGCGCGGGTCGCGACGGTTCCGAAGGTCTGCGTTCGCTGAAGAAGCTGGGCGCAAGCACCATCGTGCAAGATCCGGCCGAGGCCTTGTTTCCTTCCATGCCGTTTCACGGAATTGAAACCGGCTGCGCCGATTTCATCATGCAGGCGCGGCTGATCGCGCCCAAGATCTCATCGCTGTGCTCTCA
>JACZCV010071791.1_pt1 | contig 9874 bp, 8 predicted proteins | sample 8641841 | NCBI WGS metagenome assembly JACZCV01 (sample SAMN15324606, study PRJNA640507) | soil metagenome | isolation source: monocropping sugarcane control | place: China: Luxin town, Laibin City, Guangxi Province | collected 2019-07-25 | depth 10cm m
CGGCCGATCAGCACTGGATAAAGGACGGGGATGATGCCGACGTAGCTGTCGACCGTGAAATGGCCGAGCATCAGCGTGACGAGCTTCCCGTCGCGCAGAAAGTCCCTCACCCGATCAGGGTACTGATCGGAACCCCACGACTCAGAGGCTGCGCCGCGAGTTCGCGGGGACCCCTAGCTCCAGACGGAATGACTCTTCAGGCCGGCCGCTCGGATCGCGGCGCCGTTGAGCTCCTTGCCGGCGGCCTGGAGGCCGCGAGCGGGCCATTTGCAGGTGATCATCACGGGACCGTCTGGCGGCAATGGCCAGATGAAGTAGTTGAAGTTCGCAGTGCCGCCTCCTCCGCTTCCAGCTTGCAGGCTGATGAACGGGCCGGGCTGATTGTCCAGGTCGCCGATCAGTCCTTCGGCGAGCGCGGCCTGGCCGTCGCTGAATCTGACGCCAATCTGAACCCCGGGATCGTGGAGGTTGTCTTTCGATCTGATCGCTATCGCGATCGAAAAACCGCTCGAGTACGCCACGCAATCCGTGACTGCGATGAAGAGCCGGGGCTGCGACGCCAGCACCACGCGCGTGTGCACAGGGACGCCCACCTCGTCGCCGGGCGGGCCGAACCAGGGCTGCTTCGGCGGCGGTTCGAGTCGGAGCACGGCAGGCAGATTGTGCGCGACCCGACGCCTTGCAGCGTCAGTTTTCGCCAGAGAGGTCTCGGTCCTCCATCTCCCAGGCGTGGTCGAGCATGTGATAGGCGCTATGCCGGATCAAGAACTGGAGCGTCCAATTCCGGAGAGGCGCGCGACGGGCGTTGTAGTCGCGGATCGCGGCCGCGTACTTCTCACGATGCGTCCAGAGCTTCTTCGAAGTCGGCTTCTGCCAGACGTCGTCAGGCGAGTTCACACCGACCTTCTTGGCGAAGTCAACGACCTCCGTGCCGTTGGCATGGCGGATGATCCGGTCGCGGTCTCTGCCACCGCCGCGCGGACCCTTGCGCAGCTCAGCTGAGACCTTCGAAGCGACGTCGTCGAAGTATTTCCAGCTGGCCTCGAGCAGCGCGAGCTTTCGCTCGCATTCGTCCTTGCTCATCGGCTTGTACTCAGGCGTGGCGGAGTGGAACGAGAGCGTGTAGTAGTCGGTCATGCCTGTGCCTTTGACGTGCTCGACGACCTTGAGCTTTCCGCAAGCTTCGAATTCTTTGCCAAGCCCGGCCAGCTTGGCCACCTTGGCGTAGCGCGGCCGGTACGTCTCGAGGACTTCGAGCGCCTCCCCTTCAGACTTGCTTCCTCGTACCCAGCCGGGCCAGTCAAACGCAACGGCGACAGCCTTCTTTTTGCCTTGCTCGATCATCACGCGAACTTGAGCTGGCATCTTCAGCAATTCTGTCGGAATGGGCCGCGCCTAGTCCGGCACGGGTCCAGTCCTTTTGGCGCCGGTTGCCGCCGAGTCTCGCACTGGAGGTTTTGCTTCCGTGAGCCCATACCAAAGCAGAATTCCGACCACAAACGCGGCGAAGACCACGGCAAGCTCGATTCCTGCTGGAACGAGGCTGGGAGGACTTACAAATCGCTCGAAGACCGCCCAACTCAATTCGATACCCATCGGTTGCGTGATTACAGCCAAACAGCCGAACGTCACCAATCCAATGGCCACGAGCGGTACAAGCCGCAAGTTCAAACGCCAGATTCCACGGAGCGCGATGCAGCCGATAGAAAATGCCGTGAACAGGGCCAGAAAAACTCGCGACCAAGGGGAGTAGTGATCGAAGTGGCAAAACCCCGCCGCAGCCGCCAATAGCGGCAATTGGGGCCAGAAGGCCCATTCGCTCAAGAAGTCGTCCAGCGGGGCCCAAAAGTCAATCATCAGTGACTTGCCGCCGAAACCGCCGGCGGTTAATCGAGCAACGCGTCGGGTCGAACTCGCACCCGAGCGGACGGCGTTGGTGCCGGCGACAGGATTCGAACCTGCGACCATCGGTTTAAAAGACCGTTGCTCTGCCAGGCTGAGCTACGCCGGCTGAGTACGATTTTGCCCGTTTCTGCGAGATAGGCAGCAAAGACGCCACCCTGAGCAGTGCCAGTGCCGGCACTCGAGACCGAAATCAGGAGTTCTCGTGTGCGAGCGCCGGCACTCGCGCAAGGCCTGCTCAAAGGTCGACCTGATGTAGCCTTCGGCCCGTGAAGGCCTGGGTCGTCCACGAGCTCGGCTCGCCCGACGGGATGAAGTTCGAGGACATCGACGCGGGCGCGCCGGCGGACGGGCTGGTGCGCATCAAGGTGCGCGCGGCCGGCATCAACTTCTTCGACGCGCTGATGGTGATGGGCCAGTACCAGTCGAAGCCGCCGCTGCCATTCGTGCCTGGCGCCGAAGTATGCGGCGAGGTCGAGAACGCGCCCGAAGGTGCGTTCAAGCCGGGCGAACACGTGATGGCGTTGGTCGACAACTCAAGCCTCACCCGCGGCGCCTACGCGGAGGTCACGGACGCCGCGCCACAGTCGGTCACGCGCATCCCCGACAACATGCCCTTCGAGGATGGCGCGGCTTTCACGCTGATCTATCAGACCGCGTGGTTCGGGCTGCACCGCCGAGCCAGCCTGCAAAGCGGCGAAACGCTGCTCGTTCATGCCGCGGCCGGAGGCGTTGGCAGCGCCGCCATCCAGCTCGGCAAGGCCGCAGGCGCAACGGTCATCGCCACCGCCGGCTCCGATGAAAAACTCGAGGTGGCGCGCCGCCTCGGCGCCGATCACGCAATCAACTACAAGACGCAGGACTTCGCCGAAGAGGTCAAGGCCATCACCGGCGGCCGCGGCGCCGACGTCATCTTCGATCCGGTTGGCGGCGACGTGTACGACCGCTCGACCAAATGCATCGCCTTCGAAGGCCGGCTCATCGTGGTCGGATTCACCAGCGGCCGAATCCCGACCGCAGCCATCAATCACGCGCTGATCAAGAACTACTCGATCGTCGGCCTGCACTGGGGCCTCTACACCCGCCGCGCACCCGAGCTCATTCCGCCGGCGATGAAGAACTTGCTCGACATGTATGAAGCGGGTCGCATCAAGCCGTACATCTCGGAAACAGTGCCGCTGGCGAAGGCGCCGGAGGCGCTGGCGCGGGTCAGCGGCGGCAAGTCCACGGGCAAGGTGGTGCTGGTTCCCTGAGGCTTAGGGCCTCCGTCGCGGTGCTGGCGGGACTCCTCATCACCTCGTGCACGCTTGGCGGCAACGGCGGTGGCGCGACCGAACAGCTCGCTTCCGACCAGACCCTCAGCTTTCCGATCACCCAGGACCTCAGCGACTTCGATCCCGCGCAGATCACCCTGACATCGCCGGCCGACGTCGACGTCCTCCGCAACGTCTTCTCCGGCCTCTACAAGTTCGACGACCATCTGCACCTGGTACCCGACATCGCCACCGCCTTCCCCACCATCTCCGCCGACGGCATCACGTACACGTTTCACCTTCGCCGCGACGCGCATTTCTCCAACGGCGATCCCGTCACCGCGGACGACGTGCTCTACAGCTGGAACCGCGCCGCCCGCAAGCAGGGCGAGTACGCCACGCTCTTCGCGCCCATCAAGGGCTACGAGTCGGTCGCGACAGGCCGATCGGCGCAGCTCTCCGGCCTGACCAAGACCGACGACTACACCGTGGTGACGACGTTGCGCGCGCCGGCCGGTTACTGGCTCACCGAGATCGGCCTGTGGCCGTTCTGGCTCGTCGACCAGAAAGTTGTGTCGGCCGCGGGCGACGACGTCTGGTTCACGAACCCGGACACGCTCATCGGCAGCGGCCCGTTCAAGCTCACCGCCCACTCTCCCGGCCAGTCGCTGGACTTCGAGCCGGTCGCTCACTGGTACGGCGGTTCGACGGGCGCGATCAAGCGCGTGCACGTCGAGGTCGTAACCGACCCGGCCGTCCAGCTCTCGAAATACGAGTCGGGCGTCTTCAGCCTCATCGGCTACGGCCGGCAGTCGCTCACGCCGGAGACCGCGGCGAAATACCGGACGGACGCAAAGCTCAGAGATCAGCTGTCGCTGGTGCCCGCGGGCATCACGTTCTGGATCGGCTTCAACATGCAGAACGGTCCGTTCGCGGGCGACGCCGGCAAGGCCGGCCGCCACGCATTCGCCACCGCGATCGATCGCGCCGCGCTCGAGAAGGCGGTCTGCACCGCCGGCACCACGTGCACCGCCGCCACCGGCGGCGTCATCGGTAAAGGCCTGGCCGGCTATCTCGGCGACGGCGCGGACGTCAACTCCAAGTTCGACGCGAGCGCGGCGAAAAAGGAATACCAGGCTTGGGATCCAACGGGCGCGAAGGTCAAGGCCCTCGCGTACTCCTACGACACGAATCCTTTCAACCAGGCCGTCTGCCAGAACCTGGTCGCGCAGTGGCAGAAGAATCTTGGTGTGACGATCGCCTGCAATGAGGTCGACCGCCAAACCTTCTTCGACCAGCGCAACGGGCGCTGCGCGTACACCGCGTTTCGTCAGAGCTGGAGCGCCGACTACAACAGCCCTCAGGACTGGTTCGACTACCTCTTCGTCAGCCACGCACCGTCGGGCGGCTCCTGCTACGCGAGTCCGAGCTTCGACGCGCTCGTCGCCAACGGCGACTCGAAGCCGGCCGGTCTCTCGATCAACTACTACCAGGCCGCCGGCCGCGTGCTCGTCAGCGACGTCGCGTACGCGGCGCTCGTCTACGGCGTGCAGGAGTACCTGGCGCATCCGTACGTCGCGGGCGTCGGCGGCACCGCCCTCTACGACTTCTACTGGACGCAGGCGCGAATTCTTGCCCACTGATGCCGGTTGTAAGACCCGAGGACAATTGAGCACATGAGTGCTGTCGGCACGCCCACCCGCCGTCTCGAAGGGCGCGAGAAAGTTTCCGGCGCGACCCGCTACACCGCCGATCTCGACGTGGCGGGACTTCTGCACGTCCAGCTCGTGCTGAGCCACGTCGCCAGCGCGACTATCAAGTCGATCGACACGGAAGCCGCGCGCGCCATGCCCGGCGTGATCGATGTCGTCATCGCGTCGGACCTGCCGGAGCAGGACGTCGCCGGGCCTGACCAGCCTCTAGCCACGGATCGCGTCTTTTATGTAGGCCAGCCGGTGGCCGCGGTGATCGCCACCAGCGAGGCTGCCGCCCACGATGGCGCGGCCGCTGTCGGGATCGACTTCGACGAGATCGAGGCGGTTACCGACGCGACGGCCGCGATGCGGGACAGCTCGCCGGTCGTGCTCGACGTCACTGAAGAGGCCGACGAAGAGGACGCATCGATGCACGGCGCCGCCGCGGGCAACGAGTCGACGCCGATCGAAAAGCCTCGGAATGTGACGTCCGTCGCGGCCACCAAGCGCGGCGACGCCGCGGCCGAGCTCGCGAGGTCGGACGTCACCGTCAAGGCGACCTACACCATCGCCGGCGTCCATCACACGCCGATGGAGCCGCACGTCTCGACGATCCGGCCGGAGCCCGATGGTGGCCTCACGGTGTGGTCGCCGACGCAAGGGCCCTTCGCGTTGCGTGACGAGCTGGCGGGAAAGCTCGACATCCCGGCGCAGAAGATCCGCGTGGTGCCGATGCCCGTCGGCGGGGGCTTCGGTGGCAAGGTCTCGCTGCTCGAGGGTTTGCTCGCGCTGCTGGCGGTTCGCGCCAATCGTCCGTTGCGACTGGTGCTCACGCGCCGCCAGGTGTTCGCCCTGGCCAAGGGCGCGCCCGCTGCCAGTTTCGAGGTCGAGATCGGCGCCCTCAAGGACGGCACCGTGACCGCCCTGCGCTCGCGATTCCACTACGACAACGGCGCGACCGCGGGCTGGCACGCCGGCATCACGAGCAATTTCCTGGTCGGCACATATCGCTGGACCGCGGTGGATGTCACCGGTTACGAGGTCTCGACCAACAAGACACCTGTGGACGCATATCGCGCGCCCGGCGCGCCGCAGGCGTACTTCGCGCTCGAGTCCGCGATGGACGAGCTGGCGCAGAAGCTGAACTTCGACCCGATCGAGCTCCGCCTGCGCAACGCTGCGCGCGAGGGCGACATCAACGGCTTCGGCGAACCGTGGCCGCGAATCGCCTTCATTGATTGCCTCGAAGAGGCGAAACGCCACCCGCTGTACACGACGCCACTCGGCGAGCACGAAGCGGTCGGCATTGCCGCCGGTTCGTGGGGCGGCGCGAGAACGCCGTCCGCGGCCGGCTGCCGGGTCGAGCCCGACGGCACGCTGTCGATCCTCATCGGCACGCCCGATGTCAGCGGCGCGACCACCGGCCTCGCGATGATCGCGGCCGACGCCTTCGGCTACCCGGTGGACAAGGTCCGCATCGAGACCGGCGAAACCGGGATCGCGCCTTATGGCGCAGTCGCCGCGGGCAGCCAGACCACGTACAGCCTGGGCGGCGCGGTCCACGAGGCGGCCGCCGAAGCGCGGCGCCAGCTGCTGGAGATCGCCACCGAGCAGCTCGAGGCGGCGCCGGAGGACCTCGAGATCACCGACGGCCGGGTTGCGGTTCGCGGTGTGCCCGATCGCTTCGTCGAGATCACCAAGCTCGTGACGCTGAGCACCGAGTTCATGGGCCGTTTCCGGCCGGTCCAGGCCAGCGGCCGCTCGGCGGTGCAGACGGCTTCGCCCCAGTTCACCGTGCACATCTGCCGCGTGCGCACCGACCCTGGCACTGGCGGCTTTCAGATCACCGGCTACGCGGCCATCCAGGACGTCGGTCGCGCGATCAACCCGCCCGAGGTCGAAGGTCAGATCCACGGCGGCGTCGCGCAGTCGGTCGGCCGCGCGCTAGGCGAGCAGATGGCCTACGACGCGCAAGGGCAGCTGCGGACTGGGAGCCTGCTCGACTACGAGCTGCCTACGGCCGATCAACTGCCGCCGATCGACGTGCGCATCATCGAGGTGCCATCGCCCGTGGGACCGATGGGCGCGAAGGGTGTTGGCGAACCGCCGGCCGTTCCCGGCGCGGCCGCCCTGGCGAATGCGGTGTCTCGCGCGACCGGCGTCCGGATTCGCGATCTTCCCATCGATCGTTCACAACTCGTGCATTAGCGCCGCGTAGCGTCGGGCCCATGAAGCTTGGGCTCCACATCCCCGACTCCAACTGGCGCGGCGGACCACAAGCGCTCGGCGGCCTGCTGGCGGAAATCGTTGGCCGGGCCGAGGAGGCAGGATTCGACCTCATCTCGGTCGCGGATCACCTCTGGGTCCACCCCGTCATCGGCGGACCGCTCAAAGGCCACCTCGAGGCATACACGACTCTCGGCTACATAGCCGCGAACACCAAGAAGGTCCGGCTGCTCGCACTGGCGACTGCTGCGTCATACCGGCCGGCCGGCCTTCTCGCGAAAGCCGTCACCACGCTCGACGTTCTCTCCGGCGGTCGCGCGATGCTGGGCATCGGATCCGGCGATTACCAGGAGGAGGCTGCCGGTCTCGGGCTGCCGTTCCCGGAGAGCGCCGGCGCGCGCGCGGACCTGATGGAGGAAACAGTCCGGGCATGCTTCGAAATGTGGGAAGGCGAACGCGGCAGCGAGAAGCCGTTCTCTGGAAAGCACGTCAACCTCGGCCGCGCTCTCAACTTGCCGCAGAGCCTGAGCCGCCCGCATCCTCCGATCCTCATCGCCGGCAGCGGTGAGAAAAGGACGTTGCCGCTCGTCGCTCGCTACGGCAATGCCTGCAACATCCGGCCCTCGCCAGAGATCCCACGCCAGCTCGAGCTGCTGCGGAAGCTGTGCGCCGACTTCGGAACCGACTACGACGCCATCGAGAAGACCGCGCCTTTCTTCTTCGATCCGGGTGACGACGGATCCAAAGTCGACGAGCTCATCGGCAAGCTGCGTTGGCTCGGTTCGATGGGAATCCAGACGGTGTTCGGATGGGTCGTTGGTGTCGACAGCTTGAAGCCTCTCGAACTGATGCACCGAGAGGTGATTCCCGCGATCGCTCAGATCTGAGGTCGCGCTCGCTCCACGATCGCGCTCAGCGCTTCCCGTGGGCGCAGCGTGCCGAACTGATGCCCACCGCCGGCGAGCCGCGAATCGCAGAACACGTCAGCGGCGTCCGGGTCGCCGTATCGCTGCATGAGCGACGCCTCCAGTACGATCGCCATCCGCTCGACGATCCAGCGCGCGCGAGCCTCCGCGTTCTCACGATCTGAAAGCTGTTTCTCCAGGTCGACGATCGCCGCATCGATGCGGGCGTCGCCTCCACCCAGCTCGGCGAGGAACGCGTCGACCGACTCGGGCTCGCGGCTCATCGCGCGCAGCACGTCGAGGGCGTTGACGTTGCCCGATCCCTCCCAGATCGAGTTGAGCGGCGCCTCGCGATACAGGCGCGGCAGGATCGACTCCTCGACGTAACCGTTGCCGCCGTGGCATTCCATGGCTTCCGCAGCAACCGCGATCGCACGCTTGGTGCACCAGTACTTGGCCACGGCAGTCGCGATGCGGCGGAAACGCGATTCCCCGCCGTCACCGTCAAACGCGCGCGCGAGTCGCATCATCAGCACGGTCGTCGCCTCCGACTCGACCGCCAGGTCGGCGAGGACGTTGACCATCAGCGGTTGCTCGCTCAGCACCCGGCCGAACGCAGAGCGGTGCGCGGTGTGGTGAGTCGCCTGCGCGACCGCCTGCCGCATCAGCGACGCGGAGCCGATGACGCAGTCGAGACGCGTGTGGTTGACCATGTCGATGATCGTCCGCACGCCGCGCCCCTCTTCCCCGACCATCACCGCATAGGCGCGATCGAATCGAACCTCGCTCGATGCATTCGATCGGTTGCCGAGCTTGTCCTTCAACCGCTCGATGTGGAAAGCGTTGCGCGTCCCGTCGGGCAACATGCGCGGGAGCAGAAAGCAGGAGAGTCCCGCCGGCGCCTGCGCCAATACGAGGAACGCGTCGCACATCGGCGCCGACACGAACCACTTGTGCCCGGTGATCGCGAATTCGCCCTCGGTGCCCGTGGCCTCGGCTCTGGTGGTGTTGGCCCGCACATCGGAGCCGCCCTGGCGCTCGGTCATCGCCATCCCGAACAGCACGCCTTTCTTCGTGCCCGGTGGCCTGAGCTCCGGTTCGTACTCGAGAGATGTGATCAGCGGCTCCCACGAACGCGCCAATTCCGGCTGATGGCGCAGCGCCGGCACCGCCGCGTAGGTCATCGAAACCGGACAGCCGTGACCACCTTCGACCTGCGACCACACGTAGAAGGCCGCGGCGCGCGCCGCATGCGCCCCGGCGCGGGGCTCGCGCCACGGCAGCGCGTGCAGGCCGTGACCGATCGCCACTTTCATCAGCTCGTGCCACGCCGGATGGAACTCCACCTCGTCGATCCGATTGCCGAACCGGTCGTGAGTCCGCAGCTGCGGCGGATTGGCGTTGGCCTGGAAGCCCCAGCGGATCGCTTCTTCGGTGCCGGCGAGACGGCCGAGGTCGGTGACGAGCCCCTGCGCCCACGAAGCGCCTTCGCGCTCGAGCGCCTCACGCAGCGGCCGATCCGCCTCGAACAGGTTGTAATCGACCAGGGGCGGCGGCTGGTTCAGGACTTCGCTGATACCGCCCCGACCTCGCGCGCGAGCTCCGCGACCAGCCTCATCTGCTCGATTCGATCCTCGGTGTCGACGGCCATGCCGGAAACGATCAGCGTGTCGACGCCGGCGTCGGCGAATGCGCGGATCTTCTCGCGGGCCTTCGCCGGAGGGCCGGCGATGCTGACCAGGTCGATCATCTCGTCGGGCAGCGCCTCCATGGCCTCGCTGCGCCGGCCATCGAGATAGAGGTCCTGCACCTGCTTCGCCGCGCGCTCGAAGCCATATGAAGAGACCAGCCGGTTGTAGAAGTTCTGCTCGCGCGAGCCCATGCCGCCGACGTA
>JACZCV010040025.1_pt1 | contig 9858 bp, 9 predicted proteins | sample 8641841 | NCBI WGS metagenome assembly JACZCV01 (sample SAMN15324606, study PRJNA640507) | soil metagenome | isolation source: monocropping sugarcane control | place: China: Luxin town, Laibin City, Guangxi Province | collected 2019-07-25 | depth 10cm m
AACACCGACATCTGGTACCAGGTCTCGAAGATCTGCCGGCCGTAGACGCCGCGCACCGTGAGCATCTTGAACACCAGCTGCGACCAGTCGATTGGAAACTCGTGGTCCGGCAGGCCGAGCATCGCGATGCGACCGCCATGCGCCATGTTGTCGATCATCTCGCGCATCGCGCCCGGCATGCCCGACATCTCGAAGGCGACGTCGAAGCCCTCCTTCATCCCCAGCTCCGCCTGCGCCTCGCGCAGCCGAGTCTTGCTGACGTCGACGGCCATGGTGACGCCGATCTTTCGCGCCAGCTCCAGGCGGTAGTCGCTGACATCGGTCATCACGACGAAGCGCGCGCCGTTGTGTCGGGCGACGATGGCCGCCATCAGGCCGATCGGCCCGGCGCCGGTGATGAGCACGTCCTCCGCGACGAGGCGGTACTGCGTCGCGACATGGACCGCGTTGCCGAACGGGTCGAAGATGGCGGCGACGTCGAGGTCGATCTTCGACAGGTGCGGCCAGAGGTTGCCCGCCGGCATGACGATGTACTCGGCGAACGCGCCGTCGCGCTGCACGCCGATGCCGACGGTGTTCGCGCAAAGGGCCCGACGGCCGGCGAGGCAGTTGCGGCACTTGCCGCACACGATGTGGCCCTCGGCACCGACCAGCTCGCCGACGTAGACCGATTCAACGCCCTCGCCCAGCTCGGCGACTTCACCGACGAACTCATGGCCGATCACGAGCCCAGGCTTGATGGTCGACTGCGCCCACTCGTTCCACGCGTCGATGTGGAGGTCGGTGCCGCAAATCCCCGTGCGCAGGACGCGAATGAGAACCTCGCCCGGGGCGGGCCTGGGCTTCGGCACGTCTTCGAGCCAGAGGCCGGCTTCGGCCCGCGACTTGACGAGCGCCTTCACCGGATGCGCGCGGGGGCGGGAGGAGCGGCCGTCTTCGTGCCGTGCACCAGGCTCGCCAGCCACGACACGAGCTGCGGAAGCGCCTGCTCGAAGCTGCCGATCGATGGTGACCAGGTCAGCTCGCGACGCGACCACGAGTCGTCGTAATAGCGCGGCTTGCTGAGCACGTCGACAGCGTAGATCCCCGGCCAGACAGGCGCCCCGACCGGCGTCAGGATCTCGTCCCCCATCGCGCGCAGGTAAGCCAGGTCGTACGGCAGGCTGCTGACGTGGCATGGAATGTCGACGGCGTGGCAGATCGCCTCGAGCACGTCTCGCCAGGTGGAATCGAATCCGCCGACGAGGTAGCTGCGACCCGCCTCCCCGCGAGCCGCGGCCGCCAGGCAGGCACGGGCGACGTCGGGGACCGCGACGAACGTCATCATCGCGCGGCCACCCTGCGGCAACCAGAGCCGTCCGCGACTGAGCTCAGCGACCAGTCGGGGCAGCAGCCAGTCCTCGCCCTCGCCGAACACTCGCGCCGGGCGCAACGTCACGACCTCCAGGTCCTGGGCCTCCTTGCGCAGCCACTCCTCGGCGCGCAGCTGCAGACGCTCGAAGGCATGAACGGGTTTGAGTTCGCTTTTTTCGCTGGTGCGGCCCTTGTGGTCGGGTCCGTAGACGTCGGCGGTCGATACCAGCACCAGGCGGCGCGCCTCCGACTTGCGCGCTGCGGCCACCACACGGCGCAACAGCTGCGGTGGATCCTTGTGATAGCGCAGACGCCTCGCCGGCGACCAGGCCTGAGCGCAGACGTGAACCGCCTCGACGCCCCTCATCGCGTCCACCAATTGTTTCTCGCCGGCGTCGGCCGCCAGCTCGGTCACGGGCACGCCCTCGGCCGCGAACGTCCGCGAGACGGCGTCGCCCAGGAATTCACCCGCACCGATGATCAGATGCATTCAGCAGCCGCCGCCGAGTTTATCTGCCGCGACGCCGAAATCCGGCAGCCAACGCGCGTCTGACGTTCTCCACCATCGTCGACACCCGGGTGCTCAAGGCCCACCAGGCAGGCGGGTCTGGGCGCACGGCCGGGCCGATCGAGACTTCGATCCGCCGCAGCGGATAAAGGAAGTTGGTGCCGTTGACGGTCACCGGGCACACGGGCACGCCCGCCTGGAGCGCGAAGTAGCCGATGCCGACCTTGAGCTGGCGCAAGGCCCGCCCACGCGAATAGCGCCCTTCGGGAAACATCAGCACCACGCCGCCCCGGGCCAGGATCTGGTAGACGGTACGCACGCCTCCTTCGTCCAGCTCACCGCGGGCAGGCGAGATCGGAAAGACGCCGATGAGCGGCATCAGCCGGCGCTTCCACGCGCGGTTGAAGACGGTCTCGCGCTTGGCCATCGTGTAGACGACGGGCGACTCCGGAAAGAACGGAATGATGAACGCCGGGTCGTACCAGGCCTGATGGTTGGCGGCGATGATGAACGGCGGCTTCGGAATGTTCTCGAGGCCGCTGACGCTGATTCGAAACACCAGGCGCACGACCACCAGCACCAGCGCGCGGATGAAGCCGTAGAAGCGTGAGGGGCGCCGCGGGTCGGCGTGGACCAGTGGATCCAGCGGGGCATCGACCAGCTCCCGGTATTCGGGGCCGGTGTACTGCCGCGGCTCTGGAGATTGATCAGGAATCGAGGAAGGTCAGGAGCGCGCGGTTGAACTCCTCGGGCCGCTCGGCCTGCGGCGTGTGGCCGGCGCCTTCGATCACCGTCAACCGGCAGTCGGGAATCGCGGCATGCGCGCGGGTCGCGTGCCATAGCGGAAACAGCGGATCCTCAGCCCCCCAGATGAGCTGCACCGGCATCCGCAGCTCGCCCAGGCGCGCCGACACGTCGTGCTGGCCGCCGAACAGCGCCTTCGGATGGATGAGCGAGCGCACCGTCGACAGGTACGCATTGTGGAAGGCGTCCGCCTCGTACATCTCGCGCAGGTTGTCGAGGTATGTGTCGTCCATCACCTTGTCCAGGTCAGCGCTCGAGTTGGCAAAGCGTCCGGCGACGCGACGGATCGTCTTCGGCGGCGCCCAACGCAGCGCGCTGCGCGTGAATCGCATCACGGCCTCGCCGATGCGCGGCACAGTGACGAGGCCGTACGCCATCTGGGCCGCCTGCGGTCGCGGCCGGCCGAGCCCAAGCGCGTTGACCAGCACCAACCGGCGCGCCAGCTGCGGAGACTCGAGTGCGACCTCAAGGGCGACGCGGCCGCCGAGCGAAGCGCCGACAAGCGACGCGTTGCGCAGTCCGCGATCCTCCATGTAGCGCTCGACGAACCGCGCGAAGTATCGGATCGTGTAATCGACGCGAGGCTTCTCGGTGCGGCCATAACCGGGGAGATCGGGCGCGAAGACGCGGTGATGCGCCGCAGCGGGCTCGAGGTTGAAGCGCCATTCCATGTAGCCCGATGAGCCGAGGCCGTGGATGAAGAGCACCGGCGCGCCGCGGCCGCCGTGAGTCTCGTGGACTTCGATGTCGTCCAGGTGGATCATCCCCGACTGCAGGGTCATTCGCTCGCAAGTCTAGGAGCCGGTTGGCGCAACCCCTTTATCTCCGACCCGCTCGCGAAGGTCGCGGTCTTGCCGCGCTTGACGACGGTGACGGCGCCCGGGCCAACGGCGGTCCAGGTTCCATCGCGCCAGACGGCCGCGCTGCGCTCGTCGACGCCGAGAAGCGTGAGATCTGGCGCCGCCGCGCTGGCCGACTCCACCCAGCGATGGCCGAACGTCTCGAAGTGCGGCAACACCGCAGTGCCCGGGAGGGCGCCGAGTCCGTCGAGCGGGCGCCGGTTGAAGCGGTTGGGCCAGCCAGCGCGCACGAGCGTGTGGCTGCACAGCGCCATCGCCCCGGCGGAAGATCCCGCCAGCACAGCGCCGCCGCGCCAGGCCTTGAACATCGCGCGCCACACCTCCGACGCGTGCAGGACCTGGGCGACGAGTCCAGGGTCGCCGCCAACGAGGTAGAAGAAGCCGCCGTGGCTCGCCTCTTCGGCGAGCGAAGCCTTCATTGCATCCGTGCGTCGCAGCACCGGCAGCTCGCGCAGCTCCAGGCCGAGGCTCGCGAACCACTGCGTGGCGTGCGCCACCGCGCGGTCGGGGCCCTGGCGCGCCGCGGCGGTGGGAACGACGTAAGCGGGCCCGGATCCAGCGGCGGCGACCATGAGCCGGTCCTGCTGCTCGTTGCCGGGCTTGAACTCGTCACCGCCGACCAGCGCGAGAAGTCCCGACACGGGCTGACCGTATCTTATGGCGGTGCCTGACACGTCCCCGGTGAGGGTGCGCATCGCGCCGAGCCCCACCGGCTTCGCGCACCTCGGCACGGCGAGCACCGCGCTCTACAACGTCATCTTCGCGCGCCAGAACGATGGCAAGTTCGTGCTCCGCGTCGACGACACCGACCTCGAGCGCAACCGCGATGAGTACGAGCAGGTCATCTATGAAGCCCTGCACTGGCTCGGCTTCGACTGGGACGAGGGACCTGACAAAGGCGGACCGTACGCGCCGTACCGGCAGTCGGAGCGGCTCGATGTGTATCGCGAGCACGCGGCGCGCCTCATCGAGGAGAAGAAGGCCTACCGCTGCTACTGCACGCCCGAAGAGCTCGAAGCCGAGCGCCGCCAGGCGCAAGCGGCGAAGCGACCTTACGTCTACTCGCGCCGCTGTCTGACGAACCCACCTGCCGGCCGCACCGTTTTCACTGTTCGTTTTCACGTACCCGGCGGCGACGTGAAGTTCACCGACATGGTGCGCGGAGAGATGAGCTTCGACTCCGACCTCTTCGGCGATTTCATCATCGTCAAATCGGACGGATATCCGACCTACAACTTCGCGAGCCCCATTGACGACGCGACGATGCAGATCACGCACGTGATCCGCGGCGAAGAGCACCTGCCCAACACTCCGTATCAGCTGCTGCTGGTCGACGCGCTCGGATACGAGCGCCCGCAGGCGTTCGCGCACATGCCTTTGATCCTCGCGCCAGACGGAGGCAAGCTCTCCAAGCGCAAGCACCCCGAGGCGAACCTCGTGCTCTACCGCGAGCAGGGTTACCTGCCCGAGGCGATGGTCAACTACCTCGCGCTACTGGGTTGGAATCCCGGCACCGAGCGCGAGATCTTCACGTTCGAGGAGCTGGTGGAGGAGTTTTCGTTCGACCGCGTGCAGCACGGCGGAGCTCGCTTCGACCGCAAGAAGCTGGATTGGATCAACGGCGAATACATCCGCGCGTGCTCGGACGACGACCTGACCGCGCGCTTGAAGAGCTTTCTGCCGCAGCTGGACGAAGCCACCATCAAGCGAGCCGCACCGGCCCTGAAGACGCGCATGCGCACGCTGGGCGAGGCGAAAGCTCTCCTCGAATACCTCTGGACCGACCCACCGCCACCAGAGCTGTCGCCCGAAGATCGCCAGCGCGTGAAAGGCGCGGCGGTGGCGTTATCGCTCGTCCAGGATTGGCAGCCGGAGCCGATTCATGATGTGCTGATGCAGGTCGTCGAGAGCTCTGGCCAGGGACCGAACGCGACGTTCATGCCCATCCGGCTGGCGGTGACAGGCAAGAAAATCTCGCCGCCGATCGATCACACGCTGGCCCTACTGCCTAAAGAAGAGGCGATGAGCCGCATCGCGCGCGCGGTGGGATGACGCCGATGCCGCTCACCATCGTCATCGACCTCGAACCCAACATCCTCCGCCTCGGGCCGTTCCTCATCACCTGGCACGGCGTGTTCTCGGTTCTCGGAATTCTCGCCGCGGCCCGGCTCGGCCTCTGGCTCTTCGCCAAGGAAGACCCCGAAGGCGCGAGCCACGGCACTGACGGCGTCGTATGGATGGTCGTCCTGGGTCTCATCGGCGCCCGCCTTCTCTATGTGTGGGAGAACTGGTACCTCTTCAGCAGCAACCCGCTTCGCATGTTCGCCCTGACCGAGGGCGGCATCAGCCAGTGGGGCGGCCTGTTCGGCGCGATGCTCGGCGCGACCATCTGGGCGCGGCGCAACAAGATCTCGCTGCGCAAGGTGTTCGACGCCGGCGGACCGGCAACCATGATCGGGCTCGCCATCGGCCGCATCGGCGACGTCATCAACGGCGAGCACCACGGCACGCCGACCACGGCGCCGTGGGGCGTGCAGTACGTCAACCCCGACACGCTGGGCGAGCCGGGCAAGGTGGTGCACCCTGAGGTCGCGTACGAGATGCTGCTCACGCTCGGCCTGCTGGCGTTGCTGCTGCCGTTCCACCAGCGGTTGAAGGCCCGGCTGCCCGACGGAGTGCTGGGGCTGATCTACTTCGGGATCTACGCCGCCGGCCGGTTCTTCCTCAGCTTCTACCGGACCGACCCTTCGATCCTCTTCGGGCTGCGGCAGGCGCAGCTCGCGTCGGGGCTGATGGTCGTGGTCGCTGTGATCCTGATTCCGATCCTGTTTGTCCGGCGATCGCGCGACGCAGAGAAAGAGCCAGACGCGGAGCCTGCGGGTCGTGCTTGAAATAGACGTGCACGTCGTCATGCGCGGCAACGGCTGACCGCACCGTTTCGATCCACTGCGACAGCGTGCGTGCGTTGTAACCGCGCCGCAGCCTGAAGTAAGCGAACGGTCCGAGCTCCACCAGCGGTGCCTGCGGCCACTTCTCTTCGTCGGTTACGACGAGCGCTCCGCCGTGGCGCTCGATTACGTCGTAGACCGAATCGTCGAACCACGATTCGTCGCGGAACTCGCATGCCGCTGGCCGGGCGAGAGCTTCAAGCAGACTGTCGAGCAGCTCGGTGTTGCGCTTGCGAACTGGCGGAAACTGCAGCAGCACCGGCCCGAGCCGCTCCCCCATCGCCGAGATCCTTTCCGAAAAGAGACGGGCCAGCCCGACGCGGTCGAAAGTGTCCGCCGAGTAAGTGAGTCCACGGTTCGCCTTCATGCAGAAGAAGAATCCTGGCGGCGTGCCATCGCGCCACTTCTCCAGGGTCGCGACGGGCGTCGTGCGGTAGAAACTCCCGTTGATCTCCACGCCGTTGAGGTGGGCCGAGTAGTAATCGAGCATCTTCGAGCCCGCCAGGTTCTTCGGATAGAAGCCGCCCTTCCAGGTCGCGTAGCTGAAGCCGGAAGTGCCGGTGTAGAGCGTCGTCGGCTTACGCGCTCACGCGCGCCTTCATTAGGGCACGTGCGAGGAGAGCCGCGGCGGATCCTCGACGCCCATGCGGCCCATCTTCGGGCTCAGCGCCTCCGCTGCTCGCTCACGCATCGCTCAGTGCGCTTACTGCGCTGCTCGTCGCTTCGCCCGAATCTGAGCCACCTGGATCGCCGAATCTCTCGGCGCGGCCTCCCGCCCGTGCCCACCTTTCGTGCAGCTGGCCGCACGCGGCATCAGCCTCGCGGCCGCGCGTGTCGCGCACCGTCACGTTGAGACCGGCTGCAACCAGCGCTTCTTTGAATCGGTTGATCGAATTGCGCGACGGCGCGTGGTACGGCGTGTCGTCGACAGGGTTGAACGGGATGAGGTTCACGTGCGCGAGCTTGCCTTTCAGCAGCGCACCGAGCTCATGCGCGTCGCGTTCGGTGTTGTTGACGCCGTCGAGCATCACCCACTCGTAGCTCACGCGTCGCCCTGACGCGGTGGCATAACCCTGCGCCGCGGCGACGAGGTCGCGCACGGGGTACTTGCGATTGATCGGCACCAGCACGTCGCGAAGCTCATCACGCGCCGCGTGCAGCGACACGGCCAGCGTGACCGGAAGCTTTTCCGACACGAGCTGCTCGACGCGCGGAATGATGCCGCTGGTGGAGAGGACGATCCGTCGCGGACTGATTCCGAGCCGGCCAGGATCAGACATACGCCGCACCGAATCGATGACCGCGGCGTAGTTCACGAACGGCTCGCCCATGCCCATGAACACGACATGGGAGAGCCGGCGCCCCTCCGCCGCGAGAAGTGCCGCCGACGCCACCGCCTGCTCTTCGATTTCATTCGCGCGCAGGTTGCGGCCGAAGGGAAACTTGCCGGTCGCGCAGAACGGACAGCCCACCGGGCAGCCGGCCTGCGAGGAGATGCAAAGCGTGCTGCGGTCCGTGTACCGCATGACCACCGCCTCGACCGTGTGGCCACCGTCGAGCTCGTAGAGCGTCTTGGTGGTCAGGCCGCTGTCGGCGTCGCTGCGCGCGATCGGGCGCAGCGAGCTCACTCGAAACGCAGCATCGAGCTCGGCGCGCAGCGCCTGCGGGATGTCGCGCATCTCGTCGAACGAGCCGGCGCCGCGGCCCACCCACGACATCACCTGGCGCAGGCGGTAGGGCTCCGCGCGGTGCTCGGCGAACCACGAATCGAGGTCGGCGTTGGACACCGAGAGGAGCGCTGGTTTCACCGGCTGAGGCTCGGCGAGAGAAGACGTCGACGGATCTTTGGCGCCCATGCGGCCCATCTGCGGGTTCCGCTCCTGCGCTGCTCGCTCACGAATATCCAATGCGCTCGCTCCGCTGCTCGTCGCGTCGCCCGCATCTGGACCACCTGGATCGCCAATTCTCACGTCGCCGTTTCTCCGCCGAGCCTCACGATACGGGCTCGAACGTCTCCTCCGGCCGGCCGTGGCGGATCCGCACCCGGCCCTCTTCGACCAGCTTCTGCAGATGCGCGCGCGTGGTCATCTCGGCGGCCTTCATCAGGTCCTCTCCGAGCTCGGAGCCGTACACCCGCGCGGTCACGTCGCGCAGCGAGCCCGGACCCTGACCCACGGCCGCGACCACCTGCTTCTCGCGGTCGAGGCGATGCGCGTGGTATTCGTCGAGCTTGGGCCCGGCGTCGGTGACAGGGTCCCAATGGCCCGGATAAAGGATGGCCGGATCCAGGGCCGCCAGGCGCTTCAGCGAACGAAGGTATGCGGCCACATCGCCTTCGGGGTACGTGACCATCGAGCTGCCCTGGCCCAACACCAGGTCGCCAGTGAACAGGGCGCGGTCGGATGGCAGCCAGAAGGCGAGGTGGTCGGAGCTGTGGCCCGGCGTGTGCAGCGCGGTGATGTTCAAGCTGCCCGCGCGGACGACGTCGCCGTCGGCGAGTCCTGGGAACCGCCGCACCGAAGCCTTGTGCCGCGTGGCGAGGCGCTCCGCGAGCGGCAGGTGATCCGGATGCGAATGGGTGACGAGGACGACGCCGACGGTCGAGCCCCTGAGAGCGCGGCCGATCGCTGCCAAATGACCGTCATCGTCAGGCCCGGGGTCGATGACCACCGTCACCGGGCCGGCGTCGACCAGCCACGTGTTGGTGCCGGGGCCCGTGTACGGGCCGGGGTTGGGCGCAACCACGCGCCTCACAGGCACGGGCGGGACCCTCGACAAGAGATTCGGCGATCCAGGTGGCCCAGATGCGGGTGAAGCTTCGAGCAGCGGAGCGAGCGCATCTGAACCGACTGCGTGAGCGAGCAGCGGAGAAGGAGATGGGCCGCATGGGCGCCGAAGATCCGGCGAGGGCTCCTGACCCGGGCCTGTGTTACTGCCAAGTCGACTCAGCGCCCGGTATAGGCGGGCAGGTACACGTCCGCGCAGCCCTTCGGGCTGACGTCGAGCCAGCCGTCGAGGTGCGTGTCCACGATGAGGCGGATCAGCGGCTCTCCCATCTCCGGCACCGCGAGCGGCGCAGGCTGCGGGTCGGCGCACACGCTGACCTTCCACCAGGCGCCCACCGGCTCCGCGTCGACCTCGATGCGCTCAGCGCCAAGCCAGTCGCGGATGCGCGAGAAAGCCTCGACCAGCGCCGGCTCGGAGCCGAGGACAGTGGCCTCGGGCGGCACTCGCTTCAACGCCGCCGGCAGCGCGCCGTTGAGCACGGCGCCGAGGACCACACCTCTGGCCCGCTCCTTGGGAGCGGTCGCGGCCGCCTCCAGCGCGGGGGCGCGGCGGCCGACCTCCTGCGCCTGCTCGAACACGGTCTCCAGCAGCTCGGGCC
>JACZCV010119257.1_pt1 | contig 9858 bp, 8 predicted proteins | sample 8641841 | NCBI WGS metagenome assembly JACZCV01 (sample SAMN15324606, study PRJNA640507) | soil metagenome | isolation source: monocropping sugarcane control | place: China: Luxin town, Laibin City, Guangxi Province | collected 2019-07-25 | depth 10cm m
AAGCCGGGCGCGGCCCGGCGCACCCGCGTGCCGGGGGCGGGGGCCGGGCCCGCAGGCCGTGGCCCGGGGGAGATCGGCTCGGGCGGGGCTCCCGAGGAATGGAGGATCGCCATCCCGGCGCCGATGGCGACGCCGACGCAGAGCGCGATCGCCAGGACGAGCCAGTGCAGCCGGCGAGACACTCGAACCAGTATGGCAGCGGCCCGTCCGAGCCAGATACGCTCAGCCCGTGGCCGTCAGCTCGTCCCTCAGCGCAGCTGGGGTCCGGTGGGACCTGAGCGACCTCGAGCCCGACGCCGAGCAGGCGACGCGCGAGATCGACGAGCTGCTCACGCGGGCGCGCGACTTCGCGGAGCGGAGGCGAGGCACCGTCGGCTCGGCGGGTGCACAGGCATTGCGGGAGCTGTTGGACGAGCTCGACGAGCTCACGCAGGACGCCTCCCGGATCTTCTTCTACGCGACCCCCCGCGAGCACACCGAGGCGACGGATCCCGAGACGAACGACCTGGCGACGCTGGCGCGCGACCGGGCCGCCGATCTCGAGAGCGCGCTCCTCTTCGTCGAGCTCGAGTGGCTTGCGCTCGGTGACGCCGAGGCGGATGCCTTGCTCCACGCTGCCGAGCTCGAGCCGTACGTACACCGGCTGCGGGTGGCGCGGGAGGAGAAGCCGTACGTCCTGCCGGAAGGGGAGGAGCAGGCCCTCACCGCCCGGCGCCCCGCGATCTCGGCCTGGGAGCCGCTGCACGGCCGCGAGCTGGCGACGCTGACGGTGGAGTTCGACGGCGGCGACGGCCCCGAGCCCCACACGATCGACCGCCTCCTCTCCTACATCCACCATCCCGACCGCGAGGTGCGGCTCGCCGCGCTCGACGTCCTCTACGAGGCGCTCGAAGGTGTCGCGGACGTGCAAGCCGCGTGCTACGACGCGATCGTCGGCGACAGGCTCTCCCTCGACCGCCTGCGCGGGATTCCGGACACGATGTGGCCGACGAACCAGCGCAACGAGCTCAGCGGCGACGTCGTCGAGGCGATGATGACCGCGATTGAGGAGCACTACACGCTGGGCCGTCGCTGGTTCGTGCGGAAGGCCGGGGTGCTCGGGCTCGACCGGCTCCAGCTCGCGGATCAGTACGCCCCGATCGGTAGCGACCGCCGGGTCGAATGGACCGAGGCGATCTCGATGGTGGACGACTCGTTCCGCGAGTTCGCCCCGCGCTTCAGCGAGATCTTCCACATGTGCCTCGACCGAGGGCACGTCGACGCGGAGCCGCGTCCCGGCAAGGTCGGCGGCGCCTACTGCAACTCGGTCTCGAAGACCGTCTCCCCGTACGTGCTCCTCAACTACACCGACCAGCTCCGCGACGTCGTCACGCTCGCGCACGAGTTCGGCCACGCGGTGCACGGCGCGCTCGCCCTCGAGCGGCAGACGTACCGCTCGTATCACACGGGGCTCGCGATCGCCGAGGTGCCGTCGACGTTCGCGCAGCTCCTCGCCGTCGAGCGCCTGATCGATCACGAGGAGGACCCCTCGACGCGGATCATGCTGCTCGCCGACCGCGCCGAGAGCGCGATGGCGTCGATCTTCCGCCAGACGATGATGGCCCGGTTCGAGATTCGGGCGTACGCGATCCGCGGCGAGGGGAGGGCGCTCACGAACGACCGGCTGTCGGACATCTGGTTCGAGGAGAACGAGCGCTACTACGGTGATTCGATCGCGCTCCCCGCCGCCTACCGGCTCGGCTGGTCGTACATCCCGCACTTCATTCACGTTCGCTTCTACACGTACGCCTACGCGTTCGCGCATCTCGTGGCCTTCTCGCTGCTCGCGCGCTACCGCGAGGATCCGGAGCGGTTCGTGCCGGCCTACCTCGAGTTTCTCTCGAGCGGCGCCTCGCGCCCGCCGCAGGAGCTGCTCGCGCCACTCGGCGTCGACCTGCGAGGCCCGGGGACGTGGGCTCACGCGGTCGCCGAGTTCGACCGCTGCGTCACGGAGGCGGAAGCAGGCGCGGACGAGCTTCAGGCCGCCTGAGGCGGCGACGCTACTTAATGAAGCTCGTGTAGCGACGCCCTGACTTCAGCGCCGTGTGCGAGCCACACGACTGTCACGTTCCCGTGGTGCGTCTTGTTCTGCACGGGGATCGGAATCGGATACGTGCCAGGGGTTGCGTGAGTCTCGACTGCAACGTAGATCGCACGGCGACCGTGACCGCTCATCAGCGCAGTCACGTCGGGGAACTGCTGCGACGCTTTGTGAAGGCGGATGCCGTGCGCTGCGAACGCGGCCTCGACTTGTTGGACGGAGTACTGACCTGTCGAAGAGTGAAAGCCGTTCCGGGGCAACGAGAGCCGGGAGCTACCGCATCCGGCTAACACGGCAACTCCGGCCGCAAGAGCGACCGAGCCCAGAGGGCGTCCCATGCCAGTTTCTATACGTCTCTGGTGCTTGACGGTCGGGTCTAGCGGGGCCTTAACGCACCGCGAGACTGGGCAACGATGTAGCGGAGCATGCGCCGCATGTTGAGCTGGTCGACGTGCGTGGCGTTCTTCCAGTTCGAGTCGGTGCCGCCCCAGGCGTGAATGTCCTCGCAGTTCACGACGACGAAGTCATAGCGTTTCTGGAGGCTACGCAGATAGTCGAGTGAGCTCGTAATCGCGGGATTCCCGTAGCGCTCGAGCGCGGCGTAGACGGTGGGGTAGAGCGGGTTGAAGACGATCACCGGCGTTTCACCGCGGCCGTTGACGTAGCCGAGCCAGTGCTCGAACAGCCGGAGGCGCTTCGGGTCGACGCGGGCGGGCCTCGGCGGGTTCTGCTGGATTCCCGACACGATGCCTGCGGCCTGCGCCTTGACCGCCTGCGTGTGCTGCGCCGTCGGCACCGACGGTCTCCCCGGGAGGGAGCCGTCGGCTCGATAACCCGCGAACGGGTGCTTCGGCCACGCGACCTGCAACGGCTCGTTGTCGAGCAAGGGCGCCACCTCTTCCAGGTAGCGCTTTCCGCGAGGGTCGGCCTCCGTACGCGGGTCGGGGATGTCGCCCGAGATGCCTGCGCTGGCGAAGAGGATGTAGCCGCGCTTCTGTCCGGGGAAGCGGTCGGCGGCGTAGCGGGTGAAGACCCAGGCGTCGGGGCCGTTGCCGCCCATCACTGCTGCGTTGAACCCCGTCCGCCCGGTGAGCCGCTGGAGGAAGGAGGGTTGCGCCTGCCGGCCGCGCGAGTCGCCGAGGATCAGGATCTGCGGGCTCTCCTTGAGCTTCGCGATCAGGTCGAGCTTGATCGAGCGGTCGGTCGGGGGCGGCGACGAGGCAGCTGTCGCATTCGCGACCGCGAGCGCGGCGAAGACGACGAGGAGTGAAAGCAGACGGCGGCTCATCTCAGAACTGGAAGTAGATGAAGGGATGAGGTTGGGCGATGGTCATGACGGCGACCGCGGCTGCGACTCCCGCGGCCATCCCCTGCCAGGCGCGCGGCTTCAGCCTGATCTGCCAGGTGTTCGGTGCGACGTTCACGAACACGAGCAGCGCGCCGGCGAGCGCTGCGAACTTGAGCGGCACGAGGGCCGTCGTCCCAAGCCCGTGCAGGCCGAGCATCGACGAGAGCACGTCGCCCGCGACACCGAGGCTCGGCGAGCGGAAGATCACGAACGCCGCGCAGACGAGGAGGAAGGTGAGCGCGCGATTGACCGCGGCGCTCGACGGTGTCCAGCCAGCGCGGCGCAGCACGGAGTGGCTGCCGAGGAAGAGCCCGTGCACGAGCCCCCAGACGACGAACGTCCAGGCGGCGCCGTGCCAGAGACCGGCGAGGAACAGGGTGACGACGAGATTGAGCACCGGCCGCCTGGCGCCCCGCTGTGAGCCGCCGAGCGGGATGAACAGGTAGTCCCGGAACCACGACGAGAGGCTCATGTGCCAGCGCCGCCAGAAATCGGAGATGTTGACCGCCTTGAAGGGCGAGTCGAAGTTCTGCGGGAACCGGAAGCCGAGCAGCCACGCGAGCCCCACGGCCATGTCCGAGTAGCCGGAGAAGTCGAAGTAGAGCTGCAGCGAGTAGCCGATCGCGGCAGCCCAGCCGCCCGCCAGGCCGAGCTGCGCGTGATCGGAGTAGAGCCTCGCGACGTACGGGTTGAGCTGGTCCGCGATCAGGAGCTTCTTCATGAGCCCGCACGAGAGGAAGAACATTCCCCGGCTCGCGGTCTCCGAGGTAAGGCGCGGCGTCAGTCGCCTGAGCTGCTCGGAGAGGTCGGTGAAGCGGACGATCGGCCCCGCGATCAGGTGCGGGAAGAGGCCGACGAACGTCGTGTACTCGAGCACGCTGCGGGTGGGCTCGACCCGGCGCCGGAAGATGTCGATCGTGTACGACATCGAGTTGAACGTGTAGAAGGAGATGCCGATCGGCAGCAGGATGTGCAGCGAGGGCAGCCCTGCTCCCAGCCCCAGCGCCCGCCCGATTCCGTTCAGCGAGCCGAAGAAGAAGCCGGCGTACTTGAAGTAGGCGAGGATCCCGACGTTCGTGGCGAGCGAGGCCGCCAGCAGAAGCCGGCGGCGCGCCTCGCTCGCGCTCGCCGCGATCCAGCGGCCGGCGAGGAAATCGACCGACGTGGCTCCGATCAGGACGGGCAGGTACCGCCAGTCCCACCAGGCATAGAAGAACCAGGACGCGCAGGTCAGGAAGGCGAGCCGCAGCCGCCTCCAGCGGCTCAACCCCCACCAGCCCGCCAGCACCGCCGGTAGGAAGGCGAAGAGGAAGACGTAGCTGTTGAACAGCATCCGCCACCACCTGGCTCAGCGCAGCACTCCGTCGGAGTGCGCGACGATGTAGCGGAGCTCGCGGCGCATGTTGGCGCGGTTCACGTGCGAGGCGTTCGACCAGTCGTAGGCGGTCCCGTGCCACGCGCGGATGTCCTCGCAGTTGACGAGGACGAAGCGGAAGCCGAGCTTCCTCAGCTGCGCGAGCTTCCAGAGCGTGGCGCGAAGCTCCGGGAATCCCATCCTCCGCTGCACGGCAAAGACGCTCGGGTAGATCGGATTGAGCACGATCACCGGCACCTCGCCGCGCCGGTTCATGAAGGCGAGCATCCGCTCCATGTAGGCGAAGCGCTGAGGATCCTCGAGGTCGCGGCGCGCCTGGCGGAATGTCTCCGGATGCGCCTTCACCAGCGCGATTCGCGCGCGGACGGACCTTCGAAGCGACTTCGCGTCTTCCGGCAGGAAGCGCAGCGACTGCTTCGTGAGTGACCCGTCCGCGTCGTACTGGATCCGCGAGTGGCAGGCCGCGAGGACGCACTTCTCGAACACGCGCCAGGAGTCCCTGGTCGCGTCGGTGCTGAGGTACGTCTTGACGTCGCCGAGACCGAAGCCGGGGATGCCGCCCAGGTAGCGCCTCGCGCGCGGGTCCTGCGCAAGCTGCGGTTGCACGATTCCGCTAGCGAGTCCGTTGTCGGTGAACCAGATGTAGCGGCGCTTCTGCCGTGGGAACCGGTCCGCGGTGTAGCGCACGAACACGTACGCCTCGGGGGCGGAGCCGCCGGTCACCGCGGCGTTGAACGCGGTGCGGCCGGTGAGGCGCTCGAGCTGGGAGGGCTGCGCCTGGCGGCCCCGCGAGTCCCCGAGGATCAGGATCTGCGGTCCATGCTTGAGGTGCTGGAGCAGATCGAGCTTGATCGACCGGTCCGGCTCGACCGCGGTGGGGACGAGCCCGGTGCCTGCGAGCGCGAGCGGGTCGACGGCGATGTTGAAAGCGAGCACGGCGGCGAGCACCGCCAGGAACGAGCCGAGAAAGCCGGCGACGAACCGGCGCGGGGTCGCCTCGGCGGTCTCTGCTGCCTCCGCCAAGGCGGAGGAGCCGATGGCTCCCCCGCCTTTCCCGATCACCTGCGTCGAATTCACTCGAGCTATCCGAGGTACTGGGTGACGTTGGCCTAGGTGATCGTGAGGACGCCCCTTTCGCCAAATTGGGCGTGGTGGTCGAACGTGTCCTTGTAGGGATACCGGCCCTTCCGGCGGAAGGTGACCCGCAGGGTCGTCGACTCGCCGGTCTTGATCAGCGCGCTGGTGCGACCGTTGATGCTGAAGTCGTGGACGATTTGGCTGGGATTCGTGATCTTGAAGATCACGACGCCTCGTTTCGCGGTCTTCGCGCTGAGGACGAACCTTGCGTTGTGGGTCGAGACCCTGATCGTCGTCGCCCGCACGGCAGAGTGCGTCGCATCTGCTGACCCGCGCGAGAGGCTGGCCTGGGCAGGCCCGACGGCTACGACTGCAGCTACGACGACCGAAGCAATGTGGATCGGCATCACGTCGGTGAGGGTTCGGATCGTGCCTTTCATCTGTTTCTCCTTTCGCGCTGACACGAGTTCCGCCGGCGGCACTAGCCGTCGTCGTCTTCTGTGTCGGTGCCGCGCGGCTGCCAGCCGGGGACGAACTGGAGCCCGGGGCCGGGGTGCACCGCTCGCGGGTCACCGCCGTCCGAGGCGTTGACCGTGTAGAGGGTCCGTGTGGGCAGGTCCATGGTGGCGATCCGGGTGCCGTCCGGAGACCATGCGGTGCCGTACCAGCTGGCGCCGCTCGTGATCGCGTGCTGGTCGGTTCCGTCGGCGTTCATCACCCAGATGTCGCCCCAGCTCGGGGTGACGTCCGGGATGCCGTGCGTGTCGGCCAGGTAGGCGATCTTGGAGCCGTCGGGGCTCCAGTCGGGCACCTGGTCCTTGGGCTGTGCGTCGGAGGTGAGCTGGGTCTGGTCTGAGCCGTCGGCGTTCATCAGCCAGACTTGCCGGATACCGGTGCGGTCGCTGGTGAAGACGATCTTGCTTCCGTCCGGCGAGAAGGCGGGGTAGCTGTTGTCGCCGGCGCTCGTCAGTTGTGTGAGACCGGAGCCGTCGCTCCCGATCACATAAATGGCGCGGTTCGAGGAGCCGGCCGGCTTCGCCGCGAACGCGATCGTGTTCCCGTCGGGAGAGAAGTCGGGGAAGATCGCCGGGTTGCTCATGTGGGTGATCTGCCGCTTGTCGGTGCCGTTCTGCTTCATCGTCCAGACCTGGACGGGGCCGCCGGCGGCACCCGAGCAATAGGCGATCCGGTTCCCGTCGGCCGAGTAGGTGGCGCAGGCGTCGAAGCCCGGGTCGCTGGTGAGGCGGCGCAGATCCTGTCCTCCCGGAAGCGCCGTGTAGATGTCGGTGTTGCCGTTGACGTTCATGCCGAAGGCGATTCGACCGTTGGTCGCGCCGGCGTAGGTGGCGCGAGCCGAACCGCTGAGCGCGATCAATGCGGCGAGCGCGCAAACAGCTGCCATCGCTGCGATGGCGAGAGCCCTCTTCATTTCATCTCTCCTCTTGCTGTCGATGTCGTCGATGGCCGGTTATCCGCCATGCGACCTTCACGTGGGGTTGGTCGGTCGCGATCGTGAAGCTGCCGTCCTCGAGCTCTGCGGTGACGCGTGCGCGACTCGACGGGTCGACGTCGCGCAGCTCGTACTCGAGCGGCGGCTCCAGCCGCTCTGCGTCGGCCGGGAGTCGGACAGTGGCGAAGCCGCTGCCATCGGTCCATATCTCGCCGTGGTACGCGATGCCGTTCATCGCGGGCACGATGGACGGCTCTGGGTAGAAGGTCGGCTAGGACCGGCTTAAGCAGTTGCGCGGCGAACCCTTTCAATCCGGCTCGGGAAGCGGTAAAACCGCACCGTGGAGTTTCGGATCCTCGGGCCGCTCGAGGTGGTCGAGGACGGGAATCCGGTCGCTCTCGGAACGCTCAAGGAGCGACTCGTCCTCGGAGTCCTCCTCCTGCACGCGAACGAGTTCGTCTCCCGCGAGCGCCTGATCGACGACTTGTGGGGGGAAGCGCCGCCTCCAACTGCGCACAAGGCGGTCAACGTCTATCTCTCGAAGTTGCGAAAGACTCTCGTCCGCGAGGGCAACGATCCGATCGAGACCGCGGCCGGCGGCTATCGGTTGCGCGTCGAACCGGAAATGGTCGATGCAGGGCGCATGCAGCGCCTCGTTGGGGACGCTCGGGTGTCCGTTTCGAAAGGCGAGCTGCAGAGCGCCGCGGAACGGTTTCAGACGGCGCTTTCGCTCTGGAGAGGCCCGACGCTCGCCGGACTTCAGCTCGAGTCGCGCGGACGGGACGAGGTGGCGCAGCACGACGAGCTACGGCTCGCAGTTCTCATGGACCGGATCGACTGCGACCTCGCGCTCGGCCGTCACGAACATGTTCTCCCCGAGCTGAACGTCCTCGTGCGCGACCACCCGTTGCGGGAACGGCTCCGGGCTCAGCAGATGCTGGCTCTCTATCGAGCCGATCGTCAGGCCGAGGCGCTGGACGCCTACGCCGAGGCCCGTCGGACGCTCGTCGACGATCTGGGGATCGAGCCGAGCGAGGCGCTGCAGCGCCTGCAGCAAGCGATTCTTCGCCACGACTCCTCGCTCGAGACGCCGACCGGTACGGCATCCGTCAACGGGCTGGCTCTCGTCGCACCGCCCCAGGCTCCCCCTGGCGAAGTGGTCGAGCAAGGTTCCCGACGATGGTTCCGCCCTCGTCGCTGGCAGCTCGTCCTTGTCGCGGCCGTCCTTCTCGCCGGCGCCGCGACCGGAGCCGCGGTTCTCGCGACCTCGGCGTCTGCGACACCGAAGGTCGGGCCGAACAGCCTCGTCCAGCTGAACCCGCACACCGGCAAGCCCATCTTGGTGGCGCAGGTCGGATCCTTACCTGGACCGATCGCGATCACCCCCACGGCGATCTGGACCGCGAACTACGGCTCCGACGACGTCTCACGCTTGGATCTCGAGACTCACAAGGTCGAAACTCGCGGCGTCACTCCCGGGCAGCCTTTCGACATCGTCTTCGACCGGGAAGGCAACGCCTGGGTCACGAACACCCCGGCGAACGACCAACCGGTGCGGAGATCGGTCGTCATTCGGCTCGGATCAGGTGCCGGCGGCACCTTGCCCGGTCCAATCGGCCCTTCTCATGTCGATCCGATTGGGTTCCCCCTCCCAATGGCCGGTTTCGAGGCGTTCGGTTCCAACCGGGTGTGGGTCGTCGTCGGATTTCACGGCCCTCTGACGGGGGACAATCGTGTGGCGGTTGTCGACGTCCGGGATAACCACGTTTCGGTCCTTCACCTGGACGAGAGCGCGACCTCAGTTGCGTATGGCTACGGCACGGCGTGGATAGGCACCTACGGCGCCAACTTCGGAGCAACGACTGACAACCGAATCGAGGCATTCAGGGCCGGGCACCCGAAACCCAAGAAGATCGTCCTGGTGAAACAGGGTGCCAATTGGGGCCCCGTCTCGATTGCCGTCGGCGGCGGCGCGGTCTGGGCGGCCACCTGCTGCGACTCGGGAAACCAGCTCTGGAAGATCAACCCCATCACGTTGCGCATCGTCCTGCGCGTGGACCTACCCGCGGTCGACGGGGGACCTGGTGAGCTCGCCGTCGGCGCCGGGGGCGTCTGGATGGCGACCGATCACTTCCTCGACAAGATCGACCCGCACACGGGCAAGATCATTCGGAGATTCCATCTCGTCAGGGGGTATGTGGGGCAGCTTTGCGGCGTCGCAGCGACACCCCGTCAGCTGTGGGTCACCACCGGTCATATCTACTGCGACACCATCGGCTCCTAGGCGGCTGCGTAGCCCTCACGGCGGAGTAGCTCGCGCGCGCGCGCTGCGCTGTCGGCGCCCGCGACGAGGATGACGAGGACGCCGCCGTACTCCGGCGAGACGTGGCGCATCTCGAAGTCCTCGAGGTTGATCTGCGCGGCGCCGAGGATCTGCGTGATGCGCGCCAGCACTCCCGGCCGGTCCGGGATGCGGACCCGGATCCTGTTCAGCTGAGCCGGCTCGGTGCGGTAGGCAAACGACTCCA
>JACZCV010040598.1_pt1 | contig 9855 bp, 9 predicted proteins | sample 8641841 | NCBI WGS metagenome assembly JACZCV01 (sample SAMN15324606, study PRJNA640507) | soil metagenome | isolation source: monocropping sugarcane control | place: China: Luxin town, Laibin City, Guangxi Province | collected 2019-07-25 | depth 10cm m
ACCTGCTCCTGCGACAGGTCGAACATCTTGGCCAGGCCGTTCTTGATCGCCACGGGCGCCTGGGTCGAGTCCCAAACCGTCAGCTGCCCACGGTAGGGATTGAATTCAGCCAGGAGGGCCCGACCCTCGATGGGGCTCGCCGTACTGCGCTCGATGCTGAGATGAAGGCTCTCGCGGTGGGGCGCCGAGCGAAACGCGGCCTCGACGTCGCCGATCGCGTCCTTGATCACCCCGGCCAGGTTGCCCTCGACGTCGTCGTGGACACGGGCGCTGCCGGCAGCAGCCGTTTCCAGCGACACGACCGGCTGCAGCGGCTCGTAGTCGACGTCGACCAGGCCGGCGGCGTCTTCGGCCAGGTAGCGGCTGTCGGCAACGATCATCGCGATCGCCTCGCCGACGTAGTGGGCGCGATCCGTCGCCAACGGCGATTGAGTTTTGGGCGCGATGAGCGCCGGGTTGGGACCAAGCAGAGGAAGGGGACCGTTCAACGCACCAAGGTCGTGACCGGTCAGGATCAGGCGAACGCCATCGGCCGACGACGCCCTGGACACATCGATCGAGCGGATGCGCGCATTGGCGTGGATAGACCTGACAAATGCGGCATGCAACTGGCCGGGGACGTCGATGTCATCGGTGTAGCGGCCACCGCCACGCAGGAGGCGGGCATCTTCGACGCGCTCGACCGAAGCACCCGCGTACTTGCCCGGAAAGGTCACTTGAGCAGCGCCTTCTGAGCGGCACGTCGAATGTTGCGGTAACCCGTGCACCGGCATAGGTGTCCGCCGATAACGGCGGTGATGTCATCAGACGCCGGGCGTTCCTGCTCGCGGCGGAGCGCAGTCAACGACATGAGGATCCCCGCGGTGCAGAACCCGCACTGCAGGCCATGCTCGGTTCGGAATGCCTCCTGGAGTGCATCGAGCGGTTCTCCGGGCGCAGCTAGCGACTCGACTGTCGTGACCTCGCTGCCGTGAGCCTGCACGGCCAGCATGAGGCAGGACCTGACCGCCGCACCATCGAGCAGCACCGTGCAGGCGCCGCAAACACCGTGCTCGCAGCCGACGTGGGTGCCGGTCAGACCGAGATCGTGACGGAGGTAGTCGGAAAGCAAGAGACGGCCCTCGACCTCGGATTCGTAGTTCTTGCCGTTGACGCGGCAGACGATGGTCGTTCGTTTATGTGTCACAGCTTTCTCGCTCTCTCACGGGCATCGTTGATCGCCGCCGTCACCATGGCCTCCGCGACCCGCCGCTGGTAGGCACGTTCGGGATTGCCGTCCGCCCTTGCCAGGTCCTCACGCAACGCCTCGACGATCACCTCGTCCTTCGCTGCCCCGTCCCGTACGAGTTCCCTTTCCGCGGATGTGCACCGGAATGGTGCGTCGGCGACTCCGAACACGACCAGCCTGGCAGTCTGCTGCTCCAGCACGCATGCTGCGCCGGCGACCGCGAAGTCGCCGCGCCGCTGAGCAAACTCGCGAAACCCCCAGCCGGCCCCGGCGGGCAGGCTAGGTATGGTCACGTCGGTCAAGACCTCGTCGTGCTCGAGCGCGGTCGACATGAATCCGCGAAAAAACGATTCGGCGCCGACGGTGCGGCTGCCTTTCTGACCGGTCAACGTGATTTGAGCGTCGAGCAGCACACACAGCGCGGGAAGCTCGGCCGAGGGATCGGCGTGCGCCAGGCTGCCCCCGACGGTGCCGCGGTTTCGTATCTGCACGTGCCCTATCCAGCCGGCGGCGGCCGCCAGCAGGGAGTTGGCCTTGGCGACTTCAGGCGCTGTCTCGATGGTCCTGGTGCGAGTCATCGCGCCAATGCGCAGTGAACCCTTGCCCGCCTCGAGGAAGCTCAATTCTTTCACTCCGTTGAGGTCGACCAGCACGCTTGGAGCGGCCAGTCTGAAATTGAGCAGAGGAATCAGGCTCTGCCCGCCAGCCAGGAGCTTGGCGTCGTCGCCCGAGCTTGCAAGCTGTGCGACCGCCTCAGCCAACGTGGAAGGCCGCACATACTCAAACGGCGGCGGCTTCATACATCTCCTCAATACCGCGGCGAACAGGAATGCCGCCTGCGAATGTATATCGTATACGCGTCGTGAGAGCTGTCAACGGCCGGGCCGCCAGCCTCATCGCGCTTTTCCTTTCCGGCACAGCGCTGCGACCACAGCTCGTCGGCATCGCTCCATTGCTTCCTGACATAGAGAGAAGCCTGCATCTTTCGCACGCCGCGACAGGTGCGCTCACCGCGGTGCCGCTCCTCTGCATGGGGATGTTCGCGTTCATTGGCCTGCCGCTGGTGCGAGGGATGGGATCCCGCGCGGCCGTGGTCGTGTCGCTTGCACTGTTGTGTGCTGCCGGCGCAATACGCGGCTTCGCGAGTGATGCGACCGTCTTGTTTGTGGCAACAGTCGGCGTCGGCGTTGGCATTGCCATCGGCGGAACAGTCCTGCCCGTCGTCGTGAAGCAGACCTTCGCCGATCGTCCGGTCATGGCGACAGCGGCCTACTCGTCCGGCATTCAGGTTGGAGCCACGTTATCGGCGGCTGCAGCCGTGCCGATGGCGCTCGCGCTCGCAGGCTGGCATGGTGCCCTTCTCGCGTTTGCTGTCTACAGCATCGCCGTCCTGGTGTGCTGGCTTGCTCTGGCGCCGCCGACTGCGCCGGCTCCGGAGGCCGGCACTTCGCGGGCGTATCCACTGACCACGTTTCTGCTCGCGCTGACGTTCGCGCTTTTCGCCGCCGCCTATTACGGGGTGATCACCTGGCTATCGGAGATCTATGCCGGCCGTGGATTGAGCTCGGCCGTAAGCGGCGGGTTGCTCGCGGTTCTAAACGCCAGCGCGATAGCCGGCGGGTTCGGAGTTGCACTCACGGTGGGGCGGAGACGTGCCAGCTACCGCGTGGCCTTTCTTCTGGCCGCCGGCTTCGCCGCCGCGATCTCTGGCTTTGTCGCTTTCCCGGACCTTGCCATCGTCTGGGCGGTGATTGCTGGTGCGACCAACGGCGCACTACTGCCTCTCGTGCTCGCCCTCCCGTTCGATTTCAACGCGGACGCCGTCGGCGTGGCGCGCACAACTGCCGCGATGCAGGGCGCCGGTTACTCGATCGCGGCAGCCATGCCGATTGCCCTGGGCGCTGTCCGCGACTTGAGCGGCAATTTCGGGGCGGCGGAACTGCTGCTGACGATCATCGGTTGGGGCTTCGCCGCCTCGGTGCTTGTCATAGCTGCCGTGCGCGCACGCGTTCTTTGACGGCTCTTCCAGCAGAGGCTATGATTCGGGGCACGTATACAAAATACGAGCGGCTGACATGAAGACGGCTGAGGGAGCTGCACCTGCATCGGTCCGTGGCCTGACCAGCCAGGTAAGCGACTTCATCGCATCCACTCAGCTGGCCGACGTGCCCGAGCGCGTTCGCAAGTCGGCCAAGCGCTCCATCCTTGACGGCCTCGGGCTGGCTGTCGCCGGTGCGCGCAGCCAGGGAGCAAAGATCATCCAGGCCGAGGTCGCAAGCTACAAGGCCGCTCTGACCGAGGCGAGCGTCCTCGGGAGCGGATTGCGTGCTCCGGCCAGGTTTGCTGCTTTTGCCAACGGGGTGGCCATCCATGCCGACGACTACGACGACACGCAGCTGGCCGTCGCTGCCGACCGTGTTTACGGCTTGCTCACTCATCCCACAGCTCCCGTCCTGCCGCCCGTGCTCGCGATCGCCCAGCGACGCAATCTCGACGGGGCAGCCGTCCTGGCTGCATACCTCGTCGGCGTAGAAGTCGCGACAAAGGTCTGCGAGGCGATCGACCCGCGTCACTACGACGCCGGCTTTCATTCCACGGGCACGGCGGGTACCGTCGGCGCGGGGGCGGCGGCAGCGCGGGCGCTGGGCCTGAGTGCCAACCAGACCGCAATCACCCTTGCCATCGCCGCGTCCCAGGCCGCTGGGTTACGCGAGAACTTCGGCTCCATGACCAAGCCCTTTCACGCCGGCCGCGCGGCGGACAGCGGAGTCCTCGCAGCCGAACTGGCGCAGCATGGATTCAGCGCCGCGCCCAATATCCTCGAAGCGAAGCGAGGCTTCTTCAACGCCGCAGGCGGTGGTTTCGATGCCAGCGCCATCGACGGCAGGCTTGGGCGGCCGTGGACCTTTGAGAATCCAGGCATCTCGATCAAGCCACATCCGTCTGGCTCGCTAACGCACCCCGGAATGGGCGCATTCCTCAAGCTGGTCGTGGATAAGGACCTCAAGCCCGACCAGGTGAGGCGCATCGTGGTCGGAACCAACCGACACATGCCCAACGCGTTGATCCACCATCAACCGCACAATGAGCTACAAGCGAAGTTCAGCATGGAGTTCTGCCTCGCCATCCTCTTGCTGGAGCGCAAAGCCAGACTGGCGCAGTTCACGGACGAGGTCGTTAACCGACCAGACGTACAGGAGATGATCAGGCGTGTCGATTTCGGCGTCGACCCCGAGGCGGAGGCAGCCGGCTACAACAACATGACGACCCGAATTACCGTCGAACTGAACGATGGACACAAGCTCACGACCAGTGCCGCGTTCGGCAAGGGCAGCCCCCAGAACCCGATGTCCGACGACGAGCTGATCGAGAAGTTCCTGGATTGTCTGGATTGGGGTGGCGTCGACCGGGCTGCGGGCAAGGAGTTGGCCACCCGCGTGCTGAGCCTCGAGAAGATCGAGTCAATCGATTCGCTACTCGAGCCGCTCGGCTGACCGGCAGGAGATGTCCGGGGCTCGGTTCGCGACGGTCGAGGCCAGGTCGGGCCGCATCATCGTCGGCCGGCTGCTTCCGGGTGCGGATCTCATCGGCGGAATCGAAGAGATCTGCGACCACCACCAGGTTCGGTTTGCGGCCGTGACGTTTGCGTATGGGAGTCTGTCGGAGGCCGGCTTCAAGTTCCTGCAGATCCCTTCCCCCGGCGAGCGTGCCGTGCTCACGCCCCACGTCATGCGCACGCGGGTTGAGTTCCTGGCCGGGCAGGGTCTCGTGTGTGAAGACCCAGACGGCAAGCGGGCGACTCACCTTCATGGAGCGGTCTCCGACGAGACCGGCGCCGTCGCCGGGGGACACTTCGAGAAAGGACAAAACCCCATCTACAACAATCTCGACGTCACCCTGATTGAACTGCAGGGGGTGCGTTTGGTTCGCCGCTACGACGCGGAGACGCAGACCGTCGAGATGGAGGTCGAAGCGCTGGGCGAAAGCGGTCGCGGCTGATGGCTCACCAGCTCGTCATCCGCAATGGCCGGCTCGTCGTTCCCGAGGTTGGCGTGATTCATGGCCACGTCGTCGTCGACGGCGGCCGGGTCGTCGAGCTGGTGCAGTCGCCGACTGCGGCTCCAGCTGCCGAGCAGACGATCGACGCCGACGGCCGGTACGTTCTCCCGGGAGCCATCGACGCCCACTCGCACTACGGGCTGTTGCCCCCGATCGAGCAGCGTATTCCGCCTGAGTCCGGGTTCGGCGCGCGGGGCGGGATCACGACCATGGTGCGGTACTTCCGGCGAACGGACTCTTACCTGGAGACGCTTCCAGCCCACATCGAGACCAACCCTTCCCTGCACTATCAGGACTTCAGCTTTCACCTCGCGCTGTTCAACGCGAAACAGATCGCCGAGATCCCGCGGTACGTGGAGGACCTCGGGGTGACCTCGTTCAAGATCTACATGAACCTCAAGGCGCCCACCGCTAAGGCATTCCTGATCGACCCGCTTGCCACTGACACGGTCATGCAGACCGCCGATCTCGATTACGACGACGGGCTGCTCATGGCTGCTATGGAGGCGCTGCGCAAGGTGCAGGCCCGGGTCCGGCTTAGCGTCCACGTCGAAGAGGCTGACCTGATCATCTGGAAGACGCAGCAGGTGCGTGCGTCCGGGATGCATGGCCTTGCCGCGTGGCATTACGCGCGTCCGGAGGAAGCGGAAGCTCTCGGCATCAAGAAGGTTGCGTACTTCTCCCGGCTTTACGGAGTTCCCGTCTTCTTTCCTCACATCGGCTCGATTCTCGGCATCGGGGCGCTCGAAGAGGAACAGGCCCGAGGCACTGAGATGGTCGCCGAGACCTGTCCGCACTACCTGGTGCAGAACATTCAAAGCAAGGCCGCTGAGCTGCTGAAGGTCATGCCGCCGGTTCGGGCTGAGGAGGACAACCGCGCGACATGGCAGGCGCTACAGAAGGGGGTCATTACGGTTCTGGGGACCGATCACATTCCCTGGACCCGCGCCGAGAAGGGCGAGGGCGATATCTGGACGCTGCGGCCGGCCTTCGGCAGCACCGGATTGATGGTTCCGATCCTCGTCAGCGAAGGGTTCAATCGCGGAAGGCTGTCGATCGTGGATGTGGCGCGCCTCACGTCGTACGCCACGGCGCGAGCATTCGGGTTTTATCCACGTAAGGGAACATTGCTCGCCGGTGCCGACGCGGACTTGATGATCATCGACCCAGACACCGAGTGGGTCGTGGACCCGTCCACACTCGGCAGTGCTCAGCAGTTCTCGGTCTATGAGGGTTTCAAAATCAAGGGGCATGTGTCACATACGATCGTGCGTGGCAAGCCCGTCGTCGTCGACGGCAAGATCGCTGATGAACTGGGGCACGGGCGGTACGTGAGAAGGTATCCGCACCTCACGATCGACGGAGACTGACTCGGAGTCCTTGGATGGCTGACCTAGTGGTCGCCAACGCCCGCGTCGTCCTGCCGGCAGAGATCGTCGAGGGGTCGCTGGTAGTTGAGGAAGGCAAGGTCGCGGAGGTTGCGCGGCACGCGGTTCCCAAAGCAGCGCAGGTGATCGACGCTAGAGGTCGTTACGTGTTGCCTGGCGTGATCGACCCGCATACGCATCCCGGCCTTGTAGCGCCGGCCAAGACACGCTTTCCACGCGAATCCCAGTGGATGGCGGCCGGCGGGGTCACGACGACGATCAGCTACTTCCGCCGGCCTGAGAGCTACCTGTCGCTGGTCCCCGACCGAATCGCCCTCGCTGAGCGCACCCTGATGCAGGATTTCACGCTGCACCTCGTCCTTTATAACGGGCAGCAGGTCTCGGAAGTGGCCCGTTACGTCGAATCGCTAAGAGTGACATCGTTCAAGGTCTACACCAATGTACGTGGCCGGCTCGGTCACCAGATTCGTATGGATGTGCTGCCGGAACAGGAATCGGTCGAGTTGTGCGACGTCGACTTCGACGAGCATCACCTTTACTCAGCGTTCCGCGCTTTGTCCACCGTCACCTCGCCAGTCCGGATGAACGTGCACTGCGAGGACTCTGACATCGTTGCTGTTGAGACTGCTCGCGTCAGGGCGACGGGCCGGAACGGACTTGATGCGTGGAACGACGCGCGCCCGCAGGGAGCCGAATCAGTCGCAATCCAGGTTGCTGGAGAGATGTCACGCCACTTCGACGTGCCGCTCTACATTCCGCACGTGGGCAGCCGCGGTGGTATCGATGCGGTTCGAGCCCTCCAGCAGTTGGGCACCGAGGTCGTCGCCGAGACGTGTCCGCACTACCTCGTATTGACAGACTCGACGGCAGGCGAGGAGGCGAAGGTTGCGCCGCCGATTCGGACCGAAGCGGATCGAGCCCTGGTTCTTGACGGCATTCGAGAAGGTGTCTTGACGACCCTTGGGTCCGACGACATCCCGTACACGAAAAAGGAGAAGGGTCTCGATGATTTCTGGGCCCAGTACTCAGCCTTTCCGGGATCAGGGCTGATGCTTCCAGTTGCGTTATCCGCCGGACTCGATCTTCAACTGGTCGCGCGGATCTCCAGCTGGAACGTCGCGCAGGCATTCGGCATTGCGCCCCAAAAGGGGTCTCTGCTGCCTGGCTCCGACGCTGACTTCGTGATCGTCGACCTCGAGACGCGGCGGCGAGTGAGGTCGGCGGACCTCCCTGGCTCCAGCGATTTCTCGGTGTACGAAGGGATGGAGCTGACGGGCTGGCCTGTGCTCACATGCGTGCGTGGCCGGGTCATCTTCGACAACGACCGCTTTCCGACCCAGGCCGGCGGCCGATTTCTGGCTCGCGGATGACTTATGCATCCCGTTGACTTCGCTGCGTTAGTTCTTCGGCTCGTTGCCGCGGCGATCTTCATCGTCCAGGGCTACCGCAAGGCATTCGCGCCACCCGAGGCGAAAGGAAGTGGAGCCGCGCTCGAGAAGCTGATCGCCTCCGGTGGCTTGCCCCAGGCGCACCTTCTTGCTCAGGTCGTTGCGTTCACAGAGCTGGCGGGTGGAGCGATGCTGCTGATTGGCCTGCTCACACGGCTGGCCGCCCTTGCGCTTGCATTCACTATGGTCGTCGCGATCGTTCGGTTCAAATGGAAGGATGGCTTCCTCGGAGGCTGGGATTGGCCGCTCTCAGTCCTCGGCATCACTGTCGCCATCGTCATCGTTGGCTCTGGGAATATCGGCGTCGATCATTACATCGGTCTTGGCTGATCGGGGAGGTTTGATGTGCCGAAGCGGGTGGCTGTGATTCCCGGCGACGGCGTCGGGCCGGAGGTCATCAAGGTGGGCGTCCGGTGCCTGGAGGTGGCCAGCGACGAGCTCGAGTTCGAATGGTTCGACTGGGGCTGCGAGCGATACGAAAAGACAGGAGCGTTCTTGCCGGCCGATGGTTTGGACGTCCTGGCCCGCTTCGACGCGATTTACATGGGCGCAGTCGGCTGGCCGACGGTGCCTGACCATCTCAGCCTCTGGGGGCTTCTGCTGCCGATCCGCAAGCGGTTCGAGCTCTACGCAAATGTCCGTCCGGTCAAGCTCATGCAAGGCGTCACGTCGCCGCTCGCCGGGCGCTCGAGCGTCGATATCGACATGCTCTTTGTGCGTGAGAACACGGAGGGTGAATACTCCGGCGCAGGTGGGTTTGTGCACACAGGTACGGCTTATGAACTGGCCGTGGAGACGCCGGTCTTCACCAGGCACGCGGTCGAGCGAGTCGCGCGATATGCCTTCGACCGCGCCATGGAACGCCGCAAGCATCTGACCTCAATCACGAAATCGAACGCAAGCCGCTACGCCTATGTGTTGTGGGATCAAGTGGTTGCCCAAGTTGGTCGGGACTATCCTGAGGTCCAGGTCGATCGCATCCTTGTTGATGCGATGGCGGCGCGCATGGTTACCAGCCCAGACCGAGTGGACGTCGCAGTGGGCTCGAACCTTTTCGCGGACATTCTCACTGACCTCGGCGCGGCGATCCAGGGAGGCATGGGTGTCGCCGCAAGCGCAAACCTCAACCCAAGAGGCGAGTGGCCATCGATGTTCGAGCCCGTCCACGGATCGGCTCCTGACATCGCCGGTCGCTCGCTAGCTAACCCGGTCGGCGCCCTCTCGTCGGCGGTGCTGATGCTGCGTCACTTGCAAATGGAGCACGCCGCCGATTCGATTGCGACTGCCGTAGAGGAGACAACGGCTGCTGGCATCAAGACGCGCGACATCGGCGGCAGCTCGACGACCGATGAGGTCGCTGACGAGGTCGTGCGCCGCCTCAGGCGCTGACCTTAAATAGAGGACACGCGCGCGCGTGATACCAGATTCCAGTTCGAACGTTAGTCCTTACTTCCGTGCCCGATCGTTCAGAACCGGGCTAACGATAGGTGCCAATTTATCGAAAGCATCGTCGACGGAAGCCCCGAAGAGCAGAGCCTTCGGTCCGGCCGGCCATCCGACTTGCTGAGAGACTAGCCTAGGCGCCTCTTGGCATCGGCACCTGGTTGTTCTCGCGATCTGGTTGTGTCGGCGGAGTCGCTGCGTCACTGCGTCAACCAGGACGCCCTCGACAGGGCTCGGCGCAAAGACGGCTTGACCAGCGATGAGCGCAAAGAGCTGGTCCGCCTGCGCC
>JACZCV010002953.1_pt1 | contig 9841 bp, 6 predicted proteins | sample 8641841 | NCBI WGS metagenome assembly JACZCV01 (sample SAMN15324606, study PRJNA640507) | soil metagenome | isolation source: monocropping sugarcane control | place: China: Luxin town, Laibin City, Guangxi Province | collected 2019-07-25 | depth 10cm m
AAATGGTTCTTTTGTTGTTAGAACAAGACCGTCTTACTTCCCATTGCGTTGCGCCCTTCCCCCCCGTGCAGAACGATCATTTTCGTTATCCTTTGTTTCACTTTTGTTATCCTTTGCTGCAGTTTTTTGTGCCTTTTTCGAGGGGACTGACCACGCGGCTCGTGCGTATGAAATGGTCAGTCAGCAGGCGGACCTCCCGTTATCTCGCTGGCGCCTGCTGCCGGGCCGCGTGACACCGACTCCGCGCTTCCCTCACGCCGCATCACGGCGGCCTCCTCAGATAGCCCGTCCAACAACTCGATCACGTGCGCGCGCGTCGTGCGCGGATTCATCACCGTCACGCGCAGCACGCGGCGGCCGCCTAACACTGTCGTGGTGATCCAGCCGCGGCCGCTCTTGTTGTAGCGTTCGCGCAGGTCGCGATTGAACTCGTCGACGGCGGCGTCGTCCTCGCCGGCACGGCCTACCCAGCGGAAGCACAGAATGTTCGACTCGGGCTCGTGGAGCGCGACGAACTGGCTGTGGACGGAGATCGCGGCGTGCAGGTCGCGCGCGACGCCGCACAGGTGGTCGTAGATCGCGCCTAACCCGGACGCGCCGTAGCGCTGGATCGCGGCCCACACCTTGAGCGCGTCGGCGCGGCGCGAGCACTGGAAGCTGCGCGTGCCCTGGTCCCACACGCGGCCATCTTCGTCGCCGTGGAAGAGATACGGCGCGCGTTGGGCGAACGCGCGGTCCAGGTCCGCCTCGTCGCGCACGAGCAGCATGCCGGCCGATAACGGCAGCAACATCATCTTGTGCGCGTCCCAGGCCACCGAGCGCGCGCGCGACACACCGCGCATGCGGCCGCGATACGCATCGGACAAGAGCGCCGATGCGCCGTGCGCGGCGTCGACGTGGAACCAGATGCCGCGCGATCCGCAGAGCGCGCCGATCGCCTCGAGCTCGTCGAACGAGCCCGTAGCCGTGCTCCCCGCGGTGGCGACCACCGCCATCACCGGCGTGCCGTCCACGGCGAGCGCGTCCAGGCGGAGGGCGAGCGCCTCGGTGTCCATGCGCCAATCGCGCGACGGGATCGCAATGGCGCGGTCGAGCCCCAGGCCTAACTGGGCCACCGCGCGCGTGACCGCGTAGTGCGCGTGCTCTCCGCACACCACCACCGGCAGCGCGCCACCGTCGGCGCCGACGCCGCTCTGCCACGCGTTAGGCAGCGCAGCCGCGCGCGCGGCGAGCAGGGCCGTGAAGGTGGCCTCCGTCCCGCCCGACGTCAGCGTGCCGCCGGCTCCCGAGTCCCAGCCGATGAGGCCGGTCATCCACCGCACGAGCTGCGTCTCCACCACCGTCCCGCTCGGCGACATCTCGGCGACCGCGACCGACTGATTGAGAGTCGCGATCACCGACTCCATCCACACCGCGACCGGCAGCGGCGCCGACACTTGATGCCCCATACACATGGGATGCGCGAGCTGATTCACCGCACTCATCACATCGTGCTCGATGCGCCACGCAACTTCGTTGAGCGGACGGCCGTTCTGCGGCATCGGCTCGTCGAATCGCGCGGCGATCTCGGCAGAGGACAGCGCGGTGGACACCGGATCCGCGCCATCGCGCGTGCGCAGAAAGTACCGCGATGCGAGATCGACGAACGGAAGCGCGGCGTCGCGCTCCATGTCCTGCTCGAGCAGATCGAAAACCGGTGGTCGCATGTTCAAGTCGGATAAGGCAGGACAGAGCCGGACAAAGCGTGAGGGCGGACAAGGCTGGACAAAGCCGGACAAATCCAGAGGCCGTCAACTCCAGGCGTCGCTCACGCCGCGCCGCCCAGGGGAATATCGAGCACTCGACGGCCGCCAACGGGCTCGACGGTGAGATAGCACTGCACTCGGTCGATCGTGACCGGCTCATCCACGCGCACGCGCAACAATTTGCGCTCGGCCACCGGCGTGAGCGTCGTGAAAAAGCTGAGTGTGCAATGCGGCGAGAACACGAAGCGCGCGCGCTCGAAGCGGAGCCTAAGTCCCGCGATGCGCTCGTGCAACGCGCGCAATGCGCCGTGCGGATCGAGCGGCAGCACGACGATGTCCGTCTGCATGAAGCGCATCGGCCGGCCGAACTTCAGGGTGAACGGCAAGGTTTGCGACACCGCGGACGTGAGCTCATCGCGTAGTTCGTCAACGGGTGTGTCGGATGGAATCGGACCGACGCCCGATGAGCCAACGAGCGTGATATGCGGCGTGGTATCCTTGGCGAGTTTCGGGTCCGCCCAGCGCTGGACTTCGAGCACTGCGTCGCGCGATGGGCCGGTGAGCTCCGCCACAATGAAAAATCCACGTTTCATAAGGAAAAACTATCGAGAATCCGGTCGCGAAGGCACTGCGCATGCAACGCTTCCGGGCCGCGTGCGTCGAGCGCACGCTCGAAAATCGATCGTTTCCTAAAGCGTTCTAACATCGGCGTTCCGCATCACGCGCTCTGACGGACTAAACCCCAACGGGCATGCCCATTGCCCTCTCGCCCTCCCGCCTCTCCGCGATGAGCACACAGCCGGATGCCTCGCCGACCTGAGGCCGGAGCTGACTCCGACGGAGGAACCCCGCGCCGTCGCGCAGAGCGTCGCCGCGCATCCATGCACAGACCTCGCACCCGTCATCGATGCGGACACAGCTAGAGTGGATCATTATCGGGACGTACGCGGCTGCACTGTTCGTGTTGTCGCTCTTCAGTCTCAATCGATATGTGATGATCTCGTTGTTTCGCCGGTATCGCGGCCACCCGCGCGTCCCTCCGCCGGATCCGTCGCCGATGCCGCGTGTCACTGTGCAACTGCCAGTGTACAACGAGTTGTTCGTCGCCGAGCGATTGATCCGCTCGGCGTGCGCGCTCGACTATCCGCGACATCTGCTGCAAGTGCAGGTACTGGACGATTCGACCGACGAGACGCTGACGCTGACGCGACGTCTGGTGCGCCAGTACCGCGCGAAAGGATTTCAAATCGAGCATCTGCACCGCGAAGACCGCACCGGTTACAAGGCCGGCGCCCTGGAGTACGGCCTCGAGCGTGCGATGGGCGAGCTGATCGCGGTGTTCGACGCCGACTTCGTGATTCCGCGCGATTTTCTCCGTAACACCGTGCCCTACTTCACCGACGCCGGCGTGGGTGTGGTGCAGGCCCGGTGGGATTACCTGAACGAAGACTACTCGCTGCTCACGCGGGTGACTGCGTTAGGCCTCTCCGGCCAGTTCGTGATCGAGCAGCCGGCGCGCGACCGCGGCGGACTCTTCCTCACGTTCAACGGCACGGCCGGCGTGCTGCGCGCGAGCGCGATCCGCGACGCGGGCGGCTGGCAGCACGACACACTCACCGAAGATCTCGACCTCAGCTATCGCGCCCAACTGGCGGGATGGCGGATTCAATACCTGCCGGCGCTGCCGTGTCCATCGGAGCTGCCGCCGGACATGCACGCGCTCAAGACGCAGCAGTACCGTTGGACGAAGGGCTCGCAAGAAACCGCGCGCAAGCTCTTCTTCCCGTTGTGGCGCGCGGCGATTCCGTTGTGGCAGAAACTCCAAGGCACGGCGCACTTGCTCGGCAACTCCGTGTATCCGTTTCTGCTCGTGGTGGGCATCCTCAACCCGATCGTGATGTTCATCGCTCACAAGGATCGCGTGAAGCTCTCGTGGGCCATCTCGGCGTATTTCCTGATATCGTTAGGCGGGACGTTCAGCTACTACGCGGCGGCGATCAAGGAGATTCGCGTCGACTGGCGCCGGCGCATGGCCTGCTTCCCGCTCTTCCTCGCCGCGTCGATCGGCTTGAGCGTGTACAACGCGCAGGCGGCGATCGAGGGAGTGTTAGGCAGGCGAACGCCCTTCCTGCGGACGCCGAAATACAACCTGCGCACGGGCCAGTCGCAGGCCGCGCGGCGCCGCCGGTATCGCAGCGCATTCACCAACAGCACGGTCTTCGAAGTGGTACTCGGTCTCTATACGACGACCGCGTTCCTGTACGCGCTGTACGTGGGCGAATGGGGCGCGCTGCCGTTTCTGTTGCTCTTCGCCACGGGCTACCTGCTCGTGGGCGGCTACTCGATCGCACATCTCATGAACGTTCGCACGGTGGAACTCAGTGTGGCGCCGCAAGCCGTGGTCGATGAGACGGCCATTGCGCCGTCGCTGCCGGCAGCCGCGGCGACTGCGCCTCGCTCCGAGGTCTCACGCGTCGTGCGGCCCATGACGACGCTCCTGCCGCTCGTGCTCATGGCGCTGCTGCTCCACTGCGACCGCGGCGACGCGACGCTGCCGGCCGCCTACACGAACCAGAGTCCGGGGCCGGCGGTGCTGCCGGCCGGAACCGTGGGACTCGATTCGCTGCCGCTGGTGCAGAAGGACGCGAACCTGTACCCAATCACGCCACAGGAGGGCGATCCCAGCGGCGTGTTCTGGTTCGCGTCGTCGGGCACGACGTTCGATTGGCGCATGCGCGCCACCGGCCTAACGAGCGGACGCGCGTATCGCGTACAGCTCTCGGTGGATGGCGAGACGTTCGACGTGGCCAGCAGGCGCGCGGACTCGACCGGCGCGCTCATTGCATCAGGCCGGTTGTTCGCCTTCATGGACCAGGTGTGCATGGGCGCGAGCCAGCATCCGAGTCTTCCACTAACCGGTCATCACGTGATCGGCGTGGTCGTGAAGAACGACGGCGCGCCGCGCTCGGGCGGTCAAACGGGCAGCTCTCTCACGGGCAGCAGCGGTTCCACGGTTGCGTGCTCGGGCAATGGAGACGGCGATTTCGGCGCGCAGCTCTCGGAGCTTCACAACTTCCAGTTCAGCGGCACGTAGCGCACGTGGCGTCGCCCGCCCGGTTTGGTGGCTGGGTCGAGGACGTGGGGATGGAGGCGGGGGCGGGGGCGGGGACGCCGCAGCGCGACGGCACGGCGAGCACCAGGCGAACGCCTGCGCCGCTCGCCGCATCGTACATGTCGCTCGACACGCATTCTCCCAACGCAGACGCGAGCGAATCCGGAGGCGTCCCATAGAGCGGCGATCGGTAGTCGATCACGACCCACACCGGATCGTGTCCAGCACGAGCAATGGCGGGCGCGATCGGTGCACGTTGGGCAACGCGCGTGATGGGAAGATCGAGGCGCCCGTTCAGGTAGTACGAGAGCGGCTCGTACATTTCCGATGGCTGCACGATGACGGCTCCCGCTTGGGCGCGCCGCGCAATCAGGTCGCGTGCGATCGAGCGGTAGTCGCTGTCGCGCGACCCGACGGCATACGTTCGTTGCGTTCCGATCGCGATGGCGGCACCGCAGAAGGCGAGGCCGAGTGCGCACGCGCGGCGCGAAAGCCGGGCGAGACCGGCGCCAATCAACAGGAAGAGCGGCGTCGTGGCGTACAGGAAATAGCGCGTGAGGTCCACTTGATGGCGCACCGATATCACGGCACCTATGACTACGGGGACGAGCACCGCGAGCGTGAGCACGCGCGCGCGGCTGCGCCATGCATCCTTCCACACACGCGCGATTGCGACGACTACCACTCCGACGACCACCGGTTGGGCGACGAACAGCATCGCGAAGCGCCGCACCGCAGCGCGGCTCGGCGTGTAGCGGACATCGGAGAACGCGCGGACCAATTCGTCCGAGTAGAAGTACACGCCGTGGATGGCGCTCACCGGATACTGGAGCAGCGACTGCGCGGCGCCGACGATGCCCAACGCGCCGCGCCATGCCTGACTGGCCTCGGCGGCACGCGGCACGACGAAGAGCACGAAGGCCAACGCACCCGCGACGATGACGCCATTGGCGATCACCCATTCGACGATGCCGCGGCGGCGGCGTGGCGCCGGGGTCTGGCGCGCGAGGACAATCAGTGCATCCATATTGATGGCGACGAGCAGCGGCCCCCCGACTGCATTGGTGCCGAGCATCGCCATCGAGAGGATGCTGTAGAATGTGAGGGCAACGATGCCGCGGCGGCGCGGTGTTGCGGCACTCATGGGTTGCGTGACATCGTCGCGCCATTCGACGTACGCGAGCATCGCGCCGCCGGCGAGGAGCGCGAGCGGCATGTACATGCGCGCTTCCTGCGCGAAGTACAGATGCAATGGCGACAGCGCGGTGAACGCGGCGCCGATGCACGCGGCGCGGTGCGATACGGTGCGAACACCGAGTGCGTAGGCGAGCGGGATGAGCGCGAGGCTGGCGATGAGCGATGGCGCGCGCAGCGCGGCTTCCGAAGCGCCGGCGACGCCCATCCAGAGTTTGAGTGCGACGAAATAGAGCGGGCCCAACGGACTGGCGCGGAGGTTCGCCCACAGGTTCGGCCACGACAGGTGAGCGACGTACCATGAGTTCGCTTCGTCGAGCCAGAGGTTGGCCTTGCCTAACCCATGCAACCGCAATACGAGGGCGGCGAGCATGAGACATCCGACGAGCAACGACGTGCCGACGCCGGTCCACTCGCGCCCAGCCGGTTGGGGATCCGTGGTGTGGCGCGCCGTAGTGCCGGCTGTCGTCACCATCGTGGTTGCCATTTTCCTCTACGGGCCGAAAGGGTTACTGAGCCGGCGGACATCATCGGACGACAACGGGGTGACGCGCATTGCGATCGCGACCAAGGACAGCGCCTTCAACGTCGTGCCGCCGTCACGCGGCGGTGCGAGCGGGTCGGTATGGTTCCGGTCGCGCGCGCCGTCGCTGACGTTGCAACTGCGCGCTGCGGGGCTCGTGCCATCGAAGCGCTACCAACTCGAACTGTCCACGGATCAGGCCGTTTACACGGTGGCGCGGCTCTCGTCCGACGCGCAGGGCCGTCTCGCGCTGGACACGACGCTGTCGCAACTGGCGGACGACGCGTGTGTCGTCGCGAATCGTGTGCCGCCGCGTCCCCTGCACGGGCGCATCAAGCTCAAGTTCTGGGTGCGTCGCGACTGGAGCCCAACCGTCTCGGGCAGCCCGTGCTCGGGGAACGGAGACGGGGATTCGACGTACGCGCTGCTCGAGGAGAACGAAGGGACGTTTTACGGGACGCGTTAGGAACTGGGATGAGGGAAGCGCTCGCTGACGCTCGCTTGGGGAAGCGCTGCGCTTCGGGAAGTGGGGAAGCGGCGGGCGACGCCGCCTTGGGGAGCGGAACAACATCAATGTCCCAGCGGACTAAGTGCCCGTCCCTCGTTCACGGCGTTCGGAACTCACCATCCACGGACTACTGATGTCCTTCCACTCCCCAAGGCGGCGTAGCCCGCCGCTTCCCCAGTTCCCCAAGCGCAGCGCTTCCCCAAGCGAGCGACAGCGAGCGCTTCCCCCAACCCGTTAGTTACGGCCCGGCCCGACCCCGCCACCGGATCTCCGTCGATGCCTCGAGATCCGACAGGTACATCTCCACCGCGGCTTCGCCTAACGCTGCGTCCTCGATGATCGCGTCGAGCTCGTAGTTGATCGCGATGCCGAGCGGGTTGAAGTCGGTGGAGCCCACGCGCACCCAGTGGCCGTCCACGACGCTCGTCTTGGCGTGCATCATGACGCCGTTCCACTCCCAGATGCGGACGCCGTTGCGCAGCAGACGGTGGTACACGCGGCGCGTGAGACGTCTCACCCACGGGTGATCGTATTTGCTCGGCACCAGCAGTCGGACGTCCACACCGTCTTGCGCGGCGCCGGCTAACGCTTCGAGCTCGGCGGCCGATGGATAGAAGTACGCGCTCGCCATCCAGATGAATTTTTCCGCCGACGCCGCTTGCAGTTGCAGCGCGCGCGCGACCCGGAGCCGCCACGGCTCGCCCTCGACGATGCCCACCACCGCGGCCTGCGCGGTTTGTGGATCGGTGTCGGCGCCGCGCGCGGGACGGACTAACTGCCGACGGCGCCAGCGACGGGGACGCTGCTCGAAGTTGGCGCGGCGCCACATCAATTGAAACGCGCGCGACATGTCCACGGCGGCGGGTCCCTCGATGCGCACCGCCGTGTCGCGCCACGGCGCGGTGCGACGCCGGCGCATGCCCCCCGACCACGCTTCGCTCAGCCCGAAGCCGCCCGTGATGCCCACCGCGTCGTCCACCACGAGCAGCTTCCGGTGGTCGCGCGGCAACATGCCTAACCAGGGCCGCAAGCCCGGCGGGTTGAAGATGCGCACGTGTACGTCGGCCTCGCGCAGTTTCTTCCAGTACGCGCGCCCCGCCCCGCGGCTCCCCACCCAGTCGGCCACCATGCGCACCCGCACGCCCCGCTTCGCCGCCGCGACGAGCGCATCCGCGAACCGATTGCCCACCGCATCAGCGGTCACGAGGTAGCACTCGAGCACCACGCTGTCGCGCGCGTCTGCGATCGCGGCTAACATGGCATCGAACGCCTGTCCCCCATCGCGCAACAGCTCCACCCGGTTGCCGGCCGAGGCGCCGGCGGATGCGATCCGCCACAGTCCGCGCGTGAACGACAGCGTGCGGATCGGCATCGGCACCTGGGCCCCGGATTCGGCCGATGAGACCTCGACGGGCAGTGGGACAGGCGAGCTCATGACTGGAACCGACAGGTTGTATCGCGTATAAGGTAGTGTCGCCGGCCTGTACCGGGCCAGCGAACCCACGTTCTCCCGCCGATCACACTCACACACAATGCCAGACGCACGCACCGGAACGTATCCGCGCTCACCGTTGGACCTCGACCTCGACACCATGCGCCAACTCGGCTACCGTGCCCGGGACCGGGGGGCCGGGCTCTTGTCGACGATCCGCACGCAGGGGGTGTTGGACACGCCCCCGCGGCGTGCCCCCGAGCGGATGATCCCCGCGGGGCCGCCGGCCTGCGGCTCCGACATCGACACGCTGCTCGCCTTCTTGCACGAGCACGTGTTCGCGCACGCGGCGCGCGAGCCGCACCCGGGGTTCATCGCGTACGTGCCGAGCTGCCCGACGTTCCCGGCATCGTTAGGCGACTGGCTCGCGACGGGCTACAACTTCTTCGCCGGTGTGTGGCCGGTGGCGGCGGGGCCCAACCAGATCGAAGTCCACGTCCTCGACTGGTTCCGCACCTGGCTCGGCATGCCTAACGGAAGTGGCGGGTTGTTGACCACCGGCGGGTCCGCGGCGAACCTCACCGCGATGATCGCCGCGCGCCACGGCGCCGTGGGCGACGACCCGTCGCGCATCGCGCGCCTCACCGTGTACGCGTCCGACCAGACGCACTCGTCGGCCATTCGCGCCGCGTGGATCGCCGGCATCGCCAGGCCTAACGTCAGGCTGCTGGACTGCGATGCGGAGTTCCGCATCCCGCTGGACCAGCTGGCCGGCGCCATCGCCCGCGACCGCGCGCAGGGTCTCATCCCGCTCATGATCGTCGCCAACGGCGGCACGACCAACACGGGCGCCGTCGATCCGCTCGGACCGCTGGCCGACCTCGCGGCGCGCGAGCGCATCTGGCTCCACGTCGACGCCGCCTATGGCGGGTTTTCCGTACTCTCCGATCAGGGTCGCCAGGCCCTCGCGGGCATCGAGCGCGCCGACTCGGTGACGCTCGATCCGCACAAGTGGCTCTACGTCCCGTTCGAGTGCGGATGCCTCATGGCCCGCGAGCCCAAGCGACTCAAGGCCGCGTTCCAGATCTATCCCGACTATCTCAAGGACGCCGAGAGCGACGGCGACGAGATCAACTTCGCGGACTATGGCGAACAGCTTACCCGCTACGCGCGCGCGCTCAAAGTCTGGCTCACGGTCAACTACTTCGGCACCGACGTGCTGCGCGAGGCGATCTCGTACAGCCTGTCGTTGGCCGCGCACGCCGAAGCGCTCGTGCGTCGCGAGCGCAACATGGAGGTACTCGCGCCGGCGACGTTAGGCATTCTG
>JACZCV010175248.1_pt1 | contig 9796 bp, 7 predicted proteins | sample 8641841 | NCBI WGS metagenome assembly JACZCV01 (sample SAMN15324606, study PRJNA640507) | soil metagenome | isolation source: monocropping sugarcane control | place: China: Luxin town, Laibin City, Guangxi Province | collected 2019-07-25 | depth 10cm m
CGCGATCCAGAAGAAGATCATCAAGATTCCAGTGAACCAGTAGCCTCCTCCTGAATCCTCAAGCCTCGCTTCGGGGAGGCTTTTTTTGCCGGCGATCACCACCGAGGCACGGAGAACTCCTTCTTTTGTCATTCCGAACCGCTGCTTTTGCCGTGAGGCATCCTTAGCAATCCACCGCTGTGCGAATGCGGAGTTTTGCATCTTCATTGGCCTTATTGCATCATTAAGGGAACGGATGCTTGCGATCCGGCTCAATACGGCGCTCGGATTATTGCTCACAGGCGTACTTCTGACAGCAACAGCACTCGTGCTGCTGAGCCATCCGTTGCGCGCCCCATTCCGGCCTCGTCGGGACGTTACTGACGTCTGACGCTAACCATCGTGGCGCGGAGGGTACTGGACCGGCTGCCTCCCACGAAGAATCTGCGCCGACCAAACCCGCGAGTTCTCCGACAGTGGACCACCTGGCTCTGCCCTTCCTATTCGCGTCTAACTGGAGTTTTCACTGCTGAAGTGCGAGGCGACTCGTCCCGCTTTCTACATTCTGCGCGCAGCACAGGAGACTTGATGCGAACCTTTGTATTTTTGCTAGTTGCTGTCTTTGGCACAATAAACCTCGTCCAGCGTACGTTAGCGTACCGACCGGCGAATTTCAGGCCATTAAAGTCAGTGTTAGAGCAGCACTGATGCATCGAATCCGACTTATTTCCGCGCGCACCCCCGATCTCCCCAGGTCTGTTGACGGGGGAAACCTGAACTACTGCGGCTTCGAGTGCCCCGGCTGCGGATATCAACATCGTCTTTCGGATCTGATCGCCGGGGCGCCTTTGGTCGATATGTTTCGCGATGACGTGTTGGCGCACGCGATTGTATGTCCCGAATGCGGAGTAAGTACCGCATTTACGCGCAGGAATCTGAAGCTTTTCGGAGCTCATCGAGAGGATTGATGCAGGTCAAGGACCGGATTCAGCACGTCAGGCAAAAAGTGAAACGGCTGCGACAGTTCTCGCACGAGTTAATGGAACATTCCAGCCAGCTACACCGACAATCGGCTCGTTTGCGCGCGTTCACGCCAATCACTTCCGAACATTTTGTCGAATTGCGCCTCAATGATTCCATAGCACTCACACGCACTCTCGCGGAGAGCGAAGGCATCCTCGATGGTGATGTGCCCGCGCCGGTAACTGATTAGTCCGGCATTTTGTAACGTGTTCGCCGCGATACTCACCGCCGGACGGTGTACGCCCAGCATCATCGCGAGAAACTCCTGGCGCAGTGCGAATTCGTTGCGCTGTACGCGGTCGTAGACCAGGCTGAGCCAGCGCGCCAGGCGGGTATTCACCTCGTGCATGCGATTGCATGCGGCGGTTTGTCCCGTCATGGCAAGAAATGAGTGGATGTAACCGGCGACCAGCTTGTTTAAGGGTGAGGGTTTGTCCATCACTTCGCGCTTGAACACTGCCGCACTCATTTGTAGCGCCGTGCCGCCTACTTGCACGATCGTACGGCTGTTGGTGGTTTCCTGCTGCAGCCAAAATTGAATTCCAACCACTCCCTCGAAACCCATCAAACCAATTTCGACGCTGGAGCCGTCGCGCAAATCCTGCAACGTCGAGGTGACGAGGTCGATAGGGAAATGGATGTGGCGGATCGGCTCCTCTGGCTCGATCAAAGTCTTTCCAGCCTCGAGCTCTACCGGCTCGAGGAAGCTCTGCACACGGCGGCGTTCATCGTCGGGCAGCGCCGCAAGGATTAGATTGTCACGATGGTTGGTTTCTACGTGCACTCATAAATTTGAACGCCGTTTTCCGCAAAAGTGACCCACGTAAACATGCGCCTGCCGAGCTGATCTTCAGCTGTTCCGAAGGCTAGCTGTTCTGGCTTTTGAACTGGTTGAAGCTGATTCGGTTGCCGAACGGATCGATTACGTGCATTGCGCGCGCGCCGTAGAACTCGTCCTGCACTCCCGGACGGAGGAACTTATAGCCTTTGCCGCTGACCTCGCGGTGAAAATCATCTACGCCGGTCATCTCGACATGTATGTGTACACCGGGAGATCCGTCGCCGTGATGCTCGCTCAAATGCAGCCGCAGATCGCCGCGCGATACCTGCATGTACACCGGCATACCAGGCTCGAACGTGTGCTCCCAGTCGACTTTGAAGCCGAGGAAGATACAGTAGAATTCTTTCGCCTTCTCCACTGAGAAGATGCGCAGAATCGGGACCGTGCGGATGAACGTAATCGCGGCCTTCGGGTCAGAGCTGGCGGCAGTCATGGCTATCGCGTGAAGATATCCTTGACGGCCTGCTTCATCACCTGTCCGCCGACCTCGGCGATTGCGTTCGTCAGGGGGATGTCCTTCGGACAGATTTCCACGCAGTTCTGAGCGTATCCGCATTCTTGAATTCCGCCGTCGCCCATGAGGGCATGCAGACGATCTTCTTTCAACGCGGCGCCTGTTGGATGAGTGTTAAATAGCCGAACCTGAGCGATCGTCGCTGCACCGACGAAGTTGGTCTTATCGTTGAATTGAGGGCAGACCTCCATGCAGCAGCAGCATGAAATACAGCGTGAGAGAGGGTACGCGGCTTCCTGTTGTGTCGTGCTTTGCCGTGGACCCGAACCCAAATCGTAAGTGCCATCAACAGGCACCCAAGCTTTCACTCGCTTGAGATTCTCGAACAGTACAGAACGATCCACCGCAAGATCACGTACTACTGGAAATTTCGAAAGAGGCTCGAGCGTGATCGGCTGTTCGAGCTTGTCGATTAGAGCCGAACACGCCATGCGCGCGCGTCCATTGATGCGCATTGCGCAGGAGCCGCAGACCTCTTCGAGGCAGTTTGAGTCGTAGGTAACCGGACGCGATGGTTTTCCGTCGCGCGTGACGGGATTGGCGGCGATGTCCATCATCGCCGAGATTACGTTCATGCCCGGCTTCCAGGGCAGTGCGAATTCTTCCCAATATGGGGCTGATTTGGGTGAGGCTTGGCGTTTGATTTTTATCAGTACGGTCTTGCCGTTTGAGGACATTTAGTTTGCCAGTATTAAATGATTTGCGATCCAAAGTCGTGATCTATTAACGGCTGTCATCCTGAGCGCCTCTTTTGCGCGAAGGATCTCCCGAGGATGTCTCAGACTTAAGCGCAGCTCCATGGCTCCTCTAGCAGGGGGCAAGGTCAAAGAGCCCCGCGAATGTATTCAAGTCCGAGACATTCGCGGGAGATTCTTCGCGCAACCGAAGCGCTTCAGGATGACAGGCCCTAACATTTCAGCGCACTCGGCAGCGCACAGTCAGAAAAACCTCAGTACTTCCTCGGCCGCGGCTTGATCAGCGATGTATCCACCGGTTCAAATTCAAAGCGTGGCTCATCGGCATCGGGCGCAAAATATGCCTTGGTCGTCTTGAGGAAATTCACGTCGTCCCGCTCCGGAAACTCCGGCTTGTAGTGCGCGCCGCGAGACTCATTGCGCAACGCCGCACCCTGCGTAATCACGCGTGCAAGTTGCAGCATGTTATAAAGCTGTCGCGTGAAGACGAACGATGTATTCGCCCACATCTCTCGATCGCTGAGGTTGATGCGCTGATAGCGTTCAAGAAGTTCGACGATTTTCGCGTCGGTCTGCTGCAGAGCCTCGTTGTAGCGGATTACCGTCACGTTCTTGGTCATAATCTCGCCCAACTCGCGCCAGAGCCGGAACGGATTCTCTGTTCCCTCCGAACTCATCAATCGGCCGTTGATCTCTTCCTGCCTCTTGCGTTCCGAATCGAACGCACCGTTCACGCTCGCCGACTTGGCCTGATTTCTCGCGTATGCGAGCGCCTGCGGACCGGCTACGAAGCCGCCGAAGATGCACGAGACGAGCGAGTTCGCTCCAAGACGATTCGCGCCGTGGTACCCGTACTCGCACTCGCCGCAGGCGAAGATGCCTGGGATGCTGGTGGCTTGCTTGAAGTCCACCCAGAGCCCGCCCATGGTGTAATGCATTCCCGGGAAGATCTTCATCGGCGTGACGCGCGGATCGTCGCCGACGAATTTCTCGTAGATCTCCAGAATGCCTTCGAGTTTCCGATCGAGTGTGGCGCGATCAATGTGCGTTAGGTCCAGGTAGACCATCGGCTGGCCGTCAATGCCGAGCCCATGTTCGTAAACGACTTTGTGAATCGCGCGTGTGGCCACGTCGCGGGGAACCAGGTTGCCGTATTTCGGATACCACTCTTCGAGGAAGTACCACCGTTCTGATTCGGGAATGCTGCGCGGATCGCGCTTATCGCCCTGCGTCCTCGGCACCCAGACCCGTCCGCCTTCGCCACGCGCCGATTCCGACATTAGGCGGAGCTTGTCGTCGCCGGGAATCGATGTCGGGTGTACCTGAATGAACTCGCCGTTTGCGTAAAAAGCGCCTTGCTGATAAAGCGCCGATTGCGCCGATCCGGTGCATACCACGGAGTTCGTCGATTTGCCGAAGATCGCGCCGATCCCGCCGGTTGCGATGATAACCGCGTCGGCGGGGAAAGTACGGACCTCCATCGAGCGCAGGTCCATTGCGCAGATGCCGCGACAGATTCCCTGAGAGTCGATTACCGCAGAAAGAAATTCCCAGCTTTCAAACTTGCTGACCCGGCCTTCGGACTCGTGTCGCCGCACCTGCTCATCGAGCGCATAAAGCAGCTGCTGCCCGGTCGTGGCTCCGGCAAACGCTGTGCGGTGGTAGAGAGTTCCGCCGAAGCGGCGAAAGTCGAGTAGCCCTTCCGGCGTGCGGTTGAAGGGCACACCCATGCGGTCGAGAAGATCGATAATGCCCGGCGCTGCCTCGCACATATCCTTCACGGGCGGCTGATTGGCAAGAAAATCTCCGCCGTAGATCGTATCGTCGAAGTGCTGCCACGTGGTGTCGCCCTCGCCCTTCAGGTTCTTGGCTGCGTTAATGCCGCCCTGAGCGCAGACCGAATGCGAGCGCTTGACCGGCACAATCGAGAAGAGATCGACATGGCCGCCGGCTTCGGCGATCTTGATAGTCGCCGAGAGCCCTGCCAGTCCACCGCCTACGACTATGATTTTCGGATTTGCCATTAGTTCTTTGTTGTCATTCCGAACCGCTGGTTCCGCGGTGAGGAATCCCTATCGACTTCCACAAGCGATGTGATTGCGACATTGTCACATTCTCTTGGACAGCTTCTCTCACGGAAGAGAGATTTCAAGCAGTCCTTAGGGATTCCTCACCGCCAAATCGGGCGTTCGGAATGACAAACGCACAAACTCAATGCACCTGCTCGCCTTCCACCTGTCTGGCCGTCGCAGGATCAGTGCCCAGATTTCGCCAGGCAGGATCCCTCGGTGCTACGAAGGCTTTCACCGTCACCATGCCTACGATCACAAAGAGCAAACCGATCGCCAGGCAGACCACGCCGACTTTGCGTCTTGCGCGTTCGCCTTGCGCGATTCCCCATTTGGCACAGAAGAGCCAGATTCCATATGCGAAGTGCCACGACGCACAGATGATCGCAATGACGTAAACCGCCAGCATCCACGGATTCGCGAGCTCCTGCTGGACTTTGCCGAACCCCGCGCCGGGATATTCGAGCAGTCGCGGTCCACTGAACCTCAGGTGATAAACGTGCTGGATGATGTAGGCAAAGGTGATGATTCCTGTCCAGCGCTGCGCCGTGTACATCCAATTCCCTTGCCAGGGGTAAGTAGTTACATTCGACTCGCCGCGATACCAGATGTAGATCCCATACAGCGCGTGATAAAGGATCGGAATATAGATAAGGCCCCATTCCAGAAATGGAACAAATGGCAGTGAATTCAGGAATTTGATCTGAGTAGCGTAAGCGTGAGGGCCGTTGGTAGCGTAGGCGTTTGAGGCGAAGTGCTCGACCAGGAAAGCGCCGATGGGAACGATGCCGCTGAGGGAATGCAGGCGGCGCAGCAAGAATTGATGACCTTGTCCCGCGCGCAACGGCTTAACGCCTGACCATCTCTCCTGCTCATAACCTGCGCCCGGAGGCGCTGCCGTTGCCATCGTTTCCTCAACTCTCCTTGGTAGTTCGGGATCGCACTAGCAAACCTTTCATTATCTGGTTCAGCGGAATAGTGAGTCAAATGAACTCGCGCTACTTCAGCGTTTTCACCTGTGCGCCAGGTGGCTGATTCAGCACGAACTGATCGTCAGAAAGTGGTTTGTTGAGCTCAAGCTTCTCAATCGTGATCTTGATCGTGTACTCCTCTTTCGGACGATTGATCGTAATCACCGAGGGAAAGCTGATGCCCCCGTAATCGGCAAAGTCTTGATAGGTAGCCTGCGTTGCGATGGCACCACTGGCGTCGTAGATCATCTGTTGATGAGGCTTGAGGTCGGTGCGTGCAAAAGTGATCTTGCGCTCCAGTCGCCACCAGTCTCCGTCGCGTTCCAGCACGTCGATGATGTAGTCGGGAATCTCCCAGCTCTTCTTCTTATTGCGCGCGTCGGGCACGACCTCCGTGCTTTGTTCGAGAAATGCGATCTCGGTGGGCTTGATCTCGTGGAGCAGCAGCGAATCAAAGAACACCTTAGGGCGGAGGTTCTCGAGCGTATTTTTCGAAGGCTGAGCCGGCTCGTTCGCTGGTCCAGTAATGAACTTGTTCAATGGCGGAATCGAGAGCTTGAAACTACTACCGTCACTCACCATATCGAACGCACGGCTTCCCACCAGCGGTAGCCGACCGAGCACGTGGAGCATGTCCGGATCTTTTTCCAGGATGTTGCCCTTGATCTGCTGAATATCGGTGACTTGCCCCTTCTTTGTGCCGCCGAGCGATGTGGCGATCTCAACCGTCGCGCTGAGCGAATGAATCTTCCGTGCCTCGGTATTGATTTGCTCGACGAGTTGCGGCAGCGTCGCAGTAAGGAGATTGGAAGTGTTTACCTGACGCCGTTCCAGCTTGCGGGTATGAACCAGACAGCCCGATAGAGAGAGCGCCAGAAATGTTACTGCGAGGGATTGAGCCGCCGATCGTATGTGCATGCCACGGATGAGAGACTGCCGAAAAATTCAGTATATAAGAGCGCTTCGGTTCAGGACGGGAGCGTACGCGAATCAACTGAGAGCGCAAGGCCAATCGCGTTGACTTAAGGGGCACTGCCACTCATCGAGGGTCTAAACCGATCGTCTATCGGCCGCCGCCTATGGCGCGTCGATACTCGGCTACATTCCGCTGGTGTTCTTCGAGGCTCTTGGAGAATCGGTGATGTCCCTGATTATCGCTGACGAAGTAGAGATAGTCGGTATGTGTTGGATGCATCGCCGCAAGCAGAGAATCTTTTCCCGGATTGGCAATCGGCCCGGGCGGCAGGCCCTGATTGCGGTAGGTGTTATAGGGTGAAGAGTATTTCAAATCTGAGGCGTAAATCGTGCCCCGATAACGGTTCGCCAGGAGCGCAGCGTAGATAACAGTCGGATCGGTGTCGAGCGCCATGTGTTGTGACAATCGGTTATAGAAGACTCCAGCAACGAGCGGACGCTCGTCCGGCACTGCCGTTTCTTTCTCCACGATCGATGCCATAGTGACAATGCGGTGTACGTCGCTGGTCAGTCCGATCTGGTGCGCCTCCTGATGGAATCGCTTCACCATCGCAGCAACCACGTCTGGGGCTTTATTCTTGCGAGCCAAACGGTAGGTATCCGGATAGAGATACCCTTCCAAGCTCGGCGCGAAAGGATCGAGATCGTGAACGAGCGCCACCTGGCTGCGCGCCTGCTCGAGAAAATTCTGCTGCGAATCAATGCCCAGCTTCTCGACCTCGGCTGCGATGTCGAAGATGTTGTAGCCTTCAGGAACGGTGAGGACGCGGGCGTAGGTGTCGCCATGAGCGATTCTGTTGTAGATGTTGCTCAGCGTGTCAGGATGATCGAAGGCGTACTCGCCGGCTTTGAGCGAGCGATGCCGGTACAAATGCACTAGAAGAAACGCCCATCGGCTGCGAATTACTCCTGCCTGTTTCAGCTCTGTGGCGATGTGTCGCGCCGATGATCCATTCCTGAAATCGACGAACGTCTGCTGCGAGGGTCCGGCGGGCAGCACATACACGAATCCGACCCAGAGCACCACTGCGACCAGCCCGACAATGAACCATGCGAACAGCTTACGCATTCTCAAATTTTAGATTCATTTCAGCCCCAGCAGGCTCACCGAATCCAGCCGCTAAATTCCGTTGGTACAAGTCCCGCAGTTACACGATTGCACAATGCGCAGTTCAGCAGTACACTCTTGCGCATAGCTGAAAGGCTCTAGTAAATCGATTTATGAATAGATCCTGCCTGTGCTTTTGCCGTTCTGCTCTTCGTGTGTTTGTGTTTGTGTCCGTCGCGGCGCTCTGTGCCGGAGCGGATGATGCCATTCCCCGTGCAGCTTGGCGCATTCCAATCGGCCGACCGCCTGCGAATCCTGGCGGAACTAAGCCCGAGCTCGTGAATCAGAACATTGACGACGGCTATTGGCAAGGCGCTCCGGTCGGAGGATTCGGAGCGGGAACCTTCTCGCGCTCTTATCGCGGACACTTCGAGCGCTGGCATGTGAAGGCCGGCGTTCACAAATATCAGGATGTTCCATCGAATCAGTTCGCGGTCTTCGTTCAGCGCGAGGGCGAGAAGCCGATGGCAGAAGTGCTTGCCACTGGCAAGCCTCAGGGCGGCGCGCTTGCCGCGTGGAATTGGAGCTATCCGACAGGCGCGGGCGACTATGCGGCGCTGTATCCAAAATCGTGGTTTGCGTATCGCTCTTCCGAATTGCCGGTGAATCTCACGCTGGAACAGTTCTCTCCAGTTCTTCCCAACAATTACAAGGAGAGCAGTTATCCGGTCGCGATCTATAACTGGTTCGCGCAGAATCCGAGTGACAAGCCGGTCACGGTGTCCATTCTCTTTTCGTGGACGAACATGGTGGGTTGGTTCCGTGACGAGCTGCCGAATTTCTCGGGCGCACTCAACAATCAGAACAAAAACTTCTATCGCTCTGAGCAGATTCGCGGGGGAAACATGCAGGGCATCGTCTTCGATCGTTTGCGCAATGGGGCGGTTCAGGACGAGTGGGACGGGCAATTCGCGATTGCTGCGCTAGCCAGCTCGGGCGTCGAGATTTCCTACATCACGAACTGGTTTCCGTTTGGTGGGGGCCAGGAAGTCTGGAAGCCGTTTTCTGAATCAGGACGTTTGCCGAATTGGGCTCCGAATGTCGCCAGCTCGGGCGAGCCGATGGCGGCAGCGATCGCCGTGCGCGTCACGCTTGCTCCGAACGAGAAGAAGCTTATTCCCATGGCGCTCTCGTGGGACCTTCCCATTGTGGAATTTGGAGGCGGACGGAAATGGCTTCGTCATTACACGCAATTTTTTGACGTATCGGGAACGAACGCCTGGGAGATCGCCAGAACTGCGCTTGAGAACGACCAGAACTGGAGCGCGCAGATCGATGCGTGGCAGAGTCCGATCATCAACGACGACTCAAAGCCACTCTGGTACCGCGGTGAGCTGTTCAACGAGCTCTATATTCTCGCTGACGGGGGCACGATGTGGGGACACGAGCTGCATGGGCTCGGAAATCCGAAGCATCCATCAGCCAAGCTCGCCGACAGCTTCAGCTATCTCGAATGTTTCGACTACAAGTATTACGGCACGTCTGACGTGCGCTTCTACGGCTCATTTCCTCTCGTTAAGTTCTGGCCGGAGATCGAGAAGCAAGAGATGCGCGAGTACACCGACACCATTCCCGAAAGCAATCCGCAGGAGTACGTCTGGGCATGGAAAGCCGAGCACAC
>JACZCV010012738.1_pt1 | contig 9795 bp, 7 predicted proteins | sample 8641841 | NCBI WGS metagenome assembly JACZCV01 (sample SAMN15324606, study PRJNA640507) | soil metagenome | isolation source: monocropping sugarcane control | place: China: Luxin town, Laibin City, Guangxi Province | collected 2019-07-25 | depth 10cm m
TCGAGGCCACTACAGTTGTCGCCCCTGGTAGCTGCGAAGTCACAACTCCATTCTGGTCGGTCGTCGCGACGCTCGAATTCCCCGTCGCCCAGGTGAACGGACCAACGAGGGAAGTGATGTCTTTCCCGGCGCTGAATGCCTTGGCGCCGAATTGCTCCGTTTGGTGCTGCGAAACACAAACCGGCGGATTCGCCGGCCCCTGGACCGTCACCTGATCGACGTGCCCGTGAATGAACACCTGGACCGTGGTCTTCGCGCTCCCAGAAGCGACAACGACGTCCACTTCTCCGTCCATCAGCGCATTGCCGCCGCTATCGCGAGTCTGGCAAACGATGTTGTTGGCGTCGAAGATGCCGGCGCACACTTCCCCAGCAGAGTTGACGGTGACCAACGCTGACATGGTCGACGTAGAGTTGGCCGAGGTATAGGTGATGGTAGGAGGGGAAGTGATGGCGGTATTGCTGGAATTCAGTACCTGCACACCTGTGATTTGCCCCACCTGACCATGAGTAAGCGAGAGGCTCGTGCTCGAAACCGTGATCGAAGCCGGAGTGTTGTCAGGAGGCGGTGTAGATTTGTGACCGCATGAAGCCAGTGTCACGGCTGCTGCTACCAGCAGCAGAAACCGTGGAACCAGGAAAAAACGCATGTACCCTCCCCGCCGTCTCGCCCGCAAAGCGCGCCTGCAGGCCGCTAAAAAGCCAGCGGAACCAATTCATAAGGACTGAGTTGCCGGAGCTTCCAGTGTAGAGGCGCAGAGCCAGAGGCCGCAACCGCCGGGCTCCAGCCATTGCCCGAGGACGGGGTCAGTACCGTCCGCGGTCGAGGATGTGTGAATCAAAGGACGGGTCAGAACCGTCTGCGGTAGCGGATGGGTGAGTCAGCGGTTTGTCTGCGCAAATCATTTCGATGGTCAGGCCTAGGAGTGCGCGGCGGATCAAGCTCGGGGATTTGTCCATCTTGGCCGTTAATCACGTATTCTGTCGCCCGCTCGATTCCGAGCTCGGTCCAGACATATCGTCTGCTTCCGCCGTCTGCCCAGGGAGTATGCTCATGCGGCCACTGTCCATCCTGGCGCAATTGCCGGGTCGCATTCGCCTTAAGGGCATTCAACGTCCGTTCTGGCTTGAGTGCGCCAGTAGAGACCAACGTGTGCACATGGTTGGTGCGGACGTTGATGGCGCGCAATTCCCAATTACGGAATCGACAAGTTCCGCGAATAGCTGCTTCCACCGATTGGCGCTGTATATCGGTGAGCGTTACAGGATCACGTTTCAGATGACGTATGTTGTACTCGCGCCAGTTTGGGTTTGGCATGATGTAGTCAGAATTATGTTGGTTCCGGCGTCGGTCAATGGATCCTCGTTCGTCTCCGTGTAGCCAAGTCCCGTAGCACCGGAACGTGATGAGATAAGCGAGCGGTATGTCGGGCATGGCCCGGCAGTATACATAAGCACCGTCGGATCGAGTGAGTATCTGTTGGAGCGGACGGGTCAGTACAATCCCCGGTAGGGGATGGGTGAGTGACGCAATCGCTGACTCACCCATCCGCTACCGCGGACGGTACTGACTCACTTGCCTCACGGCAACAGCTTCCTCTGCTCCCCACCATGCAACACCCACAACCTGCCCTTCCACACCAACTCTCCGGAGACTCCGTCCGGCAACGTAAGCTCCGCCTCCACGCCTGCTCCAGCGCGATCGTATTTCACCCGCACCAGCCCTTTTGAGGTGGGCATTGCACCCTCGACGTGCTGCAGCGAGCCGATATGTGGCTCAATCCTGACGCTTGCGAAACCGGGCGTCTGGGGATGAATCCCAGCAACAATCGTGAGCAGATCGTAGTTCGGATGTGCGCTCCAGGCATGTGAGTCCGATCGCCTAGGCTCTGGGGACTCTGCCCATGTCGTCAACCCAAGCGCCACCATCTGATGCCACGGCCCGAGCAGACGCAGATAATCGTCGGCCATTCCGGCGTGCCCCAATGCCCGAGCGAGATAGAAGCGGAAATAATAGGTTGCCGCCGTCATCTCTGGAACCGGACCAGATGCCGTAAATCCCTGATCGGAGGACGAGAGAATTTTCTGCATGACGTCTTTGTGCCGCTCGCGTGGAATTACATCCAGCCAAACGCCGAGGATGTTTGCGTGCTGGCTGAAATGCTTTTGCGCCGGCGTGTCGGCCAGCAGCCCATATTGGGAATTCCAGCATGTGCTCCAGACGGCCTGAGCTGCACGTTCTGCAGCTGCGTGATAGAGCTGCGCCAGATGCTGATCGCCATAGATTTTTTCAAGCTCTTCCGCATTGCGAAGCGCTTCGACGAATTGCAAGGTGATGATCGAGGAGCCGCCGTCCTCGTCCTGCGGAGGCACACCGCCACGAAAATCTTTGCCCCAATCGACAAACGGCCACCACGGAAGTTTACCGAGCAGACCATCAGCGCGCTGATGCCGCAGATACCAGTCGAGCACCGTTCGCGTGCCGGGTACCTGTTCCCGTACAAAATCCGCATCGCCGCGATACATCCAGAAGTCGTGCACCATACCGACCCACAACAGCGAGAACGTCGGAATCATCTGCACCAACGACGAGGGATACCGGCTTTGTGTCAGCCCATCGGGAATACGCGAATTGTTGTAGGCATCGATCGCCTGGCGCGCAAGGCGATCATCTCCGGCGACGGCATACGAGATCAGCGCCTGAATGCGCGTGTCGCCCACATACTGGAGCCGCTCCCAGTAAGGCGTGTCCATGTAAGTGTCGTGCGCGTCGAGACGCGCAGTGCGCCAGCCGATCTGCCAGATCGGAGCGAGCGATGAATCGTCGGAATGGAAGTAGGCTCGTTCCTCAAACGGGAATGCTGTAAACCAGGTCTTCAACGATAGCAGGCGCAGCGGCTGATCGGATGTCTGCATATCAAGCTGTACATAGCGCCACGTTCTCCAGACCAGCGGAATGAAATTGCAGGAGTCGGAGCCGTCGGGCAGAAACTCGTCGGCCACACCCTCGACGTGCTTGCCCTCGATCTGATTGCGGTTCCCCTTCTCGCCCTTCTCATCGATCAACGCTTCGGAATAGGTGAGGCGAATCGTCGAGCCGCGCCCGCCGGCAACGGTGAGCTGCGGATACGCGGTCGTGAGCTGAGCAGCATCGAGCAGAATCGATGCTGAAGTGCGCGCAGGAATCGTGATTTCCCCTTCCGGGAACGCAGTCGGCGAGGGAATGCCAGTCGCTCGGACCACTTTGCCGGACGAAACCTGGGCTAAATCCAAGCGCGGCAGAGGATCGGAAACAAGCTGCCAATTATTGGGCGAGTCGCTGGAGAGCCGCGGCGCCGCGCGGCTCACAACTTTAGCCTTAGTCCAGGCTGATTTCGGGCCGTTCGATTCCGTATTCCAAAACGAATCGAATGCGGCGGCATCGAAGCGCAGGTCCGGTTCCGCAGCATAGTAGCCATGAACCTGCGGGTGAACGGTCGTGATCGCTTTTTCCTGCTCAACTTCCCAAGTCGAATTCGTATCCGCGTCGCGCTCCGCTTCTCCGTCGCTCTGCATCAGAAAGCCAGTGCGATCGCTCATCTGCGCAATCGCAGCATTGGTTGCGAAGTTCCAGACTGTAGCGGCGATCACGTTTCGTCCTGCGTGCAGATGCGACCCAATGTCATATGTCTCGTATCTCCAGTGCGCGAGATCGCTGCGCGCTGGCCCGGCGCCGATGTGCTGCCCGTTCACGAAGAAGATGAACTGATTGTCAGCACTCACGTGTACCAGGAAATGCGCGGGTGCCTCGGTAAGATCCAGCACCTTGCGAAAGTGGAGCACCCCTCCATCGCGCTGCGGAATATCAGGAGCCGTGATCCATTGCGCCGTCCAGGATTTAGGAGTGGTGGATTGGCAGAGTGCAGGAATGGGAAGAAGGAGTATTACCGCGGCAGCGGCCGCTACGAACGCTGGTCTTTGCACGCACAACAAAATACAGGCACGAGGACACCAGGACAATCGTTATAAGTCGACCTGTACCTGCTCAAGTCAATTGGTAAGTTCCGATATGCCACAACTGTCATCCTGAGTCCGCCTCAGGCGGACGAAGGATCTCCCGCGATGGTTGGGATTGAAATGCCACCCGCATGGCTCCCGCACGAGAAACTCCATCGTGTATGGGCCCAAGAGCCTTGCACGAGCGTCTAAGCACGCAACATTTTGGGGAGGTCCTTCGTCCGCCTGAGGCGGACTCAGGATGACAGTTCTTAGGCACATAGGAGCCGCACAAGACACTCGGTACCCTCCTTCTCCCGCGTGCCGGCGTGAATCTCCGTTGGGAATGACAACAGGACACTGCGCTAGACTAAACATTTATGCCCGAGCCCACGAACTCGCTTGCGCGCGCCTCCTCTTCTTACCTGCGCTCTGCCATGCATCAGCCGGTGGAGTGGAACGAATGGGGCGCCGATGCTTTTGATAAAGCGCAGCGCGAGAACAAGCCGGTGCTGCTCGACGTGGGCGCGGTGTGGTGCCATTGGTCCCACGTGATGGATCGCGAGTCATACGAGAATCCCGCGATCGCCAAGCTGATTAACGACCACTTCATTGCCGTGAAGGTCGATCGCGATGAGCGTCCTGATGTGGACAGCCGCTACCAGGCAGCCGTGCAGGCCATGAGCGGGCAAGGCGGCTGGCCGCTCACCGCATTCCTTACGCCCGATGGTCGTCCATTCTTCGGGGGAACCTACTTCCCGCCCGAGGACCATTATGGGAGGCCTGGATTCAAGCGCATTCTTACCGCTCTAGCTGAAGCCTATCGCGAGAAGCATGGCGAAGTGCTCGAATCGGCCGAGCACGTGATGGCGGCCATCGACCAGGCGGAATCATTCGCAGGACGCGCAGGCGAGATTTCGCCGGCGCTTGTCGGCGGCATGATCAAATCAGCGATTGAAGGATTCGATCCGCAGAACGGCGGATTCGGCTCAGCGCCGAAGTTTCCGCATCCCTCGATTCTTGATCTGCTGATCGATCATTGCGGACAAACCGAGGATCCCCAGGCGCTGAAGGTCATTACGACCACTCTCGACCACATGGCCAACGGCGGCGTTTACGACCAACTCGGCGGCGGATTTCACCGTTACTCGGTCGACGAGCGCTGGGTAGTGCCGCACTTCGAAAAAATGTCGTACGACAACTCCGAGCTGCTCAAGAACTATGTGCACGGGTACCAGCTCACCGGCAACGCATCCTATGCCGACACCGCCCGCGACATCACCCGCGGGATGGACGGGAGGTTGAGCGACCGCGAGCGCGGCGGCTTCTACGCGTCACAGGATGCCGACATCGATCTTCACGACGACGGCGATTACTTCACCTGGTCAAAAGCCGAAGCGGCGCAAGTTCTCGATCCGCAAGAGCTCGAGGCGGTCTCGTTTTATTACGACATCGGCGAAGTCGGCGAGATGCACCATCGTCCGGAGAAAAATGTGCTGCACGTGCACGCAACTCTGGAGCAGATCGCCACGCGCATGAAGCTCAGCACTGATGAAGTGCGACAAGTCATTTCCGTCGCGAAGCGCAAGATGCTCGACGCGCGCACCAAGCGTCCTACTCCGTACGTCGATAAGAGCGTTTATGTGAGCTGGAATGCGCTCTGCATCTCTGCATACCTGGAAGCTGCCCAGGCACTGCAGCTCGACGAAGCCGAGCACTTCGCGCTTCGCTCGCTCGATCGTCTGCTCTCCGAAGGCTGGTCACCCGAGCGCGGACTCAAGCACGTGATCGCCTACTCCGACAATTCTGCCGAACATCGTGATGTTGCAGGCATGCTCGATGACTACGCCTTCATGGTCATTGCCTGCCTCGACGCTTACGACATCACAACGGACCTGAGCTATTACCGCTTCGCCGAGCGCATCGCGGCGAAGATGATCGAGTGCTTCTACGACGAAACCGCGGGCGGATTCTTCGATACATCGCGCCAGGCATTGCAAGGTCATCTCGGCGCACTAAGCGCCCGCCGGAAACCTCTGCAAGACTCGCCCACGCCGGCCGGAAATCCCGCGGCAGCCATTGCCCTGCTCCGCCTGTATGAGTACTCGGGTGAAGCGAAGCACCGCGATATCGCAGAATCAACCCTAAAAGCATTTGCCGGCGTAGCCAGTCATTTCGGAATCTTCGCAGCAACCTATGGAATCGCTTTGACGGCTTACTCGCGTCCGCACACGCAGGTGGTGGTCATCGGCAACGATGCGCGAGCCGACGAGCTGCAGAGATCGGCAGTATCGCCCTACACCATTTCCAAATCGGTACTACACTTCGATCCCGATCATGTGGTGGCCGAAAATTTGCCGCCGGCATTGGCGAAAACGCTCCCGAATCTTCCCACAGTGAAGGAGAAGAAGAGCATGGCAGTGCTGTGCTCTGGCTTCAGTTGCCAGCCGCCGGTGGAGAGTGTGGACGTGTTGCAGTCAATGCTGACTGCAGACGTAAGAAAACGTCGGGCGAGCTGATGCGGTGCCTCTTAAGCCTGTCATCCTGGGGCCCTGCGGTTGGGCGAAGGATCTCCCGGAATGCGTCAGAATATATTGCACTGTCCCGGCTCTTTGCCAAGACCCTGGTGAAGGAGCCAGGCGAGTGCATTCAAGGCCGATATATTGCGGGAGATCCTTCGCGCAAAAAAAAAACGCTCAGGATCACAGTAAATAAGAGCCGACGTAATTTCCCGGTTCCGCGACGTCGGCGGTTGCTGCGGACTGCGGCGAGGTTCGCGTCGTGTCTCGGTTTTGGTTTTAGGCTCAGCAGCTTAGAAGCTGAGTAGCTCAGGAGCTTATTTCATGCGCATTGCATTTCTCGGACTGGGCATCATGGGCAAACCCATGGCGCAGAACTTAGTCAAAGCCGGACACGAAGTAAAAGTCTGGAACCGCACACCGGGCAAAATCGTCGGCGGTGCCCACGGTGCGGCGACGCCGAAAGAAGCCGCCAAAGACGCCGAGATCGTGTGGCTGTGCGTCTCGGACACCGCAGCCGTCGAGCAAGTCCTTTTTGGGAAAGACGGCGTAATCGAGTCGCTCAGACCGGGAGCGATCGTCGTCGACTCCAGCACGATTCTTCCTTCGGCCAGCGTCAAGTTCGCCGAGCGCGTGCGCGCCAAGGGCGGCGAGTTCGTCGATGCGCCGGTTACCGGTTCCAAAACGGGAGCCGAGAGCGGACAGCTCATCTTCATCGTCGGCGCGCGTCAGGAGACCTTCGACAAGCTCCAGCCTCTTTTCAGCGCGATGGGCAAAAGCGCGGTTCGCGTCGGAGAAAACGGCAAGGGACTCGCAGCGAAGCTGTCCATGAATCTGATGATCGCCCTCACCTTTGAAGGCTTTGCCGAGGCGCTGGTGCTGGCCAAGAAACAAGGCGTGAATCTCGAGCCGCTGATGAGCCTGATCAGCCAATCGATGGTCCGCTCCGGCGTAGTCGATTACAAAGCTCCCTTCGTCCTCTCGCGCGACTTCACCGCCAATTTCCCGATGAAGCTCATGCACAAAGACATCAACCTCATGCTCGAAGCGGCCCGCCAAAACGGCGTCAAGCTGCCCGCGCTGGAAACGGTAGACAAGGTCTACGAAAGATCGCGAGCCGAAGGCCAATCAGATCTCGACTACGCGGCGACGCTGGTTACGCTGGAGAAAGCCGCGGGCGTGAGTTAAGCACCGAACCGGGGAAGAGCGAGCACGAAGGTCACGGAGTTCACATAAAAATCACGGAGAGCATGACCGACTTAATGACAGTGCGCCCGGAACAGCGTGAACTCGTGTCCCTGCCCATGAGTTCGAGCTAGTTCTTGGAGGCGACAACCTCGTGAGATCAGATCTATCGGCCTGATTCCAGCAGGCAGAAGAGGATCACCGCTGTTGTCCCACGCGTACATAAATTCCCGAGGTGAAACGTAGCGCTGACCATGAATCCAATCACGTTGTCCTACTGAGTAGGCGATATCCCGACTTATGAATGTGGGATCAGCTGAGCTCTGGTCTGCGATCGATTTGATCACCTGCACTGGCGTTTGACCTTGATGGCCGATCGCGAACGCGAGCGGCGCGGCCAGAACATCGTAAGAAGAGAGCACGGGAACCTGGCTAGTTTTGGCTATCGAGAGCAATGCGGCGAAGTCCGGCCGATCTGGGCGATGTGTCAGATCGTATTCCAGCGAAACAACGGCAGCTAGAGCAATGGCAACTGTGTACGCCAGGCGCCACTTGGCAGAAAGCTTAGCGACTGACCAGCCAGCGAGCAGGTAATACGGGACGACACATATGATCAGGTATCGCTCTTGCCACAGTGGATGTATCGTGACGCTGAACGCGAACACGAAAGCAATCGTGGCGATCGACAGAAGCAAGAAAAGCAAGAACTGACGATCGCGTATTCGCCTGAAGCAGGCGACGGCGATCAGGATGTTCAGAACAATCAGAGCAGCAGTTCCACCGAGAATATGCGCCAGGGCTTTCCACGCGAAAGAGAACGTTGGCTTAGGAATCCAAGAGACGTTGTGTAACACCATCGCGGGATGCGGCGCGAGAAACTTGACTGAAAACATCCAGGAAGCAAAGCTCAGCAGCGCGGGTCCACACGCAACTGCCGCATATCTGCCGCCGTTTTTTCGCGCAATCAGGGCGTGAACCAACTCGCAACCCACAACGGCGGCCCCGGCTGCATGCGTCATCAACAGAAGAACATTTACAACGCTCAGCAGCCATAATTCGGTCTGATTCTCGTCGTCGGCAAGGTAGAAACTGAGCGAGCACACGGCCAGAAACCCAAGCAGTGCGTACATTCTTACTTCCTGTGCGTAAAAGATCAGGAACGGATTGCACGCGATCGCGAGAAGCAATGCCAACGAGATCCTCGGCGACAATCTCGTTCGCCTAAAGCAGTTCCACAATGGAATGAAGGTAAGTGAGGAGAAAAGTACCGAGAATAATCGCAGTCGAACTATGGAGGCGCCGACGACTGCCATCCAAACCTTCAGGCAAATGTAAAAAACGGGCGGATGCACGCGATCGATCAAAATCTGCCGAAACATCTCACTCCACGATGATCGCGCCGCGATTACGCTGAAGACCTCGTCATACCAGAGGGAGTACTGGCCTAGATGGCGCAGCCGCAGAACTATATAGAGCACGAGGATAAGAACTAACGTTGCGCTTTTCAGTCCGCGTGTGCGACGGTCGAGCTCCGGAAGCGGCACGCGCAATTCCCGCGCATCAAATGTTCTGGGAACGCTCGTGTTTTGTACAGGTGTGGGGCCAGAACCCATGCTGATAGCCTCTCACTATATCGGGCGAAAGGGCCTCAGGCATTTGGCTGAGAAATGCGTCACAAGGAGGCTGATTAAGTGTTACTTGGCGATTGCCATGCTGCTGAGAATCTCTTCCACCACGGCTATCGCTGCCTCCAATTCGCGGTCTTCGGTGTAGAAGTGCGGGGACATTCTCACTCCCGCATTGGGACGCCAGTCCACCAGAACATCGCGCTTTAGCAGCTCCGCGCAGACTTCCTTCGAATTCGGCATATCGATCGAGGCTGTGCCGCCGCGCTTTTCCGGATCGCGCGGCGTGTTGACCTTCCAGCCGCGGGCGTCGGCCAGTTCGATGAGTTTGGCAATCTGGCGCTTTGATTTGGCACGGATCTTCTCTAATCCGGCTTCGGCGACGATCTGCAGTCCCGGACGCGCGGCGTATAGCGCAGGCACATTGGGGGTTCCGTTCATGAATTTGTACGGCGGCTCGGCATACCGGATTGGTCCGGTTTCAAAATGGAA
>JACZCV010009054.1_pt1 | contig 9748 bp, 6 predicted proteins | sample 8641841 | NCBI WGS metagenome assembly JACZCV01 (sample SAMN15324606, study PRJNA640507) | soil metagenome | isolation source: monocropping sugarcane control | place: China: Luxin town, Laibin City, Guangxi Province | collected 2019-07-25 | depth 10cm m
ACCCGAGTCGCAGAAGGACAAGCGCAGGATGTTCGCGCACCTTCTCGACAACTACTGGCGTGCAGGTGTCGATAGGGCTTTACGCAACGAGGTACGCAGGAACGGGCCCATCCGCCATCAAGGGCGCTTTGAGGTCACGCTGCAGGGAATGTGCTGGGACGGAGCTATAACCGTTGAGCACGAACAGAAGGAGAAAGGCAAAGGACGGTTGTGGATACGGCTTAACCCCGCGACATTCGGCCCTGTCGCCTGATCCAGCACTGTCATTAGCGAGAAACTAAACCGCCCCATCAAAAGGGGCGGTTTTTTTGGCATGTGCCTCGTGCTCGGCATGCGACATTGCTACAAATATCGCATGTCGCATTGAGTGCAGGGCTATCACGAGAGGCCGGCGGCATTCAGGGCAGGAATGCGCGCCATGTCGAATGTCTTCGAATCGCGAGTGTGCTTTAACGCTTCGAGATGTAATCTTCCTTCTCTTGAAGTGACATTCCTTTGATGCGCGCTGGCCCCAGGTGGCTTTCGGCTGCACGGTTGATGCCCTGCTCGCGTAAGCTCTTGCTGCTTATGCGCGCCTCGTGACCGAATTTCTCCAATGCCGCATTTTCGGTGCGGGCAATCATCTCGCGTGTTCGCGTCATGTCGTGTCTTACCTGCAGTGGCGTTCGGCCGCCGCTGTCCTTCCTGCACCCGCCCCTCTCCGGGTGCTTCGCGTTGTACCGGGAGAACATCTGTTCCGCAGGGCGCTCTATGCCGTCCGGCAGCCGACCCACCACCACCAGGTGGAGATGCGTGTTCATCTCAGCCTGTAGTGCAGACGTTGGCTGATGCACGGCGTACATGTACGGCTTGATGCCTGCTAGTCTGCGCACCAGCGCGTCCACCAGTTCATGTAGCTGCTCAAGCGTAAGCTCGTTGGGCAGAGCAATCTCATGTTCACGGTAGGCGGAGCCGTCCGCACACTCGTACTTGTCGGACGACGCGAATAGCTGCATCGGATTACCCTCGGCCCAATCCGGCAAGTTGCCGCATGCTGACCAAAGCAGGTCCTCTCTCCGGCTGTAATAGCCTTGCCGCACGATGTATGCGGCGTGCCGAGCTGCGTAACCCTTCCGGCCGCTCTTGATTCGATAGTGGAAAGTAGCCATGGATGTATTACCCTTTGTCTATGGTGAATAAAAAAGCCGACAAGTTTATGCTTGCCGGCCGATGAAGGAATAAAAAAATACGAAATTACAACGATTTTTGAGAAACGGTATGTGCGCGTTACACTCTTCCCCTGTATCACTACCATAGGTAGTGCAGGATCAATGTGATGATTGTTGGTTACTGATAGATCATGTTCCAGATAATTACCACATATTGAGTAAGAAATTACTTATCTTGAGAATGTATTGACTAAATATGGGCAATTGAAGAATTCACAGATAGAAACGACAATCCATCAATTTCATTCCACTGTTGATTTAATAAAGTAGACAACGCTGATAGAAAATCAGAGACTAATTGTGAGCGCAGCTTAAGGCTGCGCAGCAGACTCACCCGAAGAGCGGTCCGCAGAAGGTCTTTGTGACCGATACGTGAGATTAAATACCGTATCCGTCAGCCAGCGTCGGAAGTCATCGTTGTCCTGGAATTGCTTGAACAACCGTGTGTCGTCGTTCAGCAGGGCCGTCATCACACGGCCTAGTGCCTTGTCATGTTCGACGCGTGCGTTCTGTGCATCGGAGTTCAGCCGGGCGTTCTGATAGGCCTGATCCGCTTCAACGCGTGCAGGGATCTCCTTGGTTACGATGTCGCGTACGCGGTCAGTGTCGCTCCATGGAATGTTGCCAAAGAGATCATTGAACGACTTCAGGATGTTGGATAGCCGATCAAGCTCCGGTTCTGGCCTGTGGCCACCTCCGCTGGTCGGCACGGGATTGATCTGCGCGTCCTGATCAGCGAGCGCGATTTTCATGCTGGCGCGCTTCTCAACGCGGTAGCTGTCCATGTCGATCGCTTGCAGGACGCCTCGTGACAAGTCTTCCTCGACCGGCGCAGGCAGCTTCGGAACCAAGAAGGCGAGGAAGATCGACAGCTTCTCCCATGTCACGTTCGAGTAAGGAAGAATCGACGCCAGGAAGCTGTACACACGCACGAAGGCTTTGGCATTGCCCTTGAACTTCACTTGCTCGTCTTCGTCCAGCGTGTCCTTGTACGTCGCCACGCAGGCATCGAGGATGGGATCGAGTGTTTCGCGAGCGGCTCCAGACAGATACTGCTGCACGAAATCATCGATCTGTGCGGACGAATAGACCTGCTGTTGGTCCAGCTCTGATTGAAGGTCATGCAGCTTGTTGGGATCAGTTTCTTCGCTGAGTAGCGTGGTTCGGTAATACGGCTCAAACGCGTCGCGGATGTCGTCCGCGCTGTTCATGAAGTCCAGTACGAACGTATCGTGCTTCTTGGGGTGCGCGCGATTGAGGCGCGAGAGGGTCTGCACTGCCTTGATGTTCGAGAGAACCTTGTCTACGTACATTGTGTGCAACAACGGCTCGTCGTAACCCGTCTGGAACTTGTCGGCACAAATCAGGAAGCGATAGGGGTCTTTCTGGATGTTGTCCGCAATGTCCTTGGAGGCAAATCCGTTGAGCGAGGCCTCTGTTACTTTCCCGGCACCAAAGTCGTGTTCGCCCGAAAACGCCACGATCGCTTGGTACGGGCTCTTGCGCTCGGCCAGGTATTCGCGGAAGGCGTGGAAATACTGAATCGCACGCTCGATACCGGTAGCCACCACCATGGCGCGCGCTTCGCCGCCGATCTTGTTGCGGGCGATCACCTGTTCGTGGAAGTGGTCCACCATGATCTCGGCCTTGCACCGGATCGCATGCTCGTGGCCTTCCACATACCTGCGCAGCTTCTTCTCGGCTCGGCGCGCATCGAATTCGGGATCGTCCTCGATTTTCTTGATCAGCCGGTAATAGCTGTCAACCGGGGTGTAGCTGGCGAGCACGTCCAGGATGAAATGCTCCTGGATGGCCTGCTTCATCGTGTAGCCGTGGAACGGCTTGTGCTGCACCTTGCCGTTGGCGTCCGGCGGCAGGGCATCGCCGAACATCTCCAGCGTCTTGTTCTTGGGCGTAGCCGTGAACGCGAAATAGCTTGCGTTACCCAGCAATTTGCGTGAGCGCATCCGCTGTTCCAACGCGTCATTGACCGCGTCTTCCGGTTCAATCTCGGCCAGCGCCTCGCTCATGGCGGCAGACGTCCTGCCGCCCTGGCTGGAATGCGCCTCGTCGATGACGATCGCGAAATGACGCCCATGTTGCTCCTCTCCAATCTCATCGAGGATGAAGGGAAACTTCTGGACGGTCGAAATGATGATCTTCTTGCCGCTTTCGATGAAACGGCGCAGATCGCCCGAGTGTTCGGCGTGACCGACGGTTGCACCTACCTGCGCAAACTGCTTGATCGTGTCCCGAATCTGCTGGTCCAGAATCCGGCGATCCGTCACCACAATGGTGGAATCGAAGACGTCCCGGGCATCTTTGCGGAGTCCGATCAACTGATGCGCCAGCCACGCAATCGAGTTGGACTTTCCGCTGCCCGCGGAATGCTGGATCAGGTAACGCTTGCCGGCGCCTTCTTCGCAAGCATCAGCCAATAGCCGGCGCACGACATCGAGCTGGTGGTAGCGTGGCCAGATTTGCGTGCGCCGCTTGCGTCCAGTCTTCGGGTCTTTTGTTTCGACGATCTGAGCGTAGTTCTCGATAATGTCGGTCAGGCCGTCACGCGTCAGGGTCCGCGTCCACAGATAGGCGGTTTTCAAGCCATCCGGGTTGGGTGGATTGCCCGCACCATCGTTCCAGCCGCGATTGAAGGGCAGGAACCATGAAGCCTTGCCCTGCAAATGCGTGCAGAACCATACCTCCGCATCGTCCACGGCGAAGTGCACGATGCAACGACCGAACTCGAATAGCTTCTCGCGCGGATCACGATCGCGCTGATACTGTTCGATCGCGTCAGCAACCGTCTGCTTGGTCAAGCTGTTCTTGAGCTCGAAGGTCGCGATCGGCAGGCCATTGATGAACAGCGCCAAGTCCAGTGCGCGCCGGGTTTCATCTCGGCTGTAACGCAACTGACGAGTCACGCTGAGGCGGTTCAGTGCATAGCGCTCCGCGGCTGTCGGATTGCCGGGCGAAGGCGTGCCGTAGAACAAATCCACGTTGTGCGCCCCATGCGCGATGCCGTGGCGCAGTACGTCGATGGTGCCGCGCTTGGTGATCTCACCTTGCAAACGTGCTAGGAACTTGCGCCGCGTAGGGCCATCCCGCTCCAGCTCGAAGGCTTCAATTGCGTCCGGCTGGCTTGCCCGCAGGAACTCCGTCAACTGCACCAAATCCACGCAGTACTCGCGATCGTAGTCCCGGTGATCGCTGCCAACCCAGCCGACGCCACCGTAGGCCAACGGTGGCCTGCGAACTTCGTTTTCCTTCGATGGCGCGCAGTCATGGCCCGTCAGCGCCATGCAGATCAATCGTTCGAGACTGGCTTCACTGGTATCGGTAACGGGCACGCCCAAAGCTCCCCAAGTGACGGGATTTCGAAATCTTCAAGCAAATCCCATGCCGCAGCGCGCTTGTAGGTACGGTTGAGCCCATTCCCTCAACCGATGTCACCCCTGACTCGGCGCGTTGGTCAGGTTCTCGCTTACGCGCGCGCGTCCGCACCAGCTTCCAGCCATTCGTGCTGGCGCAAGGTGTCATACGCCAGCTCAATCTGCCGCGGCGTGAACCTCTGCTTGCGGTCGTTCCACGCGTAGGTGTGCGCTACCACGTTGGCAACGTCCCCGGCGTGCTCACGCGTGGCCACCCAATGCACGGACGCCAGCAGCTCCAAGCCGAACGGCGACTCGAAACCATTGACCAGGCTTGCCACGCGATCGAAATGCTCGCGCGCGGAAACGTCCTGGGACAAGAACACCTCGGCCTCGCCCATGGCTCCCGGTACCAATTCGAGATGTGTGTCGGGCGCATCCTCACCGCGATAACCGGACACCATGTGTCCTTCCATCGCGTTCAATACATGGCGAAGGTTCTCTGCATAGGGCCCGTAGGACCCCTTCACGTAGCGGAGTTGCAACGGCTGACCGGCTTCCTGCATGAAGTACATCAGCTTGTGTACTTCCAGCAGGCTGACGAACGGGTCGAGCAGACCGGCAAGGTAGCGACGCATCAGTCCAATGAGCGCCGCACGGCCAGGCGTCATCCTGGGCACGGCCTTGGGTCGAAATGCCTTGCCGCCGTCATGCTGTCCATTGGGCTCGTACACGCTCACGCGCACGTCGCCAAGCTCACGTATGGCGGCATCTATCCGCGAGCGCACCTGCGCCCAGTCAAGGCCGCCCAAGCCGCTGCCGAGCGGCGGAATGGCGATCGAACGGATGCCACGCGCGCGAATCTCTTCGACCAGCGCGCGCAGGCCAGCTTCGATGTCCTCGTAACGGCTCTTGCCGCGCCAATGCCGTTTGGTCGGGAAGTTGATGATGTACTTCGGGTTGTGCATGAAACCCGTTTCGTACACGAACATCCGGCCGGGCTGCACTTCTTCGCGGTTGCACGCTTCCGCGTAGGCTTCGAAGTTGCCGGGGAAGGTGTTCTTGAATTGCAGGGCAATACCTCGCCCCATGACACCGACGCAGTTGACCGTGTTGACCAACGCTTCAGCGTCCGCCTGCAGGATGTCGCCTGTGGTGTAGTCGATCATCGCCGCCTCTCCCGTGCTCAATAGTACCATTCCTGTTTGATCTCGATCCGGGGCCTATGTTCCGCTCCGCCCAACGCGTTGGCCACTTGTTGGGCCACCGCGCGCGAGTGCGTCCCGATGCGTTCGACCAGGCTCCACGGGAATCGCTTCTCGACCAGAAATTCAGCTTGCTTGCCTTCCTTGATCGCGGCTGGAACGCCAGCGCCAGCCCATTTGCGCGCTTGAACCGCTTCCCAGTTGATGTCGCCGAGCTGTGCCAAGTCGCAGCGGTCTTCGAAGTAGTAGGCGCCGGCGTTGGACAGCGTGAATGCCCACCGCAGGTTTTGCTCGCGCGCCCACGCCACGACCCGTTGCATGTCGCATTCCAGGTGCAGGATCGGTTCCTGCCCACCGCGATAGGCAAGCCCGGGGTCATTTCCGCGATGCAGCAGGTACAGCATCACTGAGCGGGAACAGAAGTAGAACGGCACACATTCGCCGACATGAAGGTCGGGGTGGCTGTGCAACGGCAATTCCAGACGGCGCTGTTTGATGCCGGACATGCCAATGGTCGTGCCACAGCCCCTGCGGCCCACCATGCGCGCATCACACAACAGGTAACCATCCGCGAGCACCGAGCGCAGCCGATCCACATGCAGGATGTGATACAGCTTCGGTCGCACCGGCACCGCCATGGTCAGGCCTCGATCTCTTCGGCCGCGACTTCGTCTGCGTCGCCAGACTCGGTCGATTCCTGATCCGTCCAGTCTTCCGCCTCATCCGTCGCCTTGACTTCGGACGTGTCCTTCGGCAACCGCGCCGCAGCTTCGCGCACATCCAACTTGCCGGTGACCACGTCGGCGATCAAGCGGGTGTGGTATTCACGGAGGAAAACTATCTCTTGGTGAGCCCGGCTCTGCGCCGCTTGGTCGCTGACAACATCGTTCCGTATTGCGCCGCATATGACCGACTGCTCATGGAAGGGCGGGATCGCCACACGCCAGTTTGCGACGATCTCGCAGTTGAGCGCCTCTTGGTTTCCGCCACGACCAAATTCGCGCAGGGTATTGTAGAAGGCCATGAAAAATAGATTCAGGTAGGAGCTAGTGAGCGGCCTGCGGGGAATTATTGCCGCCATATTTTGGTTGATGCAGGCATCTATCCCGAGCATGGCAGATTTACCCCGTGTCTTGCCTTGCCCCACAAGGCCAATGACCACCGCTCCTTTAGGAACAAGCGAGATAGAGCATTCTTGCAACGCGCGCTCAGTCACAAGATCCGACGGTTTCTCGATAACGACATCATTGACTTTTCCGCTAGAAATCCAGGGGATTGTGCCACCACGCCAATAGGCAGGTTCCATACGACTCGGGGTCGAGCCATTGAACACCCTCGCGATCCTGCCCAGTCGCTGCACCTCCCAATGGTCCGGTATCTCCCCCAACCACTCCACGCCGGAGGATTTGAGGCGGACATCGGAATTGAGGCCGTGCGTGATCACACGATGGATGATGGCCTGCCGCTCCTCCTCCAGCAGCTTGATCAGCTTCTGCTTGGCCTGAATCGCCTTTCCGACGCGCCGCGCCGCATGATCCAAAAACCGCACAATCGCCTCCTGCTCGCTCGGTGGCGGCAGACAGCAGTAGATCATCTTGAAATGCTCAGGTCGTAGGCTCCATTGGTCAGAGGTGATGCCATACGACCAGCGCTCCGCCTCCTTGGCGAAATCCGGGGTACGGAGCAGGTAGTGCATGAACCTCGCGGACACGCCCGCGCGTGGCCGCTGCACGATGTACGCCGGACTTACGATGCCGCGATGCGCAGAACAACCCACTGCCCCCTGCCACGCGCGCATCTTGTTGTATGTGATATCTCCCGGCAATACGAGCTTGTATTTGGTCTTGTCCTGATTGGAAGAATCCTTCTTCGAGCTGCTCGCCAGCAAATCGCTTTGGCGAACAACCCCTTTGCCAATCGTCACCGACAACAGCGGCTCGTCGGGATGATTCTGATCCATTACTTCCGCAAACAGCGCCCGCGCGGGCTTGATCTCCCAGTGTGCAGGCACGTCACCCAGCCACTGCACATCTGAGTTTCCCATTCTCGGGTAGGGCCTAAAATTGGACGTCATTTGTCTAGTCCAAGATGTGCAAACTAAATGTAGTGGCGAAAAGGCAATGGCGGCTGTCCTTTCCGTTCAGGCCCAGCCGTCAGGATTTCGCCTACAGCATCCGCAAACCTCAACGTGACTGGAAGCCCATCTCCATAGATACAGGCATTGAAATTTAGCTTGGTCAAGTTCAAAACATCCTCCATGACCACGCGCAGATCCGCCTTACCGCGAACGCGAGTGATGTCGATTCGGAGGGGATTGGGAGTCTCGCGCCCTGGGTACGTCTGGAGATAAGGGATATAGCCGCGAGACCAGAGAAAGCCCACACGGTCGCTCTGAAGATAAGCGGTCCCGCGCGCCATCGGATTGTCTCCGGGCCTATACAGTTTCAGACCATGCGCCGAGCGAATACGTACTCCGACCAAATCCGTCTCTGCAGGAACGGCGCTTCGGAAACCATTCCACTCGTTGTCGTTGAAGAATGTCTGGCCATGGATGAACATTTCGGTAGGCGAACGGCCGTGCTTCGTCCGATAAGCCTCAACGACCATTCCTAGCAAATCTGCGGCACCTGACGCCGAAAGGTGGTACTCGTGCGTTTCAGGAGACCGCCAAGGGCCAACTGCACCACGAAAGACCAGTCCATCGCCAGAGTCGAGGAACATCTGGGCGCCGCAGCAGGCTGTACCCTCTTCTGCGTTGACAATCTGTTTGAAAACCAGCCCAACGTAGCAAACTCCGTCACGAACACGCGCGAGCTTCCAAGGTCGCCCGGCCGCTTTAAAGTAGGCAGCTGTGCTCAGATGCCATGCCACTGTTGCCGCGTCCTGAATCCGTCGAACGGGATAACCGCTCCTGTTGACGAAGTCCTGCGGCGCAAGAGTCGTTTCCCGAACGATCTGTATTACCGGGAGGTTCGATCCTTCGAGTAGCCGTGCCTTCAGCTGATTGTGGAAATTGAGTTCATAGTGGTACACGCTAGCGGCAGCGTTGTCCTCTTCGAACAGCGAAGGAGTACGAGCGATTGCCCTTGCCTGTTTTTTGTCCATGAGGATCGCAGACTCGATGCGCTGCTCCTTAGGGACGACGGACAAGGGGCGTCCGTATGTGTAGACCTCTTCGGGGATGACGACGAACCAGAGGTCAACGCGCTCCTCCTCCTGTGTCAGGAATCGTTCGATCGGCGCCTTGTAGAGATCAACCATCTTGAAGATGGCTTGATGCCTATCGGAGATGCGGATCGCTGCGGAAAGCTCATTCGCATCGACTTCCAACGCACACACGGTCCTGCTAGGCCAATCAGCACCAAAGACCGTGAAGAAGCCAGGAAACGGACGATGCTGCGGAGAGGCTGATTCGGCGGCCGGTACGAAGCCACGAATACGATTCGACCACGCACCGAAATGCCGGATTCCTTCCGAGGTACCAATGACACCTAAACGGATGGCCCGGGGCGCGGAATCTTCTTGTAAGGGACCGAAGAGGAGCAGTCCGTCTTTTGGGGACTCCAGCACTTGGCCATTGCCGAATACCAATTTCGGCTCTTCAAGAAAATCGAGTATGTCATTCACGCTCGATGCACCCCCTCTTGCGATCCGTCGGTCTCAGATTCTTCGGATGCTTCTTCCAATACGTCATCCTCGGCGTCGCCTACGAACTCGTCGATATAGCCTTCGAGGTCGGTAGGCTCGGGAGGCTCTTCCACGTCCTCGGGAGACCCCTCACCCTCGGTAAAGGTCACAAGCGCACGCAGCATGATCGGGCGCGCAGGCACGTTTATGAGCTCGTTCGTGGATACCTTGAGTTCGAGATATTCCTGTCCGCCAGACAAGTAGGAAAGATATGCCAAGAGCAAATCGCGCCATTGCTTCTGCCACCAGTTCTTGCAGAACCTGCGCCGCATCGCAT